>Ga0126369_10004358_pt1 | contig 10376 bp, 6 predicted proteins | sample PanSoiMetaPlot_1_FD_109646 | JGI IMG/M metagenome (GOLD analysis project Ga0126369, IMG submission 109646) | Tropical forest soil microbial communities from Panama - MetaG Plot_1 | ecosystem: Environmental > Terrestrial > Soil > Tropical forest > Bulk soil | place: Panama | collected 2016-02-17
CGGGTGGGCTCGTCCTTAAGCGCCAGCGTCTTCTCGTCGAACTTCGTCTGCGCCAACCCGACGAACACTTCCGGCGTGCCGAACACGAAGGCATTGAGAAACGTCAGGGCCATGCGCATGTGATACTGCATGCGGGCGCCGCCGAGCGGCCCGCCGGTTGCCGACTGGATGGCGACCGGCTTGTTCTTGAAGGGCTGGTCGCTGAGGCGGGACACCCAGTCGAGCGCATTTTTGAGCCCGCCCGGAATGGTGAAATTGTACTCCGGAGAAATGATGATGACGCCGTCTGCGGCCCGCAGTGCATCGGCCAGCGCCACGACATCCGCCGGAAAGCCGCGGCTTGTCTGCAGATCGGCGTCATAGAGCGGAAAGCCACGGAAGGATGGCGCTTCCGCGAGCGTCATACCGGCAGGGGCGAGAGCAGGCAGCGCGTTCATGAGCGCGCGGTTGAACGATCCCTTGCGGAGGCTGCCGCAAATCATGAGGGCATTGATGGTCATTTCGTTATCCTTGGACGGGATGTCAGGTGAATCAGCCTGTCGACAGCGGAGCTGAACCGCGGCGGAACAGCGCGGCGCGGCAACATAGGCAGCAAGGCCGTCGGTTCGCAACGGCGGCAATGGAAGCCCGCTGCTTTCGCCCAATTTCGCCTTCGCGGCGAGCCTCCCCACCCGCCTGGGCAGAGGGTGAGCACCCGACACGAAGCTGAGCTTAGAATGGCCGGCCACAAAGCAAGCGCATTTGCGGGAAAAACAGCGCTCGCCTGCCTTGTGGCGAATGGCGCGCGCCGCCGCTTGAGCCAGTAACGGTCCCGACCTCCTGGGGAGATGGGGGGCGGGGACGGAGATCGGGACCGCGCTCTTTTGAGACAGAGCTTTGCCAGTTTACCACGATCGGCGCTAAGCGCACTTCACAGTTGCGCTATTTCGGACATAGAGGCTGCCACAATCGGCACCATTGCGGTCGATCAGGCCCGACGGCGGTCAGGGCAGCATCACCAGATCACGAATCCTGCCGCAGATGGGCGTCGCCGTGAACGCGCCATCCTGCGGGTGCAGAAGCGCATGCACACGCTGCAGTGGGCGCATCGTCGGCTGGACCCGGTAATCGATGCGGGCGTTGGGGGCCAGGACCAGGCGGTAGCGCATGAGGATGGCAGCGACCGCGATCTTGACCGCGGTCGAGCCGAACCAATAGCCGGGACAACTGTAAGGACCACCGCTGAACACCGGAAATTCGAATGCGGTCGGGGTAATCGTGAACCATCGTTCGGGTCGAAACACGTCGCCGTCGGGATACGGATGCGGCATTCGATTGGTTAAGAATGTGCTAAGAATAACGCGCGCGCCTTTCGGCACGTCGTATCCGAAAATTTTCGTATCGCACTGGGCGACGCGCATCTGGAACGGGACCGGCGGAAGGATGCGCATGGACTCCCTGACCACGGCATCAAGGTAGGAAAGATCGCCTGCCCCGCTCAATGACGGCAAGCTGGCGCCCATCTTATTACGCAGTTCATCGAGCAACTGCGCGGCGACGCGCGGATGTTGTGCGAGGAGAAGCAAGGTCCAGGTCAGCGCGCTTTGCCCCGCTTCGAACGCCGCAGCGAACAGGGACGGTATCTGTCCCACGATGGTGGCCTCGCTCGGCGACATTCCGTCGGCGTCGGGACTGTTTACGATGATCGACGCAAGGTCGCGATCGTCAACCTGTCCGCGCTTGGTGCGGGCCCATTCCAGCAGGCGCCGCTCAAGCACCTCGGAGTCGCGCACGATTCGGCCATAGGACGTGACCGGAAGATTGATCCGAAGAGCGAACGCGCTCCCACCCCATTTGCCCTCCATCAACCGGCTGACCGCGTCTGCGATAAAATAACCGTGCTCGGTGTTTCCACCGAACAGCAGTTCGACCGCGAAGCCGCGCATCAGCCGGCGCGGGAATTCCCAGATGTCGATCGCCTCGCCGGCCGGCCAGGACGCGACCTCTGCTTCGGCGAGCCGAGCCATTTTCTCCGCCAGCGCGTTGACGCTGGTCCTGCGCAGCGGCGGCGCCACCAGCTTGCGATAATGGGCGTGCTGGCGGCCGGTCGTGCGGGTGAGGCCCGCGCTAAGTCGCCTTGCTGCCGAATTCCTGGGGCCGCCGGGCAACAGGCTGACGCCCCGCCACGTCTCGGGATCGGATAACAGCTCGCGGTTAAACGCCGCGCCGGCGGTCAACACCAGGGGAACATTCAGCAGCACAGCGCGCGGGCGCCTTACGAACGGCAGTGCTTCCCCAAGCACGACAAATGGGCCGAGGTCGGCGTAGGCGCGACGCGCCGCCATCAGCGGATCAAGTCCGAACTGCAAGGCCCAGCGCCAGGCGGCCGGACCGGTCACGCGGACAGGCGCAGGCATTGAATGGTCGTCCATAAGGCCAGTTCCTAGCAAACCGATTCGATGAAGCCGATCCGGGTGCGCCCGCCACGAACCGGGCGGAGGCGTGCGCAAAGGGGACGGCCTCAACACTGCCCGTTGATAGCGGTAGGGAGCACCGATTGGTTTCGACGCCCCCTCCACTCCGAAAGGGGGTTGCCCCTGCAATATCCTTACGTCGGTGAAACGCGACGTGCTACGAAGCAGTGGCTGAATAGCCCGGCCGCCCGCTCATGCAATTCCCAATCGCCCTGAGCTGGCCATAAGGCGGAAAGCTCCTTGCCACGGAACCCGGCGCGTGCGCTGACAACCGCTTCATGAACGCCCACATTGCTGAATCCAACCGCCCACAGCAGGCGGCTGGCGCGCACGACGAACTTGGCGCGCCGCGGCTCGCAGACCACCACAAGCCGCGCCAGCTGCGCCACGCTTGCCAGAAGGCCAGCCAACTGGTCGTCGACAAAATGATGCAGGAACAGGTTAGTGGTGACGACGTCTGCGCTCGAAGGCCGCGCGTCCGCCAGAAAGTCGAAGATGTCCGTCGCGCTCGTCTCCACGCGCCATCGCAGAGCCGTAAAGGCGTCGCGTGTCGCCGTGCTTACAATATCCTGCTGGTCCTGCAGCACAACCGTGACGCCCGGCCAGCGCGGCGCGAGGCGGCGCGCAACGCGCAACATAAACTGGCCGTCCCCCGAGCCCAGATCCACAATCGCACGCGGCGGCCCGCCGCCGCTATGCTCTACCAGGGCGGACGCCATGATCGCGGCGTTCATCATCAGCGTATTGGCCCGCTTGACATCGCGCCGCGCCCGCATGGCACGCGGGTCATCGGGGCGCAACTGATCAAGCAATTCGGGTTCTACGCGGCGCGGAAAGCCCGTCGAGTGTGCCCTCACCTTACGCTCCCGGGCTCGCGGGGGCGTGTAAGGTTTGGGCGCCGCCACGCAGGCCGTCCCCTATGAACCCCAGCGTGAGCTCCTCGTGTTTCTTGGCCCACTCGGCGATCGCCACCGGACCACCGACCAGCAAAATGTAGTCGTAGGCGCAAGGCCGATCGCTGGCCATGAGATATTGGAAGTGCACGCGGAAGAATTTCCATCTGATACGGCGGTAGTCTTCGGGCAAGAGCATATCCTTGAAGGGGATGCGCCATGTCAACGGGTTGCGTCGGCGGGCGCCGACACGGATGCCGACACCCTCGACCGGGTCACATTTCAAGAAGGACATGACATCTTTGCGGAACTTGCAATCGACCCAGGCCAGTGCCGGTTCGACTGCGAGGCGGGCAACGATGTCGCGCATTCTTCGTGCAGCGGGATGGAGAGCGACCGCCTGCATGACGGAGCCCAAGGTCAGCAGGACCAGCCGCGGTCCCCGGCGGCCAAGGTCCGGATCGTATTCGAGGGCGCGCGCAATCACCGCCGACGCGGTGACGCACCCCGCGCTGTGCCCGACCACAACAATCTCGTCGGCCTCGTTTGCCTGGGCAGCCGCAACCAGGCGCCGCGCGCCGACATCGATGACCTGATCGAGCCAGGTTGCGCGGCCCCGAGCGAACTTTCGCAGCGTCACCCAGCAACTGGGGATCTGGATCGCTCCCCAGCGGCGAGCGAGGGGCTGCAGTGCAAGGAAAGACGCGAATGCGCCAAGCACCGACGCGACGATGCCCACCGGCGCGGAAAAACCGAGATGGCCTGTGATGACGTAACCAGTCAGTGCGCCGATCGCCGCTGCAAATGCCAGCCAGGCCAGCAGCATCAGTTGAACGAACAAGAGATGCATGCCAAAGCGCCACGACGCGCGAAAGATGCGCAATTGCGCGCCGCTCACGATGTCGCCGATGAACCAGCCGAGCGAGCGCGGGATGTGGCGCACCATCGGCTGAGCGAGATCAGCTCGAATGAATTCTTCCATTCGAAGGAAATCGTATGTGGTCGAAACCTGCCAATGCGATGCCCGCACATCGAGGAGCCAGCGCGCAACGTCCTTGGAATCGAGGTCGGTGGGGTTGATCGCCAGCGAAACCGGCCAGACGCGTTGAAAGCGATCGCATTCCCGCTCGAAGAGCTTGCAATATCCCTTCGCGCCACGCGGCTCATAACCCGCGACGTAGATGACATGTCGTCTACGAACAGCCCCGACGCCGGTTTTGCGTCGTGGTTTCGACCGCTCGCGAAGAGGCAGGTCCATGACGCGTTTACTCAACTCGTGACACTTTGATGTGAGCGGATGTGAGGGCGAAACAATCATTATGGCCGCGTTCGGTGAATGAGTCCACCGTTCGACACCCAATCGCTCGGCGTGGAGATGCGACGCGCGGCAGCAGGGTGGGCAAAGGCGCATCGCCGTGCCAAGAACGCGCGCGGATTCCCCCTGCGCCCTTGCTCACGCCGTCCGACCTCGCCTTTGACAGCGTGGGCAAAGGCGCGCGACAGCAGTCCGCCATATCATCCGCTGCGGCAGGCGACTTTGCCCGCCACGCCTGCTCGCCTGATCGAAATAGCCTACCCCGCACCGAGTGCGACGGCCACGTTGTAGACGAGGAAAGCCGCCACATAGGCCAGCGCCAGCATATAACTGAAAGTGATGGCCATCCACCGCCAACTCCCGGTTTCGCGTCGGATCACGGCCAGTGTGGAGGCGCATTGGGGTGCAAAGATGTACCATGCGAGCATCGCGAGCGCGGTGGCGAGACTCCATTTGCTTGCGAGGGCCTGCCCGATCTGCTCTGCGGCTTCCTTGCCGCCCTCGATGGCATAGACGGTACCGAGAGCCGCAACCGCAACCTCGCGAGCCGCCATCCCGGGGATCAACGCGACGCTGATCTGCCAGTTGAAGCCGACCGGCGCCAGAACCGGCTGAAGCGCATCGCCGATCATCGCGGCAAGGCTGTAGTTGATCGCCGGCCCGTCGGCGCCCTCGGGGGGCCGCGGGAATGAGGCGAGGAACCAGATCAGAACCATCATGGAAAAAATCGTGGTTCCGGCGCGCTGCAGGAACATTTTCGCGCGGGTATATAATCCGATCGCGACGCTGCGCACGCTCGGAAGCTTGTAGGCCGGTAATTCCAGCATGAACGGAGGGGTGTGGTTTTCATATAGGAAGAAGTGCTTGGCGACAAAGGAGACCGCAAGTGCGCTTGTGATTCCGGCCCCGTAAAGGCCAAACATGACCAGCCCCTGCAGGCTCACCCACCCCCACAGGTGGGTTGCCGGGACGAACGCCGAAATGATCAGCGTGTAGACCGGAATCCGGGCCGAGCATGTCATCAGCGGAGCGACCAGGATCGTCGTCAGCCGATCGCGGCGGTTGTCGATGACCCTCGTTGCCATGATGCCCGGGATTGCGCAGGCAAAACTCGACAGCAGGGGTATGAATGCGCGGCCATGCAGGCCGGCTCCGCCCATGATGCGATCCATCAGGAACGCCGCACGCCCCATGTAGCCGAGATCTTCCAACATCAGGATGAAGAAAAACAAAATCAGAATCTGCGGCAGGAAAACGATCACGTTGCCGACGCCTGAGATAACGCCGTTCTGGATGAAGCTCTGGAGCAGACCGTCCGGCAACGTGTCATGGACCGTCGCACCCAGCCAGTCAAAGCCCGAGGAAACAACATCCATCACCGGCCGCGCCCAGGCAAACACTGCCTGGAACATCACGAACAAAACGCCCAGCAGCATGACCAGTCCCGCCACCGGATGGAGAAGGACGGCGTCGACCCGGCCACTCACGGTATCCGGTCGCGCCGGCATGCCGACTGCGGCAGCGATCACCCGATCCGCTTCCCGCTGGGCGGCGCGAAGTTCGCCGGTCGTCGGGGGTTTCCACGTGTTTTCGCCCGGCGGCTCCAGTCGGCCTGCAGCCATCTCGTCCATGCGGCGCAGCAACTCCTCAGTGCCGCCACGGCGCACCGCAGTCGATGTGACGACCGGCACGCCAAGCTCGGCCGACAGCCGATCGAGATTGATGTCAATGCCGCGCCGCCGCGCAATGTCGATCATGTTCAGCACGAGCATCAACCGCCGGCCGACTTGCTTAAGCTCGATCACCAGCCGCAACGCCACGCGAAGATTGGTCGCGTCGGCGACGCAGAGCAGAAGATCGGGTGCGGTTTCGCTGACGAGCCGGCCGAGCACCACGTCGCGCGTGATTTCCTCGTCGGGACTGCGGCCCCTCAACGAGTAGGTGCCCGGCAGATCGATCAAATGCACTCTGCGGCCGGACGGCGTCTGCAATACTCCGGCTTTTCGCTCGACCGTGACGCCGGGATAGTTCGCAACTTTTTGCCGGCTGCCCGTGAGGGCGTTGAACAAGGCGGTCTTGCCGCTGTTCGGAGTGCCGACGAGCGCGAAGTGCGGAACGCCAATTTCGGACTGCGTGCTCATGGCGTCCGGCTCGACGAGGTCACCAGGATCGCCATCGCCTCGCGACGCCGAAGCGCGATCGTCGTGCCGTTTATGCGCACAGCAATGGGATCGCGGCCGATCGGGCCTTCATGGAGGATTTTGATTTCGGCGCCCTCGACGAATCCAAGCTCGAGCAGCCGACTCTCGATTTCGCGCGCTGCTGAGCCATGCACGTCCTCGCCGACATGAATGGCGTTGATGCGCCCGCAGAATCCGCGACTCGCCTGGCCAAGCGGCATGCTGGGCGCAGTTGACGCTAGGGTGTCGGTCATGTCACTTCCCGCGCTGGTCAAGCGGCTGTCCTTCATGTGCGGCAGCGGGCCGACAGGGTCAAGGGCGAAGCCATAAGAAGTTCAGTAGCTTAGAATAATTGTAAGTAAGAGGGCCAGATTCCTGGCACCTCCAGCTGGTCTTGCCGGGCTTGTCGCCGCGCCATCGCGATCTTCGGGTACCGCGCCATCCTTGCCGAGACCGCCGGGACAAGCCCGGCGATGACGCCATCACCCAAAGCAGCAGCGCGGCCAGCCACCGGCTCGCCAGCAAGCAGCCACCGGCTCGCGCAGCAAGGCGCTACAATTGTTGTTGTCATTCCAACGAGCGCCGCCGTAGGTCTAACCATCCGATTGCCGTAGCCCAGTCGCATCTTCGTCAAACTCTTTTGGCACAACTTCAGGTTAATTGCGCAAATCGCTTGTACATGAACGAGCCCGCCTGAAAGGCCGGCACGAACGGCACGGTTTGCTGGTGATGATCTCGGGAATCCACCTCGACGGGGGAGGAAGTCATGATGCAACGACGCACGTTCCTGGTCGGAACGGTGGCGGCAGCCGCCTCGACGGCGCTCAATTCGGCGAACGCCGACACTTTGCCGCTGGGCGATCTTCCCAACTGGCGTTATCCCGATCCACGCGTCGAGGCGCTCGACAAGCGTTTCAAGGCAAAAGTCGGCAACGCAGCGATCGAACGGATCGCCACGGGCTTCCGTTGGGCGGAAGGCCCGGTCTACTTCCGCGACGGCGGTTACCTGCTGTGGAGCGACATCCCCAACAATCGCATCATGCGTTGGCTCGAGGACGATGGCCATTTGAGCGTTTTCCGCGCCAATTCCAACTACTCGAACGGCAATACCCGCGACCGCGAAGGCAGGCTGATCACCTGCGAGCACGATGCGCGGCGCGTTACGCGCACTGAACCCGATGGTTCGATCACCGTCCTGATCGACAGCTTCCAGGGCAAGAAGCTCAACGCCCCCAACGACCTGGTGGTGGCCGCGGACGGCGCGATCTGGTTCACGGATCCAGGCTACGGCATTTTTGGCAACTATGAGGGTCATCCGGATCAGTCCGAACAGCCGCCTCGGGTCTATCGACTCGATCCGAAAAGCGGGGGGGCCACGATCGTGGCCGACGACTTCGACAAGCCCAATGGGCTCGCTTTCTCGGCCGACGAGAAAAAGCTCTACATCATCGACAGCGGTATTACGCATGGCGGCCGTTCGAACATGCGTGTGTTCGACGTGAACGGCGACAAGCTCGCCAACGGAAAAGTGTTCGCCGAAAACTTCGCGCCGGGCTTCACCGACGGCCTACGTACCGACATCGACGGTAATGTTTGGTGCAGCATGGGCTGGGCCGATCCCAAGGAGGACGGCGTACGCTGCTACGCGCCGAACGGCGATCTCATCGGAAAGATCCATTTGCCGGAAACCTGCGCCAACCTGTGCTTCGGCGGCAAGAAGCGCAACCGGCTGTTCATGACTGCAAGCACGTCGGTCTACGCGACCTATGTCGAGACCCAAGGCGGCCTGAAGCCGTAGGGCATCGGCCACCCATCCGCGGGTTTTAGTCGCGTGAAATTACTTTGGGTGTTGACAAGACGCGCTCTGCGCGCCCACCCACCCTGCGAATACGACTGAGGCGTCGGCATCTTGGTAAAACTACGCGGTCGCGCACCAGCGGCCGAGGCGAAGTGTCATCACAGGAGGAAGCAAAATGTCATCAAAAGGAAAATATCTCACAGGATGCGCGGCGCTCGCGCTCGCCGCGATGATGATCAGTCCCGCGTCCGCGGTCGACCCCTCGCGGCTGCTATCCGCCGACCAAAACGCCAACGACTGGCTGACCAATCACGGCAGCTACAAGTCGTATCACTATTCCCCCGCCGACCAGATCAATGCTGGCAACGTGAAGAATCTCGAAGTCGCATGGACGCATTTCCCCGAGCGCGCGACCCGCGGCATCCAGTCGACCCCGCTCGCCGCTGACGGCGTGCTGTACTATTCGGGCTCCTATAGCCGCGTCTACGCGCTCGACGGGGCGACCGGCAAGCTCATCTGGACCTATGCGCCCGCGCTCGACGAGGAGCTGGTCGCCAAGCAGACCCATTCACCCTACAATCGCGGGCTCGCGCTCGCCAACGGCAATCTCTATGTCGGCACAGTCGACGGACGCCTCATCGCGCTCGACATGAAGACCGGCAAAGTGGTGTTTGACACACGGCTCGTCGACTCCAAGAAGCTTACAGTAGGCTTCACGGGCGCCCCGCTCGCTGTGAAGGACACGGTCATCATCGGCAGTCAGGGCGGCGAATGGCCGTGGCGTGGCCCAATCTTCGGCGTCGACGGCAAGACCGGGCAGAAGAAGTGGGAGTTCTTCACGGTCGCCGGCACCGACGAGGCCAAGGCGACTTGGGGCGGCGAGTCCTGGCGCACCGGCGGCGGCGGCGGCTGGATGGCCGGCGCCTACGATCCGGAGACCAATACGGTATGGTGGGGCACCGGAAACCCGGCGCCGCTCTATGACTGGGCCGGCGCTGATTGGCAGAAGAGCGGACCGCGGCCCGGCACCAATCTCTACACGACCTCGGTCATCGGGCTCGACCCCGACACCGGCAAGCTCAAGTTCTACCACCAGGAGCTGCCGCACGACGCCTGGGACTTCGACTCGGCAGTGGGCGAGTTCCTGTCGATCGACCGCGGCGGCCAGAAGCTCATGGTGCACCCGAACAAGGGCGGTTTCATCTTCGTCTACGACCGCGCCAACGCGAAACTGCAGAACGTCTGGCAGCTCGTGAAGAACGTCAACTTCGTCAAAGGCATTGATCCGAAGACCGGCGACCTGATTGGCCGGCGCGATCTGGCGCTCGGCAAGGCCGATTCGCCGCTCTGCCCGGCGATTGCAGGCGGCATCAGCTGGAATTCGGGCGCGTACAGCCCCAAGACCGGGCTTTACTACAAGATCGCCCAGGAATGGTGCATGGACATAACGGTGGTCAGGACGACGCCGATTCTTGAGCCGATGGCTCAGCTCAATATCGGCGCCGACTTCAAGCTGGTCGCGCCGCCCGACGGGCCGGCGCGCGGCCATCTCGATGCCCGCGACCCGGTGAGCGGCGAGAAGAAGTGGGAGATCAACTACAAGGAACCGCCGCTCGCCAGCATTCTCGCCACCGGTGGCAATCTGCTGTTCGTGCCCGACAGCGAAGGCGTCGTGCACGCCTACAACGCCGAGACCGGACAGGAATTGTGGTCGCACAGTAACGGCATGGGCCACAA
>Ga0126369_10004359_pt1 | contig 10374 bp, 8 predicted proteins | sample PanSoiMetaPlot_1_FD_109646 | JGI IMG/M metagenome (GOLD analysis project Ga0126369, IMG submission 109646) | Tropical forest soil microbial communities from Panama - MetaG Plot_1 | ecosystem: Environmental > Terrestrial > Soil > Tropical forest > Bulk soil | place: Panama | collected 2016-02-17
CGGCACGCCGAGCTGTTGCGCGACGCGGAATCCACCATCCTGGAATTCATTCACATGACCGTCGCGCGTGCGCTTGGCTTCGGGAAAAATGACCAGGCTCGTGCCGGAATCAATGGCTGCTTGCGTCAGGCGCCACATGCGTTTCAAATCCGACGGACGCCGCACGTCGGGCACCGGCACGTTGCCGAAGCGCTTCATCAGCCAGCCGTAAGCCGGTATCTTGAAGTGCGATTCCAGTTCCCATCCGCGCACAAACTGCGGTATGGCACAGTACAGAATGAAGGGGTCAAACAGATTGACGTGGTTCACAAAAAAGAAGCACGTCCGGTTGGGATCGAAACCGGGGGCGCGGTGAACTTCGACCTTAGCTCCTGAAAGAAAGGCGATGCGGCGGCATAAACCGCGCTGAAGCCAGTCGTGTTTGCGCGGGTCGAGAAAGATTTCCAGAAACACTAGCACCGGGACGACCAGGAAAAAGTGCAGGGCGCTGACCATCCAGAGGAGTGCGCTGCGCAGCGCAAACCACGTTTTTTTCATAGGAACACGTCAACGGCGGCGGGGATAACGTCCAGCGAGCGGCACTCCAGCGTAGCGACTTCGCCGTCAATCATGATGTCCAGCGGAGTGGAAACGTTGAACTCCACGTGGCGTACCGCGCGACGCGACGCCAGTGGATGGTTGACATGGGAGCCGTCATAAAGCCGCGGCAAGTTGCGGAGCAAGCCCAGCCGTCCGATCGGACCCCAGCGAACAAACTCGATCAAGCCGTCAGCGGGGTCGGCTTGCGGGGCGATGAGCATGGTCCCGCCGGTGTATTTGCTGTTGTTGAAAGTAAGAAAGAGCGAGCGACGTTGGTCCCATTCCTGATCCTCGTCGCAGCGCAGGGCGAACGAGCGCCGATTTAATTGCACGACGCGAACAAACACGCCTAGTAAGTAACCAAGCGGGCCAAAAGGCTTAAACGCGCGATTCGTCAGGGTGGCGACATCCGCGGTGAAGCCGAGGCTCAAAAGGTTGAAGGAATAGACTTCTCCGGTAGCGTGATTCAAACGAATCAAGTCAATCGCACGTTTTCGGTTTTGCAGAATTGCTTCTGTGGAAGCCGCCGCGGCTCCGTTTTTCGTGAAGTCTCTTAGAAAGGAGTTGCCCGTTCCCAACGGTAGGAAGCCCAGCGTAACGCGTTCCACGGATTTGCGGCCGGCGAAAATGCCATTGAGTATCTCGTGAGCCGTGCCGTCGCCACCGACGGCGAGAAACTGCCGATAGCCTTGCTTGTAGGCCTCACGCGCGAGCTCGATGGCATGGCCCGGGCCGGTGGAAGCGACGCTGTCCACTTGCAATTTGTTCTCACGCAGGCGGGCAAGAGCGGGTCCCGCAAGTTTCGCGGAGCGGCCGCCGCCCGCGGCGGGATTCACGATGGCGAAAAATCTTTCCATTTCCGGGAGTACACCCAACGAATTCTCAGCAAGAAGATTCACAAGGGCAGAACTGCAGCAGCGCCGTCCAATTTCCCGAGACGCTCCGCCAAGACGCTCCTCTTAATCTTTAAGGAAGCCGTCCGCGGAAAGTCCACCTCGAGGAGAACGACCCCGTGAATCCGCTTATAGTTTAGCAGGCGCTGGTTGCGCGCGTTGATTTCGTGGCGCAGTTCGTCACTATAGAGTTGCCCTGGCTCCAAGTGAAGCGCGAGCACCAGCCTCTCTCCGGTCATAGAACGCTTGGGCCAAATATAATTGGCTGCAAAGACGCAAAATTCTTTCACGGGAAGGCTTTCGAAGACGCTTTCGATATCCTCGGGATAGATATTCTTTCCTTCCTCGGTGACGATCATATTCTTCTTGCGACCGCTCAACTGCAAATGGCCGTGCCCGTCGAATTTTCCCAGGTCGCCGGTCATCAGCCAGCCATCGACAATCGTCTCGGCGGTGAGCTCCGGGTCGTTGAGATAACCCGCCATGACCGTTTTGCTGCGCACGGCAACTTCGCCGACGCCGTCGCTCGCTGGATTCACGATGCGAACTTCCATTCCAGGCAGCGGTTTGCCAACGGTGTCTGCTCGAAAAGGCTTTAGGTCGTTGACGGTGATGGCGGTACCGGCTTCGGTGAGGCCGTAGCCATTCGCCACAGGAATTCCAAGCTCATAGAAGAACTGCAGCGTTTGTGGCTCGGTGAAGGCGCCGCCAACGATGATGGCGCGCAGCTCGCCCCCGAATGCTTCGTGAACCTGGTTGAGCAGGAGGCGGCTAATGCTTAGTCGCGGCCGACTCTTGGTCACAGCTTTATTTATGGCAACGAGCAAGTTGAAGACCTTGCGTTTGCCTGGTGGCAAAGCGTCGAAGCGCGCCTGCAAGCCCTTTTGCAAATTCTTCAAAACCAAGGGAACCAGGCTCACGTAGGTAATCTTGTATTTTGGAAAAGCTTCGCGCACATATTCGGGGCGTAGCGTGCGCAGATGCACAACCGCAGCGCCACAGGTAAACGGCCCGAAGAATCCCACCATGAAATCGATAGCATGGTTCGTTGGCAAAATGCTTAGGTAGCGCACGCCCGGCCAGAACGGATAGAGCGAAGTCAGCGCAACACACTGCTCCAGATAATTTTCGTGCGTCATCATGCATCCCTTGGGGCGCCCGCCGGTTCCGGAGGAATACACGATGCAGGCGGTTTCCTTGCGCGCGCGTGGAACGAAAACTGGCTCGCCGTTGCCGCGAAACTCCTCCCAGCGTCGTGCGTCTGCCAGGTCGGCGTTGGGCGGCGCCTCGGTCACCAAGACAGTTTGTAGGTTTGCACGTCCCGCGGAAGCGCCTAGCTGACGCCAGATCGGATACTCGGTGATGAGCACGGTTGCGCCGGAGTGCTTGAGAAGCTGCCACTGCTCATCCGGCGTGAGCTTGTAGTCGAGAGGAACCAGCACGCCTCCTGCGAGAAGGACAGCGTAGGCCGAAATCAGCCACTTCGACTGATTCGTCATGATGATGCTGGCGCGGTCTCCCGCGGACAAACCCGCATCCTCGAGTGCCTTCGCCAGCGGATGCGCGCGTTCCTTGAATTCACTATACGTCAGTCGCTCTTTCTCTCGCTCGCGGTCCGTTTCGATCAAACACACTTCATTCGCGAAACGATCCAGCGCATCCTTCAACGCTGCTCCGATGGATTGATATTGGGAAAGATCCAGCATTACAGGCGGGACTGAATTCGTTCGGCCAGAGTCTTAAAGTCGCTCACGCCCTGGACTTCATAGTCGGGCAGCTCTATGCCGAAATGATTTTCCAATCGCGAGAGCATTTCCAGGGTTTGCAGGCTGTCGATGCCAAGCTTCTTGAAAAAATCGTCCTCAGGCGCGAGTGAGCCAGCCGGCAATTGAAAATGATTCGTCGCCAGGTCCAAAACTTCTTGCGTAGTCTGTTCAAGCGTGCGCATGTCTACCTGAATCTACCATCCTCCCGGAAAGAAGAAAAACTTGCCCCGCCGGGTCACGCCCTCTTTGCTTCAATCAGCTCCAAACGATTTCCGAAGGGATCAAAAACGTGCACTCGTCGGCGCCCGTCGATATCAGCGTCCGGCTTTGTCGGAAGTCCCGCGGCTTCACACCTTGCGAGAATTTCGTGTAATTCTTCGACGACCAGCGCCGGATGCGCTTTTTTCGCAGGGCGAAAGTCGTCTTCGACGCCCAGGTGCACTTGCGCCTCTCCCGACCCAAACCAGCAGCCACCGCGTCCCGCTAGCGGCTCTGGTTTTGGAATCTCTTTCATGCCCAGCACATCGCGATAGAAGCTACGCGCGCAGTCCTCCCTGCCTTTTGGCATGGCGAGTTGCACGTGGTCAATGCTCAAAATCCTGCCGCGAGCGTTCATCCGATACTCCGCCTAGGGCAGGTACGGCATGGGGCCGGAGTCTTCTACGAATTTCTTCAGCGCAGCCATAACCTCGGGTCGTGTGAAGAGTTCGCAAAAGATTTCAATTTCGCATTGAAGCTCTTCATGCGGGATTGGCTTCATAAACTCCTTCGCCGCAGCGCGCGCCACCGGATCGTATTTTTCCAGCTGCGCTGCGGTGGATCGAGCAATGCGAAGGGCTTCGCCTTCTCCCGCAAGCTGCGCTACGAGGCCAACGCCGTGCGCTCGAGTCGCGTTGAGGGTGCGGCCGGTAAACAACACGTCCCGCACGACTGCGTTTCCAAGATCCCGGTTCAGGCGCGGAATTCCGCCAAATCCCGGGATGAATCCGAGCCGCAGCTCGGGAAACGCAAAGCGCGCCATTTTGTCGGCAATGATGATGTCGCAGGCAAGGGCGAGCTCTAGTCCTCCGCCGAGGCATGCGCCATGGACCGCTGCAATGGTGATGAACGGAGCGGTGTCCAGCGCGTTCATAACCGCATGAATGCGCTCCAAGAAACTGCGAATTCCTTTCGGACGCTCTTTTTCCGGAACCGAGACGGCCTGATGATACAGTTCGCGCAAGTCCCCGCCCGCTGAAAAAACCGACTCTCGGGCACTGTAAATAATGCACGAAGATGTTTCCGGGGCCAGCGCGGAAAAGGCGCCAACAAACACTTCCAGCTCTTCTAACATGGCCGTCCCGATTTCATTCGCTGGCGCATGGTCAAGCGCCAGCTCGATGCGTCCCTCGCGCCACTCCCATCGCACTGTTTTGCCTTGGAAGCTTTTCATGCGTGTTGCCTGCTGACCGCTTTGCGTTCTTGTTTTTCTTCGTACATAGCATTGATTTCGGAAGCGAAACGCGCGTGGACGGCGTCGCGGCGCAGCTTGCCATTAGCGGTGAGCAGCCCGCTTCCCGGAGTGAACGTATTGCCAACCATTTTGAAATTTCGGATTTGCCGGTAATGAGGGAGTTCGCGATTCACCACTTCGAGCGCCGCCTGAACCGCGACTGGTTCAACGGCTCCGGCAATGAGCGAACAAAGGTAGCCGCGGCCATTCCCGACGATCACCACTTGCTGAGCCGCGGGCAAAAGACGCGCAATTTGTTCTTCCATCGGCTCTGGGGCAATTTTGTGCCCTGAGTTGAGAACGATGAGGTTCTTGATCCTGCCGGTGACGCGCCATTTTCCTCGGGCGCTCACCTCGCCTTGATCCCCGGTGTGAAACCAGCCATCCCGGAGCACGCTCGCTGTTTCCGCAGTGCGATTCCAATAGCCGGGGAAAATATGCGGGCCTCGCGTGACGATTTCGCCGTTCTCACCAGTTTTCATCTCAATTCCGGTAATCGCTGAGCCAACAAAGCCGGGCTCCGCAGCTTCCTGTGGATCATCCATTGTGCAGATCCCCGTGGTTTCTGTCAGCCCGTAAGCTTGTAGAACCGGAATCTCCAGCATCTGGAAAAACTGCTGCGTCTCTGGTGCAAGCGGCGCGGAACCGCAAATAAGCGCGCTGAGATTCCGCCCAAAGGCCTCCTTGATTTTGCCAAAGATGAGTTTCTCCGCGATCCAAAGCCGGAGTCTGTCTAACCCGCCAGCGCGCCCCGCGTTTTTCCGCTGCCACGCTGCGCATGATTTTTCGAAGAGCGATCGGATTGGCGCAGCGCGCTTGGAAAAATTCTCTTCCACGCCACGACGCACGCGCTCAAGCAACGTCGGAACGTTCAAGAAGTAACTCGGCGAAGAAAGGCGAATCTCATCCGCAAGTTTGTTCAGGTCCGTGGAAAGCGTCAGCGTGGTCTCGCGCGTCATGCAGGAAAGCAGCAGCAGCCACGAAGCCGCGAAGTTAAACGGTAAATAATGGAAAACGCGATCCGGCCCCTTGGCCCTGGTTGCGGCCATCAGTTGCCCCAGCCGCTCCGTCGTTTGCCCGAGCATATAGTTTAAATTGGCGACGTTGAGGCATACGCCCTTCGCTTCGCCGGAGGTCCCGGAAGTGTAAATGATGGTGACGATATCGGGATCCATTCGCGAAATCGGTCCGTCAGCAAGGGAACTCTTCGGCGCGTTTTCTTTGAGCACCTGGTCAAAGAGAAACCGGGGAATTGTTTCTCGCCAAGCCTTTGCCCCTGCGTCACCGGGTTCTGCATCGTTCACAAACAGGAGCCGTGGCTGACAGTCTTTCATTATCGTCGCAAGTTCGCCCGGAGCCTGGCGCGAATAAAGCGGTACGACAACCACACCCTCCGCCATCAATGCGAGATCAAAGGCAACCCAGCGGATGGAATTGGGCGCCAGCAGCGCGCAGCGATCACCGGCTTGAATGCCGGAATTGCGCAGGTACTCCCGCACTCGCTGAACCTGCTCGAGCAATTCGCCTCCGGTCACACTCACAAACTGCTCGCCGCGAATTTCACGCAGCACCACGCGAGCGGCCGCCTCCTTCAACTGCGCGAAAATGTTTTCAAGAAAATTTGGCATGAAAGGATCAGTGGCTTGCTGCCATTGTGACCGGCGAAGAATCGTAGCGTTTCAACAGCTGGAGCAAATTCTCGCTCAGCGGCGGTAGGTAGTCTTCCCAGGAAACAACGCCGCGGCGAATCGGGAACTCCGGATACTGACGGTGGACGGCATGCTCGAGATGCGTGCCCATGCGCGCCATCACCTTGAGGTTGCGAACCACCGTTTGGCCAATCCCCTCGCGCACGTCCTCGGCCTGCTTCACGAGCGTTTCCATCATTTGCAGCAGTTTTGGCTCAAGGTCCGGGTCTTCCACGGACAACAAAAGATGCTGGTGGCCGCGCTCGCGCATCAAGTTGCGAATACGTTCGTCCATCGTCACGCCCGCCGAGGCGACCAGGCTCGGCATGCACGTAACGATGCCGTGGTAGCGCGAAGAGATCATGTACGAGCAAGCTCGCAGAATGGAGACAAGCTGGAACATGTCGTAATTGTCCGACGTAAACACCGGAGTGCCAGGAATCTGCGCGGCGATCTTGCGGCAAGCATCGGCGTCGAGCCGCTCCATGGCCGCCAGAATCGGAAACACGCGGTGCCGCTGCAGGAAAGCCTGAGTGGCTTTCGTGAACGCGGAAATGTATTGTTCGTACCTCCGGTCCACTTCGGCTCCCGACTGAAAGAAATAAACAGTGCGGTACTGGCTGTCTTGGTAGACTCCCGTCGTAGCACGAGCGATATACTTCGCGATGGACGCCTTCACCGGCCAAACATACGGATGAATCGGGCACAAGACTAGAATCGGCGTCTTCTCGTCCCAGCTCGCTTCGCGCAAAATCCTCCGCGCGTATTCCTGAGGGTGCGGCTCAAACGTCCACGCCGTGTCGGTGCCAAGCTCTGTGGGAATACTCATCGCGCTCAAAAGCTGCTGCGATTCCACATTTCGCGTAATCACCAGCGAGTCTTTCACGTAGCGTCCGCACATGGATTCCACCAGCCCGTCCATGTGTCCGGCTTCGCCGCCATAACCAACCGAAAGCTTGTTTTCTGCCGAGGCCAGACCGAGCGACCCAATCATCATCGTCGTCAGGGCGTTTGCAAACTTGCTCTTGAACATCGAGCCTTCGCAGGCAATTACCCCGTGATTACGACGCACTTCGCGGAACAAAAAGGGAGGGAAAACGTCGGGCAGATGCACTTGGCGCGTGCCTTCGAAGTATCCCTTGGTGCGCCCGAAATCCTGCGTCATAACGCTGAAGTCGACGTTCTCCGCTCCGAGCACGTGCCGCACTTGCCGCAGCATTTCTTGCACTCGCACGTCGCTGCCGGTGTTCCGCGTGCCGTTGTAGCCGGCAAAGAGCAGCTCCAGCTTTTCGCCGGCGCGCCAACGTTTGCCCAGGCCCAGCATCCAGCCAAAGCGACGCATCTCGATCAGCGCGCTGACCCACGCGACCAGAAGAAAGTCGGTCATGCGCTTGCTCTCCCCAGGACCATCTTTTGCGCGGCAGGATTTGCCGGCCAGGGCTTTGCCGGATACCGGAAATGATTTTCCCGGCTGAATCTCAGCAGCCCGGCAGCGTACGTCGAGAATTTTGCAGGCTCTTCGCCCAACTCTGCGACCACTCGCGAATTATCGAATACCGTATTCCAATCCAGATACGGCCAGAACACCTTGAGCAGAGAACCGGCATGTCCTACCGCGCCGCTGCGATTCGCTGCCCAGTTCACCATTCGCGAAAACGTTCCTCCCAGCCACGGCCAGAACAAAGGTCTACGCATTCCGCCCGACTTCGCGATGGCCTCGGTTAATTCCACGTACGTTTGCGATCCCTGTCCCGAAGATAAATGATAGATGCTGTGCGCGGGCGCATCTTTTTGATGAATCGTCACAACGGCTTTGCCCACATAGTTCGCCGGCACGATGTCGATTTTATCGTGTGGCCGCAGCGGAAGCACGGGCATCCGCGCCAGGAAATGCACCGCCTGCACCATATCGAATTGTGAAGTCTCCGGACGTCGGCTGTCACCCAGCACGATGGCGGGGCGGAAAATCGTCTTCTGTACGTCGGGCAGCCACCGGTGCGCCATGTACTCGCAAAACTTTTTTGTGCGCGCATACGGGTCGTAGTCGGAGCGCCCCCAGTCAATGGCCTCGTCTTCCGTCAAGACTTCATTTTTTCTCTTTCCCGCAACGGCCACGGTGGAAACATGCGAATACCGCCGCAGGCCATGATGATCTTGCGCCCGACGCGCCAGTTGAATCACTTCCAGCGTCCCGCGCAGATTCACGTTCAGGCACTGCTTCTCCGATTTGCGGTTCAATGAAGCCGCGCAATGAATCACCGAGTCCGTGGTTTCAACCAGCGCGTGGTAATCGTCATCGGTCAGCCCAAAGTGCTCGCTTGTCAAATCTCCGCCAAAAATACAGACGCGCGTGTCGAGATATTCGAGGAATTCCGGAAAGTCAAAATGCAATTGCAGCGAGGTCCAAAGCCGCTCGCGCGATTCTTGTTCCGTTTTTGCGCGCACCAGCAGGTTCAGCTTGTCGCGGTATCCACAGAGAAGTCCCGCCACAACGTAACTGCCCAAATAGCCGGTCGAGCCGGTAACGAAGATCGCCATATCAGTCGGAGGAAGGTGCCGCTTTGAAAAGCTCTTCTTGCTGCGCGGGCAAGCCGTTCCCGTTCCATTCGATCGCTCGCGGCTCGCGCGATTCCAGCGGCCGGCCTTCCATCAGCGGGTAGCACCACCGGCGCAGCGCCGGGATGTGTACGTTGATCCAGTAATCCCACCAGTCCACTGCTTCCGGGGTGAAATCGAAAAGTTTTTGTTCCTCCGGCGACAACGCCGCGGAAAGCAGCCGCGCGTTCTCGCACTCGAACACCTGCTCGTTGTGCAGGATGAAGGGTTCGTAAAGCTCAATCAGTTTCTCCGCGCGAATCAAGTCGCGCTCCGCTTTGGCAAACGGCGCTTTCTTCATGCGCAGCGTCGTGGCGGCGCGATTGATTCCGGACACCACTGCTTTTTGCATCGGAATCGACAGCCGCTCGTAGCGCTGCTTCGACACGGGAATCGTTTCGAATTTCACCTTGAGCCAGTTCTCAATGCTTTGCGAGCTTCGGTAGTATTTCCGGTGCGCCAGCCCCGTCAGTTCGATGCTGCGCCCCATGTTCACCGGATTGATCGCGGAAGTCGCCAGCTGATAGAGCCGCGCGCTCCGCCGCGCCACAAGCGCCGCCGCAATCAAGGTCATACCGCGGCACACCATGTCCACAGGAATGACGTCCAGGCATTTCCGTTCGTTTGAAGGAAGCTGTCGGAAATTGGTGCCCAGCAAATACGACAGCGGCCCGGAAGTGTTGATTCCTTCATTCCAGCCGCTAAATGGGGAACGCTCCGAACTTTCCACAATCGAAGGGCGCACCACCGCAATCGGCAAATCCTTGCCGTGGCGCGCCAGAATCGATTCGCCCAGGCTCTTCGTGAACGTGTAAGTGTTGGGCCATCCCAGATGTTGCGCGCGGCGCATGCCCACGTGCGTGAGCCGGTTGCGCACCCAGCGCGCGCGGTTGCGCCGCAACACGCCCTCGAGTTCTGCCGCCGGCGCCGAAGTTTCGTCCCGCCCGCGCCCCAACGCCTGCCTGCGAAGCGCCTTATGCAGCTCTGGGCTCTCGGCGCGCGCTTCGATGCGCTGAATTCGTTCCCGCAGCGAAGCAATCTCGTTTTCTGCATCAAATCGAGGATCCTGCGCCGGATTGTAATTGTCTTCCAATTGCTCCTCGACACGCCCGTCGCGCATCCCCACCACGTAGCAAGTCGAGAGGTGCATCAGCCCGGCGCGCTTGCACTTCCTCAGGAATTCCAGCAGATGAAGCGTGGAATCCACATTCGAAGAAAGTGCGTCGCGCAAATCCGGATTAAAGTCAGTCAAGCCCGCGCTATTCACCACCACGTCGAGCGACTTCTGCAGCCGCGCTTGTGTGGCCTCATCCAAGCCTAATCCCGGCAAGCTCACATCGCCTTCGACCACTTCCACCTTC
>Ga0126369_10004360_pt1 | contig 10373 bp, 11 predicted proteins | sample PanSoiMetaPlot_1_FD_109646 | JGI IMG/M metagenome (GOLD analysis project Ga0126369, IMG submission 109646) | Tropical forest soil microbial communities from Panama - MetaG Plot_1 | ecosystem: Environmental > Terrestrial > Soil > Tropical forest > Bulk soil | place: Panama | collected 2016-02-17
CCCAGGATGACGGGCGGTGCCGGGCGCTGGACCGGTCGCGGGCGGCAGACGACGGGTGGGAAGCGGACCCACTTCCCCTCGAAGGATGGGCGGTCCTCCGTCCAGAGCTTCCGCATGGCAGCCACCGCCTCGCGCATGAATGCGAAGCGATATGCGAAGTGCGGGGTGAAGAGACCCATCTCCTCCTTCAGCCAGCCGGCGCCGATGCCGAAGAGAAAGCGGCCACCCGAGAGCCAGTCGAGGGTCGCCACCTGATGCGCGGTGAGCAGGGGATCACGCTCGGGCACCAGGCAGATGCCGGTCCCCACCCGGAGCCGCTTCGTGACCGCGGCCGCGGCGGCGAGGGTGGCGAAGCAGTCCGGCAGCTCGGTGTACGGACGGGGGAGCTTGCCGTCCTCGGAAAGGGGGTAGCGCGTCTCGTGCTCGACCGGGACGACGGGGTGCTCGGGCACCCAGAGCGATTCGAGGTTGCGCTCCTCGCACGCACGCGCCAGGTCCGTGACCGGCAGCGACCGCTCGGTCACGAACATCAGGATGCCGAGGTCCATAATACGGTGCGTGTCAGCCGGGCGGCATCAGGGACTTGGCCTTCTTGAAGTGCTCGAGGGCCTCGTCCTGCATCCCATCCCGGAGTGCCTTGTCACCCGCGTCATACTCCGTCTTTGCCTCGCCGAGATCCTTCCCCTCGGCTTGCGCCTTCTTGATCTTCGGGAAGAGCTCCTTCTTGATCTCGGTCGCGGTCTGCGCCCAGCCCGTGGCGGCCACGCTCAGAGCGAGGGCCACGAGTACCGTGCGGAAGCGATGTCGCATGCGTCACCTCCGGAGAAGACAAGCTTCCGATTCGCCGGTTCCTTAACCGGGTGCAATCGCGCAGGTCAATCCCGGGTGGGCGCGCGGGTCTCCCGGCGGGTCGATGCGCGCCTGCCGGCTCAGCTCTCGGTCAGCTGCCGGTACTGGCCCTGGAAGAAGATGAGCGGACGTCCGCCGCGGATCTCCGCGTGCTCGACGGCGCCGACGTGGATGACGTGGTCGCCCCCCTCGTGGGTCTCGACGATGCGGCACTCGACGTGGCCGAGCGTGCCGTCGAGGATCGGAGTGGCGAGCCGGCCGAGGTGATAGGCGACGCCCGCGAACTTCTCGCCGCCCGACTTGGCGAAGCGGGTCGAGAGCGCCTCCTGGTCCGCGGCCAGGATGTTCACGATGAAGCACTTCGAGTCGAAGAAGTGCGCGTAGGTCTCGGCCTTCTTGTCGACGCAGACCAGGAGGAGCGGCGGCACCAGCGAGAGCGAGGTGACCGCGTTGGCGGTGAGGCCGTAGACGTTCCCGTGGCGGTCGCGGGTGGTGACGATGGTCACGCCGGTCGCGAAGAGCCCCATGACCCGCCGGAGTTCCTTGCCGTCGAACATGGCCGTCGAGTAGTGCCCGCGCCGCGCGGTGTCAAACGTCGCGCGTTGACGCCTCTCGAGGTCCTGGCTATCCCCGCCTCGAATGGAGCCGATCATCGACGCTGACGGACACGTGCTCGAACCGCCCGACGTGTGGGCGCGCTACGTGGAGCGCGAATACCGCGCGCAGGCGATCCACCTCCGGCGGGGGCCCGACGGGCGCGACGCCCTGATGATCGAGGGACGGCCGGCGCGCCTCACCACGCCCGACATGCTGGGTGGCTTCGGCGGCATGGGAAAGCCGCTCGAGGACCTGGCCGCCGCGTGCCTCTCCGGCCGCTACGCCGAGAACGCGCCCGCTCCCGCGACCGACGCGGCCGCGCGTCTCGCGCTGCTCGACCGCGATGGCATCGCGCGGGCGCTGCTCTATCCCAGCCTCGGCCTCCAGTGGGAGGCAGAGGTCACCGACCCGCGCTACGCGCTCGCCCACTGCCGGGCCTACAATCGGTGGATCGAGGACTTCACGGCGGGAAGCGGCGGGCGGCTGGTGCCGATCGCGCATCTCTCCCTCGGTGATCCGGTGGCGGCCGCCGAGGAGCTGCGCCGGGCGGTCCGCGCGGGTGCACGCGGCGGCTTCCTGCTGCCCTTCACGCTGAGCGGCGTTCCGCACGGCCACCCGACACACGACCCGCTGTTCGCGGCGGCGGAGGAGCTCGACGTGCCGATCGCCATCCACACCGGGGTCGATCCGAGCGCGCGGAGCCTGCACCACCGCTTCGATGGGCTCTCGTGGCCCGAGAGCGTGGTCGACGGCATCTGGTACCTCGGGATGATCTTCCCGCAGGCCGTCCAGCAGGCCTTCACCACCTTCTTCCTCTACGCGACCTTCGACCGCTTCCCCCGTCTGAAGCTCGTCGTCCTCGAATCGGGCGCCAGCTGGCTCGGCTACTGGCTCGACCGGATGGATGCGCTCTACAAGGGCTCGCTGCGCGTGACGATGACGCTCCGTGACCTGCCCAGCATCTACCTGCGCCGGCAGTGCTGGATCTCGGCCGACCCCGATGAGCGCAGCCTGCCGCCGGTCATCGACTACGTCGGTGCCGATCGCTTCCTCTGGGCGACCGACTACCCGCACAGCGACCACGACGCGAACTACATGGACGAACTACGTGAGCTGGCGGCGCGCCTCCCCCCCGCGACACGTCGGGGGCTACTGGGAGAGAACGTCGCACGGTTGTACGGGCTGGCTTAAGCGGGGGTCAGTTCGCCGTCATGACTCGCCCGGGCAGCGGGGGCAGCCTTCGCGAAGTGGGGGGGCGGCCGCTACGGAGCAATAGGCGAAGTAGGCCGCCCGGGCCCCACTTCGCGAAGGCTGCCCCCGCTGCCCGGGCGCGGCACGACCGCAAGCTGTCCCAGGCCTAGCCGTGTCGGTGCCGCAGGTACGCCGCCGCCTGTCCCCGCACCAGCCGCACCAGGTCGCCGAGCGCGATGTTCACGTCGACCAGGTGCAGGCCCCACGTCGGCCCGAGCGTGTCGCGGACTCGCGGACGCGCGTCGCTCGCCGATCCGACGTCGTCGATCTGCAGCCAGGTCGCACCGTTCGCCTGCTCGCAGTGCGCCCGGTAGAGACCGGGGAATCGGACCCAGGGTGTCGGCGCCGACGGTACCGGCACGGCGACGGCGCCGAGGAGGCCAGGGAACGGCGTCGTCATGAAGTACGGCTGGAGAGCGAGCGGCTTCGTGTTCCGCTTCGGTGACACCGGGTTGACGCAGAGGATGTCGAGCCCCGTCGTGCTGCCTCCTCCGCCGAACCCCCCGCCCGGCCGCCCGAACAGGCTGTCGGCGGGCGGCGGGTTGTCGAACGACGAGTACGCGACGACGCAGCCCGTCTGCTTCGACGACCGGCACGCCGGGACGTTCTGGAAGTCGCCGCCTGCGTCCTGCCCGCTCTTCACGGTGACGTTGCCGCCGAGCAGGATCGCGGAGACGAGCTGCTTGCGCAGGGTGGGGTTCGCGTCGATCTGGTCCTTGATCAGCTGGATCAGATGAAAGCTGCCCTGGGAGTGCCCGATCAGAACCACCCCGCGACCCTGGTTGTCGTTCGCGAGATAGTCCTGCCACGCGGCGAGCACACCCTCGTACGCGATCACGCCGGCCTGCGCCAGGACGCCGGGTGGGCCCCCGATCGCCGGAATGGTGATCTGGGGATACAGCGGCGCGAAGACCCGGCACACCTGCGAGAAGCGCGACGCCTGCTGCATCGCGACGGCCGTTTCCTCTGGGTCGATCGTCAAGGTCGCGTTCGGTGTGCTCTGGCTGCTGACCGTCGGGTAGACGTAGAAGCAGTCGACCTTCGGGTGCGTCGCCGGCGACGCGTGCTCGACGCGCGTGTGCCCCTTGCCCGTCTCCACGGTCGCCGTGAGGTCGCTCGTGCAAGGGTCGTTGGCGAGCCCCGGTCGGCAGAGCCAGATCGTCGCCGCGCCGGCCGGCGTCGACACCGCGAGCAAACCTGCGACCAGGAAGCCCGCTCGCGCCTGTCGGCTGATCGTCGATGTCATCTCGTTTCCCTCCGATGCTGCAGTGAGAAGCGGCCCTACTCCCGCCGGCGCCCCGGTCCGAGTATCCACTCTCCCGTCGCCGGATCGCGATACCACCCCGCCGCTGCGTGCGTCCCGCCGTCGACGTGTAGCGTGACGCCGGTCACGTAGCCCGCCAGGTCCGAGGCGAGGAAGACGGCCGCACCCGCGATGTCCTCCGGCACGCCCGCCCGTCCGAGCGGGACGATCCATTCGAACCTGGCCCGCTCGGCTTCTCCCACCAGGGACGCGAGCCCCTCGGTCAGGCAGATGTCGGGCGCGATCGCGTTCACGCGGATGCCATGGGGCCCGAGCTCGATGGCCATGCTCTGCGTGAAGTTGATGATGCCGGCCTTGCAGGCGGCGTAGGCGGCGTAGAGCGGCGCGGCGCGCACCCCCTCGATCGACACGATGTTCAGGATGCTGCCGCCCCGGCCGCGCGCGATCATGCCGGGGGCGACCGCTCGCGTGCCGTGAAGGACGGTCTTCAGGTTGGTCCGCACGAGGGCGTCCCAGCCCTTCTCCGCCACCTCCAGGAACGGCGCGCGGAACGTGCCGCCGACATTGTTGACGAGGATGTCGATCGCCCCGAAGCGCTCGACGGTCGCCGCGACGGCCCGCGCCAGGGCGTCGCCATCCCGCACGTCGGTGGGGAGCGCCAGTGCCTGGCCACCCGCGGCCTCGATCTCCGCCGCCGTGGCCCGTGCCCGCGTCTCGTCGATCTCGAGGACGCTGACCCGTGCCCCGAACGACGCGTAGGCGAGGGCGACGCCCTTGCCGATGCCTGCTCCCGCTCCGGTGACGAGCGCCGTGCGGTCGGTGAGGAACGCCCGCCGGGTGTCCACGACTACTTGGGCGTGTAGCGCACCAGCACGCGGTCGCCTGTCTTGAAGCCCTCCCGGAAGCTGTCCGCGAAGCGGGTCCAGCCCTCGGGATACTTCTTGGCGTACGCCTCCAGCAGCTGCTGCTCGATCTTGGCGTCATGCACGAGCTCGCCCGTGGCATCGAACGCCGGACCGTCGAGCTTGCCGACGGCGATGTGCGCACGGTGGCGTCCTGCCTTGATGCGACGTACTCGCCACGAGGTGGGGCGCGTGCCCACATAGACGGCGGAGCCGTCGTAGAAGAACCAGATCTCGGCGGGCTTCCCGAGCTGGTGCGATTTCCGCTCGCTCTGGATGTAGACGTACTTGCTGTCGCGCAGGGCGTGGTCGATCGCGGGCGGGAGGGCCGCCGCGACGGCGCTGGCGAGCGCGAGCACGGCGGCACACAAGACGAGTCTACGAGGCACGCGTCCCCTTACTGCCCCCCGGCGAGGCGATCAAGCCACGGGGAGCCCGCCCGTCGGGCAGGCTCCCCGTGCCGCTCGCTCACGGGACGAACTGGGACTGTCCCGTCAGGGCGACGGCGCCCGGACCGGGGAGATCGCCGGCGGCATCCACTGTCGCGTTGAACGCCGGCGGGATGCAGAAGACGCTCACCAGGGTCGTGTCGTGCATTGCGCCGTCGCTGAGGCACGCGCCGCTCGCCGAGCCGGTCTCGGTGATGGTGCGCGCCGGTCCCTGAGCGAAGGCGCCGCTCGTCCGCTGCCTGCACTTCGTGAAGGGAGACGTCGTGCACTGACTGTCCGCCGTGCACGCTTTGGCCGGCGGTCCCTGGAAGGTCGGACTGAACTGCTGCCCGCAGAAGCCGCAGAAGACGAAGGGCTGGGCGGACAGATCCGTGGAGTGCTTCGACTGGCCTCCGGTCGACAGCGCGAAGGGGATGGGCAGCGTCCCGACGAACGCACTCGCTGCCGGCGGGCAGTCGTGGCTGGTCGGAGAAGTCGCACTCGGCGTGCCGACTGGCGTGCACGGCTGCCCGGCGTTCGGGCCGGCGGTGCACGTGCTGGGGGTTCCCGTACACCGCGGGCACGGGACAACGCCGTCGGTCGGGCCGGTCAGGTAGATGTCCGAGCCCAGGGGGATGTTTAGGAGGGAGACGCTGCCGTCCTTGCAATTGCCGTTGCCCGAGGCGCTCGTCGTCACGCGGTTGACGACGCACGTGCTGGTGGCGGGGCTGTTCGGGTTCGGGATCGGCAGCGGTGGTCCGAAGAGGCATCCGGGCTTGCCGGGGTACTCCGGATTGGTGACTCCAGCCGCGGTGCAGTTGCGGTTGCTGCCGGTATCCGTGGCGTTGGTGGCGCTGAAGGTGATCGCGCCGGTCCCCGCGTTGCAGCTCGCGATGTTCGTGAACGACGCTGCTCCATCGGGGATGACCGAGGGCGGGACGCCGACGCCGGCCCCACCGAAGTAGAGGCCGCCGCACACGAGGTCGAGGAGATCGGTCCCCGTGTCGTCGACGACGGTGCCGCAGTTGCTGCCCGGCGACGCCAGGCCGGTCGTGAAGGCGAGGCGTCCGGTGCCCGTGCAGCAGCTACAGCTAGGAGCCGTGCTGGTCGTGGTGACCAAGGTACTGGTCGTTGTCGTCTCCGGGATACTGGTCGACGTGGTACTTGGAATGGTGGTGGTCGTGGTCTCCGGCGGCAGGGTTGAGGAGGTGGTGCTCACAACGGTGGTCGTCGTGGTCTCCACCACGATGGTGGTGGACGTGGTGCCCACGATCGTAGTCGTCGTCACGGGGTTCACGGGACACGTGCAGTCGTCCTGACACTCCCGCTGGATGTGGCCGGGGCCACGCGCGGGGCAGGTGCGGCTCCAGGGCGGGTCACATTCCTCTCCCGGGTCGATCCGCCCGTTGCCGCAGAGCGGGGCCGTGGTCGTGGTGGTCGTGCTCACGACGGTCGTCGTCGTGCTCAGTCCGACGCACGGGTCGGGCACACAGCTCCCATCACCCCCCATGTCGATGCCCGACTCGGCTGCGCACTCGCTCGGCTTCTGTGGCTCGCAGACGAACGCCCCGCCCGCGGACGAAGACGACGGGAGGCAGCAGTTGATGTCATGGAGACCCTGGCGGGGCGCGCACCCCTGATCGATGGCGTCGCACAGGCTCGCGAAGGAGCTGATGCAGGCGGATCCCCCCGCGGGCGCGAGGCACTTGGCGGCCGGGGTGATGCCGCACTGCGTCTCCCCCTGCGAACCCGTCGTGCAGCAGATCGCCTTCCCCGCCCTGCCGCAGCTCGAGCGCTGGGCACAGCGCATCGCCGCGTGCATCCCGTGCTGGGAGAGCCGCCCTGCGGCGAGCGCTTTCATGGTGCGACCGACGCAGCGCAGGTACGCGCGGTGCGTCGAGGCGCTGGCGCAGTCGCATTGCGCCTCGGCATCGGCACGGGTCGCGGTGGCGAGCTCGCGCTCGGCCGGGTCGATCCGCGGGAACGCTTTGCCCGTCCAGATACCCGTGGCGACGAGCAGGAGGATGACGACAGCTGCCAGGGACATGACCGACCGGCGCCTCGACATGGTGACCTCCGCGGGGTCAACTGGGGGTGACTAACTTGTTAGGGAGCTGACCTGCGGCCCGCTTCCCTGGCGAACGAATCGGGGAACGCCGCGCCGCAGGTGGGGCGAGCTGTACCACCCAATCGTTCGGGAACGCAATCCGCTCTGGACGGATTTCGAGATGCGCTCGCCGCGCCCCGGAGGGCGCGGCGACGACGCGATGCAGCGTTTCGGTATCCGACGCTCGCGATCGACCGCGAGGGAGGGGAGCCCGCCCGGGACGGGCTCCCCGCGTGGTGGGCGGCTTACGGAATGAACTGCGCGTTGCCGGGGAGTGCCACCGCGCCTGGGCCCGGGAGGTCGGCTGCCGCGTCCACGGTGGCGTTGAACGCGGGCGGGATGCAGAAGGTGCTGACCAGGGTCGAGGTGCGCGCGGTGCCGTCGCTGAGGCATGCGTTCGCCGGGGTTCCCATCTCGGTGATGGTGCGGGCCGGCCGCTGGCCGAACGCCCCGGACGTACGCTGCCGACACCTGGTGAACGGAGACGTGGTGCACTGGGAATCGGCGGTGCAGGCGACGGCCGGCGGTCCCTGGAAGGTGGGGCTGAACTGCTGGCCACAGAACCCGCAGAACACGAAGGGCTGTGCCGAGAGGTCGGTCGAGGTTTCCGACTGCGCCCCGGTCGTGAGAGCGAAGGGGATCGGCAAGCTGCCGATGAACGCCGCGGTGGCCGGCGGGCAATCGTGGCTCGTCGGATACGCGCCGCCGAGGCTCGCCGAGTCGGCCGGCGTGCAGGGCTGCCCGGCGTTCGGACCCGCGGTGCAGGTGGCGGGCGTTCCCGTGCAGCGTGGGCACGGGACGAGGCCGTCCGTGGGACCGGTCAGGTAGAGGTCTGACAGCAGCGGCAGGTTGAGGGCGCTGATGCTGCCGTCGGTGCAGTTCCCCGACCCGGAGGCGCTGGTCGCCACGCGGTTGATCACGCACGTGCTGGTCGCCGGGCTGTTGGCGTTGGGGATCGGGAGCGGAGGCCCGAAGAGGCAGCCAGGCTTCCCGGGGTACTCCGGGTTCGTGACGCCGGCGGCCGTGCAGTTGCGGTTGCTGCCGGTGTCGGTGTCGGTGGTCGCGCTCAGCGCGAAGTCGCCGGTGGCGGCGTCACAGGTCGAGAGCTTCGTGATCGAGCTACCATTGTCGGGGATCACGGACGGGAGCGGGACGCCGACGCCGGCACCACCGAAGTAGAGGCCGCCGCAGTCGAGCTTGAGGAGCGAGGTCCCGCTGTCATCGACGACGTCTCCGCACCCGCCGAGGCCGACCTGCGGGGTCCCCGTCGTGAAGGTCAGGCGGCCGGTGCCGGTGCAGCAGTTGCAGGTGGCGATGGTGGTGGTCGTGACCGAGGACGTCGTGGTCGTCACGACGGCTGTCGAGGTCGTGGTGCTCGGGAGGGTGGAGCTCGTCGTCGTCGTTGCGGCGACGGTGGAAGTGGTGGTGGCCGGCAGGGACGAGCTCGTCGTGGTGCTGCCGACCACGGTGGAGGTCGTGGTGGACGGTAACGTCGAGCTGGTCGTGGTCGACCCGACGCTCGTCGAGGTCGTGGTGCCAGGCACGGTCGAGGTCGTCGTCGGAGGGAGCGTGCTGCTCGTCGTGGAGGAGCTCACGATCGTCGTCGTGGTGGTGGCAGCTGCACACGGGTTGGGTTCGCACGTGCCGCTACCCACGTTGATGCCGCCCTCGCGCGTGCATTCGTCCGCGGTGACCAGCCGGCACTCGGCGCCGCCGTTGCCCTGATCGCCGCCCTGTCCGTCGCCGTTGTCGCCCTGTCCGTTCCCATGGTGGCCGCCATGGGCCAGCGGCGTGATGCCGTCGACGCGAGCATGCTGAAGTCCAGGTCGAGGACGCTTTCCCTGCTGGTGATTCTCCGCGGGGGTGCTCCCGTTGTTGCTGCCGTTGTCGTTGTTGTCGTTCTCGTTCCCGTTTCCCTGAGAGACGACTGCCAGACGGAAGAGAACCAGGTGCAGGCCGTGCAGCAGCTCGGGAACGTGCTGGTACAGACGGATCCTCCATCGGGAGCATCGCATTCGCTCGCATCCGACTTGATCGAGCAGTGCGATACGCCGGAGCTGTCGGTCCGACAGCAGGTGACGGCGCCGGGGCGGCCACACGTGGACTGCGCGGCGCATTCCTGCACACGTCCCCGACATTGGTTCGGGAGCTGGTGCGCATTGGCACGTTGGCGGGCGACCTCCGCGACGCAGCTCACGAAGTCGCCGTTGCTCTGTGCACCGCCGCAGTTGCATTGCGCCTCGGCCGCCGCGAGCGCGTCCGCCACCGCGGCGCGACCGTGGCTCCCTCGACATTCCCCATCGTCTGCGGCGGCCCGCGGCGGCAGACTGAAGAGGAGCGCCATCACGCCGATGGCGACGCCGTGAACAGAGATCCGACCCGCACGCTTCGAAATCATGGCCCCTCCTGGACGCTTGGGAATCAATACACTCGCTATCTAGCGTGGTGAGTGTCTCCGCGACTGTCCTGCCTCCCGAAAGTCCGCGGGGTTCTTCAGGAAAAAAAGGGGGATGCGGCCCGGCAAAGATGGGCGAGGGCGGGTTCGTGTCCGGGAAAACCCCGAGGCGGCGGCCGTGCGGTGCGCCCGCACACTCCCCGACGGCGACCTTGGGCGACTCGGACGCCGGCTGGGGCCGATGAGGGTCACCCGCCCCGGGACGGAGAGCGCGGCGGCCACGTCTCGCGCCGGGGTGGGGCGGGTCGATATAATCCGCACCTTTCCCATGGACGCCTTCGCCCGCTGGCTCGTCCGCCATCCGCTCGCCGTCGTACTGGCGAACCTCGCGGTGACCGTGGTCCTCGGCCTCTACGCCCTCCACGTCCGCATCGAGAGTTCCCTCGAGAGCATGCTCCCGAGCGGGGATCCGAAGGTGGAGTACTACGCCCGCATCCGCAGCATCTTCGGGAGCGACGACGTGGGCGTGGTGGGCGTGCGGGCCGACGACATCTTCGCGCCGGCGACGATGGAGAAGATC
>Ga0126369_10004361_pt1 | contig 10373 bp, 9 predicted proteins | sample PanSoiMetaPlot_1_FD_109646 | JGI IMG/M metagenome (GOLD analysis project Ga0126369, IMG submission 109646) | Tropical forest soil microbial communities from Panama - MetaG Plot_1 | ecosystem: Environmental > Terrestrial > Soil > Tropical forest > Bulk soil | place: Panama | collected 2016-02-17
AAATGGGGCGGCTATGCCGGCGGCGACGCGCCCGGCGTCAAGTTCGAGAACTGCTACTGGTGCCAGAATAAGCAGATCGCCGCGATCTGCTCGGACACCTGGGGTGTCGAGGTGCGGCCGAATGAGACCACCGAGGCGAACCAGCCCTGGCACTGGGTGGTGATCCCGGCCATGGGCTTGTGCATGGGCGAGATCTTCTACCTCAAGGAGCTAGCCGAGGATTGCGAGGCCGACGGCATCTACGAGTTCTTCTTCTGCGGGGCGCCGCTGATCATCACCGGCGGCACCGGCTCGCCGATCAATCCGCAGGCGATCAAGTGACGCCGCAGGCGTCATCCCGGACGACCGAGCGCAGCGAGGTCGATCCGGGATCCCGGGCGGCGCAGCACGGTTGCGCTTCCGCCCGCGAGCGCCGCGGAATGGCGTCGGAGACGCCGAAGGCCACCTAAGAGAGAACAGGAGGCGCGCATGGCCCGTTATCTCAAGCGCGGAATGGACGCGAGCGCCATCAAGGCCGCCGACGCCAAGGTTCGCGAGACCGTCGAAAACATTCTGGCCGAGATCGAGACACGGCGCGACGCCGGCGTGCGTGACCTTTCGCAGAAATTCGACAATTGGTCGCCCGAGAATTTCAAGTTGACCGCGCCCGAGATCGAGCACGCGATCGACCAGGTGGCGAAGCGCGATCTCGACGACATCAAATTCGCGCAAGCCCAAGTTCGCAATTTTGCCGCCAAACAGAAAGCGACGATGCAGGATCTCGAGGTCGAGACCTTGCCGGGCGTTGTGCTGGGTCACAGGCACATTCCGGTCGCGAGCATTGGCTGCTACGTGCCCGGGGGACGCTATCCCATGGTCGCCTCCGCGCACATGTCGATCGTCACCGCGAAAGTTGCCGGCGTCAAACGCATCATCGCCTGCGCACCACCCTACAAAGGCGGCCCGCATCCGGCGATCGTCGCGGCGATGCACTTCGGCGGCGCCGACGACATCTATGTGCTCGGCGGTGTGCAAGCGGTTGCGGCCATGGCGCTCGGCACCGAGACCATTGCGCCCGTGGATATGATCGTCGGCCCCGGCAATGCGTATGTGGCGGAGGCGAAGCGCCAGCTTTTTGGCCGCGTCGGCATCGACCTGCTCGCTGGGCCGACCGAAACGCTGATCATCGCGGATGACTCCGTCGACGGCGAGATCTGCGCGACCGATCTGCTCGGCCAAGCCGAGCACGGCCCGACCTCGCCCGCCGTGCTGCTCACCAATTCCGAGAAACTCGCACGTGCGACCATGGCCGAAGTCGATCGCCTGTTGTCGATCTTGCCGACCGCGGACGCGGCGAAGAAAGCCTGGGAGGATTTCGGCGAAGTGATCGTCTGCGACTCTTATGAAGAGATGGTCGCAGAGGCTGACCGCATCGCATCGGAGCACGTGCAAGTGATGACGCGCGACCCCGATTATTTCCTCAACACGATGAAAAACTACGGCTCGTTGTTTCTCGGCGCCCGCACCAACGTCGCCTATGGCGACAAGGTGATCGGAACCAACCACACGCTGCCGACGAAGAAGGCGGCTCGCTATACCGGCGGCCTGTGGGTTGGAAAGTTCATGAAGACTTGCACGTACCAGAAGGTGCTCACCGACGAGGCGTCGGCGCTCGTCGGCGAATATTGCTCGCGGCTCTGCATCCTCGAAGGCTTCTCCGGCCACGCAGAACAGGCCAACGTGCGCGTGCGGCGATACGGACGGCGCAATGTCGGCTATGCGCAGGCGGCGGAGTGATAGTCACAATTCGTCATTCCGGAGCCCAAGCGCAGCGAGGGAACCCGGATTCCAAGGACATCGTGCGCTCCACCCAACAATGGATTCCGGGTTCGCCGCTCCGCGGCACCCCGGAATGACCGGGATCTTGGCATGGATCTCACACCTCCCCCCTCCTTCCGCCTCGACGGCAAGCGCGCCCTCGTGACCGGCGGTGGCCGCGGCATCGGTTTGGCCGCCGCATCCGCCCTGGCGCAGGCCGGTGCGCATGTGACGGTCGCGGCGCGCACAGGAACCGAAGTCGCCGCGGCAGCAGAGGCCATTCGCGCCCGTGGCGATGCCGCCGATGCCCTTGTGCTCGATGTTACCGACGTCGACGCCGTGCGCGCGACTATCTCCCGTGCTCAGCCGTTTGATATTCTTGTCAACAATGCCGGCACCAACCGGCCCGCCCCGTTCATCGACGTCAAGATCGAGGATTTCGATTTCATCGTGGGCCTCAACGTACGCGCGGCGTACTTCGTCGCGCAGGCAGTCGCGCGCAAAATGATCGAAGCCAAGCGCGCGGGCTCGATCATCAACATCTCCTCGCAGATGGGCCACGTCGGCGCCGCGCGGCGAACGGTCTATTGCGCCTCGAAGCATGCAGTGGAGGGCTTCACCAAGGCCATGGCCATCGAGCTTGCCCCGCATCTGATTCGCGTCAACACGTTGGGCCCCACGTTCCTCGAGACGCCGATGACCCGACCGTTCTTCGAAAACAAAGAGTTCCGCGCCGAGGTCATTTCCAAGATCAAGCTCGGGCGCCTCGGGCAGCTCGACGACGTCACCGGCGCGATCGTCTTTCTCGCCTCCGACGCGTCTGCACTGATGACGGGATCGGCGCTCGTCATCGACGGCGGGTGGACGGCGGAATAGTGGGGTGTGTCCTGGATCACTGAGTCGCTTTGTTAGCCATCCGCGACATCATCGGCCGCGCCATTGCCGTGATCACACCCAGACCTAGCCCTGTCGCAACGCTGATGCGCAGAGGCATGAAACCATGTCCCCACAGCAACCATGGCGGCACCAGGAGCAGGGTGAAGAGAGCGACGCACGCGCCAATGAGCACATTTATCGGGGGCCGGGGCGCGCTTCCACGCGTGTAACTCACTTCAGCATAAGCTGGATCATCGGGATCGTAGACCATCGTCAATGGCGCCCGCCGCGGCAGTCGTTCATACGGGAACGACGTATCAAGGACTTTGTGCCGAGACTGACCGGCCTCCGTGACGAAGCTCAAGACTGGCTCGTACACGACGCGGCTTGGATTCCACCGAAAGCTTGCGGTCGCCGGCGCCACATATCCAGTTTGCTCCAACCGTCTGTAACGGGAATAGCCCAGCAACGATGCTGCGGCTGCGTAGGAAAGGAGAAAACCCATCGCGCCAAAAATCGTGTACGCGACGACCATCAGACTGGGGCCACGAGTCCATTCAGCCAAGGCGATCGAAATCCACTGCAGGCTGAACGCGAGCGAAGTCAGCGCAACGATCACCGCTCCCATGATTACACCTGAGCACAGAGATTTGGTGATCGGAAAGCTTACCGATTGTGCAAGCATCGGATTGTAAACGATCGTGACCGTCTGCCCGATGGGAGGCGCAGGCGATCGCGCGGAACTATCGTCACGCCGCCAACTGAACACCTCGTTTTGGAATTGCTGGAGAACAAAGGCCTGATCAATAGGCAACGGTGGATCGGTGTAGCCCGTGCCCGAAACTGGTATTGACGTTCGCGTTTCTCCGGATTCGGTTACGAAGCTAACGAGCGGCACGTAGCGCCTCTCGCCGTCCTTGCGACAGCCGCTGACCGTCGCTGTAGCAACATGGCCACGCCATTGCGGGGGCGCAAAACGAAACAGACGCCACAGCCACCTCGCTATCCCCGCAATGACGGCCACACCGGCGAAAGCCCAAACGGCGCAGACCGCGACAAAGGCCACAATTGTAAGGATTCGCTCAAAGAGCTCTGATGCGCCGTTCAAAACCAGGACCCCAGTTGATCAGCATCACGTGGACTTCGCGGACTACAATCAAAGCAAAATGACGGAGAGAAGGCGCCCAAGCCGGAATGCACCTGCCGGCTGCATGCTCCGTCAGCAACGCACTCGGAGGCACCATGCGTACATTTCTTACAGTAGTATTGCTGCTGCTCATCGCTCCCGCCCATGCCGACGACAAATCCGCCATCGTTGGCACCTGGAAGCTGGTCTCCGTCGTCTATGAGGATGCGCAGACCAAGGAACGCACACCGGTGCTGGGCGAGCACCCACGAGGATATCAGATCGCAACCCCTGAAGGACGCTGGCTCGCGCTCGTCACCGCCGGCGGACGTGGGGTCCCAAAGAACGATGAGGAACGCGCGCAGGCGCTACGTACGATGATCGCCTATACCGGCCGCTACCGAATCGAGGACGGCAAGGTCATCACCAAGGTCGACGCCGCCTGGAACGAGGCCTGGGTCGGAGGCGAGCAAGTCCGTTTCATTCGCTTCGAGGGCAATGATCTCTTGCACATCGAAAGTCCGCCGATGCCGCATCCCAACGTCAACGACACGGTCGTGCGCGTCATCGTGACATGGGAGCGGGACAAGTCGTGACGACGCGATCCGGTTGGATCACCAACGCGGTGTCTTGATCATCGAGCACGGGCGATCACGTCGGGCCACCTTTTTCCGCCCTTATTGAACCGAGCGACCCAACCCCTCGACTAACACCACGTCTGCGGTTCTCGCCGGTTGCCTCGCGTCGATGTCGGAGACCTGGCTTTGATCAGAAAATGGGCATGGGTCACGGCACTCTGCTTTGCCCTCGTCGACGTTTCCACACCGCGCGCGCATTCAGAACCCTTCCTAAGCGTCACAGAAGGGCCCGTGAGTTCATTGGTGTTGACGATGAAAACGCTGATACCCGAATCCCGTTCGCCCGCGCGCGACCAGAAACTCTATGAGGCCGCAGTGGGATTGTTCAAAGCCATCGAAGCCGGCAGCGCGCCGGAACAAGATCGTGACTTGATGGCTAAGGCTCTTTACGAGGTCGCGCGCGGCGACCATCCCAATGCGTGGATCGACTACGGCCGCTGTCTCTGGAACGGCTGGGGCGTGCAAGAAGATCGCGAAGCGGCACTCCTCGCCTACAGGTACGCAGCGGATCTCGGCTCCGACTACGGCGCCTACATCGCCGCCTCCAATCTCTATTGGAATTTTAAGCGCTACGATGAAGCCTACGCCTATGCCCTGAAGGCTTTGGCGGGCAATGATCCCAACGGCGAGGTGCGCTACCTCCTCGGGCTCATGGCCTATCACGGACGCGGGCGGCCGAAGGACATGCAGGAGAGCCTGCGCTTTCACCAAGAGGCCGCCGAGCGCGGAAACGCCGATGCCTATTTCGAGCTCTTCGTCTATGCCGCAAGCGGCGTCGGCGAGAAAGAGATGGTCGCGTTCTACTTGAAGGAAGCGGCGAAGCGCGATCAGCCGCGCGCCGCCGCCAATCTCGGTGCGCTCTACGCAACCGGGCAAATGGCGGGCATCGAAAAAGACCTGGCCCAATCGGTGAAATGGTACAAGCGCGCCGCCGACCTCGGCGTCGGCCGGGCGGCCGCCGCGCTCGGCGTGATGGCGTTGCGCGGCGAAGGCATGCCGCAGGATAAGGAAGCCGCGAAGGCCTATCTGCGCCGCGCGGAAGAATTGAATTTCGGCGTTGACGAATATCTGCAGGCCAATCGGCTCAGGCGGCCGTGAATTGCGACCCGCTCTGAACCCACCGGTCGACAAATCTGCTGGCAGAACCTAAACCTGTTCTGATGAACAGGCCCGTGCTGTACCAGGCGTACGACAAATCCGAAGCTGTTGCGTTCTTTGGCTCGGAGGCGTTCACCGAACAGTGCAACGGCCAATGGATTATCTTTCCGACGACTATCATTTGTCTCGCAACTCTAGGGGAGTGGCCGCAAGCGTCCCACCTTCAGACGGCCTCTCGGTTCTGCTGGGTTGCCGACGCACGCTATCGGGTTGGAATAGACCCGAGTTATCCCCCATGCATTCCAAATGAAGTTATCGCGCAAAATGCCAAGGGCCGGACGCTCCACTTGTTCGTCCGCACCGGAAAATCGCAAAAATACATCTACGCAGGCGAAATGGGGCCCACGCACGCGATGGGGTTCGCGAGCAAGGACAATCACGGACACGCCGATTTCACTTTGTCACTGGCATTGCCAAGCGCGGTGTGGACCGGACTCGGCGGCTTGCACATTGGCGATACCGATCACGCGGCGGTCGATGCTGCGCTGGACCGCTTGCGCGACCGTCCAACGCGGGAAGTGCGGTTTGGCGTGCTGAAACAACTGGTCGAATATTGGCACGGCCCCATTCATCCCGGCGACGGGCTGACCGATGATGAACTCGCTGGAATCCAAATGCCGACCGTCCTTTACGATTGGTATCGTTGGGCCGGGAAGCGCCGGGAAATCCTGAGCGGTCAGAACATTTTCTTTAATCCGTGCGACGAGCAGCACAAGTACTGGGAGCTCGCAATCGAGGACGGCCGTCTTCACTTTTATATCGAGAATCAAGGGGTGTACGAATGGACTACCCTCGCCGAGGGCGACGATCCGGCTGTATTCGGCAAATACAGCCACGAGGAATCATGGCACCCTGAGGGGATCACGTTATCGGAGCACCTGATCCTGGCTTGCCTCTTTGAGGCCGTGGGGTGTCTGAGCAAGTATGGAGCGGCTGCCGCTTGGTTGGAACAGCGCGTACTCAACGAGATCGTGAGCGCGGTTCCACCCATCGCCGTGGGAGCGTGGCGGTGGCTCGACGCACGCTTCTATGCGCGAAACGGAGCGTTCATGTACGCATGCCCGAACGGCGAGGATGCTAAGGGTGTGTCCGGTTTCTCGGTTTGGATCGGGGCCAAGACCGAACATCCGCTTCAATTTCTAAAGCCCTATCTCGACGAGAGCTGGGAATACGTCGCCTTGTGACGTCGTGTTCGCGCGTCCGTCCGCACTCGTCCGCTCACCCCTTCACCGGATAGACCGGAGCTTCGCCCCTCAGTACACGGGCAACATCGGTCGCGGCCTTCGTCTGCAATTCGGCGAGCGCTTCGACCGAATAAAACGCCGTGTGCGGAGTCAGGATCACGTTATCGCGCCCGAGCAGCGGTGAATCCTTCGCCAGCGGCTCGACTGCGACCACGTCGAGCGCGGCGCCGCCGACCTTTCCCGCATCAAGCGCTGCGATGAGCGCGGGCTCATCGATCAGCGGCCCACGCGCGGTGTTCACAATGAGCACGCCCGCCTTCATCTTGGCGAACGCATCGGCGTTGAGCATACCCCGGGTCGCCGGCACCAGCGGCGCGTGCACGGAAATGTAGTCCGAGATCTCGCAAAGCCGATCGAAGCTGACGCCCTCCACGTGCGCAGCGTTGAGCACGTCGAGCGAGACATAGGGATCGCTGGCCACGACCTTGAGGCCGAAGGCCTGCGCCTTGCGCGCCACGAGCCGCGGGATGTTTCCGAACCCGACAAGGCCGAGCGTTTGGCCGACGAGGCGACGGATCGGCACGATCGGCGGCACTTCCCAGCGGCCGGATTGCACGAGCTTGTTCGCGAACGGAACCTTGCGCGAGAGGGCCAGTAAGAGCGCGATCGCATGATCGGAGACTTCGTGCAGGCAATAATCCGGCACATAGGTCACGACGATATGCTTTTCCTTCGCTGCAGGCAGATCGATGTTGTCAACGCCGAGACCTGTGCGTCCGATCACCTTGCAGCGCGTAAGCTGGCGCAGCAGATCGCCCGTGAGCTTGGCGTAGCAGACGATAACCGCATCGGCGTCACGCGCGACGTCAAGAATATCAGCCTCCGACGGGCTCTTGGCCATTCGCAGTTCGGGATCGAGGCTCGCAAGCGCGACCCTGACTGGATCGAGAGAGGGGAACGGACTATCGGTGACCGCGATCAACGGTTTGCTCATCACGCTGCTCCCAAGCGGTCCGACGCCGCACGCGGCTAACCCAGCACTTCCGGGTTGACAATGTTTGGCGGCCGCTTGCCCGCGAGCAGCGCCAGCACATTGTCCACCACGATGTTCGCCATCTGCTCACGCAGCTCGGCGACTGAACTACCAAGGTGCGGGACGGCGACCACGTTCGGCATCGACAGCAATCCGCGCGCAACCTTCGGCTCATTCTCGAACACGTCGAGGCCGGCGCCGGCGATCGTCTTCGCCTTGAGCGCACGTACAAGAGCCGCCTCGTCGATGATCGCGCCGCGCGCCGTATTGACGATGAACGCCGTTGCTTTCATCGACTTGAACTCGCGGTCGCTGATCATGTGGCGGGTGTCGGCGTTGAGCGGGGGATGCAGCGACACGAAGTCGGATTGCTCGAGCAGATCGCCAAGCGGCACATACGTCATGCCGGCGCTGCGCTCCTCGGCCTCGGGCAAACGCCGGGGCCCGGAATAGAGCACCCGCATCGAGAACCCATGCGCGCGACGCGCAACCGCCTGCCCGATGCGACCCTTACCGCCGACAAGCCCAATCGTCTTGCCCCAGACATAGCTGCCGGCGAGGTGGTTCGACTGCGCGCCGGGAAATACGCTGGCGCGGACCAAGCGGTCGCCTTCCATCATCCGCCGCGCCACCGCGATCATCAAACCAAAGCAGATATCGGCGGTCGCCTCGGCGACGATCGGCGGAATCACAGTTACCGGGATCTTTCGCGCGGTCGCGGCGGCGATGTCGATGCGATCGGGCGTGATCGCCATCGATGTCACCGCCTTGAGCTGGGGATTGGCGCGCAGCACGTCGCGATCAATGGTGTCGTGCAGCAGCGAGAACAGAATGTCGTGCTTTTTGACTGCGGCCACCAGCTTCTTTTTGTCGAGAATGCGCCGCGAATCCTTGTTCATTTTCACGTCGGCAACCTTATGCAGTCGTGCCAGCGCGCTCTCGGCGATCGGTTGGGTAATATAAATCCGCGGGCGCGTCATCGGATCCACCGCACGATGCCGGCAACCCCGTCGACCGCGACCTGGGCGCCGTCGGGGATCCGGCTCGTTGCGTCGAGCACTCCGAGCACCATTGGAATGCCGCGCTCGCGCGCGAGTGAGGCAAGATGCGAGGTCGAGCCGCCGAGCTCGGCGACCACGCCGGCCACGCGCGGCAGAATGTGACTCAGCGCCGGACCAGCCACGCGGGTCACCAGGATATCGCCCGGTGCCACGCGGGAGAGCTCGCACTCACAATTCACGACCACCGCGCGCCCGGCTCCCCAGCCGATGCCGGCGGGATGGCCGTTGATCGCCGGATGCTGCAGCCAGATTTCATCCGGCACAATGGCGGGCTCGACATGGAGCGGGCGCGCCTGGAGCAGCTTGAAGCCTTCGTCGTCGAGCGCCCATTCGATCTCGACCGGCATGCCGATGAGGCCCTCTGTCTTCTTGAGCAGACGGCCGAGCGTCACCGCCTGGCCGGGTTCGAGGCATGGCTCGCTGACCAGCGCCTTGGGCACTGCCTCCGCCGCGGTACCCCGTCCATGCGTGCAGGTCTCGCGATGATGCTTGCGGCCGGCTTCGATCTTGCGCAGGAAACCCTGCCGCGAGAGCACGATGCGGTCGGGCACGACTTCGCCCTGCGCGATCGCGGAGCCGAGCCCCCAGGTCGCGCTGATAAGCATCCCGCCGGAGGCCGTCTCGCTCAAGCCGCCACCGGACGCGCGCGCGGGAATCACGGGCTGCACGATCACCGCCATCGCCGTGTCCGCAGGATTGATGCCGTGGTTGCCCATGTAACGGCGCGCATTCGTCGTCCACAGCGCGGCCCAACACGCGCGTACGGCGGTGAGCAGTTCGGCTTCGTCGGTGATCCCGAGGAAGCTTTCAAACTGACCGGCGAAATTGGCACCGGCACGATCTTCGATCAGCGCAGAGGAGCGAATGGCGCCTGGCGCACCGCTCGCCTGGCGTTGCGCGCGCCACGCCGTCAACAAGGGCTCGAGAATGCGCGGCTCGATCGCCGCTTGATAGAGCTTCAGGCGAATGTCGACCGACAGCCGGCGCTGCTCGGGCGGGGACGCTTCGCCAAAACGGTGCAGCGCATCATCAAGGCCTAGAACTGCGCATTGCAGGCGATAAGCGTCGGCCGTGATGCAGAAGCCGCCGGGCGTCGGCAAGCCGGCGCGTGCAAGCCGCGCGAGGTTCGCGGCTTTGGGACCCACCCGCTCGGCGTCGGTTGCCGCGGGGTCGTCAAAGCCAATTACGGAGGGATCGCTGGCCGCGACCAAGGGCGGCGCGATCCCTTTGTCCAGGGACCAAGGGCTTTGGCTCTCAAACCCGTAGACAGGCATCGTCCCTCTCAGCCGGCAGCGCCGCCGACCTTCCCAACCCAGCAACGTCATGCGCAGAGTCGCGTTCCGTCGGTCACTTCACGTGATCGCCGTAACCGGGGAGGGGGTCAACGACGGTGATCTGCTTTACCGGGAAATTCGAGGTGATCTCGATCGAGTCCTTATGCACGATCAGCATCTCCTCGATGCGCACGCCGTAGCGGAAGCGCTTGCCGTGCTGGGTCTC
>Ga0126369_10004363_pt1 | contig 10369 bp, 10 predicted proteins | sample PanSoiMetaPlot_1_FD_109646 | JGI IMG/M metagenome (GOLD analysis project Ga0126369, IMG submission 109646) | Tropical forest soil microbial communities from Panama - MetaG Plot_1 | ecosystem: Environmental > Terrestrial > Soil > Tropical forest > Bulk soil | place: Panama | collected 2016-02-17
CCTGGCCGGCACCGGGCTGGCCGCGCTGGCGGGCTTCACGCTCGGAGACGCCGCCACGCCCGGCGCTCCCGACGCGCTGCTGGCAGCGCTGGCTGTCGGAGCGTTCGCCGGCCTGCTCGCGGTGGAGGCGCGCCTGCGGCCGATGGCGCTGCTCGACCACGCTGCGGTGATCGCCGTGTCGTCTGCGAGCTACTTCGTCGCGCGGTTCCTCGACGCCACGAACCCGCAGTGGTACGTGGTCGCTCCGGGCCTCGCGCTGCTGTGGACGGGGCTGGCGGCGCCGCACGACCGGCGGCTCACGCTCGACCGGCGCATCCCACCGACGGTCACGGCTGCGGGAGCGACCCTGCTGCTGGCCACGACGGCGGTCCAGGCGTTCGGCGACGCGGGCTGGGCGTACACGGCGTGGCTGGTGGCGGAGGCCGTGATGGCCGTCCTGGTGGGGATCGCCACGCGCAGCCGGGCGCTGGTCGTGGCGGGGGCGGCGGCGGTGGGCGTCGGGGGCCTGCGGGCGCTGTTCGTGCTGGTCCAGCAGGGGCTCCTGTTCGCGGCGTTCGGCGCGGCGGCGATCTTCCTGCTCGGGCTCGGCGCCGCCCTGGCGGCGCTGCGCGACCGCGTCCGCGGCCCGCTCGGCGCGGCGTGGCGCGACTGGAGCTGAGCAGTGAGCTGCACATCCGTCCGGATGTGCACCCCCGACCCATGAGGAGGGCACGTCCGGACGAATGTGAGAAACCTCCTACGCCGGGAGCGCGATCCCTCCGTCGCCCCTCGGGTCCGAAGCGCCGCGGGGCGTGCCGTCCGCCCCCACCTCGATCAGCTGCACCCGCGAGAAGTAGCCCTCGTAGCTGCCCGGCCGGCGGTTGACCTGATAGCCCCGCGCGCGCAGCGCCTCCACCACGTCGCCCGGGATGCGCTGCTCCGCCTGCACGGTCTCGCCCTGGAAGTCGACCCTCGGCGCGGCCACCGCCTCCAGAGGACTCATCCCGTGGTCGATCACGTTCAGCAGCGTCTGCAGCACTCCGTTCACGATTCGCGTGCCGCCGGGAGCGCCCAGCACCAGGTGCGGGCGGTCATCGGCCATCACCATGGTCGGCACCATCATGGTTACCCGCGTCTTGCCCGGCGCGAGCGAGTTGACGCGGCCCGGCCGCGGGTCGAAGCAGTTCAGGTAGTTGTTCCAGTTGAAGCCCAGGCCCGGCGTCACCACGCCGCTCGACGAGCCCAGCGTGTGCGTCATCGACACCGCGTTGCCGGCCGCGTCGACCACGCAGACGTGCGTGGTGGTCGGGCTGTCGTGGGCGCCACGGGCGGCCGCCGCGTACTCCTTCGCCGTCAGCGCCGCCACCGGCACGGACGCGAACAGCGGGTCGGCCAGGTGCTCCTCCCGCTCGGCCATCGCCCAACCCATCGCGTCGACGCGGTGGCCGGCGGCCTCCGGCGAGGGCCAGCCGCAGCCCGACAGGTCGATGCCCTCCAGGTAGTTGAGCATCATCAGGAGCGTCATGCCGCCCGCCGGAGGACCCGGGACGAGCAGACGCCGGCCGCGGTACGTGCCCGCGACGGGCGCCACGACCCTCGGCGCGTACCCCGCCAGATCCTCGAGGGAGATGAAGCCGCCGTTGCCCGCGAAGTCCTCTGCGATCGCGGACGCGATCTCGCCGCGATAGAAGTCCTCGGGCCCCTTCGACGCGAGCCGCTCGTACGTCCGGGCGAGGTCGGGGTTCGGGATCGTCTCGCCGAGCGCGTAGAGCTGGCCGCTCTTCGTGTAGATCCGCCCCGCCTCGGCCGTCCACTGGATGCGCGCCACGCTCGCTGCCACGTCAGGCCCGTAGTCCGTGATCCAGAACGTGCGGACGTTGCCGGTCACCTCCATGCCCCGCCGGGCCGCCTCCAGGCCCGGCCGGATTGCCTCCGCCCACGAGATGGTCCCATGGCGGCGCAGCGCCTCGGCCAGCCCTGCGACCGTGCCCGGCACCCCAACGCTCTGGTAGCCGCAGTCGTTGACCCAGCCCTCCAGCACGTAGCCGTAGCGGTCCGATGCCTCGCGCAGGAACAGCTGCTCCCACTGGTCCTCGCGCACGCCAGAGCCCGCCCGGGCGTAGAACTCGATCACCTCCTGGCGTGGCGGATCGCCCGCCAGGTGCACGAGCATCACGCCCGAGCCGCCGATGCCGCACATCATCGGGTCGATCACGCCCTGCACGAGCGCGGTCGTGACGGCGGCGTCCACGGCGTTGCCACCCGCCCGCAGGACGTCCCGTCCCGCTTCGGCGGCGACCGGCTGGGGACACACGATCATGGCGTTCATCGCGTCAGCTCCTCGAGCGCCTCGTCCATCCGGACGAACCGGGCGCCAAGCTCCAGGAGGCCGTCGATCAGCCGCTCGAGCATGAGCAGGCGGTGGCCGCGGCCGATGACCTGCGGGTGCATCGTGTACGTCAGCACGCCCCGCTCCGTCTCCCGCGCCATGTACCGGAAGTCGTCCATCCAGTTGTCCAGCACGTCGCCCGCGCGCCGCAGGCCCTGCAGCAGCGTCGCGTCGCGCCGGATGAACTCGAAGTGCGGATGGTCGTCCAGGGACCAGCTGACCGGCATCTCCCACAGGTCGGTCTCGGCGCCGAACCGCATCGGGCCGTCCGCGACCACGACGTCGCCGGTGCGGCACCGGTACGGCTGGTCGTCGTGGCCCATCAGGCTGGAGTCGTAGCGCAGGCCGCGCTCCAGCAGCAGCTCCACGGTGTACGGTGAGAGATCCCACGATGGCGACCGGTAGCCGGCCGGCGCGGAGCCCGTGAGCCCGCGGATGCACTCGATGCCGCGGTCCAGCACAGCCGCTTCGGCCTCCCGGCCGAGCGTCGCGGGCGGCTCGTGGAGGTAGCCGTGGTGGCCGATCTCGTGGCCGGCGGCGTGCACCGCCGCGCACGCGTCCGGGTACGTATCGATCGTGTGGCCGGGGACGAACCACGTGGCCCGGATGCTCCGCGCCCGCAGCAGCGCGAGCAGCCGCCGCGCGCCCACCACCCCGAACTCGCCGCGCGACAGCGCCGTCGGGCTGGTCTCGCCCCGGAAGATCCAGGACGACACGGCGTCGAAGTCGAACGTGAGGCAGACGAGGTGCGCGGCGGCCACGACGATCGGCTACGGGCCCCCGCGGACGTACAGGGTCTGGCCGGTCACGAATCCCGAGTCCTCGCTGCAGAAGAACGCGATCGCGTGCGCGATGTCGGCCGGCTGGCCCACCCGGCGCACGGGCGTGTTGGCCGCCGCGCCCTTCTTGAAGTCCTCCCAGTCGATGCCCATGCGCCGCGCCGTGGCCTCGGTCATCCGCGTCTCGACGAAGCCCGGCGCCACCGCGTTCACGGTGATGCCGAACGGGCCGAGCTCGATCGCCAGGGTGCGGGCCATGCCCTGCAGGCCGGCCTTCGCGGTCGAGTAGTTGGTCTGCCCGCGGTTGCCCAGCGCCGACGTCGACGACAAGAACACCATCCGCCCGTACCGCTGCGGGACCATCACGCGCTGTGCCGCCTGCGCGGACAGGAAGGTGCCGGTCAGGTGCGTGTTGATCACGCCCATCCAGTCATCGTCGGTCATCTTGTGCACGAGGTTGTCGCGCGTGATGCCCGCGCAGGCGACGAGGATGTCGAGCCTGCCGAACGAGTCAACGGCCTTTTGCACGGCGGCCTCGACCTGCTCGCGCTGCGTCACGTCGCAGGCCACCGCGACCGCCTTCTCGCCGAGCGGGCCGGCCACCTCCTGCGCGGGCTCGAGGTCCATGTCGCAGACCGCCACGGACGCGCCCTCCCGCGCGAACAGCTCGCTCGTGGCGGCACCGATGCCGCGCCCGCCGCCGGTGATCAGCGCGACCTTGCCTTCGAACCTCACGCGTCTCCTCCTTGCGAATCCGTGCGATGACTCATGCGAGTACGACCAGTGCGTCCGCCGCCACCACGCCCTGCCCCTCGGGCAGGACCAGCAGCGGGTTCACGTCCAGCTCCCGCAGCCGGGGCCCCAGGTCCAGCGCCAGCTCGCCCAGGCAGACGAGCGCGGCAGCCACCGCGCCGACGTCCGCCGGAGCCCGGCCCCGCGTCCCGTGGAGCAGGGGAGCGACGCGCAGCTCCCGCAGCATCGCGCGCGCCTCGTCGTCGTCCAGGGGTGGCAGCCGCAGCGACACGTCCTGCAGGACCTCCACGAAGATACCGCCGGCTCCGGCGACCACGACCGGGCCGAAGACCTCGTCCACCTTCAGACCCGCGATCAGCTCCAGGACGGAATCCACCTGCTCCGCGACCAGCAGCCCGTCCACACGAGCGTCCGGGCGTTGCGACCGCACCGACGCCAGCACGGATGGCCAGGCCGCGCGGACCTCGTCCGCGCTCCGCAGGTCGAGCCGCACCCCGCCGACGTCCGAACGGTGCGCGATGTCCGCCGACTGCACCTTCAGGACGACCGGGAAGCCGATGTCGGTCGCGATCGCGGCGGCCTGGTCGGCGTCCAGCGCCAGCCGCTCGCGTGGCGCGCGGAGGCCGTACTCGGCGAGGAGGCGCTTGGCCTCCAGCTCGGGCACGACGCCGCGCCAGCCCTCGACCAGGAACGGCGGCTCGCGGTCCGCCGGTGGGCGCGGCTGCCGGCCAGCGGCCCGAGCGTGCGCCTGCCCGTAGCCAATCGCGTGGTGCAGTGTGCGCACGCCCATCCCGAGGCCGCCGGCGAAGTGGAGACCGTGCCTCGCCATCAGGTCGCGGCCGAAAGGCGTGGGATCCATGGCCGAGCTGCTGGCCACCGCGCTGAGGATCGGCGCCCGGGCCAGCGCCTCGGCCAGCCCGACGACGCGGCGTTCGGTGACCGCCGGGTTGGGGCCGGGGTCGCGCGGCAGGTCGGAGTTGATCAGCAGCGCGTCATAGCCGCCCTCGCCGACGACCGCGTCGATGCAGGCGCTGAGCAGGTCCGGCTGGTCGACGCTCACGCCCGTGGTGTCCAGCGGGTTCTCCGGCGTCCCGAAGTCTGGCAGCAGCTCCCTCAGCCGCCCCTTGGTCTCGGGCGCGAAGTCCGGCAGCTCGACGCGGCTTCCGACAGCCTGGTCGGCGATGATGCCGCAGGCACCGCCCGACGTGGTGATCACCGCGATCCGCGGACCCGCGGGCCACCCGCGCGCGGCGAGCAGGCCGCACGTCTCGAGCAGCTCCTCCAGGCTGTGCACGCGGACGACGCCGTGCTGGTGGAAGGCGGCGTCGACGACGGCGTCGGCGCCGGCCAGCGAGCCGGTGTGGGCGGCGATCGAGCGGGACGTCACCTCGCCGCCGCCGACCTTGTAGACGACGAGCGGCTTGCCCGCGGCCAGCGCCCGGTCGGCGACCGCGAGGAACCGTCCGGGCTCCCGGACTCCCTCCAGGAGGGCGCCGAGCACGCGCACCTCCGGGCGCTGGAGCAGCATGTCGAGGTACGACGCGGCGTCCAGCATCGCCTCGTTGCCGATCGACACGGTGTACGCGAGCCCGATGCCGCGGGCCTGGCCGAACCGGTGGAACTGCAGCAGCATGGCGCCGCTCTGGCTGAGCAGCGCGACGCCCCCCGGCTCGAGCGGCGGGCTGAGGACCAGCCCGAACGCCGGCACCCGGGAGTGGTAGTTCACGAAGCCCAGGCAGTTGGGGCCCTGGAGGCGGATGTCCAGCTCGCGGCAGCGGGCGACGAGCCTGGCCTCCAGCGCGGCGCCCTCCGGTCCGGCCTCGCGGAAGCCGGACGTGAGCATCGTCACGTTGTGGACTCCGGCCCGCCCACAGTCCTCGATCACGTCGGCCGCTGCGTTCGTGCCGGTCATCACGTAGGCGTGGTCCACGCCGCCCGGGATCGCCTCCAGGCTCGGGTAGCAGCGCTGGCCGAACGCCTCGGCGGCGCGGGGATGGACCAGGTGGACCTGGCCGCCGTATCCGCAGGTGCGGAAGTTGCCGACCAGGATGGTCGACCACAGGGAGCGCTCGGTGGCGCCCACGAGCGCGATGGAGGCGGGGTCGAGGAACCAGCTCACGCGGTGAGTCCTCTCTCCATCGCCCTGCATTGTGTCACCGCCCGGCGGCCCGGTGACGCAGCCGGTGCTTGTCGCCCGCCCTACTTGATAGCTAAAATGTCAAGTATGCGACCATCGCTCATATCCGCCTTGTGGATCGTGGCCGGCGTCGGTACGATCTCGGCGGCGGTCGCCCTGCTGGTGGGGATCATGGCCGAGTGGGCCGCAATCAGCGGCGCGCTGACCAGCGGCTGGTCCTTCGACCGCTGGCTGGTGATCGAGATCGCAATCGTCGCGGGGCTCGTCGTCCTGCTCATCGCGGCGACGAGGCGGGCCCGGCCCCGAGCATAGCCGCGACGAATGCGGGGTAGACGCCGGCCAGCATCGGGTACACCTCGTCCCGCAGCACCCGCAGCTGTTCCGGGCTGGGCGGCGACGTCTCGCGCACCATCGGGCGCGCGGGCAGGTCGAACCCCGTCGCCGCCCGCACGCTCTCGACCGACTGACCGGGATGGTAGGAGTCGAGCACAAGCCGGCCGGCCCCGCGATCGAAACCCAGCACCGCGAGCGAGGTGACCACCCGGTCCGGCGTGCCTGCCGCGCTCACGAAGTGAACCCGGGGGACGAACACCCGCGGCGAGTGCTCCGCCCGGAACAGGATCACCCGCGGCACGATCGGGTACAGGACCGCGGAGCCGAACGCGCCCGGGAACCGGCGCTCGGGGCGGTGGTAGTCGCCCAGGACGTGGAGGTTGATCCGGCCGCCCGCGTCGATCTGGACGCCGCTCAGGAAGAACACGTCGAGCCGGCCGCGCTGGGCGAAGTCGAAGAACTCCTTCGAGCCCAGGAACGGCTCGGCCCCCTCGACGCCGGGCAGGCGGAAGCGGAGCGAGGGCGCGTGGGTCCGCTTCGCGAGCAGCACGGCGGCGGCCGGAACCGGCGAGTTCACGCCGACGCCGACGCGCTCGCCGTCGCGCAATGCCCGCGCGATCGCGCAGGCCATCAGCTCCTCAGTGCGGAACAATCACCAGGGCGTCCACGTAGGCCGCCGGCACCACCTGCTCCCCCGCCGCCAGCGTCCGCGTCCCGTCATCGCGCACCTCCTCGACCGAGTAGACGACGTGCCGCGCGGCCTGCGCCACCAGCCGGTCGTCGTACTCGGTCCCGATCACGACGTTTCCGTCCTGGTCGGCCCGGAGGCCGTGCAGCAACGCGAACTCGGGCGCGATGGCCGGCACCAGCACGACCCGCTCGCCCGGCCGGAAGGGGTCGTCGATGACGCGGAAGTCGGCACGGACCCGCAACAGGTCCGAGCCGAGCAGGCCGGGGACCGGGGCGAACGAGACGCCGGACGCGCCGGCCTGGAGCGCCATGAGCATCGCCGGACAGGTGGAGTCGACCATCCGCAGCGTGCCCGACTCGACCGCGCGGCCGAAGACGGGCGCCAGGCCCTCCTCTCCCAGGTCGACGCCGCTGCACTCCAGCGATTCCGCGCAGCCCGCCGCGATCAGCAGTTCGACCGCCCGACCGCCGGTCGGCACGCCGACCAGGTGCAGGCCAGACCGCCCCTGCCGGATCAGCTCCTCGACCAGGAACAGCGCCGCGGGCCGGCCGAGCGCGACCCTGGCGCCGTCCGGGATCGCGGCGACCGCCTCCGACGCGGTGACCGGCTGCACGGCCACTCAGGCGTCCTCCGGTGGCTCGGCGTCGCCGAGAACGGCCTCGGGCGTGACACCGAGGTCGCCCAGGACGTGTGCTGCGATGCCCTCGCCCTCCGCCACGACCCCGATCAGCAGGTGCCGGGGCGTGACGTGCGGAGCGCCCTCCCGATCGGCCTGCGCGATCGAGAGCTCGATGACCTTCTTGACGCGGTTCGTGGGAACGATCTGCCGGGCGACGGGGCGCTGGCTGCTGCCGATCACGCGCCCGATCGTCGTCCTGGCCGCCTGCTCGTCGACGCCGAGGCCCAGGAGCCGGCTCCGCGCCTCGCTGTCCACCTCGAGCAGGGCGAGCAGCATGTGCTCCGTGCCGATGTAGCTGTGACCGGCCCGCTCCGCCTCCGTCTGGCAGAACACCAGGACCTTCTTGGCGTCGTCGCTGAACCGCTCGAACGGGTACACCGCACCTCGCAGTGTGGCACGGCTCGCCAAGCTATGGGCGCATGCGCGCGAGGACCGGGACCTCGGAGATCTTGGCTTCGTCCAGGTGGTCCCAGAGGATCCCCGGAGGCCGGCCGCGCGCGCCCGTGCGGATCGCCGCCTCCGGGGTCACGACCAGGTCGACGCGAAAGTCGTGGGCGGTCTCGGGCAGGTCGCCGTCGAGCACCTGGGCGGTGTGGACCGTGGTGGTCAGCAGTGTGTCGCGTCGACCAGGCCGGCCTCGACCAGCAGCCCGAACTCGAGGTCCGAGAAGCCGCCGCCCTTGCCGACCCGGACCCCGTCCCGGTTGACGGCCACGGTGCCGCAGACGACCAGGTCGATGCGCTCCATCTCCTCGATCGCGACGGGTCTTCCATGCCGCGCGGCGCCCGCGATGGAGGCCGCGCGGCGCGGCGGGACGTCCAGGCTGGCGGGATCCAGCAGCAGGAACGGCCGCTCCGCCGCGAGGCGCGGCACCGCCATGTAGAGCCGCTTGCCGTCGGCGAGCGCGAGAGCTCGGGCCGGGAGCTGAGGGAGGTCGGGGTTGGCCTTCACGACGCGGGCCGCCCGCCACTCGGGCTGGGCGGCGAGCAGCTCCGCGGCGGCCTCGGCGCCGGTGAAGTTCGGGATCCGGCCGCGAGCGCCCGGGAACCTGGCCGCGCCTGCCTCCTGGAGGCGCGGCCAGGCCAGCTCGCGGACCGCCTGCTTGGCGGAGCGGGCCGCCGATTCGCCGCTGGTCACACGCGCTATCTTGCCGCAGCTGCGCACGGTCGCTGGGGTGCTATTGAGATGCGCGCGCAATAGAGCACAGCGGGTCGGTACGCCGCATCGATCGCTGCCTGACCCGCCAATTGCGACTGATTCCTGATATGGTGGCGGAGACGCAGTCCGGCTGCAGGGAGGAGGTGCCCGATGGCGACGTTCGTGGAGAACCTGAGTCGCAGCTTCGACCGAGGCGAGCGGAGACGCCTCGGCGGCTTCTACGGCGCGGTCCTGCTGCTCCACGTGCTCGGCTTCGGCTGCCTGCTCACGTACGGCCTCTCGAACCCCTCGTTCCTCGCGCTGGGCGCCCTGGCGTACTCGTTCGGCCTGCGGCACGCCTTCGACGCCGACCACATCTCGGCGATCGACAACACGACGCGGAAGCTGCTCCAGCAGGGCAGGAAGCCGGTCGGGGTGGGCTTCTTCTTCTCCCTCGGCCACTCGTCGGTCGTGTTCCTGATCGCGCTGGCGCTCGCCTTCGCGGTGAAGTCGATCGTCCAGGGTGTGGTCAGCGACGGCGGCGAGCTCCGGAACATCGGGGGCGCCATCGGCACGACGGTCTCCGGCAGCTTCCTGGTGCTGATCGGGGTGCTCAACCTGGTCGTCCTGCTGGGCATCGTCCAGGTCTTCCGGCGCATGCGCCAGGGACGGTACGACCGGCACGAGCTGGAGCACGAACTGGTGGCGGGCGGCGTGATGAGCCGGGTCTTCGGCAGGCTCTTCCGCCTGGTCGACGACAGCTGGCACATGTACCCGATCGGCTTCCTGTTCGGGCTGGGATTCGACACCGCGTCGGAGGTCGCCCTGCTCGGCGTCTCGGCGGGCGCGGCCGCCCGGGGTCTGCCCTTCCTCGCCATCGTCTCGCTGCCGCTCATCTTCGCCGCCGGGATGTCGCTCATGGACACCACCGACGGCGCATTCATGGCAAAGGCCTACACCTGGGCCTTCTCGAACCCGGTTCGCAAGGTCTTCTACAACCTGACCGTGACGGCGCTCTCGGTTGTGATCGCGCTCGGGATCGGCGTGATCGAGCTGCTGCAGATCCTGGTCCAGACGCTCGACCTCCAGGGCCAGCCCTGGGAGGCGATCGGTGGGTTCAACTTCGTCGGGCAGGCCGGCTTCTTCATCGTGGGCCTGTTCGTGGTGACGTGGGCGGTCGCGCTGCTGGTCTACCGCGCGGGCCGCGTGGAGGAGCGCTGGGGGGCGATGGTGGAGGCCGCCGAGCCGGCCGACTGAGCGCGCTCGTCCGGCAAGAGCGAGAGCACTCCGTGCGTTCGGCAGGTCGAAAGTCCTGCCGGCCATCGAGACCCTACTCCTCCTCCTCGCCGTCCTCCTCCAGTCCACGGCGTCGCAGGACCAGGAGCGGGATGCCGGCCAGGACGACAACCGCGACGGCCAGGCCCGCCACCACCGGCAGGGCCGTCGACGTCGAGCTCGGCGGCCGGGCGGCGCCAGGGGCGTAGCCGCCCGC
>Ga0126369_10004364_pt1 | contig 10369 bp, 10 predicted proteins | sample PanSoiMetaPlot_1_FD_109646 | JGI IMG/M metagenome (GOLD analysis project Ga0126369, IMG submission 109646) | Tropical forest soil microbial communities from Panama - MetaG Plot_1 | ecosystem: Environmental > Terrestrial > Soil > Tropical forest > Bulk soil | place: Panama | collected 2016-02-17
AGATCCGCACCCCTATCTTCGAAAGTACCGGCCTGTTCGCGCGCGGGGTCGGCGAAGACACCGACATCGTCACCAAAGAAATGTTCACCTGGGAGGACAAGGGCCGCGCCGCCAGCGAGAAATCGCAGTCAGTTACACTGCGACCCGAGGCCACCGCGGGTATCGTGCGCGCTTACATCGAGCACGGACTCGATAAGCGCGGCGCATTGCAGAAGCTCTACCTTATAGGCCCGATGTTCCGCCGTGAGCGTCCACAGAAAGGCCGCTATCGCCAGTTCTACCAGATCAATGCCGAGATCATCGGGCCGCCCAGCGCGGGCAGCGAGTCGCCTGCGCGCGACGCCGAAGTCCTGGAGATGGTCGCCACCATGCTCGATGAAATTGGCCTGCGCGCCTGGACACTGCAACTCAACTCGGTCGGCTGCGCTGCCGATCGCGCGCGGTACAACCAGGCGTTGCGCGAAGCGCTCAAGCCTGTCGTTCACCTGATGTGCGCCGACTGCCAACGCCGCGCCGAGACCAATCCGCTCCGCGTACTCGACTGCAAGGTCGCGGAGGACCAGCCCATCATCGAGAAGCTGCCGCGTATCAGCGCTTACCTCGACGACGCCTGCCGCGAAAACTTCGCCCAAGTCCGCGCCATGCTCGACGCGGTGGGGATCCCCTACACCATCAACGAGCGCATGGTGCGGGGCCTCGACTACTACACCCGTACCACGTTCGAGTTCACCCACGGTGATCTCGGCGCCCAGAGCGCCGTCCTCGGCGGTGGACGCTACGACGGCCTCTCCGAATCGCTCGACGGCCCCAAGGCTCCCGGTATCGGATTTGCTATTGGCGAAGACCGGCTCATCCTCGCCTTACACGCCGAAGGGGTGAAAGCCGACGAGTCACTCGACGCCTACATCGCCCCGCTCGGTGCGGGCATGAACCCGCACGCATTGAAGCTCGCTCGCGAACTCCGCCGTGCCGGCGTCCGTTGCGACCTCGGTGACGAAACCTTCCGCCTGAAAAAGTCCTTCGAAGCCGCCGAGAAAGCCGGCGCGCGCTACATCGTCATCGTCGGCGAGAACGAAGCGAAGTCCGGCGAATTCACGGTGAAGAATTTGTCCGCGGGAACGCAAGTGTCCGTCTCCCGCGGCAAGCTTGCCCAGCACTTGCAACGCGCCCAATAACTCGTCATCGTGAGCGAGGACGGCGATAGCAAACAGCGCCCGAGTCCAACGACCTGCTGTTCGCGACCAGCGCACATCTAAGCCCATCCGGTAAAATTGTCTTTTCCCTCAACACTCAAGGACCTTCATGCTCGACTTCCTCGGCAATTTGCAGCGCACTCATATGTGTGGCGAGCTCCGCGCGTCCGATGCGGGCCGAAACGTCATCCTCATGGGATGGATCAACCGCCGCCGCGACCTCGGCAACCTTATCTTTCTCGACCTCCGCGACCGCACCGGAATCTCCCAGGTCGTCATCACCGCCGACGCCGGCGCCGAGCTCCACAAGAAGGCCGAATCCTTGCGCTCCGAGTACGTCGTCGCCGTTATCGGACACGTTAAGCTCCGCGACCCAAACACGATCAACCCCAACATCCCCACCGGCGAAATCGAAGTTGTCGCCGACGAGCTCCGCCTGCTCAATGACAGCAAGCCGCTACCCTTCTCGCCCGCCGACAACGAAATCGCCAACGAAGAGGTGCGCCTCAAATATCGCTACCTCGACCTGCGCCGCCCCGAGATGCACGAGAACGTTGCGCTGCGTCACCGCGTGACGCTGGCCATCCGCGAATACCTCAACTCGCAGGGTTTCTACGAAATCGAAACCCCCATGATGACGCGCTCCACGCCGGAAGGCGCACGCGACTACCTCGTCCCCAGCCGCGTCCATACCGGTGAGTTCTACGCCCTGCCGCAATCGCCGCAGCAGTTCAAGCAGATTCTCATGATCTCGGGCTTCGACAAATATTTCCAGATCGCGCGCTGCTTCCGCGACGAGGACCTGCGCGCTGACCGCCAGCCCGAGTTCACGCAAATCGACCTCGAGATGACCTTCGCGCGGCCCGACACGATCTTCGCCGTCGTCGAAGGCTTCCTAACCGCCGTCTGGCGCACCATCGGCGTCGACATTCAGACACCCTTCCCCCGCATGACCTATGACGAGGCCGTCCGCCTCTACGGCATCGACAAGCCCGACCTGCGCCTGCCCGCCATGTCCGACGTGGGCTGCGCCTTCACACCCGAGCAGCTCGCCACACTCAGCATCGACGCCGAGCTTCCGACCATCGCGATCGTCATTCCGAAAATAGGCGAGCTTTCGCGCAAAGAGCGCGACGACCTCAAGCTCCTCTTCGGCGACCGCAGGGAAGCCAAGGTTTTTGAGGACATCAAGCGCTTGGAGAAGTCTTTTCCCGACGCCGTTTCAAAGATTCGCGAAATTGCCAAACCGAATGACGGCGACCTACTCGTCCTGGTCGCTGGCAACGCAACCGTGAAGACTGGCGACGGCGCCGAAGGGAAGCAACCAGGCGACAACCGTGAACTCGCGGCGGCTAATCGTAGCGGAGGCGGATCCGCCGGAAGGGTTGGCCCCGGCAGCGTGAGCCCCGCCAATCGCACTAGGCTTTCCAACCGTGAGCGCCAGCTCTTCGAGATCGCCGGACAATTCCGCCTCACCCTCGGCCAGAAGTTCGCCGCCAAGCACGGAGCCTTCGCCCAGCGCGACTTCCGTTTCCTCTGGGTCACTGACTTCCCCATGTTCGAGTGGGACGAAACCGAAGGCCGCTGGAACGCCGCCCATCACCCCTTTACCTCGCCACACGAAGAAGACATGCCCATCCTCGAGAGCGACCCAGGGTCGGCGCGGTCGCTCGCCTACGACGTGGTGCTCAACGGCACGGAGCTGGGCTCGGGGTCCATTCGTATTCACCGGCAAGACATCCAGAGCATCATCTTCAAGGCGCTGGGCATGTCGCCCGCCGAGCAGGAGGCTCGCTTCGGCTATTTCCTCGAGGCGCTGCAATACGGCACGCCGCCGCACGGAGGCATTGCCCTCGGCCTCGACCGCATCGTGATGATCCTCGCCGGGGGCAGCAGCCTGCGCGAAGTCATCCCCTTCCCCAAAACGGCAAAGGCTATCGATCTGATGATGGACGCGCCGACGCCTGTGAGTGAGAAGCAACTGAAGGAACTGGGGATCGCTGTAGTTCCAAAACGAGACCTGTGACCACTTCTTGCATCACTCTACCCACGAAGCGCAAATCGCCGCTTCGCGGGGACCCGGGCGGCTAAGCGGGAGTGATTTATTCAAAATAAGAGCACCGTTGGCGGACGCGAGAGTTGGCATCAGCCCCACATTTGCCAATGGCAGGCAAATGTAAGCCACCACCCCAGGTGCTTCAGCTCATGCCGAAACTCTGGTTGCTGTCCGCTCGGCAACGCTGTGCACCGATGCCGCGGAGGAGAACAACGGTATAAGCCCCTCCCCTAATGTGGGATGAGTCAGAATGGCATCGCGCAGCGCGGTATAGGGCAAGCCTGCAATCATGGCAACTTGCACGGCGGCCATAATCTCGCCCGCGCCGACACCGAAGACCGTGAAGCCGAGGATGCGATCGCCGTCTGCCTCCACAAGCGCCTTCATAAATCCGCGGGTTTCGGACAGCGTCTGAGCACGAAGATTCACCTCCATGGGGATCTTGAACAGCCGGTAGGCGACGCCTTGCGCTGCCGCTTCCAGCTCGCTGAGGCCGATGCGGGCGAGCTCGGGATCAGTAAACAGGCAGTACGGAACCTGTCGCCCCGTCGTGACGCGCTTGCCGCGAGTGATGTTGGCATGCGCCACACGGAAATCGTCAACGCTGATGTGTGTGAACTGTGGGCTTCCTGCAATCTCGCCGATCGCCCAAACGCCGGGCGCCGTTGTCTGCAGTCGCTCGTTGACCTTAATGTATCCTCGGTTCGTAAGCTCGACTCCGGCCAACTCCAGCCCAAGTCGCTCAGTGTTCGGAGTGCGGCCTGTCGCGATGAGCAGGTGACTGCCCGTCAGGATTTTCTCGATTCCATCTTGGTCGATGGCAATGCCCACCGACTTGCCCGATTGTCCCGACACTCGCATGATATCCGCATTCAGAATAATCTCGATGCCTTCCTCCTCAAGCAGGTCGCGAAGAGCCTCGCACACATCGTGATCTTCTCTGGACATCAGCCGCTTATTGCGATCGATAACGGTTACTTTGCTGCCGAAGCGGCGCATCGCCTGGGATAGCTCTACTCCGATGTAGCCGCCACCGATCACAAGTAAATGTTCGGGAACCTGATCGAGTTCGAGTGCCTCGATATGGGTGAGTGGTTGTGCTTCGGCAAGACCAGGAATTGCTTCCAGCGCGGCCCGCGTACCCGTACTGATGATAACGTTCGTGCCGCGCAGTTGACGTGTAGTTCCGTCTGGGAGAGCAGCCTCCACCGTTCTTGGGGCTATGAATCGACCGGTTCCCCCTAAAATCAACACCGCGCCCGTGTTCCTGTAGTTTTCCAGGTACATTCCGTTTATGTCCGCTACCATCTTGCGTTTGCGGTCACGTACACCGGACATGTCAATCGTGAAGCCCTCGTGGGTGATGCCAAATTCCCTGCTTCGGCGAAAGTAGGATGCGACCTTTGCACTATGGATGACGTTCTTGCTTGGCAGGCAGGCGATGTTCGGACACGATCCACCAATGTATTTGCGATCGACAACAGCGACGCGCTTTCCTTCTCCGGCAAATGTCCAGGCGGCAATGGTCGATCCAGTGCCGCCGCCGAGAATCACAAGATCAAACTCTTCTGGCTGGGTCTTCGTAAATACCTTAGCCGATGAACTATTACTCGTGCTTTGCATGCCGATTCTCCTTTTCCTCCTTCTGAGGATGAATGATTTTTCTCGGGGAATAGAACTTCCTGTTGCGCGTGGTGAAAGATGCAGCGAGTGTTGTTGGCGTGGTGGAGTTGGGCACAGTAAGGAGCGGCGCCGCAGCGAACTCGCAGGAAAATCTCAGCGCCGGCCAACATGCCCAATGCCGGAGCAATGATATAGATCCACAGCGGCCTTGCTCGAACCATAGAGGCTCATGCCGGCCGCCCCGTAATCAGCGACAATGGTGGACAGATTTTACGATTGCCCCCTTCCCTCTCTGAGCCATCAGCGGAGCAAGTTTCCGCTACAAGGAAATGTGGCGCCTTCACATTTAATGAAAAGACGCGGTCAAACGGTTCTTGCGCCATCATCTGCAATTCCTCAATGTGAGCTACGTTGATTCGACTCACACGAACCAATCGGGGTTGCAAGAAGCCACTAAACTTCAACAGCGGTCCGTGAGAAGGGGCCGGTAATGCTCCGCTTTGCAAATTACCGGCGAGCCCCGATGATTTCGTGTCTCACTGTGGAGGCTCAAGACGTAGACTTGGCCGATGTCAGCAGCTCACATGGTATGGCCGATTCTGATTGCGATCGGCGTCTTGCTGCTTGCGATCCTGTTGTACTTCAACGTGATCAGCATGAAGGGCCCGCGCCATCCCGTATGCCCCTCGGGTCTACCGTTTTAGCCGGCGCGGCGAAGGCAATTGCATGTCGTTGATAAGCGCGGCCACTGCACAGCTAGCTCAGCCGCATGGCTTCAAGGATCCCTCGTGCCGAGTCCGCCATGTGCATCAAGTCGGTTCCGACCGCTACGATTCTGGCCCCCTTCTTGATCGCGGCTGAAGCTTGTTCGGCTATGGCGGAGAAGATCCCGAACGGCATCTTCGAGGTAGCACACGCCGCTCGAACCTTCTCGATTGCCTCTAACACTCTCGCATCCGACACCTGGCCCAGAATGCCCATGCTGCCCGAGAGATCGTAGGGGCCGACGAAGACTGCATCGACGCCTGGTACTGCCAGTATCTTGTGCACATTGGCGACGGCGTCTTGGTGCTCGACCTGAACAATTACGGCAATTCGCTCGTTGGCCGACGAAATATAATCGCCGAAGGTCAGGCCATAGCCTTGGGCCCTGCCCAGTCCGACACTCCGCTCGCCCAGCGGAGGATACTTTGATAGCGCAACAATTCTGCGGGCTTCCTCCGCAGAGTTTACGTGCGGCGCGATGATACCGTCGCAGCCTATATCAAGAACGCGCTTGACGTTCTCGGCGGTTCCATCGGCGACCCGAACAACCGTGTAGCACCCTCCGGCGACCGCCTGGATTGCCCTTTGCGCGTCCTGAACCGACAGGCTCCCGTGCTCCAGATCGATGAACAGCCAGTCAAATCCTGCGAGCACCAGCACTTCAGCGACCTCGGGCGAGGCTATCGTGACCAGCGTTCCAACGAGAGGTTTCGATTCTCTGAGCGCATCCTTGAGTGAATTGGGCATGCTGAGACGCTATCATCCTGCCTTCATCAGTGCAGCTCTTTTTATCGATTTGCGTCGCTGGTTTCAGTGCGTTAGGGTTTTCCTGACGGAGCCCATGACGAGTTCCCGCAAGCTGTACCTGTTCAGCCTCATTCTGCTGCCCAGGCTGCCTCGGCGAGCGACTATTACGGGCACCCGTTCTTCGACAACAGCATCACTACCCGACTTTTACTTCTATAGCTCGGCGAGCGCTTCCGCTCCGAGCGCGATCGAAGAGAAGAACCGCAAGTTGCCGGTCGAGACGCGAATCTCGATCACGCCGCCAAATGCCTTACGCATAACCTGGCAATCGCATGCGGGTGGTGCTTGGAAGGCGGAATTGAAGCTGGTGGACTTCCGCAACCGCATTCCCGGCCTTTGCGGCAACACACTATCGCTCTGGCTCTACGCGCCCCAAGGCAATTGCCGCCGCCGATCTGCCGCTCATCATCTTGTCCAACGCCCGACAAGGGTTGCAGGTGGCAGAGTTCCCCAGCGGCTGCAGCGACGCGATTCCGCTTGGCAAGTTCACCGGAGATCTGCCCGCAGGCAAATGGGTGCGTGTGCAAATCCGCGACGCTTACAACATGCAGCAGAACTAGTTCTCGCCGGCCTACGTGGGATTGAACCATGCGCCTATCGTGATCAGCATGGTGGAGAACTACCGCACCGAGTTGGTCTGGAAATCGTTCCTGTCCAACGCGGAAATCAGTAATGCTGGAGAAGCTGGATGCGGTCACAAATCAGTGACCGCAGTTCATTCCCCTTATCAGGCGGTCGGCTTTGGCGGTTGTTGCTTCGTCCGTTGATTGGCGACGGTGTTCTTTCCGCGAGTTTGTTTGTGCGCGGTGGACTTGGCAACCTGTTTGGGAGCCTGCCTTGAGGCAACGGGTTGATCAAAATGGTCGGGATCGACCTCTTGCTGGGCGACGCTGGGCTGCGCGCCCAGGCCAACTGCGGTGATAGTTAAGAGCAGGAACATTCCTCTCAGGAACTTCATGGTTGTGCCTCCGATGTAATCGAACAGCTTTTGCAGAAGCACGATGGCTGCCAATCGGTCGGAAAGGGTCAGGCACCTCTGACATTTTGGTTCACATTCCTACGAAGTCTCACTGGCAGTATGGTTTAGAACGAGTTCGAACGAGCGCGCGGCGGCGTGAATGTTACACCCAGATCGCCCTTGGGCCCGCAAACTATCCGATCGGATAGAGTATGCAGCTATCCAAAAGGATAGCCGATACCATTGATTCGATCGAGGCAGCAGGAGTGGGTTTGGCCAAATGTCGATCCCTGCCTTGGCATGGGTCATATTTGCGGCCATCGGTGTTTTGTTGGTACTCGCCGCGCTTGTCTACTTGGATCTGATTGGTGCAGAAGGGTTGCAATCGCTGCGGAGGCCCGCTCGGTCCAACGCTGAAGTGAATCTGCCTTCCCGACTGCCGACCGAGCAGCGACAACTTTCAAACGCCCAGGTTTGAGTTATTCACGACTGGATTGAATATGCCACCTTCACTTCGGGGGTCGCGACCGCGACCGTTCCGTAGAGCGGTCACCTGCCCTTGAATCCGTCTACAAGGCTTTTCCCGTCTTCGTCTGTGACCCCAGTCATCTGGAAATGGAGGCTCACCGAATTAAACAGCGAGACGTCCGGCCGGACAGGCTTCGAGCGGTCCATCTGGCCCTGAATTGCGACTTCAATGCGCCGCAATGGAATCCCGTCCGTCTTGGCGATCACCTGGACCAACTCGACTCCGCAGGAAGCCACTGCGGAAAGGAACAGCTCGCCGGGCGTGATTTCTTCTCCCGGACATCCATTCTGCTCCGGGCCGTCGATCACGTAGTGGTGGTTGCGAACGGTGCACATCACGCGGCCGAAGACGTCCGTAGAGGCGGCCTTTGCTTCATAACGCCGCAGGTGGGTATCCGCCATAAGTGAGTCCTTTCAGGACGCATAAGCGTCGCAAGCATTTCACCACATCATCGAAAAGCCGGGCTACTTTGTATCCTGTTCCGTCGCCGCCGGCGGCTCATAGCCCCAACGTCCATGCATACCTTGGCGGAAGCGCTCGCGCTCTTCGGGCGTCATACGCTCCCAGCGTTCGGCCATGCGTTCGCGCATGCGCCAACGCATATTGGAGCGCATCGATCGGTGTCCGCCAAAGCCGCCAAACAGGATTCTGCACAAAATCAGGAGTGCGAGTGCCTGCCAGAAAGTAATCAGTTTCCATCCGAACAGCAGGGGCAGCAGCCAGTTCCACAGCGACATGACAATCCAGCCGCCGAGTGCCATGAACAATGCGATCCCCACAATGGCTGCCGGAATAATGAAAAACAATCTCCTCTTTCTTCCCATTCTCATATTCGTTCCTCACCATTCGTAAATTGGTTGTAGATGTCCCCCAGCCGTTTTCGCAGATGTCTCACCGCGTATCGCTTACGCGAGAGCAACGTATTTATGCTGACTCCTGTTTCCGCAGCCAGTTCTCTGAAACTGCGCCCTTCCAATTCATGCGCGACAAACACCTCGCGCTGCTCCTCAGGTAGCTCGTCGAGCGCATCTTCCAGTTCATCCACCAGCATGTTGCGCAGGTATAGAGCCTCTGGCCCCGCATCGGGTGAAGGCAGCATTTCCTCGATCCGCAGCAGCTCACCTTCCTCGTCCACTACGGCCGCGTCCGAAAAGCTCTCCGGCTTCTTCTTGCGGAACAAATCGATGATGCGGTTGCGCGCCACGCGAAACAGCCAGCCGGTAAGGTGGTCGATCGGCACCAGAAGGCGGTTGGCCTCAACCAGCTCGTAGAAGACGTCCTGCAGAATGTCTTCCACGTCACCCGGATCAGGCACGCGGCGACGGATAAAGCTGCGCAGCCGCGACTGCTCGCGCTCGACCACTTCAGTGATCCGCTGGTCCTGTTCGAGTGCCATCGATTGCAACGTGGCCGGCCTCATCTGCAGAGGTAGACGAATATGAGAACCGAATATTGTAGGAGGCTCGAGGAGAATCGGCAGTGGATCAGGCCAGCCGATTGATGATGGACGCGACGTATCCCGCGCCGAAACCATTATCGATGTTCACCACCGAAACATTCGAGGCACACGAGTTCAACATACCCAGCAAAGCGCTAAGTCCCTGAAAGGAAGCTCCATAGCCGATGCTGGTGGGTACGGCGATGACGGGCACTCCCACGAGGCCGCCCACCACGCTGGGCAGGGCGCCCTCCATACCGGCGCAGACGATCACCACGCGGGCACGGGTAAGGATTTCGCGCTGCGCCAACAGGCGATGGATGCCGGCGACTCCAACGTCGTAAACGTGCTTTATCTCGTTGCCCATGATTTGGGCAGTTACGACGGCCTCCTCGGCCACAGGAATGTCGCTGGTTCCGGCGGATACCACAACAATCGTGCCCTTGCCGTAAAGGGTTGAATCCTGCGAAAGGGTTATGGCCTGCGCCAACTGGTGATACTCGGCCCGCGGCAATTTGGCTCGAACGGCCTGGAACTGCTCCACTGTGGCGCGGGTGGCTAGAACGTTGTTGCCATGCCTGGCCAGGCGAACGAAGATCGAAGCCAAATTCGCTGGCGTTTTGCCTGGGCCAAAGATGACCTCCGCCATGCCTACCCGCAACGACCGGTGGTGATCCACAGTGGCGAAACCCAAGTCTTCGAATGGGAGGTACCTTAGCTGCTGCATCGCTTCATCTGGCGAGAGCTTCCGCTTGCGCACCTGCTCGAACAACGCTTTGATAGCTTCCGATTTCATGGCACATCGCTGCTCGATGTTGCATTGCGAGATTACCATTTCGAGCCTGGGCCGCGGGGAGTGCTAGGATAAGGGGCTGCGATGCCTGCATCTGGGAGCCCCTCACCACGTATTCTCACGGTGGCTGTCACCGGCGCCAGTGGCGCGATCTTTGTAAAACATTTGCTGGATGCACTGGACCGTGACGAGCGAGTAGGAACAGTG
>Ga0126369_10004365_pt1 | contig 10369 bp, 6 predicted proteins | sample PanSoiMetaPlot_1_FD_109646 | JGI IMG/M metagenome (GOLD analysis project Ga0126369, IMG submission 109646) | Tropical forest soil microbial communities from Panama - MetaG Plot_1 | ecosystem: Environmental > Terrestrial > Soil > Tropical forest > Bulk soil | place: Panama | collected 2016-02-17
CGCAACGCGATGGATCCGATCGAGAAGCGGCGCAAGTGTCGCGAGTACGCCAACCGCTTCATCGACATCCAGCGAAGCGAGTTCAAGCGCCTGGGCGTGTTCGGCGACTGGGACAATCCGTACATCACGATGGATCCGGCGTACGAGGCGGTGATCGCGCGCGAGCTCGGGCGCTTCGTCGGACGCGGGCTGGTCTACAAGGACCTCAAGCCGGTCCACTGGTGCATGCACTGCCGGACCGCGCTCGCGCAGGCCGAGGTGGAGTACGAGGACCAGCGCACGCCGTCGGTGTGGGTCAAGTTTCCGCTGATGTCGCTGCCGCCCGAATTCCAGGCAGCGCTGAGCGGCCGCCCGGCGTTCGCGGCGATCTGGACCACGACGCCGTGGACCCTGCCGGCCAACCTCGCGATCGCGGTCCATCCGGCGCAAGACTACGTCGCGCTCGCGCGGGGCCAGGAAGTCTACGTCGTGGCGCGCGCGCTGATGGACGACTTCCTCGGCCTGTTCCCGGACCGCGCGCACACCGTGCTCGCCGGCGTGCCAGGCGAGAAGCTGGTCGGCCACGGGTTCCGCCATCCGTGGATCGCGCGCGAGGGCAAGATTGCCGCGGCGGAGTTCGTCGCCGTCGACCAGGGGACCGGGCTCGTGCACATCGCGCCCGGCCACGGCGAGGAGGACTACGAGCTCGGGAAATCGCTCGGGCTCAAGATCTACAACCCGGTGGACGACGCCGGACGCTTCGTCGCCGATGTGGAGCACTTTGCGGGGCTCACGGTTTGGGAGGCGAATCCCAAGATCATCGAGCACCTCAAGCGGGTGGGGATGCTGATCGCCGAGCGGCCGCTCGACCACACCTACCCCCACTGCTGGCGCTGCAAGAACCCCACGCTCTTCCGCGCCACCGAGCAGTGGTTCATCGAGCTCAACAAACGGGGCTTTCGCGCCGGCGCGCTCGAGGCGATCAAGCGGGACGTGCAGTGGATCCCGTCGTGGGGCGAGGACCGCATCTACAACATGGTGGCGCACCGCCTGGAGTGGGTCATCTCGCGCCAGCGCGTGTGGGGTGTGCCGATCGTCGCGTTCTACTGCACGGCCTGCGAGACGCTCCTCCTGGAGGAGCGCATCGTCGAGCACGTCGCGACGATCTTCCGTCAGGGCCAGGGCGGCGACGAGTGGTATGCGCGCTCGGCGCGCGAGCTCCTGCCGGCGGGGACCCGCTGCGCGAAGTGCAGCGGCGAGAGCTTCCGCAAGGAGTCGGACATCCTCGACGTGTGGTTCGACTCCGGCTGCAGCCACGCGGCGGTCCTCGAGGCGCGGCCCGAGCTGCACTGGCCGGCCGAGCTCTACCTCGAGGGCTCGGACCAGCACCGCGGCTGGTTTCAGTCCTCGCTGCTCGAGTCCATGGGCACGCGCGACGCGCCGCCCTACAAGAGCGTCGTGACCCACGGCTTCTTCGTCGACGGCGAGGGGCGGAAGATGTCGAAGTCCCTCGGCAACACCATCGAGCTCGACGACGTCCTGCCGAAGTTCGGTGCCGAGGTCCTGCGACTGTGGGTGGCGGCCGAGGACTACACGCAGGACATCCGCGTGTCGATGGAGATCCTGGAGCGGCTCGCCGACGCCTACCGGCGCATGCGCAACACGTTCCGGTTCCTGCTCGGCAACCTCGGCGATTTCGATCCCGCGCGCGACCGCCAGTCGTACGCCCGGCTGGACGAGGTTGACCGCTGGGTCCTCGATCGGCTGGCGCGGTTGATCGGCCGCGTCCGGCGCGCCTACGACGACTACGAGTTCCACACGGTCTTCCACGCCGTCCACAACTTCTGCGCGGTCGACCTTTCGGCGCTCTACCTCGACATCATCAAGGACCGGCTCTACACCTCGCTGCCCGACGACCCGCGGCGGCGCGCTGCCCAGACCGTCTGCTTCGACGTCTTCAGCGGGCTGGCGCGGCTCATGGCGCCGATCCTCACGTTCACCACGGAGGAGGCGTGGCGCCACATGCCCGGCGTGAGAAGCGAGAGCGTGCACCTCGAACGCTTCCCGGACGCGCCGCGCGAGTGGCTCGACGACACGCTCAAGCGCGACTGGGACCGGCTGCTCGAGGTGCGGCGGGAGGTCGCCAAGGCGCTGGAGACCGCCCGGGCCGAGAAGCTGATCGGCAGCGGGCTCGAGGCGTCGGTGCGGATCGTCGACGCGCCCGAAGACCTGCCGGCGCTCCTCGCCGCCAAGCAGGCACTCCTGCCGACGGTCTTCATCGTGTCGCGTGTGGAGCTCGGCCGCTCCGGCGCGCGGGCACGCGTGACCTATGAGAGCCAGGACATCCCCGGCCTCGTCATCGGCGTGGACCGTGCGCGCGGCGAGAAGTGCGAGCGCTGCTGGACGCGCAGCGAGCGCGTGGGCGAGAGCCGCGAGCACCCCACGCTCTGCGAGCGCTGCGTGCCGATCGTCACCCGGCTCGGTGGCTCCGGCAATCCGCGCTGAGCGGTCCCGTCTGGCCGGCGTCGTCACCATCGCCGCCGTCGTCGTCGTGCTCGACCAGATCACCAAGCTGATCGCGCTCAGTCGCCTAACCATGGGCGTTCCGGTGATCGTCGTCGACGGCTTCATCGCGCTGACGCTCGTCATGAACCCGGGGCTCGCGTTCGGTCTGCTCGCCGGGATCCCGTCGAGCTGGCGCTGGGTCGTGGGGCTCCTCTCGCTGGTGGCGCTCGTCGTCCTGCTCCGCGTGGCCGTGCGAGTGCTCCCGAGCGGCGGCTGGCGCGAGCAGTCGGCCATCGGGCTCATCTTCGGCGGCGCGGTCGGCAACCTGATCGACCGCACGCGCTTCGGAGCCGTGGTCGACTTCGTCGACGTGTACGCGCGCGACTGGCACTGGCCGGCCTTCAACGTCGCGGACTCTGCGATCACCGTGGGCGTCGCGGCCCTCGCGCTGGTCGTGATGCTCGAGCGGTCACCCTCCGCCCGCGCCTGAGCCGTGGCCGTGCTCACCGTCGAGCCCGCCTCGGCCGGCATGAGGCTCGACCGCTGGCTCAGCGAGCGGCTCACCGAGCTCTCCCGCGCGCGCCTGCAGGGGCTGATCCGCGGCGGGCTCGTGCGCGTCGACGGCGCCGTGCCCAAGGCCGCGCACCGCCTGCGCGGGGGCGAGCGCGTCGAGATCGAGGTGCCGCCGGCCGCCGAGGAGACGCTGGTCCCCGAATCGCTTGCGCTCGCCGTCGTGTTCGAGGATGACCACGTGCTCGTGGTCGACAAGCCGGCCGGCATGGTCGTCCATCCCGGCGCCGGCCGCTCCGCGGGGACGCTCGCCGCCGCGGTGCTCGCGCACGCCCCGGCCATCGCCGGGGTCGGGGGGCCGCGGCGCCCCGGCATCGTCCACCGGCTCGACAAGGACACCTCGGGCCTTCTGGTCGTAGCCAAGACGCAGGCAGCCTACGATGACCTGGTGGAGCAGCTGGCCGCGCGCACGGTGACGCGCCGCTATCTCGCCGTCGTGCACGGGCGCGCCCGCGCGAGCGAGGGGGTCGTCGACGCGCCGATCGGCCGCCACCCGAGCGATCGGGTCAAGATGGCGATCCGCCCCGCCGGCCGCGGCAAGCGCGCGGTCACGCGCTATCGCGTGCTCGAGCGCTTCGCCCACTTCACGGCGCTCGAGGCGCGCCTGGAGACCGGACGCACGCACCAGATCCGCGTACACCTGGCGTCGCTGGGCCATCCGGTCGTCGGCGACGACGTCTACGGAAAGCCCCGCGCGCGCTCGCCGGTCCCGCTCGACGGCTACGCGCTGCACGCGGCCACGCTCGCCTTCGTCCATCCGGCTTTCCGGAAAGTGATCGAGTGCGCGGCGCCGATTCCCGATCGCATCGAGCGCCTCTTGTCGCATCTGCGCGACGCAGACTAAGGGCGCGGCCCGGACGGCGTTTTCGGGGAATCCCTGATTGTACTCGGGGGGGTCGCGGTAGAATGATGCATACCCGATGAGCCAGGTGACCGCTGTCATTCTCGCCGCCGGCGAGGGCAAACGCATGCGCTCGCGGCAGCCCAAGGTGCTCCACCCCCTGTGCGGCCGCCCGCTGATCGCGTATCCGCTGCGCACCGCTCGCGCCCTGGCCGATCGGACCGTTCTCGTGGTGGGACCGAACGGCGACGACGTCATCGCGCTCGCCGGCTCCGACGTGCGTTCCGTCGTCCAACGGGAGCGCCTCGGCAGCGGCCACGCCCTGCAGCAAGCACGACCGGAATGCGGTGACGGCACGATCCTGGTCCTGCCCGGCGACATGCCGCTCTTGTCCACCGAGACCATCGGACGGCTGGTCGACCACCACCGAAAGAGCCGGGCCGCCGCGACCGTGCTGACGGCGGTAGTGGCCGAGCCTCGCGGCTACGGGCGGATCGCCCGGAAGGCCGGGCGCGTGAAGCGCATCGTCGAGGAGCGCGACGCCACCGCGGCCGAGAAGAAGCTCGCCGAGATCAACACGTCGGTCTACTGCTTCGCCGCTTCGCGGCTCTGGCCGGCGCTCGACCGTGTCCGTCCCGACAACGACCAGGGCGAGTATTATCTGACCGACGTGATCGGAATTCTCGTCCGCGCCGGGGCGCGCGTCGAGGCGGTCGTGACGTCGGATCCCGGGGAAGCGGCCGGCATCAACGACCGCAAGCAGCTCGCCGCGGTGTCGGCGGTCCAGCGCCGCCGAACGCTCGACCGGCTCATGGAGAGCGGCGTCACCATCCTTGATCCGGCCAGCACGTACATCGAGGACACGGTCACCGTGGGACCGGACACGACGATCTATCCGCAGGTGGTCATCGAGGGGCAGTCGACGATCGGCGGCGAGTGCGTCATCGGCGTCGGCTGCCACGTGAGCTCGTCGCGCATCGCCGCGCGCGTCACCCTCTTGCCGTACTGCGTGGTGCGAGAGTCGGCGATCGAGGAGGCCGCAACCCTCGGCCCGTTCTGCCACCTGCGGCCGCTGTCGCACGTGGGGCCCAACGCGAAGGTCGGCAACTTCGTCGAGCTCAAGAAATCGACGATCGGCCGCGGGTCGAAGGTGCCGCACCTCTCCTACGTCGGCGACGCGACCGTGGGCGAGGGCGTCAACGTCGGCGCCGGCACCATCACGTGCAACTACGACGGTGTGGCCAAGCACGAGACCAAGATCGGCGATCGCGCGTTCATCGGCACGAACACGAGCCTGGTTGCCCCCGTCACTGTCGGCGAGGGCGCCTACATCGGAGCCGGCTCGACGATCACCAAGGACGTCCCGCCGGGAGCCCTCGCGGTCGGACGCGCCCAGCAGGTCGTCAAGGACGGCTGGGCGGCACGGAAAGCCAAGAAGCCCGAGGCGCACTGAGGTCAACCATGTGTGGAATTGTCGGCTACGTCGGGGACAAGAGCGCTGTCGGCATCATCGTTGAAGGGCTCAAGCGGCTGGAGTATCGCGGCTACGACTCCGCGGGCATCGCGGTCCTCAACGACGGGACGCTCCACGTGCGGCGCGCCGCCGGCCGGCTCAAGATGCTCGAAGGCGTCCTCGGTGAGCGGCCGCTCACGGGCTCGCTCGGCATCGGCCACACACGCTGGGCGACGCACGGCCGGCCGTCCGAGGAGAACGCCCATCCGCACACCGACTGCGACGGCACGCTGGTCGTCGTCCACAACGGGATCATCGAGAACTACCTCGAGATCAAGGACCACCTCGGCTCCGACGGCCACCGCTTCAAGTCGGAGACCGATACCGAGGTCCTCGCGCACCTGATCGAGCACCACCTGCGGGGCACCCGTCGCCTCGACCAGGCGGTGAAAGCCGCGCTGAAAGAGGTGCGGGGCTCGTACGCGCTCGGTGTGGTCTGCGCCGCGGCGCCGGATCGCCTGGTCGCCGCCAAGCAGGGCGCCGGGAGCGTGGTCGTGGGCCTCGGGCAGGGCGAGATGTTCGTCGCCTCCGACATTCCCGCGATCCTCTCCCACACGCGCGACGTGGTCATCCTGGAGGACGACGAGGTCGCGGTGGTCACCGCCGATGCCGTCGAGCTGTCGACCCTCGACGGCGAGCCCATCCGCAGGGCACCGGTGCGGATCTCGTGGGATCCGATCATGGCCGAAAAGGGCGGCTACCGGCACTTCATGCTCAAGGAGATGCACGAGCAGCCGCGCGCCATCACCGACACGTTCCGCGGCCGGATCTCTCTGGAGACCGGCAACGTGGTCCTGCCCGACGTGAGCCTGGCGCCCGACACCGTGCGCGGCATCGAGCGCGTGGTGCTGGTCGCCTGCGGCACCGCGTTCCACGCCGCGATGCTCGGGCGCACCATGATGGAGCGGCTCGCCGGGATCCCCGCCGAGATCGACCTCGGCAGCGAGTTCCGGTATCGCGATGCGCTCATCGGCCCGGACACCCTGGTGGTCGCGATCTCCCAGTCGGGCGAGACCGCCGACACGCTCGGCGCCGTCAAGGCGGCCCGGCTCAGGGGCTGCCCGATCCTCGCGATCACGAACGTCGTCGGCTCGGCGCTGGCGCGGGAGGCGACGGGCGTCCTCTACATGCACGCCGGCCCCGAGATCGGCGTCGCCTCGACCAAGGCCTTCTCCACGATGATCGTCGCGACCTATCTCTTGGGTCTCTGGCTCGGCCGCCAGCGCGGCGCCATCACCGCGGAGGACGTGAAGAAGCGGATCCACGACCTCGTCGAGATCCCCCGCCTCGTCGAGAAGACGCTCGAGCTCGACGCGCAGATCGCGTCGGTGGCCCGCGAGCTGGTCGGCGCGCGCGACTTCCTCTATCTCGGCCGCGGCGTGCAGTTCCCGATCGCGCTCGAGGGCGCCCTCAAGCTGAAGGAGCTCTCGTACATCCACGCGGAGGGCTACGCCGGCGGCGAGATGAAGCACGGGCCCATCGCGCTCATCGCCGACCGCCTGCCGGTGGTCGCCCTGGCGCCGCGCGACGGCTCCTACGAGCGGATGCTCGGCAACATCGAGGAAGTGCGCGCGCGGGACGGGCAGGTGATCGCGGTCGTGCACGCCGGCGACCGCGCGATCGCGTCGAAGGCCCATCACGTGATCGAGGTGCCCGCCTGCGCCGACCTCCTGGCGCCGCTGATCACCGTGATCCCGCTGCAGCTCCTCGCCTACCACATCGCGGTGCGACTGGGCTGCGACGTAGATCAGCCGCGGAACCTGGCGAAGAGCGTCACAGTCGAGTAGCGCGCCGGCCGGACCGCGCGCGAGTCCGCGGCCCGGCTGCCCATTGGCGAGGCCCCGATCGCCCGGTACAATCGACCGGTGCCTGCCGAGCTGGAGCGTCTCCTCCACGATCTGAATCCGCCGCAGCGCGAAGCCGTCACCGCGGGCGACGGACCGCTCCTCGTCCTCGCCGGCGCCGGAAGTGGCAAGACGCGCGTCATCGCCTACCGGATCGCCTGGCTCACCGGGGAGCGGGGCGTGTCGCCCAAGAACCTCCTGGCCGTCACCTTCACCAACAAGGCCGCGGGCGAGATGGCCCGCCGGGTCGAGGCGCTGCTGCTGCCGGTCGGGCTGAAGGCACCGCTCATCGCCACGTTCCACTCGGCGTGCGTGCGGATCCTGCGCCAGCACGGCAAGTACATCGGCCTGCCCTCCCACTTTCTGATCTACGACGAGGACGACCGCGAGAGCGTGGTCAAGGAGTGCATGAAGGAAGTCGAGCTGACCGACCGCGCCACGACTCCCGGCACCGTCACCCAGCGCATTAGCTACTGGAAGAACCACATGATGGGCGTCGACTCGGCCCGGCACGCGGCGCGCGGGCCGTGGGAAGCGAAGATCACCCGCGTCTACGGCCTGTACGACGAGCGCCTGCGGGCCGTGGGCGCCGTCGACTTCGACGACCTGCTGCTCAAAGTCGTGCAGCTCTTCCAGGACGTGCCCGAGGCGGTCGCGTGGTATCGGGGGCTCTGGCGCCACGTGCTGGTCGACGAGTACCAGGACACGAACCGCGCGCAGTACCGGATCATCAAGCTCTTGACCGGCGAGCACCGGAATGTCTGCGTAGTCGGGGATCCCGACCAGTCGGTTTACCGGTGGCGGGGCGCCGACATCGCCAACATCCTCGACTTCGAGAAGGACTATCCGGGCACGCGTGTCGTGAAGCTCGAGCAGAATTATCGGTCCACCAAGCGCATCCTCGCGCTGGCCGCGGCCGTGATCGACAACAACCGGCAGCGCAAGGAAAAGACGCTCTGGACCGAGAACGTCGAGGGCGAGCCGCCCAAGCTCTACCGCGCCTGGGACGAGCACGAGGAGGCGAACTTCGTGGCCCAGGCGATCCTCGCCCTGCGCGGCGAGGGCGTGCCGTGGAGCAGTGTGGCCGTCTTCTACCGCACCAACGCGCAGTCGCGTGTGCTCGAGGACGCGTTGCGCCGCGCGCGGATCCCGTACGGGATCGTGGGCGGGGTGCGTTTTTACGAGAGGAAAGAAATCAAGGACGCGCTCGCGTACGTGCGTCTGGCGGTCAACCCGGCCGACGACGTCGCGTTCCGGCGGGCCACGCAGACGCCGGTCCGGGGAATCGGGCCTGCGACCCTGGCCCGCCTGGACGAGGCGCGCGCGGGCCGGGCCCTGCTCGCAGTCGCGGCCGAGCCGCCGGCCGCCGTCACGGGCAAGGCGCGGCGGGGGCTCGAGGAGTTTGCGGCGCTGATCCGCGGGCTCGGCGAGCAGCGAGGCCGGGTGCCGCCGCCCGCGTTCATCGATCACCTGCTCGACGCTACGGGCTACCGGGATGCGCTCCGCGCCGAGCGCTCGCCCGAGGCCGAGGCGCGTCTGGAGAACCTCGAGGAGCTGATCGCCGCCGCCGAGGACTACATGCACGCGGATGCGGATCCGACACTCGAGGGGTTCCTCGACGGGGTCGCGCTGATGGCCGATATCGACGAGCTGAAGGACGAGGGCGCGCGCGTCACCCTGATGACCCTCCACTCGGCCAAGGGCCTCGAGTTCCCGGCCGTCTTCCTGACCGGTCTGGAAGAAGGCGTCTTCCCGCACGCGCGCTCGATGAACGACGAGGACGAGATCGAGGAGGAGCGCCGCCTCTGCTACGTGGGCCTCACGCGGGCCCGCGAGCGTCTCTATCTTTCGTACGCGCTCCATCGCCGGATCCACGGCTACGGCGTCGGCGAGCCCTCGCGGTTCCTGCGCGAGATGCCCGAGAGCGAGCTCGTCTCGCTGAACGCGCGGCGCGAGCCGCCGCCCGGCTGGGCCCAGGACGCGGCCGCCTACGCGGCGGCGGCCGACACGGTCGGGGAGGACCTGCCGTTCCGCGTCGGCGCGCGCGTGCGCCATGCGCGCTTCGGCGAGGGGCTGGTGGTCGGCATCGAGCGCGACGGCTCCGACTACGTCGTGACGGTCGGCTTCGCGAGCGTCGGCCGCAAGCGGCTCTCGGTCCAGTACGCCCACCTCGAGGAGATGTGAGTCGATGATCGACAGAAAGGACGTCGAGCACGTGGCGCGCCTGACGCGGCTGGCCCTGACCGAGCCCGAGCTCGAGCGGATGCGCGAGGAGCTGAACTCCATCCTCGCCCATCTGGACACCCTGCGCGCGGTGGCGACCGACGGCGTCGAGCCGACCTCGCACGCGGTCGACATCGTCAACGTGATGCGCGAGGACGAGACCGGGCCGTGCCTGTCCCAGGACGGAGCACTCGCCAACGCGCCGGACCGGAGCGGCGAGCTCTTTCGCGTGCCGCGGATCATCGAGGAGTGATGCACCAGCCCATCCACGAGCTGACCGACGCCTACCGGCGCGGCGACCTCACGCCGACCGCGGTCGCCGAGGACTATCTGGCGCGAATCGGCGCGCTCGACGGCAAGGTCGGCGCGTATCTGACGGTCGTGCGCGAGCAGGCGCTCGCGGCCGCGCGCGAGTCGGAGCGGCGCTGGCGCGCCGGCTCGCCGCGCGGGCCGCTCGACGGCGCGCCGATCGCGCTGAAGGACGTCATGTGTACGGCCGGCGTGAGGACTACGGCCGGGTCGAAGATGCTCGAGCGCTTCGTGCCGCCCTACCACGCGACGACCGTCGAGCGGCTGCAGGCCGCCGGAGCGGTGGTCCTGGGCAAGACCAACCTCGACGAGTTCGCGATGGGCTCGTCGACGGAGCATTCGGCGTTTCACCCGACGCGCAACCCGTGGGACCTCGCGCGCGTGCCCGGCGGATCCTCCGGCGGCTCCGCGGCAGCCGTGGCCGGGGGGCTCGCGGCGGGCGCCTACGGCAGCGACACCGGCGGCTCGATCCGACAGCCGGCCGCGTTCTGCGGCGTCGTCGGCCTGAAGCCGACGTACGGTCGTGTGTCGCGCTACGGGCTGATCGCGCTGGCGTCCTCGCTGGATCAGATCGGGCCGCTCGCC
>Ga0126369_10004366_pt1 | contig 10368 bp, 11 predicted proteins | sample PanSoiMetaPlot_1_FD_109646 | JGI IMG/M metagenome (GOLD analysis project Ga0126369, IMG submission 109646) | Tropical forest soil microbial communities from Panama - MetaG Plot_1 | ecosystem: Environmental > Terrestrial > Soil > Tropical forest > Bulk soil | place: Panama | collected 2016-02-17
TGGCCGTGCAAATGAGTTTCCACTGGTTGCTGGTCAACCGTTTTTGTTGCTCCAGACGCTCAATCATCACGTGCTCCTCCGCCGGTCGGCCGGGCGTGAATACGCACGCGCGCTTGGCAACACCAGGGATCACGGTTTGTCGATTTGCTAGACGCCGGTTCCCTGGTGAGGCCCCACTACGGCGGGCGCAGCCACGACGGCGGCCACCTACGTTCCTGTTCCTCAATATGAGCGGCGATTTTGTTTGGTTGCTCCGCCGCCTAAATGACCGCAGATGCGGCCGCGAGGTCGACTTTACGCTGGTCGGGCCAATTTTACTATCCGCGAAGAGCCGGCACAAATCGCCCGACCGGCGGCCGCATCCGCCCGAGGCGCCGAACCGCTGACCGGCTCAGCTTGCCGTCGGCGTCATCCCGAATGGCCGTTACGAGTCGGCTTAACCCGTTCGACCCATGACAGGCGAACGGCCGGGATCCACTATCCCGCCGTCAACAGGCGCTTCCGCTACGGTTCCGCCTGGAGGATACAGTCTGGAGTGGCGAGGCGTGCTCAGAATCCCAATGGGAAACCCAGCCCGTGCGGTATCAGCGGTGCCGAAACCCTCAGTGAACCAGCCGTAAATCGGGGCCAGAAGGCCGTGGGCATCGGTCCGGTGGCCCTGTTCGCCCCACAGCCGGGCAAGGGTAGCAGCGGCGCGGCGCAATGCGGAAGTTCGTCTGACTCACCGCTGGAGGACGACGGATTCGAACTCACGGTCCCTCGGCGAAGGGAAAGGCTATGGGCAGCCACTCCAGGCAAGCATTGCCGTTTCGGACCTGAACCTGTAAGTGGCTCCGCCTTTTTTGGGCCGCCGTCTCCGATTGGCAACGCCCAGAAGAGCCTTTCGCAGGAGCGGGACCGATGGTTCGAATTCGGTTCCCTCCAGCGGCGAGTCCGTTGCGAACCGATTTCTCGATCCCCTCGACTGCCGTCGGCGCCTGCAAATGCACAGTCGTCAACGCCTTCCTGCTGCCGATAGTCGTAATCTTTCTGGTGATGCTCGCCATTTCGGTTTTGCCGCACCCGCGACGGCTGCGCGGCTGGTATCTCGGTCTCGTCGTCGCCGCCGCTACGGTGACCTGCATCGCCGGCATCGGCGGCGCCGTCTACGGTCTTCTGTAGGAGGCCTGGTGTGTTGCGATTCCGAAATTTACCTGAGCCTGGCACCAGAGAAGATAAGCGTTAATTCGATTATCGGTTCGAAAACGTCTGCTAAGCTCACGGTAATCCAATAAGGGATCCAGTTCCGGAGGATCATCATAATGGCAGCCACGAGCACTACCAGCACCACAACCCCGGCCCGCGCAAGCACGTCGAGGGCGAGGCACGAGACTCCGACGGAGGAGGCGGCGGCCGAAGCCGGATCGAGCACGCTGCAGACGATGTCGCGCATGATCTACAGCGGGTCCTACGCGCTGGCGTACGGCGTCGTCTATGCCACCGTGTTCGTTGTCCAGTTGATGCATCAGGAAAATCCGGTGATGCATGGGTTCCATGACGGCGGGAAAGCAGCCATGGACGAGCTGAGCCGAAGCTGATTTGCGAGCTTGGCTCGCGCCAATGCCGACAGTGTAACCCTCGCCGAGGATGGGCATCTGGCTATGAATGACGCATCCGTCAGCAACGAGGTCGCCCCCTGTAGCGACGTTAAAATCGGCTTCCCCGACGACGGCACCATCCGGCTCGAGAGTGCGCGACTGTGCGCCGACCCGGACGGATTGCTGTGCCGGCGCTTTCTGGGGCGTGCCTTTCTCGTGCCGGAGATCGACAGCGCGGTGATCGACGCCGTGACAGCCGAGGGCGTCACGCGGGCGATCGAGCTGCAGTTTGATGCGACCCAATGCAGCCGACGCGATGTGCTGGAGCGCGTCGCGGTGGTACTCGACGCCGAGCTGAAGTCTGATGACGGAGTGGAGCTGCCGCCGGCTTGCACGGCCCGCGATCGGCACGGCGCGATCCGTTACCATCGTTGTGGGCAAAAGGTTACCGGCTGGAAGGTGGTCAGCGAGCGGGTCGGCATCATCAAGCTCGAGAACCCAGTGCTGTATCGCAAGGCTGTCCTTTGCGAGGCCGTCGAGCGTGAGCTGATGAGCGTACTCGGCGTCGACCGCTACGAGACCAACTCACGCACCTGCTGGGCCAGGATCGAGTACGACCCTCGCCAGCTCAGCCCGGTGCAGATTATCGAGATTCTCGACGGCGCACTGGTCAACGCCGAACACCCCGACCGGCTCGATCCGCTGGATTTGGACCTCGCGATCTGCACGGCTTCGCTGCCGCTGGCCGCGGTTGCCCAGTTTGCAATGCCGGCGCTGCTGCCCGTCTCGGCAGCATTGTTCGCCTACACGGCAATCCCGAGCTTCCGTGGCGCCTACGAGGTACTCTTCAAGGAGCGCAGGCTCGGAGTCGACGTCCTCGACTCGGTCGTCGTCATGGGCTGCCTGGCGACTTTGCATGTATTTCCCGGCGCGATCCTTGCCTGGTGCCTATCGATCGGCCGCTACCTGGTCCGCCGCACCGAGGACAACTCGAAAAAGCTGCTGCTCGGGGCTTTCGGCAAGCAGCCGCGCTATGTTTGGCTGCTCAAGGACGGCATCGAGATCGAGATGCCGCTCGACCGGCTCGACAAGGGCGACCTCGTTGTCGTTCACACCGGCGAGATGGTGCCGGTAGACGGCATTATCGTCGAAGGTCTGGCGATGATCGACCAGCACGCACTCACCGGCGAGTCGGTGCCGGCCGAAAAAGGTATTGGTGATCGCGTCTTCGCGTCGACCGTCATGGTTGCCGGTAAGGTGCATGTCGTAGTCGAGAAATCGGGCAGCGAGACCGCGACTGCGAGGATCGCCCAAATTCTAAACGACAGCGCCGGCTACAAGCTCGCCTCGCAGCACAAGGGCGAGCAGATCGCCGACAAGGCGGTGATTCCGACCCTTGGTCTGGGAGGACTCGCCTTCGCCACATTGGGCCCAACGGGTGCGGTGGCGGTCGTCAACAGCGACCTCGGCACCGGCATTCGCATGGCGGCGCCGCTGGCGATGCTATCCACGCTCGCGCTCTGTGCGCAGAAGGGTGTCCTCGTCAAAGACGGGCGCGCACTCGACTTGCTTTGCGAGGTCGACACAGTGCTTTTCGACAAGACCGGCACGTTGACCCGCGAGCGGCCGGAGGTCGGACGGATGATCGCTGCCAATGGTCTCAATCCGATGGAGATCCTCCGCTTTGCTGCGGCGGCGGAGCGACGGTTTCATCACCCGATAGCACTCGCCATCCTGCAGAAGGCGGAGGAGGAGGGCCTCCACCTGCCATTGACCGATGCGACCCAATACAAGGTCGGGTATGGCATCACGGTCGGCATCGACGGGCATCGGGTGCGGGTCGGCAGTCGGCGCTTTATGGAGTTGGAGGGGGTCCTGCTGACGAGTGAGGTGGAAGATGCCCTCGGCGAGGTACATCGCGAAGGGCACACGATGGTGATGGTCGCCGTCGACGACGAACTCGGCGGCGCGCTCGAGCTGCGGGCGTCGATACGGCCCGAGGTCCGCGGCATCGTCCAAGGCCTGCGCGAGCGCGGCATCGGGCACATCGCGATCATCTCAGGCGATCATGAGGCGCCGACCCGGAGGCTCGCCGAGGAGCTCGGGATGGACCGCTATTTCGCCCAGGTGCTGCCCGCCGACAAGGCGGACTACGTCGAGCAATTGCAGCGGGAAGGTCGCAAGGTCTGTTTTGTCGGCGACGGCATCAATGACGCGATCGCGTTGAAGAAGGCCAATGTATCGATCTCGCTGCGCGGGGCGACTTCGATCGCCACCGATACGGCGCATGTCGTGTTCATGGAACAGAGCCTCGGCAAATTGTGCGAGCTGCAGGATATCGCCCGCGATCTCGAGCGCAATGTCCGCAATAGCTGGCTGATGATCCTCGGACCCAACCTCGCCTGCATCGCCGGTGTGTTTACGTTGGGTTTCGGCATCGGTGCGTCGGTACTGACCAACAATGTTGCCGCATTGGCGGCCCTCGCCAATGGCCTGTTGCCGATGCGCCGGGTTGCCGAGCTCGAGGCAGAGCGCCGGCATCTGCTGGAGATGGAGCTGCGGCAGAGCGGCTTTCTGCGGGAAGGCGGTCCACGAGTTCGGCCGGCTGACCTCGATCGGCCGATGGCGTCGGCAGCGCCGGGTGACGTCGGCGCTCTGCACCGCCATGGGACAGCGCTCGCCGCTGATTGACTGCACCGTGAACTTGACATTTACTAAATGCAGGCAGGAGGTGTGAGATGACAACGCTGATCGTCATTGTCGTTGTCGTTTGGACCGTCATCCGGATTGTGCAGTTCGTGGGCTACCTATGGAATCTTGCTAATGCCCCGAGGATCGGGGTCGACGCGGCGGCCTAGGGCTGAGGCGGGTACGCGGCGCGAAAGGGCCGGGTCGCGCCCGACCGAGGTGCCGGCGAGGCCCTTCGACGCCGGACGCACTGAGGCCGCGGCGCCATCAGCTTCACAGGAGGCTGCCGTGCTGCGAGAAGCCGTTGTTACCGAGCCGCCGAACCAGGTCGCGCAGCACGCCAGTCCGGTGAACGAGGAGCCACGCTTTCAAATTTTTATCGTCGATGGCGGCTGGAACTCGCCGGCGCACAAGGTGCTGCACGAGAATTTCGGGATGCTGCGCGATTTGACGAAGGGCAACCCGATTTATGTGTTGAGCAGGGAAAAATCGATCGAATTCATCCTCAGTCAGCCATCGCTCTCGGGTAAGGGTCCGGCGATCATCGTGCATGACCTGGCGGCGCTTCGCGAAGGCGGGACCGGCAGCTTCCACGGCTTCCGGCTGCATCTGGGGATTATGCACAGCGAAGAGCAGGCGTTGCTGGCGCTGCAGTTGTTTGCCCGGTTTCTCGCGACCCATCGGCGGTCGGTCGATCTGGAAGCGGAAATTCGCAGGGATCTTCGCCGCGAAGGGATTATCGGCGCGATCGAGATCATCCTGCAACACGAGCCGCGCGAGCTCGGCGGCTGACCAGAAGCGGGTGACGAAAGATGCCAGAGAGATGGTCAGATTACCTCGCGATTTTTATGAGTGCGCTCGCTGTGGGCTATGTGGTCTTCGAAATCGACCGGCGGCGTCGTAAGCTGCACGACCTCATCGATGTGCTCGGCGGCGAGGATGCGAAGCTGACTGAGGGGCTCGTGAGCATGGTCGAAAGTGGCGAACTTCGGCCTTACACCGGAGCGACGCTCGATTGACCGCGGGAGCGGTGCGTCCGTCCGTTAGAGCCCGCCCGGGCACCATCGAGATCACCGACGACCGGATGTTTGGGCCGGGCAGTGAAGCGCTCGCTCGTCGTTTCGCACGGCGCGTCCTGCGCTTCGCCGAGCTCAGCGCATTGGCGCTCGATCCCGCCCGGACGAGGGCGACCCTGAGCTATCGGATGACGGATGGCGATACGCGTGACCTTTTAGGTCGGCTTGCCGATGCCGTTGCTGGCATTGGCCGAGAACTCGACGACGCCGAGCTGCCGCAGTGGCCTTTCGGTGAGCCGGTTACCTTGTACCGGCACGCCAGTATCATTTCGAATTTCAAGAAGCTCAACGTTGCACACGGGCAAGTGACGGCGCGCCATCCGACAATGGAACGCAATCCGGCGATCGCGCGCCGGGTCGAAAATGCGATGCGCGTCATACCCGGGGTGATCGAGGCCACTGCGGTCGGAGAGCTGCGCGTGCGCTTCGATCCGCAAGCAGTTGCGGTACTGCAACTGATCCGGCTGGCAGAGGCGCAGCTCATCGGGCGAGAAACTGTACACACCGTAACCGCGCCAGAACCCGTGAATTTCCGGCTCGAGAATGTGACACTCGGGGTTGCCGCGGTGGGCGAGTTCGTCCTCCCGCTTATGGCGCCGGTCGCCTCGGGCCTGCTTGTCCTCGCCGCCCTCAACACCTTTGGCGTCGCCATATCTCAGCTCCGTGAGCGCAAGATCGGCCTCCCACTACTTTACACTTGCGCCGTCGGCACGCGGCTCTCCAGCGGCCAATTCCTGGCCGCCTCCTTGTTGTCCTGGTTTTTTCGCTACTGGGAATCTCGCTATCTACAGGATGTGGAAGTCGAGAGCCGTGGCCTGATCGACGAGACTGCAACCCGTTCTCAACAGGCGCGCGTGCTGACTGCCGACGGCCTCGTGCGTCTCGTCCCCACGGCGGAACTCGCAGCTGGGCATCAGGTTCGGGTCCTCACCGCTGAGCACGTCCCGGTCGATGGCAGGGTGTGCGGAGGCGCGGCTCTGGTGGGTGAAGGTTTCCTCGGGGGACAAACGGGGCCGGTACGCCGCGTTACCGGCGATCCTGTCCTCGCGGGCAGCAGGGTGCTCGCCGGTACCCTCGACATCGAGTCGCTGCACACCGGCAACGACACGAGAGCGGCGCGTATTGCGCAGACGCTTATCGAGACCACAGTGCCGCTACCCCACCCCGAAGCATTGAACCAGGATGCCGAAGATTTCGCCAGTCGGACGGTGGCGCCGACATTGCTGACCGCCGGCGCCGGTCTGGCCATCGGCGACCTGACGACCGCCGGTGCGATCCTCAGCCCCGACTACGCGACGGGGGTCGGCCTCGCGATGCCGCTCGAGAGGGTGCGCGATGTCAGGTCGGCAATCCGCATCGGTGCAGTGATCTGCACTCGCGGCGCTTTCGAACGTCTTGCCAAGACGTCGTGGCTTGTCCTTGATGAGCACGAGGCGTTGCACCGGGCCGGCTGCGAGGTTGCAGAGGTTCGGACGAAAGGGTTTGACGAGGCCCGGTTGCTGCCGGCGATGGCTGCCGCCGGAATCTGGCTCGGCGATGAGCGCGGCCCGGCGATCGCCCGCGCCTGCCGCGACCGCGGACTCGTCGTCCGACGGGCCGTCCTCCGTGAGATCGACGCCGACGGTGTCGCGATCGATTTAGGCAAACATCTTGTCCGGCTGCGCGGAAGCCCGGTCGTTGGCGGAACGGCGCCACCGCCGCTGATCGCCGAGGTGGATGGTGTGGAGGTCGCCGGCATACGCTTCGTCCGTAACGGCTATCTCGAGGCCGCCGACGCGGTACGTTCTCTGCAGCGAAGCGGCCAGCGCGTGTTTCTAACCTCGCAGCGCGTGGCCGCAGGCCTCGCAGACTCCCTCGGCGTCGACCGCTACGGCGAGGGCATGAGTGATGACGACAAAGTTCGGGTTTTGCGCGATCTGCAGCAACAGGGGCTCACCGCAGCCTATGTCGGCGACGGGTTGGTACACGCGCCGGTGGCGCGCGAGGCGCATCTGTCGATCAGTCTCGGCAGACCCGATGCAGCTGGGGAAGTCGGATCGGATCGGGAACCCTCGGATATTCTGCTGATGTCCCCATCGATCGCCCCGCTGCCGGCGCTTTGCGCATTGGCACGCGACAGTGCGCGACGGAAGGAGCGCAGGCTTTATGCGGTAATCGCTCCCAATCTAGTGTGCGTGGCCGGCGCGTTCGCTTTTGGGTTCACCCCAATGGCGGCGGTCTTGCTTTCCAATTTCGGCACGAGCGTGGCTTACAATGGTGCAAAGCGTGCACTTCGCGAAGCGGAGCCGATGCGGCTCGATGATGCTTGCTACGCGGACGAGGAGCCGGTTCGGAGTCCGTCGCTCGTGCCCAAGACCGAGCGCGCGGAGATCAGGATGGGCAAATGAAGAGAGCGTCCTCGGGAAATGCCGCGCGCGTGTCCGGTTCGGCGCCGGACACGCCCGGGTTCCACGAGCTCACGCGGGTCCGCGTCGAGCAGCTGCCCAGAGAGGCCGGCTGGCTGTTGATAACCGCCGGCGTTGTCGGCCTAGTCGTGCCGGGTGTTCTCGGAACACCGTTTCTGCTCGCGGGCGCCATTGTACTCGCGCCTGGCGGATCGAAGCTGCTTTCTCGTTGGGCCAGCCACTCCGCGATGCGGCAGGTCAGCCGCTTTCTCGACGATCTGGAGCGGCGCTATCCGCGCCGCTGACCGCTTGCATTGCTCGACCCGGGAGCCTTGGCGATGCCCAGTACCCGTACCTTCTCCGACGTGACAGCTGAGATCCTCAGCCGTATGAAAGAGTTTGGGCGTGCGGAATACGGCATCGTTTACGATCCACCTGAGGGGCCGATCAGCACAGCTACCAGCCAAACACCACTGGGCGAGTGCGTGATCGAATTCGTGCATGACGCGGCAAAGGCCGAATTGACGCTGACTTTGGTCAAAAAGCCTTGGCTGTTGCCGGAGAGTCTGCTGTGGAACGGATTCTCGGAGACGCTCGAGCGCTGCCGCAAGGAACCATAGCGACCGCATTCTTGGCATAACGCGTGGAAGCCTAGGGACTCAACTCGGATGGCGGCAGACGCGGGATTTGTCTCGGTGGTTGCCGGGGCTTGCAACCGCCTTGATTTGCTGTTGTCAGCCTCGATTTACCCCTCCGGGATCGATGCCATTGGTCGGTAATGAACCGCGCCGGGTTTGTCGGAGGCTCCAACTCTTGAGAGGGGACTCCATTGCCGCTTCATCGTTACGGCCCTTCGTTTATCCCCAATGCACAGACATCGCAGCGGACATTTAGCCAACACTAAGCGCCGCTGCTCGAGGTTCCTCTACGTCAGTCGCCTTCTCTAAAAGCATTCAGCCGTTACGTGGCGACTTTCCGGTCCAGTCGTGTGACTTTCTCGGCTACGCCTTTCGTCCGAGACAAGCCGTCTGGCATGGCAGTCGCTATGTCACTTCCTTCTTGCCAGCGGCTAGTCCGAAGGCACTGAAGGCGATTCGGCAGACGATCCGGCGGTGGGCGTTGCACCATCGGACCGACAAATCCCAGGAGGATCTGGCGCGGATGCTCCGACCGTACATCCAAGGCTGGATCAACTACTACAGTGATTTCTACAAGTCGGAATTGACCCCGACTCTGCATCGCATCGATGCTTTCCTGATCCGCTGGGCCCGCAATAAGTTCAAGCGGTTGCGCCAGTGGCCGAAAGGCGTCGATCGAGCGCATTTCGGCGAGCCCTGAGGAGGCCGCGCAGAACCTCGGAGCCGGCTTTTTGAGCCTCGCTCTCGGCGAGCTGGCGTTGAAGATCGGCTATGAGTTGCTCGGGATTGGCTAACGTGCTGTCGGGCGTCGCGCTCATTTTGCGGACCTCTTCGGGACCGACCTTCCGAGCAGATCATACCGTGATCGGCACGGGCCACCACAGGTTGTCGATTGGGACAATCAGGCTAACCTCGACCAGCGACCACTATCAGCCCACCCGTCGTTCCGCTCGTCCGGCGAACGGCGGGAGTCGGCGCAACCTCGCCGTTGCCCTGCGTTCCGGCGAAGGTCCCTTGACCATCCGATTTGCAGACTTTCGCCATTGTGCGGTGCAAGCCAGTGGTTTGGTGAGTTGACGATCTACGCCTTGGCAAGCCGCCTGAGCGCGAGCTGTATGGAGGCAATAACAGCGAGCAAGCTCCGCGCTATCGCTTGTAGGGCCTCATCGGTGACTTGCGTGGTCTACGCTCCGCTTCTGTAGCCTTCCGCTTTCGAGCCATCGTGCAGGCGCGGGGCGCCCCCCGACGCTGCCGAATAGCCGTTTTGGCCTCGCTGATGATAAGGCGAGCCGTTGGCCCCGCGCGAGGAGGGGGCGATACTCAGAGAACGGTTCGAGGAACACCGCGCAACGGGTGCCACATACGATGCGTCGCAGCCCAGCGGCGCGGTGTGCTGACTTGCTTATCGCGAGGTACCGGTGTTCAGGCCGGGGCGATCTTCGATGTCCGTGCCTTGCCAACACCGCCGCTTGCGGCTGAGCGCATGATTCGACTCTCCAGCAATGGGTTTTCGTGCAGAAATGCTCGCTTGACCGAAAACCGCTCCTACTTGACTGAAAAAGGCCTATTTTCGCGCAAAGCCCCCCTAGAGGAGGCAGAAGAGGACGGCAGAAGAGGAAGGCAGATTTCGAAACGTCGATCCCGCCGGCGCGATGCGCTCGCGTGCCGACAGCGCGCCCGTGGTGACGCCACCTGATTCGGACGGTGAGCGGCGCTTCTCGGACCGCCGCCCGACAACTCGATCGGTTTGACGCGAAGGCGGTAACTGCTCGGATGAGACCGTCGGGCCGGTGGATTGGCGAGGCCTCGAAACCGTTGCCTATCTGGCGCGGAACTGGAGGTTCGAATCCGTTCCGCTCCTGCGCGGAGTCTGCGAACCATCGGTTCCTAAGAGTCGGAGCCCAGTCTGCCGGCTGACGTGAGGTCCGATCACTGCGGCAACCGAAGCCGCATTGCCGGTGGCTTCGATGACGACGATGTCGCTGTTGGACAGCTGCTTGGCAAA
>Ga0126369_10004367_pt1 | contig 10367 bp, 7 predicted proteins | sample PanSoiMetaPlot_1_FD_109646 | JGI IMG/M metagenome (GOLD analysis project Ga0126369, IMG submission 109646) | Tropical forest soil microbial communities from Panama - MetaG Plot_1 | ecosystem: Environmental > Terrestrial > Soil > Tropical forest > Bulk soil | place: Panama | collected 2016-02-17
AGTCGCGGAGGCATATAGCAGATCGGTGCCCACAGCGGTTGCCGGATGCACCCCGAAAATCAGGATCAGCAGCGGCGTCATCAGCGAACCGCCGCCCACTCCGGTCATCCCTACCAACATCCCCACGCCGAAGCCGGACATGGCGTAGCGTAGATCGATGGCGTTTGTGATATTCATGAATCCGCTTGCCCCCTGCGAACAAGTTACGCTCCGACATAGCCGCGGCTCGTGTGGGAGGTAGCGGCCGTTTGGGGACCCGGCGCACCGAACCGGCCCCTTGGACAACGCCGGTCCCCGATCAACGTTTCGGTGCCTCCGTAGAAAAGCATGTGAATTGGTGAATGAAACCAGACGCCAGCGGTGGCGCCGCCACAGGATCGTGGCCTCGACCGCCAGTGTCCCCGGCCACCGCGGTCATGCCTTTCTGGCGCCGGGTCGGCGCAAATGTTCATCGAGCCGTGGCATGATCTCCACAAAATTACAAGGTCCATGACGATAGTCGAGTTGATGCCTGAGGATCTCGTCCCAGGCGTCACGGCAAGCACTGGGCGAACCGGGCAGACAAAAAATATAGGTGGCGCCTGCCACCCCCGCGGTCGCGCGCGTCTGTACGGTCGAGGTGCCGATTTTCGCGAAGCTGACCATATGAAACAGTGTGGAGAATCCCTCCATGCGTTTCTCGAACAGCGGTTCGAGCGCTTCGGGGGTGACGTCACGGCCGGTGAATCCGGTGCCACCGGTGGTGATGATGACATCGACCGCCGGATCGGCGATCCAGGCTTTCACTCGGGTGCGAATCGCCTCGATATCGTCGGTGACGATGCTACGATCAGCAAGCACATGGCCGGCTGCGGTGATCCGCTCGGCAAGCGTGGCGCCCGACTTGTCCTGGGTCAGGTCGCGTGTGTCGGAAATCGTTAGCACCGCGATCCGCACGGCAACGAACGATTTGTTTTCATCGATACCCGGCATCGAACGCGACCTTACAGCGCCGCCGACGCAAAGGTGTTGCAGCTATCAACCGAACCGCTCTTCAGGCCAGCACTAAGCCAGTGCACCCGCTGCTGTGAGGAACCGTGGGTGAATGCGTCGGGAACCACATAACCTCTGCCTTGCATCTGCAGGCGATCATCTCCGATGGCGGCCGCGGTCTTGAGCGCCTCCTCGACGTCGCCTGGCTCCAGCAGCTGGTAACGGTCCTGCGCATGATGGGCCCAAACGCCGGCGAAGCAATCAGCCTGCAATTCGACGCGAACTTGCAAACGATTGGACTCTACGCCGCCGAGGCTGTGCTGTCGCTGTTGCACCTTCGGGAGGATGCCAAGCAGATTCTGCACATGATGACCCACCTCATGGGCAATGACGTAGGCTTCCGCAAACTCACAAGCCTTGTTGTTGTCACAGCCGTGAAAGCGATGCTGAAGGTCGCGGAAGAACGAAGTGTCGAGGTAAACCTTCTGATCATTCGGACAGTAGAAGGGTCCCATCGCCGCCTGCGCATACCCGCATGCCGAACGCGTCGCGCCCGAGAACATGACGAGCTTCGGGGGCCGATATTCGCGGTCGTCTTTGGCGAAGATGTCCCGCCACACGACTTCCGTGCTCCCGAGCACCTTCGCCACGAATTGGCCGGTGCGATCGTTCGGTGTGCCGCGTTGCGACGGGCCGCGGTAGGGCGAATGCGGCGGATGCGTGGCGTGCTGGTAGACCTCGGCGCCACCAATCAAAACCCGGGGGTCTATTCCCAACGCCCAACCGATCAATCCCAACACCACGATAGTGCCGATGCCCAATCCGCCGCCGCCGATCGGCAGGCCGAAGCCGCGCGATCCACCGTCCTCGCCGCGACGATCCTCAACATTATCGCTGCCTGGCAATTCGTCCCAGCGCATGGAACCCTCCTCACTTCGGCTGATCGGCTCCCCGCAAGCCGCCAAACCGCCCGGCAACTGCCGCAAATCCGCCAAAATCTCAGCCCGAGGCCGCCCTCCCCGGTCGCGCACAGTTCCCGGATACCCAGAGCACGGGCGCACCCCTATAATAATTGCCGACCGCGGCGACGTCATCCCTGCCGGCGGGCGGCGGCTTAAGTTGATCTTTACCTTGGGCCGTCATGATCCCGGCCGTCGGTTGTAGGTCTCGCGTCGCCGACAGCGTTCCCAAGTGATCAGAGTATTGAGTCTTGGTCATGCGTGCGTCGCATCGCGGGGCGTCCAGTCGGACGCCCCGCGTCACCCCGAAATCAGTCGCGTCCGATCGCATACTCCACGGTGACTGCATCGCCGAAATGGCGGCGCTTCCCGCAGCATCGATCGATCTGGTGTTCGCCGATCCGCCTTACAATCTTCAGCTCCAGGGTGACCTCAAACGCCCGGATGATTCGCGGGTCGACGCAGTTGACGATGAGTGGGACAAGTTCGCGAGCTTTGCGGCTTACGATGATTTCACTCGCGCTTGGCTGCTTGCCTGTCGACGGCTCATGAAGCCAACCGCCACGCTCTGGGTGATTGGATCGTATCACAACATTTTTCGCGTCGGAGCGCTGCTTCAGGATCTCGGCTTCTGGATTCTCAACGACGTGGTGTGGCGCAAGCGCAATCCGATGCCGAATTTTCGCGGCCGTCGCTTCACCAACGCGCACGAGACCTTGATTTGGGCGGCGCGCGATGCAAATGCGCGTGGCTACACCTTCAACTATGAAGCCCTGAAGGCTGGCAACGACGACGTGCAGATGCGGTCTGACTGGACCATTGCGCTGTGCACCGGCGAGGAACGCCTCAAGAGCGGCGACGGCAAGAAACTGCACCCGACGCAGAAGCCCGAGGCACTCGTCGCCCGAGCGATTCTCGCCGCTTCGCGGCCGGGTGAGGTTGTGCTTGATCCCTTCTTTGGCAGCGGAACGACGGGGGCGGTTGCCAAGCGCCTTGGTCGGCGATTCATCGGGATCGAGCGCGATCGGGGCTATGTCAGCGCCGCACGGGCGCGCATCGCCGCGGTCGAGCCGCTGCCGGAAGCGGTGCTGGCGCCATTCCTCACCGCGCGCGAGGCGCCGCGGGTGCCTTTTTCAACGCTTATCGAACGCGGGCTCGTTAAAGCAGGGCAGCACCTGTTCGATGCGCGGCGAAGGCACACAGCGATGGTCCGCGTCGATGGCGCACTCACGCTTGGCAACGTCGTTGGATCAATCCATCGCGTCGGTGCGATCGCCCAAGGCCTCGAGGCCTGCAACGGCTGGACCTTCTGGCATGTCGAAACCGGGCGCGGGCTCGCCCCGATCGACACGCTGCGGGCGCAGGTACGCTCCGACATGTTGTGACGAATCGCGGGACCGACCGCAGTTTCCTGCGCCCCCGCGGTTGGCATTGACGAAGTTCACCAACCAGACGGACGGCTGGACATCGCCAACGCGAGGACCTTGCGCATAACGCTGGGCAACGCCGCCTCCTCGAGGGCTTCGGGCAGGAGGAACCGCATGCCCTCGGGGGCTGGCGTTCGTGCCGCAACCTGAGCGGCGTAGACCACAAGTTCGAGAGGGAAATGCGTGAAGACGTGGGTGACGCGGCCGGGGAGTTGTCGCCAGGTCGCCGTTTTGTTGTCCGCCAAGCACAGCGGGGGCGCTTCATCAATCGCCTGTGCCGGGTCGAACGCGGGTGTCCAGGCGGTGGTCGGGAGTTCGGTCATGCCGCCGAGCAGACCATGAGGCGCGCGTGTGCGCACCAACACCGCCCCATCGGCGCGCCGCACGAAGAAGGCCGCCCCGCGACGGAGCAGGCCCTCGCGTTTGCGTGGTTTGCGAGGAAACGTCTCCGGATCCCCGCGACGATGCGCCTGACAAGACGCCTGCCAGGGGCACAGGGCACAGGCCGGGCGTTGCGGCGTGCAAATCGTGGCGCCTAAGTCCATGAGCGCCTGGGCGAAGTCCCCGGCCCGCTCGTCGGGAGCGAGGGCCTGCGCCTGGGCGTGGATGCGGGATTTGGCGGTGGGCCAGGGATCCTCCACGGCCAATAACCTCGCCATGATTCGTTCGACATTGCCGTCCACGGCCACCACCGGTTCATTGAAGGCGATCGCCGCAATGGCGTTGGCCGTATAGGTTCCGATGCCTGGCAGTGCCCGCAAGGCCTCGCGGTCGCAGGGAAATTGACCGTCGTATTGCGTTAGGATTGTCTGCGCGCAGGCGTGCAGGTTGCGGGCACGAGCGTAGTAGCCAAGCCCGGCCCAGACCTGCAGCACCTCCTCGAGCGGCGCCGTGGCAAGCGCCGGCAGCTTGGGCCAACGCGACACGAATCGCGTGTAATAGCCGGTGACCGTTTTGACCGTGGTCTGCTGCAGCATGATCTCGGAAAGCCACACCCGGTAGGGATCGATCTCTTCTCCGGGTCGCGCCCGCCACGGCAGCCAACGACGATGCTGGTCATACCAGGACAACAAGGGGCCCGGTCGTGGCTTAGCAACACGTCCCACGGTCCCTCCCCCTGCCGCCGCACACCATGGCGATTGACATGACCTGGCGTTAGGCTCTTTGTGGAAGCCAACCTGACGCCAACCGGCGAGCCGCCGATGGATTGCCGAGCTTTCTCGAGGTCCTCGTCCCTGCTACCGTTCGCCACAAACCTGTGACAGAGGCCATTTCCGTGAACAAGCCCAAAGCGTCCGTGCGGCGGCTCGGCGATTTGCTCGAGCGGTGCCTGTCGCGGACGCTGGCGCGGCAGGGCTTCGCGTCCACCGAGCTTGTGACCCGTTGGCCGGAGATCGCCGGGGCAGAGATCGCGGCCCATGCCGAGCCCGTCAAAATCAGTTGGCCGCGGGGCGCTCGCGCGGATGCAGCGGAGCCCGCGACGCTCCTGTTGCGTGTCGAAGGGCCGACCGCCATTGAGATCCAGCATCTCTCCGGGGTGATTCTCGAGCGGGTCAACCGGTTCTTTGGCTGGCGCGCCATCGGCAAGATCGTGTTGCGTCAGGCGCCTTTGGCGCGCCGGGCGCGGCCCGCCAGGCCAGAGGCGCCAACCGCTGAGGCAACCTCGCGGGTCGCGGCGACGCTCACTGAAATCGCTGACGAGGACTTGCGGCAGGCCCTCGCCCGACTTGGAGCCGCGGTCGCCACCCACCGCCGCCCGGCGCAGTGAGCGCGGCCGCGCCAGGGCTCGCACGGCTTGCGTGCGAGCAAATGGTATCCCCACACCTTGACGACAAATCAAGCGAACGTGACCGCTTGGAACGGGGGGCGAAGCCCCCGTCCTTGCCAGCTTTGCTAATTCGGGCTAGCGACCACGCTGGGCAGGCTGGGGCGAGGCGTGCACTGGTCCTGGCGCCTCCCGGGTTTTCCCTGTGTCTTTTCCGGACAGGGCCGCGGTCCCGGCCCTGAGAGGTCGGGTGTTCGTATGGACGCGCAGGATCACGGGATCGATTTTCTCAATCGTGCCGGCAGAGACAGAGAGCGCTGCGGCGTGAGAATGAGCGTACAACCGCGTGCTTTAAGGGGTCGCCCTTTGAGCACCTTGGATTTTGAGCACATCAAGGGGGAGCAGATCCCGTGAGCATGTCGCGTCGCACTGTTTGGAAGAGTGCCCTGGCGCTGGTGGCGACCACCTCGGCAGGGGGACAAGGGCTTTTGGTACCAGCCGCGTGGGCGCAAGCCCCTGCGCCCGAGGAGATGATAAAGCCGGGTCCGATGACCGAAGCCGTGCAGGGCAAGGCGGACGCGCCGATCACCCTGATTGAATACGCCTCGATGACCTGCAGCCATTGCGCCAATTTCGATACCCAGGTCTACCCGACGCTCAAGGCGAAATACATCGACACCGGGAAGGTGCGCTACATCATGCGGGAGTTCCCGCTCGATCCGTTGGCGGCCGCGGGGTTCATGCTGGCGCGGTGTGCCGGCGATGACAAATATTTTGCAATGATCGATGTGCTATTCAAAATGCAGGGGCAGTGGGCGTTCGTGAAGGAGCCGATGCCGGCCCTGCTGGCGATTGCCAAGCAAGCGGGGTTTTCCGAGAAGAGCTTCAACGAGTGCTTGGCGAATCAAAAGCTACTCGACGACATCGATGCGGTGCGCCAGCGTGGGGCGGAGAAATTCGGCGTCAATTCGACGCCAACTTTTTTCATCAACGGTCAGATCCATCGCGGCGAGATGACGATCGATGAGCTGGACAAGGCGCTCCAGCCCTATCTTAAGAGCTGACAACGGTTTTTAGGCTTTTCCGCGGGCCGCGATCGCCCCCTCTCCGGGGCCGCGGGGACGGGCGTCGGCGATGCGAAAGCTCGGGAAATCGCCCAGGCTGGGTTGCCCCGGGACGCGCGCCGATTCATTCTGCCGCCGATGCGGCATTCCTTCACAAGCGACGCGCCCGTACGGGCCGCGGGGACCATCCCGCGCGGCCGCGTGTCGCGGGAATGACCGGCTGCGGCGGGTAAAGAGGCCTTCATGAAACTCACGCGTCTGCGTCTGCTCGGTTTCAAGTCTTTCGTGGAGCCGACCGACTTTATGATCGAGCCAGGGCTCACCGGGGTTGTCGGGCCCAATGGCTGTGGCAAGTCCAATCTTGTCGAAGCGCTGCGCTGGGTGATGGGGGAGTCCTCGCACAAGGCGATGCGCGCCGCCGACATGGACGACGTCATCTTCTCGGGGAGCGCCAATCGTCCCCCGCGCAACACCGGCGAGGTCACGCTGTTCCTTGACAACTCTGACCGCACCGCGCCGGCCCAGTTCAACGACCATGAGGCGCTCGAGGTCGCGCGGCGAATCGAACGGGAGAACGGGTCGACCTACCGGGTCAACGGCCGTGAGGTCCGCGCGCGTGACGTGCAGATCTTGTTCGCCGATGCTTCGACCGGCGCACGGTCGCCCGCGCTCGTTCACCAGGGTCGAATCGGCGAGATCATCCAAGCCAAGCCCACCCAGCGACGCCGTGTTCTGGAAGAAGCCGCTGGCATTGCCGGGTTGCACGCGCGCCGTCACGAGGCTGAGTTGCGGCTCAACGGGGCCGAGCAAAATCTGGCCCGGCTTGAGGATGTGATTACACAGATTGCCTCCCAGATCGACGCCCTTAAACGTCAGGCCCGCCAAGCGGTGCGCTACCGCAACGTTTCGACGGCGATTCGCAAGACCGAGGCGACGCTTTGTCATTTGCGCCGATCCATGGCGACCGCCGAGGTGAGCGAGGCTGAACGCGCCAAGGATCTCAGCGTCCGGGTTGTAGCCGAGGCCACCGCCGCGCAGGCCGAAGCCGCCAAGAACCAGGCGATCGCGGCCGCTTCGATGCCGGCCCTGCGCGATGCCGAGGTTAAGGCCGCCGCGGCTCTGCAACGCCTGATCGCGGCGCGCGATGCGCTCGACCTCGAGGAGGCCCGCGCTCGGGAGCGGATCGCCGAACTTGATCTGCGGCTGGTCCAGCTCCATGAGGCCGCCGAACGTGAAGGCAGGCTCGCCGCCGACGCCGCGGGGGCGCTCGAGCGGCTGAGCGCGGAGCAGTCCAAGCTTGCGGGCGAGAAGACGGCGGCGGTCGACCATCATGTGGCCGTGGCCGAGCGCGTGGGCGTGGCCGAGACGGCCCTGGCGGCGGGCGAGAAAGCCTTCTCGGAGCTCACCGGGGCGCTCGCGGATCTCACGGCGCGCCGCAACCAGCTCGAGCGCACCGTGCGCGAGCATTCCGAACGTTTGACTCGGCTCGACGCCCAGATCGATGAAGTCGATGCCGAGCTCGACGCGCTCCAAGGCCGGGACGCGGCCGGGCCTGCGCTTGAGGCACTCCTGGCTGCGGTTGAGAGCGCCCAACAGGCGGTCGCGGATGCCGAAGCCGAGACCCTGCGCGCAGAGGTCGCGCATTCGACTGCGCGCCAGGGCCTTGATGCGGCCCAGAGACCGTGTGAGGCGGCCGAACGCCGTGTCCATCGCCTCGAGACCGAGGCGCGCACGCTCGCCAAGCTACTTGATGTCGATGCCCAGAAATTGTGGCCCCCGGCGCTCGATCTCGTCACCGTTGAAAAAGGTTTTGAGACCGCGCTTGGCGCAGCGTTTGGCGATGACCTCGACGCCCCGATCGATCCGGCGGCACCGATGCGGTGGGCTGGGGCGTTGATTGATGCAAGCGATCCGGAATTGCCGGCGGGTCTTGAGCCGTTGGCCAAGTTTGTAACGGCGCCGACCGCGCTCGCCCGGCGCCTCAAGCAAATCGGCGTGGTGGACCGCGCGCAAGGCCCCCAGATCGCCCAGGCACTCAAGCCTGGGCAACGGCTGGTTTCACGCGAAGGGGATCTTTGGCGTTGGGATGGATATGCAGTCGCCGCCAATGCGCCCACCGCGGCGGCGCGACGGCTGGCGCAGCGCAACCGGCTCGCTGACATCGACGCCGAGCTTGTGGCCGCGCGTGCCGACGCCGCGGTCAAACGGGCCGCACTCGAGCAGGCCGAGACCGAGCTTAGCGTGGCGGTCGAGGCCGAGACACGGGCGCACTATCGGCGCCGCGAGGTGCAGCGCGAAGCCGACGGCGCGCGCGAGCGTCATGCTGGCGCTGAGCGCGAAGCCACTCGCATCACCACCCGGCTTTCGGCCTTAGCGGAGTCCAAGGTTCGGCTGGTCGTTAATCGCGATGAAACACTGGCGATCAAGCGCGAAGCGGCCGAGGCGTTGGGCGCCTTGCCCGAGAGTGCGGGTCTGGAAACCAAGCTCGCGGATACCCGTGCCGAGGTTTCGACCAAACGCGCCCTGCTCGCCGAGGTTCGTGGCGAAGCCCAGGCGCTGGAACGCGAAACCGAGATGCGCGATCGGCGGCTTGCGGCGATCACGGCAGAATGCAGCGAATGGCAGGAGCGTACGCGGGGGGCACAGAGCCGGATTGCGACACTTCATGCCCACACCGAGGAAGCCAAGCACGAACGCGATGGGCTTGATGATGCGCCGGCGGTCTTTGCGCAGAAGCGGCAGGCGCTGATCAGCGAGGTCGAGCTTGCCGACGGCCATCGCCGCACCGCAGCGGACGCGCTGGCGAAGGCCGAAACCGATTTGGCTGAAGCCGACCGCGCCGCGCGTGCGGCCCTTGAGGCCATGGGGCACGCGCGCGAGGAGGCGGTGCGCGCCGAGGAGCGCTTTGAAGGCGCCAAACGACGGCTGTCAGACATTGTCCACGAGATCGAGGAGCTGTTCGAAGTCTCCGCGGAAGCGGTCGCCGGTCTCGCCGGCCTTGCGCCGGGCGATCCGCTTCCCCCCGTGGCAGAAATAGAGGCCGAACTTGACAAGTTGCGCCGCGACCGCGAACGGCTCGGCGCGGTCAACTTGCGCGCCGAGGAAGAGCTGCGGGAGGTCGAGGCGCAGCACAGTTCGCTCGTGACCGAGCGCGACGACCTTGTTGAGGCGATTAAACGGCTGCGCCAGGGCATCCAAAGCCTGAACCGCGAGGCCCGCGAACGGCTGACCGCCTCGTTCGAGGTCGTCAACCGGCATTTCCAGGAGCTGTTCACCAAGTTGTTCGGCGGCGGCACCGCGCAGCTGCAGCTGGTTGATAGTGAGGATCCGCTCGAGGCTGGACTTGATATCTTGGCAAAGCCTCCGGGAAAGCGCCCGCAATCCCTCTCCCTGCTTTCCGGTGGCGAGCAGGCGCTAACGGCGTTGGCGCTCATCTTTGCGGTGTTCCTCACCAATCCGGCGCCGATCTGCGTCTTGGACGAAGTGGATGCGCCGCTTGATGATCACAATGTCGACCGGTTCTGTGATCTGCTCGACGAAATGGCGCGGCTCACGGAGACCCGCTACGTGATCATCACCCACAACCCCATCACCATGGCGCGGATGAACCGGCTATTTGGCGTCACCATGGCCGAGCGCGGCATCTCGCAACTCGTCTCAGTGGATCTTGAAGAAGCCATCGAGCTGCGCGAAGCAAGCTAGCCTTCTCCGCACGCCTTCGAGCGGATTCCGGTCATCGGCGACTATGGGCCTGCGATGAAGAGTTCGCCTTCGAAGCGTTGCTCGACGCCCGGGTGTTGCTGACCACCAGTCAAACTGATGACCTGTGTCGATAGATAGTGAGTGAGTTCGCTCATCGAGATGCGACCGTCGTGGTCCTCGTCTCCGTCCTTGCCGCGGGCATCGCGTAGCGCTCGGGTGACCGCACCATTATTCCACTTATCGTCTTCACGCGAGAACTCGTTGGCCGTGGAAGAAGTCAGCGGTCACATTGCCGTCCGCCATGGTACGGCGCAACAGCTCGGCATTGATATCAAGCTTGAACCGTCGCCGGTAACGGCCCCGGAGTGACATGCGTCGAGCAGCACCAGGACCCGGCCATATTTCGTGAACGCGGCAACCTCGTCATGGAACTCGTTGGCCGAAGAAGCGGGTGGCGGGTTTTGTGGGCCCCATTTAG
>Ga0126369_10004368_pt1 | contig 10367 bp, 7 predicted proteins | sample PanSoiMetaPlot_1_FD_109646 | JGI IMG/M metagenome (GOLD analysis project Ga0126369, IMG submission 109646) | Tropical forest soil microbial communities from Panama - MetaG Plot_1 | ecosystem: Environmental > Terrestrial > Soil > Tropical forest > Bulk soil | place: Panama | collected 2016-02-17
GTGACCGGCATGATGGTCGAGATCGCATGCTTGTAGACAAGCTGCGAATGGCCGTCGCGGCGCAGCAGCACCGAGAAGTTGTCGAACCAGGTGACGATCCCCTGCAGTTTGACGCCATTCACGAGGAAGATCGTTACGGGCGTCTTGTTCTTGCGCAGGTGGTTCAGGAACACGTCCTGAACGTTCTGTGCCTTTTCACTCATGTTCTTGGCCTCTTGCTGGGCGGCCGGCTGCCCGAAGGCGCGCCGGTTTGATAAGGCGCAAGTCTCCCCTGCACCCGAGTTACCTCAAATATAGGGGGCGATCAGGTCAAAGCAATGCCACCAGATCATTACAATCCCGTGCCCTCAAACGCGGTGGGTGCTCCAGCAGCGGCCCGGACAATTCTGCAGCGCTGCCGACAAGAACGGGAAAACAGCCGGCAGCATGGGCACATTTGAGGTCCGCCGGGGTGTCACCCACCATCCAAACCGTGTCGTCGGGGGCAATTCCCGTGCCATCGAGGGCGCGAAAGATCGGATCGGGCGCCGGCTTGTCGCGCTGGCAGTCCTTTGCGCCCACCGCCCGTGATATCCAGCGCTGCCATCCGAGGTGAGCGAGCTCGGCCCGCAGATTGTCCCCGACTTTGTTGCTTACAACCGCCACGTAGCAGCCCCGCTCGTGGCAGCGCTCGAGCAGCGAAGCCGCCCCCGGCAATGGCTCCAGCCGCTCCAGATGAATGCGATAAAAGGTCTCGTAGAACACCCGCTCGGCCTCCCCTGCCCGCGCCCCGAACAGGCCGGGGAACAGGTCGCGCAGCGAACCGTGGGCGCGCTTGCGCACTTCATCGGGAGTCCAGGGCGGGAGGCCAAGCGCGGCGAAGGTGTCACGATAACATTCGACGATAGTGGGCCAGGTATTGACCAGCGTGTTGTCCCAGTCGAACAGGACGGCGCGTGGCGTCCTAAGACCGGCCGGCCGCGTCATGTAACCGACTCGCCGGAGGTCGCGAAGCGGACATACTCCTCGCGCAGGCGCCGCGCCGTCGGACCGACCTTGCCATCGCCTACTGGTTCGCCGTCGATTTTCACCACCGGAGTCACGAAGGACGTGGCGCTGCTGATGAAGGCTTCCTTGGCCCGCTTGGCTTCGGCCAGCGTGAAGGGTCGCTCGACGACCTTGAGCTGCAGGTCCTTGGCCAACGATTTCAAGGTGAGCCGTGTGATACCGGCAAGAATACCGGTGTCGGTCTGGCGGGTCACCAGCTCGTCGTCGTGGGTGACGATCCAGGCATTGGTCGAGGCGCCTTCGGTGACCCGGCCGTCGCGGTCGACCAGCCAGGCTTCGTAGGCCCCGACTTCGCGCGCGGCCTGCTTGGCCAACACATTGGGCAACAACGCCACTGTCTTGATGTCGCAACGTTCCCAGCGGATGTCGGGCTGGCTCTTGACCGCGATGCCGGGCCCGGGATCGGCTTCGGCGCGCTTGGTATTCTTGGTGGTGAGCACCAAGGCCGGCTTGATTGGCGTCGTGGGAAAGGCATGGTCGCGCCGTGCGACTCCCCGCGTGACCTGGATATAAACCAGGCCGTCGCGCAGCCGGTTACGCCGCATCAACTCGCGGACGATGTAGCTCAGCGCGGCACGCGATACCGGCCAGGCGATGCGCAGCTCGCGCAAGGAGCGATCCAGGCGATCGATGTGCGGGGCCTCGTCGATCAGCCGCCCATCGCTCACGCCCACCACTTCATAGACGCCGTCGGCCAGCTGATAGCCGCGATCCTCGATGTGGACGCGAGCCTGGCGGTGATCGACGTAGCGGCCGTTGACATAGGCGTAGCGCGCCATGGGGTAGTGCTCCGACTATGCGTTCGCGGCTTCGTTGGCGCCGCGTTCCTCGGCGCCGCCGTGCAGGCCAAGAGATTTGAGCTTGCGATGCAGCGCTGACCGCTCCATGCCGACGAAGGTCGCCGTCCGCGAGATGTTGCCGCCGAAGCGCGTGACCTGTGCCAGCAAGTACTCGCGCTCGAATACTTCGCGAGCGTCGCGCAACGGCAGCTGCATGATCTCGCCGCCCTTTTCCCAGCGCAGCACCGACGGCGCGTCCTGGCTGACGTCGTTGGGCAGCACGTCGGCGCGGATCGGCCCGCCGCCCGAAGGCGCCAGGATCAGCAGCCGCTCGATGACGTTGCGCAGCTGACGGACATTGCCCGGCCAGTCGTGACCCTGCAGCGCCGCGAGCGTATCCTCGCCGATCGGTCGGGACGGCAACCCTGTGGCGTCGGCAACACGGCGCAGCAAGTCAGCGGCGAGCTCGGGAATGTCGTCGCGCCGTTCGCTGAGCGCCGGCACGCGCAAACCAACCACGTTCAGCCGATGGAACAGTTCCTCACGGAAGCTGCCGGCGACGATCTCTTCCTGCAGCGCGTGGCCGGTCGAGGCGAGCACGCGCACATCGACCTCGACCTTGGTCGTGCCGCCATTGCGTGTAAAAGCTTGCTCCTGCAGCACACGCGCGAGCTTGCCCTGCAACGGCAGCGGCAGGTCAGCCACCTCCTTGAGCAACAGGGTTCCACCGTGCGCCATCTCGAAGGCGCCCGTCACGCGCAAGGCGTCGGCAGGATTCTCGCCGTCGGTGCCGAACAATTCGAGCTCCAGCCGCTCGGCGGGCAGCGCCGAGCAATTGACCACCACGAACGGGCCTTCGGCGCGCTTGGATCCCTGGTGGATCAGTCGTCCCACCGTCTCCTTGCCGGCGCCAGACGGCCCGCTGATCAGCACGCGGCTGCCGGTCGGAGCCACCTTCTCGATTTGGTTGCGCACGGACGCAGCGGCGCTCGAGGAGCCGACGAAGGTCACCTCGCCGCCCACGCGGCGACGCAAGCTGGCATTTTCGCGCCGCAGCCGGTCGGCCTCGATCGCGCGATCGACCACCAGCAACAGGCGGTCAGCCTTGAAGGGCTTTTCGATGAAGTCGTAGGCACCGTTCTTGATCGCCGACACGGCCGTATCGATGGTGCCGTGGCCGCTGATCATGACCACGGGGACCGGTGGCTCCTCCCGTTGGATCACCTCCAGAAGCTGCAGGCCGTCGAGTTCGCTGCCCTGCAGCCAGACGTCGAGAATGACCAGCGCCGGCCGGCGCTGGCGCACGGCTTCGACGGCCTCCGAGCTGTTGTGGGCACGGCGGGCCGTATGCCCCTCATCCTCCAGGATGCCCGCGATCAGCGTGCAGATGTCGCGTTCGTCGTCGACGATAAGAATATCGTGGCCCATGACTCTTCAAGCTGTCCGCAATGTTGGCTGCGGATCATTGTGCGGCCGTCGCATGCGCGCGTGCCGACGCGATTTCCTTCGCGTCGCGTCGGAATACCAGACTGATGCGCGCGCCGCCACCCTCGCGGTCGTCGAGCGTGAGCGACCCGCCGTGGTCTTCCATGATCTTCTTGACGATCGCGAGCCCCAGACCCGTGCCTTTGCTGCGCGTGGTCATGTAGGGCTCGGTGAGCCGCTCGCGGTCCTCCATCGGCAGGCCCTTGCCATTGTCCTCAACGAGAATGCGCACGTTGGCCCCGTCGTCGCGCAAGCTGAGCATGATCTCGCCTTGCGGCAGGCTCTGGCCTGCTGACGCCTTCCGCCCTTCGATGGCTTCGGCCGAGTTCTTCAAGATGTTGGTCAGCACCTGCGCAACTTGTCGGCGGTCGCAGATCAGCGGGACCGGGTGATCGGGCAGGACCGAGACGTATCGGATGCCCGGGTTGCCATTGCGCTGCAGGAACAGCGCCTGCTGGCAGAGCTCCTTGGCGTCCTCGGGCTTGACCGTCGGCCGCGGCATGCGGGCAAAGGAGGAGAACTCATCGACCATGCGGCCGATATCGCCGACCTGGCGGATGATGGTGTCGGTGCAGATCGAGAAGGTCTCGGGGTCCTCCTTGATCTGCCTGAGATAGCGGCGCTTCAGACGCTCGGCCGAAAGCTGGATGGGCGTGAGTGGATTCTTGATCTCGTGGGCAATGCGCCGCGCCACGTCACCCCAGGCCGCCATGCGTTGCGCTGACATGAGGTCGGTGATGTCGTCGAACGTGACCACGGCGCCGGTGTCGGAGGAGGCGCTGATGCGCACCAGCAGGATACGGCGTGCGCCGCCCTGCAGGATCTCGACCTGCCCCTGGGTCAGGCGGTCTGACCGCTCCGCCGCCTGTTCGACCAAGGGCGACAGCTCAGGCATTACCGCCGTCAGCGGCCGCCCGAGCACACCGTCCTCGGGCAGTGCCAGCAGCTCGAGCGCCGAACGGTTGGTGCGGGTGATGAGGCCGGCGGCATCGACGCTCAATATGCCCGCCGAGACACCGGCAAGGACGGCGTCGGTGAGGCGACGCCTGGTGTCCAGTTCCTTGTTGGCGTCGATCAGCTCCTCGCGCTGCTGCTCGATCTGGCTGGCCATGCGATTGAACGAGCGGGCGAGCTGGCCCAGCTCGTCGTTGGGCGGTCCCTCCTCCACGCGCGCCGTGAGATCGCCGCCGCGCACCTGCTCGGCCGCCGCCATCAGCCCGCCGATCGGCTCGGTGAGACGCGAGGCGAACAGGATGGCAAGCCAGACCGCAGCCAGCAGCAGGAGCAAGGCAATCGCGCCGCACACCAGGAAGATGATGAGCTGGCCGCGCTGCATGGCGCGTTCGATCTGGGTGTAGAACGACCCGGCCAGGTCAATGCTCTTGATGTAATCGACCAACCGCAGATCGACGGCGTGGCCGGTCACCAGGAAGTACGGCTCGCCGATGAATATCTGCATCACGTAGTAGGCGCCGTTGGGCCCCTCGACCTGCACAGGCGCCTGCTGGTTGACGGCCTGCCACAGGAACTGGGCTGCCGGCACAGGATCCTTCATCGGCTGTGTTTCCGGCATAACGGCCCGGGCGATCACGCCTTTGTCGGCATCGATGACAATCGCTTCGATGACGGGTCGCCCCTCGATCTGCCGTTCAAGCAATTGCCTGACCGCCTCCGAGTCGCGAATGCTGTCGATTCCCGCATTCTGCAGCGGCCGGGCGATCGCGTCGATGTCGCGCAGGATTTCGTCCTCGCGCGCACGCCGCACGGGTTCGCCGATGAGCCGTGCCGCCTCATAGGAGGCCTTGGCGGGCTTTACGATCAAGTCGGTCAGGTTGGTGACCAGCAGGGAAAGACTGATCGCGACGATTAAGCTGGGTGCAACCGTGAAGGCGCTGCACACCAGCACCAGTCGCATGTGCAGGCGGGAGCCTGCCGCGCCCCGGCGGCGATCCAGCCAGAGCTGGGTGAGACGCACCGCCATCAGCGCGCTCAGCGCCACGGCAATCACAAGGTCGGCGACCAGCAAGCCGGTGCCCCAGGCGCGGGTATTGAGTGAATTGGGCGCAAGGCCGGCGAACCAGGCGTAAGTCGAGGCGCCGGCCAGCGCAGCCAGCACGGCAAGCAATACCGGTGCTACGCGTCCGCTGAGCCCGCGGCGGACCGCGCTCATAAAGCGTGAAACGCCCAGCGCAGCTGCCACCTTTTCACCCGCCTCGGCGGACCTGCGGCGTGCGCACCACGGGAACGTCGAGGTCCTTTATCTTCTTGCGCAAGGTATTGCGATTGAGCCCCAGAAGGCGGGCGGCGCGCAACTGATTCCCGCGCGTCGCCCCCAGGGCCAGCGACAGGAGCGGGCGTTCGACCTCAGAAATGACACGATCGTACAGCCCGTCGGGCGGCAGACGGTCGCCATGAGCCGAAAACAGCGACTGCAAGTGCCGATCGACGGCGTCGGCAAGCGACGTCTCCGCCGGGGCGGCCTCGCCCGTGGCATGGCCGAAGTCGATCGGCGCCACCGCGTCGGCCAACTCGGTTTCGATGATCTCGACGCCGATCACCTCCTCCGAGTATAGCGCCGACAGCCGCCGCACGAGGTTGACCAGCTCTCGTACATTGCCGGGCCAGCGATGCTGCTTGAGTCGCGCCATGGCTTCCGGCGACAATACCTTGGCCGGCAAGCCGTCGGCGGCCGCCACACGCAGATAGTGGTTGACCAGCTCGGGGATGTCGTCGAGTCGCTCGCGCAGCGGCGGCAGGCGGATCGGCACCACATTCAAGCGGTAGAAAAGATCCTCGCGAAACAGGCCCTGCTGGATCAGGCGCCGCAGGTCACGGTGCGTGGCAGCGACGATGCGAACATTGGCTTTGATCGGCGTGCGTCCGCCGACCGTGGTGTACTCGCCCTCCTGCAGGACGCGCAGCAGCCGGGTCTGCGCTTCAGGCGGCATGTCGCCGATCTCGTCGAGGAACAGCGTACCGCCGGCCGCCTGCTCGAACTTGCCCGCCGAGCGCTGGACCGCGCCGGTGAAAGCGCCGCGCTCGTGGCCGAACAGCTCGCTTTCGATCAGCTCGCGCGGGATCGCGGCCATGTTGAGAGCGACGAACGGGCCCTTGCGGCGCTTGCCGTAGTCGTGCAGCGCGCGCGCCACCAACTCCTTGCCCGCGCCCGACTCGCCCGTGACCATCACGGTGAGATCGGTCGACATCAGCCGAGCCAGGGCCCGATAGATCTCCTGCATGGCGGGCGAGCGGCCGATCAGCGGCAGGCGTTCGCTCTCCTCCGGCGGCTGAGGGGCGCGCGGTAACGAGGCCGCTGGCGCCGAAAGCGCCCGGTTCACCACCGAGATCAGTTCGTTCAAGTCGAACGGCTTGGGCAGGTATTCGAAGGCGCCGCGTTCGGTGGCCCGGACAGCAGTGAGCAACGTCGACTGCGCGCTCATGACGATGATGCGTAGATCAGGCCTGAGCTTGCGGATGCGCGGCACCAGGTCGAGGCCGTTCTCGTCGGGCATCACGACGTCGGTGATGACGAGCTGGCCCTCCCCTTCCTGTACCCATTGCCAGAGCGTGGCGGCAGCACCGGTGCTGCGCACATTGTGGCCCTGGCGGCCCAAGGCCTGATGCAGGACGGTACGGATCGCGCGGTCGTCGTCGGCAACCAGGATGGTGGTCGGGCTGGTCATGACGCAACCTGAAGAATCTGCAGGGGCAACATCACTCGGAAGGTCGTGCGGCCGGGCTCGCTGTCGAATTCGACCGCCCCGCCGTGGTCGTTGATGATCTTGGCTACCAAAGCAAGACCCAGGCCGGTTCCGGTGGGCTTGTTCGTAACAAAAGCGTCAAAGAGATGGGCCCGGATCTCCTCCGATACCCCCTGCCCGTTGTCGCGCACCGAGACGACCAGCGGCAGGTTGACCTTGGCCTGCTGGCCGGGAACCGCGAGCCTGAGGCCGTGACGATAGGCTGTGGACAACTCGATCTCCCGTTCGCCCTCGCCAAGCGCTTCGCAGGCATTCTTCACGAGATTCAGAAAGACCTGGATGAGTTGGTCGCGGTCGCCGTGTACGTCGGGCAGTGACGGATCGTAGGTTTCGATGAAGCGCACCGATTTGCCAAAGCCGTTCTGCGCGATCCGGCGCACATGGTTCAGCACCTGGTGGATGTTGATCGGTCCACGCTCGATGGGCCGACCGTCGGCGAACGCCTCCATGCGGTCGACCAGTGCGACGATGCGGTCGGTTTCCTCACAGATGAGGCCAGTGAGTTCGCGCTCGGAGTCGGGCACGGATTGCTCGAGAAGCTGTGCAGCACCGCGGATCCCCGACAACGGGTTTTTCACTTCATGCGCCAGCATGGCAGCGAGCGCGCTCACCGAGCGCGCGGCGCTGCGGTGCGACATCTGCCGATCGATGTTCCGCGCAATGGTCTGCTCGACCAGGGAGACTGCGACCAGGCCGTCACTGTCGACAACAGGCGACAGGCGAAGCGCACAGAAGCGATTGCCGATGCGCGGCGACGTCAGCGTGACACCGTTCTCGGCCACCGCGCCCCCGGTGCTCAGGACCTGCTCGAGCAGGGAGAACAGCGGCGTGTCCTCCGGCACGAACTCGCTCAGCGGATGGCCGACCAGACGCGCGCGACCGATGCCAAAGAACTGCTCGGCCGAGAGGTTGGCGTAGTGAATAAGCCCCTCGCCGTCGGCGACGATGACGGCTTCCGACAGTGAATCGAGGATCGCTGTCGGAAACTGCTGGCTAGGTGCATTCGGCCGCTTGAGCGGATGGAGCGCCATGCTAAGCGGCGTGCCGTTCGAGGGCGGGCAGGAAGAACGATGCCAGCATGCTCCGCACGCGGCTCGCGTCGGCCTCGCGATTAACGGCGGCCCGAAATTCGGCGGAGGACGGTAACCCCTTGGAGTACCAACCCAAATGCTTGCGGGCCATGCGCACGCCGGTGTCCTCGCCATAGTGCGACAGCATCGCTTCGAAATGGCCGCGGACCACGCTGTACTGTTCGGCAAGTGAGGGTTCCGCCAGGCGCTGGCCGGTGCGTAGATAGTGGATCGCCTGGTTGAGGAACCACGGCCGGCCGTAGGCGCCGCGCCCGATCATGACGCCGTCGGCGCCCGATTGCGCCAGCGCCGTGTCGATGTCGTCGACCGTGTTGATATCGCCGTTCACGACGACCGGCAGCTTGGTGGCAGCCTTGACGGTGGCGATGAACGTCCAGTCCGCATGGCCATCGTAGAACTGGCAGCGCGTACGGCCGTGCACGGTGAGCATCCTGATGCCGCTGGCTTCCGCGATGCGCGCCAGATTGGGCGCATTGCGGTTGTTGGCATCCCAACCCGTGCGCATCTTGAGCGTCACCGGCAGCTTCACTGCCCTGACGGTGGCTTCCAGGATTCTCGCGGCATGTCCCTCGTTCCGCATCAACGAGGACCCGGCATGCCCGTTCACAACCTTCTTCACGGGACAGCCGAAGTTGATGTCGATGACGGCCGCGCCGCGATCTTCGTTGAGCTTGGCCGCCTCGGCCATGACCTCGGGCTCGCAGCCGGCAAGCTGCACCGCCATCGGGAACTCCTCGGGCGAGTTCTTGGCCATCAGCAGTGTCTTGCGGTTCTCGCGGACCATGGCCGCCGAGGCGATCATCTCCGACACCACGAGGCCCGCCCCGCCTCGCTTCACCATCTGGCGGAACGGCATGTCGGTCACACCTGACATCGGCGCCAGGATCACCGGGTCCTCGAGGCGAACCGTACCGATGTCGATGGGTTGAAGACGCGGCGACAAGTTCATGTACTCTGATCAGGAATTAGGCAACTTGTGCAGTGCACAATAATTAAGCGAGCAATAGCGGGTCGCGGCGGATGGTGCAAGTGCGCGAAGTGCGTCACCCACGGCGCAATGCTATCTAGCTGCCCGTGCCAAATTGCACTGCCTTGATCGTGGCCGGGGGCCGCGGGAGCCGTTTTGGCGGCGATATCCCCAAGCAATATGCCCTCCTGGAGGGCCAACCTGTCTTGCGCCGCACCGTGACGGTTTTCCAGGCAGTACCAGGGATCGACCGGATCCAGGTAGTGATCGGACCTGGCGACCAGGCGCTCTACGACGCGGCAGTTGCCGGCCTCGACCTGCCGCCGCCCGTCGAAGGCGGCGTCAGTCGGCAACATTCGGTCCTGAACGGGCTGGAGGCTCTCACCGGCGAGCCCCCTGACCTCGTCGCCATCCACGACGCCGCTCGCCCCTTTGTCCGTGGCGACGACATTGCCGCCTGCCTGAAGGCCCTGGACAAGCCCGGGGTCGATGGCGTCGTTCTCGGCGTGCCGCTCGCCGACACGTTGAAGCGGGTCGAGGGCGATGCCGTGGCCGAGACCGTACCGCGCGCCCAGCTCTGGCGCGCCCAGACGCCTCAGGTCTTCCGCTACCCGGTGCTTCTCGCGGCCCATCGCGCGGCGGCATCGCTCGCAAGACAAGAAGCGACGGCGCTCACCGATGACGCTGCCGTTGCCGAGCGGGCGGGTCTCACAGTCACCATGGTCGCGGGCCACGAGGACAACCGCAAGATCACCACGGCCGAGGACCTGCGCCAGGCGATGACCATGGAAACCCGTACGGCGTTCGGCTTCGACGTCCACGGTTTCGGGCCCGGCAATGCCGTGGTGCTGGGCGGCATTGCCATTCCGCACACCCATGCGCTGGCCGGCCACTCGGACGCCGACGTGGCGCTTCACGCGCTGACCGATGCAGTGCTGGGCACGATCGCTGCAGGCGACATCGGCATGCACTTTCCTCCGTCGGATCCGCAATGGCGCGGGGCCTCTTCCCACCGCTTCCTGCGCCACGCGGTCGATCTGCTGCAAGCGGCAGGCGGACGCATTGTCCATCTCGACCTCACCGTGGTGTGCCAGGCGCCACGCATCGGCCCTCATCGCGACGCGATGGTTGAAAGCATCGCTCGCATCGCGGGCGTGGAGCGTGGCAGAGTGAGCGTGAAGGCCACGACCACCGAGGGATTGGGGTTTACCGGCCGCCGCGAGGGAATTGCCGCCCA
>Ga0126369_10004369_pt1 | contig 10367 bp, 9 predicted proteins | sample PanSoiMetaPlot_1_FD_109646 | JGI IMG/M metagenome (GOLD analysis project Ga0126369, IMG submission 109646) | Tropical forest soil microbial communities from Panama - MetaG Plot_1 | ecosystem: Environmental > Terrestrial > Soil > Tropical forest > Bulk soil | place: Panama | collected 2016-02-17
AACCCGGACGAGGTGGTGGCCGTTGGCGCCGCCATCCAGGCCGGCGTGCTCAAGGGCGAGGTCAAGGACGTCCTCCTGCTGGACGTCACCCCGCTGTCCCTGGGCATCGAGACGCTCGGCGGCGTGACCACGAAGCTGATCGAGCGCAACACCACCATCCCGACGTCCCGCTCCGAGGTCTTCAGCACCGCCGCCGACAACCAGACGTCCGTCGAGGTGCACGTGCTCCAGGGCGAGCGCGAGTTCGCCCGCGACAACCGGACGCTGGCGCGGTTCCGCCTGGACGGCGTCGCGCCGGCCCCGCGCGGCGCGCCCCAGATCGAGGTCACGTTCGACATCGACGCGAACGGCATCCTCAACGTGCGGGCCAAGGATCGGGGAACCGGACGCGAGCAGTCCGTCACGGTGACGGCCTCCTCCACGCTGGACCAGAACGAGGTGGCACGGCTGGTCAGGGAGGCGGAGTCGCATGCGGCCGAGGACCGCTCCCGGCGCGAGCAGGTCGAGCTGCGAAACCAGGCCGACCAGATGCTCTACCAGGCCGACAAGGTCGTGCAGGAGAACGCGGAGCGCATCCCTCCCGAGCTTCGGAGCGAGATCGACGCCCGCAAGGAGGCGGTGAGCGCCGCCTCGCGCGACGGTGATGCGAACGCGCTCCGCCAGGCCATGGACCGGTTCAACGAGACGCTCCAGAAGGTCGGGCAGGTCATCTACCAGCAGGCCGGCGCGGGTGGCGGTCGCCAGGGCGGCCAGCAGGGCGGCGGCCCCGACGACGACGACGTCGTCGACGCGGAGTACCGGGAGGTGAACTGAGCCGGCGGCGGGCGGATGGCTAGCTTGCGGTCGTCGCCGCCGCCTCGTCGTCCGGCGGCCCGGCCGCCCGTCGCGCCACCTTCACCAGGGCGGGGCGCAGGATCCGGTCGTACAGACGGTATCCCGGACGCAGCTCCTCGACCACCGTCCCGTCCCGGTCGCTCGCCGTGTCCACGAAGTCGATCGCCTCGGGCAGCCTGGGGTCGAACGGCTGGCCGAGCGCCTCCATCCGCTCCACACCGGCCGCCGCCAGCCCGCCCCGCAGCTTCTGCAGCACCAGGTAGAGGCCGCGCGCCCACTGCTCGTCGGTTCCCTCCGGGACGTGTCGCAGCGCGAGGTCGGCGTCGTCGAGCACCGGCAGCAGCAGGCGCGCCAGGCCGGCCGGGCCGTACCGGTCCGCCTCCTGCAGCTCCTGCCGCGAGCGCCTCTTGAAGTTGTCGAAATCCGCGGCGAGCCGCAGGTAGCGCCTCCGCTCCTCGTCGTTCGAGCCCGCTGCCTGTGCGTCACTCACGCTTCACCAGGGCGAGGCCGGGAGGCCGCCGGGCGCGGCGGCCTCCCGATGCCGGGGCTCAGCTCTGCTTTTGCGAGCCGGCGCCCGCCAGTTGCTTCGACCCGACCTGCACCTGGATCCGCTTCGGCTCGGGCTTGGCTGCGCGGGGCACCATCACGTTCAGGACGCCGTTGTCGAACGTCGCCTTGATGTCGTCGCCGCGGACGTCGCCCGGCAGGGAGATCTGCCGCCGGTAGTTGCCGAAGGCGACCTCGCGGCGCATGTAGCTGCCCTCCTGGCGCTGCTGCTCCTCCTTCCGCATGGCGTTGATGGTCAGGATGCCGTCGGAGAACGTGACCTCGACGTCCTCGGGCCGGAAGCCGGGCACCGGGGCCTCGATGCGGTAGCCGTCCTTGGTCTCGGAGATGTTGACCGGCAGATGGTAGGTCAGCTGCCCACGGCGGCCGCCGTCCCCGCCCTCCGTCTTCTCCGTGCCCTGCATCGTCCCATGGGTCGCGAAGACGTCCCCGAACACGTCTCCGAAGAGCCTGTCCATGGCGGAGTGCAGGCTCGCGAGGTCGTTGGCGGGGCTCCAGCGTACGATCGCCACGACTGCGCACCTCCTGTGGTACATGGCGTCGACATCGAACGATTCGAGTCTATCGGCCGCCCTCAGTAAACTGTCAGTAGAAATTACAAGCTGACAGAGTAATAGTCCCCTCTGCCAGAGCAGACTATTTGATAGAGAGGCTTACCGATAAGTGCCCCGCTCCCCTCGACGACGCGAGCCATCCTGACGGCGCAGCCGGGCGTCACAGCCCGCGCCAGCGGCGGCGCTCCCCGGCCAGCAGGTCGTCCGCCTCCCCCGGCCCGCGCGACCCGGCGGGGTAGCCGCCGAGCACGGGTCGGCCCGACGCCCAGCGCTCCTCGATCGGGTCGATCAGCGCCCACGACGCCTCCACCTCGTCGGCGCGGACGAAGTACGTCGGATCGCCCAGCATGCAGTCGACGAGGAGGCGCTCGTAGGCGTCCGCTCCGGTGCCCTCGAACGAGCGCCCGTAGGCGAAGTCCATGTCGACCGTCCCGATCTGCATGCCCAGGTCCGGGGTCTTGGCCCCGAAGCGGAGCGCGATGCCCTCATCGGGCTGGATCCTGAGCACGATGGAGTTGGGTTCGAGGTCCGGGATGGCCTGGGGGCCGAAGGCGACGTGGGGCGGCAGCTTGAACTCGATCCGCACCTCGCTCACCCGCCGCGCGAGCCGCTTGCCCGTCCGCAGGGAGAACGGCACCCCCGCCCACCGCCAGTTGTCGATCGCCAGCCGCAGGGCCACGAACGTCTCGGTCTGGGAGTCCGCGGCCACCCCCGGCTCCTGGCGGTAGCCGGGGACAGGCAGGTCGCCCACAGAGCCGGCCTCGTACTGCGCCCGCACCGTCTGTCGGTCCACCGCTTCGCCGGTCAGCGGCGCCACCGCCCTCAGCACCTTGACCTTCTCGTCGCGGAGCGCAACCTGGTCGAAGGCGACGGGAGGCTCCATCGCGACCAGCGCGAGCACCTGCAGCAGGTGGTTCTGGACCATGTCGCGCAGCGCGCCGGCGCGCTCGTAGTAGGCCGCGCGTCCCTCGATGCCGATCTGCTCCGCCACCGTGATCTGGACGTTGTCCACGTTCTGGCGGGTCCAGAGCGGCTCGAAGATGCTGTTCACGAAGCGGAACGCGACGATGTTCTGGACGGTCTCCTTGCCCAGGTAGTGGTCGATGCGGTAGACGCGGTCCTCGCCGAACGCCCTGGCGAGCAGCGCGTTCAGCTCGCGCGCCGAGGCCAGGCTGTATCCGAACGGCTTCTCGATCACGATCCGGCCGCACTCCACCCCGTGGCGCCCGGCCAGGCGCGCGGACTCCATGTGCTCGACGATGACGCTGAACACAGCAGGCGGGGTCGCGCAGTAGAAGATGCGGCACGCGGCTCCGAGCGGCCGTTCGACGTCCTCCAGCAGGCAGCCCAGGCGCCGGAAGTCCCGCTGGTCAGCGAGGTCGAGCGGCAGGTAGTGGACGCGGCCCAGCAGGTCGCCGAGCACGGGCTCGTCCACCGGCTGCAGGCGGGCCCGCTCCCGCGCTGCCCGCCCCACCAGCGCGCGGAACTCCTCGCGGCCCATCTCCTCGCGGGCCGCTCCCACCACCGCGAAGCCGTCCGGCAGCAGGCCCTGGACGGCCAGGTCGTACAGCGCCGGCAGGAGCTTGCGCCGGGAGAGGTCTCCGGTCGCGCCGAAGATCACGAACAGGACGGGCTCCGACGGTCGGTAGCGGCTCAGCGCCCGCGCCGGCAGGGGCTCCGCCGCCGCTGCCGTGGCGGCGGCCACCTACATCCCGGTCATTACGGGCGCGGACGCCGCCCTGGAGCCCACGCCCGGCTGTGACCCACACACGCGGTCCACGATGACAGACCCCTCCCGGCGGGCGTTGCCGGCGATCTGACGTCGCTGCGAGGGCTTGACATTGACCGTGGGTCAACCTTCGAGCATGGGAGCCGTGAACACACTTGAACACGGCACCGGTGCCGGCGGCGCGCTGCAGGCCGTGGCCGCCCATATTCGGGAGCAGGCCGCCGCGCACTGCGAGGCGACCGGGGTTCCAGGCTATCTGGCCGGCGTCTCCCACGACGGGGACCAGACCGTCGTGGCCCACGGCGCGGCGAACCTGGTCACCGGGGCGCCGATGCGCGATGACACCGGCTTCCTCTTCGGATCGGTGACGAAGGTCCTGACCACGACCCTCGTCCTTCAGCAGGTCGAGCGCGGAACCGTCGATCTCGACGCACCCGTCGTCGACTACCTGCCGGATTTCAAACTGACGACACCCGGCGCGGCGGAGCGGATTCGGGTCCGAAACCTGCTGTCGCACACCAACGGGATCGACGCGGACTTCTTCCTGCCCGACGCCAGGGGTCGCGGTGCGCTGCAGTTCTATCTCGAGGAACTCGGCCGGCACTGCGGAGTGCTCTTCGGTCCGGACGAGTACGTCAGCTACTCGAACGGCGGCATGATCGTTGCCGGGAGGCTGCTCGAGGTCGTGACCGGCACGCCCTATCACGACCTCCTGAAGCGTGAGGTCTACGAGACCGTGGGCATGGACGACTCCGGTACGTCCGCCGAGGAGGCCATCCTCCGCAGCACCGCCGTCGGTCACTTCCCGGACTCGGCCACCGGAGCCGCCAGGCGCACCGACATGTTCATGCTGCCGGAGACGTGGGCGCCCGCCGGGAGCACGCCGATCGGGACCATCGGTGATCTCCTCTCGTTCGGCCGCACCTATCTCGCCGATGGCGTGTCGCCATCGGGGAAGCGCGTGCTCTCGCGCGAGTCGGTGGTGCGCATGCGGACCGTGTCGCACGACATGGGGACCCCGAACGCCCCGCCGATCGGGCTGGGATGGCTGCTCGTGCCGTTCGGGAGCACGACCGTGCTCAGCATGTCGGGCGCCTCCCCGGGCGGCGTCGCGGTCCTGGTCGTCGTGCCCGAACACGATCTCGTCTTCGCGGCCTTCGGCAACGACCCGCGGGCGATGCCGCTCCACGACCGGCTCCTGCTCTGGCTGCTCCGCGACCACCTCGGCGTCGACGTGCGCGACCTGGTGACGGGCACGACTCCGGTCAGCGATCTCACTCCCTACGCCGGCACGTACCGCTCGAATCAGCTCCGCGTGGATGTCAGGGTCGTGGACGGCCAGCTCGAGGAGACGATGACCTACGAGCCGCTCGACGACCAGCAGATGCGGATCTTCACCAGGTTCTCGGGCGCCACGTTCCCGTTCCCGCCCCGGCGCTTCGTGCCTATCCGCGAGGATCTGTTCGCACCCGTCGGGATGCCGCTCCGCGCGTTCAACGGATACTCTCGCATCCTGCTCGTCTCATATCACGGCGCCGCCGGCGGCCGGTGGCACTATCGGTGCGCCGGCGGCCGCATGACCCGAAGGAAGGCATGATCACGATCGGCCAGCTGGCCGACTACGCGGGGGTGACGATCAAGGCCATCCGGCACTACCACCGGCGCGGCCTGCTCGAGGAGCCGCCGCGCGACGCGTCGGGCTACCGGCGGTACGAGGCCCGGCACGCCATCGACCTCGTCAGGATCAGGACGCTCGCCGCCGCGGGCGTCCCGCTCGCCCGCGTCAAGGAGCTGCTGGCCGCCGACCCTGAACGGTTCGCCGCGGCGATCGCCGAGATCGACCGCGGCCTGGGGGAACGGGCGGAGGAGCTCCGCCGCACCCGCGACCGCATTGCCCGGCTCGGCACCGGCGACCGGTTGTTCGTCTCTGCGGAGGTCGCCGACTACCTCGACCAACTGCGCGAGCTCGGGGTGAGCGAGCGCACGGTGCGCACGGAGCGCGACGGCTGGATCCTCATGCAGTCGGTCTCGCCGAAGGAAGCGGCGATGGTGGTCGCCGAAAAGCGCGACATGATCTGCGACCCGGAGTTCCGGGCCATCTACCTCGAGCACGACGCGGCGTTCGACTGGTCGCCCGACGACCCGCGCCTCTCCGCGCTGGCCGACCGCACCCTGCGGTGGCTCGCCGGACGGCCGCCTCGCGTCGAGAGCCGCGGGCGGCCCGTCCTGGATCCGACGGTCGCGCGGCTGGTCGCGACGTCGGCCGGCGCGTCGTCGCCTGCCTGGGACCGGCTCGCGGAGATCGCGAAGGAGCGCGCCGCTCGATGAGCTACACCATCGGGAACTGCACATCCGGACGGATGTTCGACTCCCAGCCCCCGGCACCTGCACATCCGGACGAATGTGCGGCTTTCAGGGCTGCTCGCCGGAGCGGCCGCCGGCGATCGCGGTCTCCACGCCATCGTCCTGCTCCTCCGGCGCTCTCGATTCGCGCGTGGCGAAGACCAGAACGACGAGGATCACCCACCCCGCCACCGCGGCGATCAGGCCGGCCGCACCGGCCGGGCGCCAGTGCAGGACCAGGGCGCCGACCTGCAGGACGACACCGAGGGCCCCGACCCAGCGCAGCCGCACGGCGAGCGCCCGAAGGATCATCACGGCCACTACCAGGCCGACGTTGAGAAGAAGCACCGCGTCAGTGAGCGGACGATGTTGCTGGGAGTACGCGACGCTGACGACCCCACCGATGATGCTGAGAGCGGCGACGACCCAGAACACGCGCTGGGTCCGCCGGTCGTCGGCAAGCCAGGTGCTAACTCTCTCCATCGACCACCATCGGACCTCCAACCAGGCGCCTACGGGAGATAGCTCAGCGGGTTCTGATACGCGCCGTTCAGCCGGATCTCGAAGTGCAGGTGCGGGCCGGTCGAGAATCCGGTCGAGCCCTCTGCCCCGATCTGCTGGCCGCGCTGGACCGGCTGGTTGACCGACACGTTGATTGCCGACAGGTGCCCATACAGAGTCGAGTACCCGTTGCCGTGCGTGATGACAACGTAGTTGCCGTAGCCGACGCAGCAGTCGAAGTTCACTAGGGACACGACGCCGTTGTCGGCGGCCCCGACAACGGTGCCGAACGGGGCCCCGATGTCGATCCCGGAGTGGAAGTGGAGCGTCGGGCAGTTGGGGTCGTAGGGCTCGAGCAGGAAGTCGGTGCAGCCGAACTGCTGCGTGATCGGACCGCGCTCGGGCCACGCGAACCGGCCGGTGCCGCCCCCGAGGGACCGCGCCTCGGCGTCGTACTGCGCCTGGAGCTGGGCGACCTGGGCGTCGATCTGGGCCTTCTGGGCCTCCGCCTGCTTGCGCTGCGCCTCCAGCTGCGCCCCGAGCTGGTTGTAGTAGTCCAGGGCCTGCTGCTGCGTCGCCCGGGTCTGTTCCAGCTGCGTCTGCTGGGCCACCTGCTGCGCGAGCATGGCCGCCTCCTGGTCGTGCTCGTCCTGCAGCTGCTGCCGGAGCCGCTTGATCTGGTCACGCTGCTGGCGCAGGGACTCGACCAGCCGCTGGTCGCTCTGAACGATGGTCTGCGCCAGCACGATCCGATCGACCAGTTCAGTGAAGCTGCGCGAGGTGACGAACAGCTCCATGTAGTCCGTGGAGCTGTGCTGGTCGATCACGCGGATGCGCCGGGCGAGCAGTGCCTCCCGGACCTGGAGATTCGCCTCCTGGCTGGTGATCTCTGCCTCGGTGACCTGGATCTGGCGCGTCGTCGTCGCCAACCTGGTCTGGGTCTGGGCGATCTTGGCCTGCTGCGAGGCGATCTGCGACTTGAGCTGGTCGACGACCGCCATCGTCTGGATACCCTTCGTCTGGGCGTCGGCCAGGCTCTGCTGGATGCCCTGCAGCCGCGTGACGGCGGTCGCCTGGCTCTGCTTCGCATCCTGCAGCTGAAGACAGACCGTGTCAGTCGGCGCGCAGGCGGCGTCGGCCACGCGAGCAGGCGCGATCGCCATGGCGGTCATCGCTACGGCGAGCAGCGCGAACCGGAGCCGCATCACAGCCTCACGAACCGGCGGACGCTGACGTAGCCACCCACCGCACCGAGGACGGCGCCGGCGACGAGCAGGTCCTGAGCCAGCACGGGCACGAAGCGCGGGTCGTAGGACAGCGGCAGGAAGAACAGCTCCGACTGGAAGCGCTCGACGAACGGTCGGTACGCGGCCAGCAGCAGCCCGACCGCCAGCGACGCCGCGATGACCCCGGTCATCACCCCCTCCACCACGAACGGTCCGCGCACGAACCACTCCGTGGCGCCGACCAGCTTCATGAGCTCGATCTCCTGCCGGCGATGGTAGACGGCCGTCCGGATCGTGTTCATCACGATGACGACCGAGATGACCGTGAGGATCGCCAGCAGGGTCAGCCCCGCGACCGTGAGCCAGGTCGAGAGCCGGAGCATGTTCGTGATGAAGTCCCCCTGGTAGTCCGTCGGGTCGTTGCGGTCCGCGCCGCGCCACTGCCTCGCCACCGCGTCGATCCGCTTGACGTCGTCCAGGTGGGCGGCGCGGACCTCGATCTTGGCGGGGAGCGGGTTTCCCTCCATCTGCTGGATCAGCTGCTGGTTGCGAGGATCGGACGAGAAGTTCTTCAGCTCCTCGTCCTTGCTGATGAAGCGCACGCTGACCACGTCGGGGCGCTGCCGCAGCTGGTACTCGAAGTCGTACACCGCGCTGAGCGGGGTGTCGTCGGCCACGCTGATAGTCAGCACGCTCACCCGCTGCTGGTACGTGTCCAGCACCTGGCCCAGCGCGTGCCCGAGGAGCAGGCTGATGCCGGCCAGCACCAGGATGAGCGCGATCGACACGACGGCCGCGACGCTGACGCCCAGGTTGCGCCAGAAGTTCTGCCAGGCGCTAGTAAACGCGTAGCGCGCTCGCCGCAGGAGCTTCATCGTATGTCCCATAACGGTGGTCTCGGATGATCTCGCCGCGCTCGAGCGCGACGACACGCCGGCGCATCGCGTCCACGATCTCGCGGTTGTGCGTCGCCATCAGTACGGTGACGCCCTCGGCGTTGATGCGCGACAGGATCTGCGTGATCTCCCACGCGGTTTCGGGGTCCAGGTTGCCAGTCGGTTCGTCCGCGATGACGAGGCTCGGTCTGTGAACCAGAGCGCGCGCGATCGCGACCCGCTGCTGCTCGCCGCCGGACAGTTCGGTCGGGTAGTTCCGTGCCATCCCGGCCAGCCCGACGATGTCCAGCGCGGCGTCGACCTCGAGCTCGATCACCCGCCTCGACTCACCCAGTGTCTCCAGCGCGAACGCCACGTTCTCGTGGACCGTCATTCGCGGCAGAAGCTTGAAATCCTGAAACACCAGGCCGACCTGCCGGCGGAAGTGCGGGAGGTGGCGGCGGCGGAGACCGCCGAGATCCTGACCATGGACGAGCAGGCGGCCATGGGTCGGCTTCTCCTCGCGGATGAGGAGGCGGACGAGGCTGGACTTCCCCGCTCCCGATGCCCCGACGAGGAACAAGAAGTCGCCGTCGGGGACCGTCAGGCAGATGTTCCTGAGCGCGTCCGTCCCGTTCGGATACGTCTTCCAGACCTGCTGGAAGCTGATAACCGGCCGTTCATTGCACTTTGGTGCGATCACAAATCTGTTGTTACGAGACGCAACAGCAACACGCTGTGGCGCCCCACACTACCCCCGCCGGCGAGTCTATCCAGACCCCGTCGGGCATGTCAACCCGCGGCCGGTCGCCGATGGCACGGACGCGCTACAGTTGTCGCCCGCGGCGCATGTAGGCGACCGCGGCCAGGAGGACCAGCGCCAGCGCCGCTGCGCCCAGCGCGAGGAACGGCGCCTCTGGCCGCGTGAGCGCCGCCAGCCAGCCGAGGGCGCCGGCGTCCGCCGGCGAGGCGCTCGTGCCACCCGCAGCCCTCTCCGACGACTGCGGCGGTGCCGCGGGCCCGTGCGGCTGGCCGCCGGCGTCGTGATAGGTCCACAGGGCGACCGTGTGGTCCGCGGGCCGGAACGTGGCGACGGCCAGCACCGGCGGGTCGTCGGTGGACACGGCGACGGCCGTCACCTCGGGCAGCGGAGGCGCCAGTGAGGCGAAGTGGGCGCCCGCATCCCTCGACACCCAGAGACCGCCGTTCGCGGACCCGCCGCCGTCGCTCGCCACGTACAGGCGGTCGGCCCGCCGCGGCGCCACGACCACCGAGGAGACGTCGGTCGCGGGCACCGCGCCGCCGCCGGTCAGCTGCTGCCAGCTCGCGCCGCCGTCCCGGCTCGTGAAGAGACCGGTGTTCGTGCCCATCAGCAGTCCCCGCGCGGCCGGGCCAGCCGGGGGCCCGCCGGCCAGCGCGGCCACCATGCTGCTGCCGCCGACGACGCCTCCCGGCCCCGTCACCGGCATCGGTGCCCAGTTCTGGCCGCCGTCCTTGCTGCTGAACAGGGGCAGCGGCTCCGTGCCGCGCGTCGCGTCGCCGCCGGCGACCACCGGACCGCCTGCGGGCAGGACGGCGAGGGCGCTCACGCGAACCTGGGGCAGGCCGGCGCTCGACCAGGGTCCGCCGTCCCGGCTGCGCAGGACGCCCTCGTCGCTGGCGGCGAGCGCGGCACCGCTCACGAACGCAAACGCCCGCACGGTCCTGGCCTCGCCGCCCGGCTGGTCCTGCCAGCTGG
>Ga0126369_10004371_pt1 | contig 10366 bp, 5 predicted proteins | sample PanSoiMetaPlot_1_FD_109646 | JGI IMG/M metagenome (GOLD analysis project Ga0126369, IMG submission 109646) | Tropical forest soil microbial communities from Panama - MetaG Plot_1 | ecosystem: Environmental > Terrestrial > Soil > Tropical forest > Bulk soil | place: Panama | collected 2016-02-17
AGCAAGGTTCGCCTCCGGCGCGACGAATTGAACGCGGCCGGCGCCGCGTTCATATCGCGACAGCCCTTCCTGCAACGCCTCCTCCACTGCCCGCTGCAGACGCAGATCGATGGTGGAGTGCACCGTGTAGGGCTCCGCTGTAATACTGATGCCCGCGGCCGATTTGGCGTCGCGGACGACCTGGTCGACGAAGTGGAATCCGATGTCGCGGCGGGGTCGCTCGAAGGGAGCGAGGGTTGGCAGAGCCGGCAAAGCGCGGGCGGGCTCGTCGTCGCGATCCCCCCCGAGCATTCCGTCCTCCCGCATCCGGTCCAGCACATAGGCGAGGCGCTCCTGCGCACGCGCAGGACGGGTGTCGGGGCTGAAATATCGCGGACCCTTGGTGAGACCCGCGAGCAGGGCGCCTTCCTCGATGGTGAGGTCCTTCGCCCCCTTACCGAAATAGCTGCGGGCCGCCATCTCAATGCCCCAGGAACTGCGGCCGAGATAGACGAAGTTGAGGTAGAGTTCGAGGATTTCGTCCTTGCTCAGTATGGATTCAATGCGCGTGGCGACGATCATCTCGCGGATCTTGCGCTCGTAGCTGAGGTCCTCGCCCACCAGCAGGTTCTTGGCGACCTGCTGGGTGATGGTCGAGCCGCCCTGCGGACGCTGCGAACCGGCGAGGTTGCTGACGAAGGCGCGGACCAGTCCGTGCTCGTCGATGCCCTTGTGCTGGAAGAAACGCTTGTCCTCGGCGGCGATGAAGGCATCGCGCACATGCTGAGGGATGTCGGCGAGAGGCACCCAGATGCGGCGCTGGTTCTCCTCGAAAACCTCCGTGAAGCGCTTGCCGTTGCGGTCGAGCACGATGGTCGTGCTGGGAAGCTTGAGGCCACTGAGCCTGGTGTGATCCGGCAGACTGGCCGCCGCCTTGTTGTAGAAGTCGATCACGTCGCCTAGGTCGAGGACTTGCGGTGCCGTTGCCTCGTGCTTGCAGAACTGTCGGTAAGCCGCGTGCAGGTCGGAAAGATTGATGCCGCGGAACGCTCTGCTGCCGCCAACGGCCTTGGGGTCGTCCATAGCGGTCGCGATCAGGTCGTCGATGTTGACGTCCTCGATCTCGAACACCTTGATCATGTGAGCGCAGCCGTTGCTCAAGATCCGCGCGACCTCCGCTTGGTCCGAAGTGCGGTCGAACGCGGTCTTGAGCGTATCCGGTGACGTTGTCAGCTGGCTCAATGCAAGAGCGGTGGCAAAGACCTTGACTAGAAGCGTGTCCATGGAAGTCACCCAGTAGATCGATTTCAAGAATCAGTTCGGTGGGATGGGTTACGCTGTTGGGAAACCCATCAGGGAGTGCACCGCGGAGATCGATCGGTGACGGTTTCGCAACAGCCCGAACCATCCCTCACGCGCCGCGCGATAAGATTCGAAGTTAGAAAACGCTGAACCACGCTCGCGGCCATACGTCATGGCCGTACCGGAATGCTTCGGCCGCCGCGATATCACGTCCATTGATGCGGCCGAGGCCATCCAAACAAGATAACGATTACGCCGATGATTGCTGCCACCAGCGTTCGCAGGAAGCCGAACGCCGGAATATCCAGAAGACGGGCCGGCTCGCCGTCAGCGATCGCCCCGATCGGCAGCATTGAAAGAATCCGGCACCGGGTTGGTCGAAAAATGCCTGTGCGTCTTGCACGTCATTCTCCTTTTGAGCCGCTACCACGCCTCTTGCTCCGGTAGCACCTGCTGCCCTCCCGGCCACTGATAATTGTAGCAAAAAGATCGCCGCCGCTCAAATCAGATGGCCGGCTTCAGCGAGGGTCGGGAAACGCCCCTGAATTCCTTCTTCTTCAAAATTTCCCCGCTGCGATCATGGTCCGTCGTTCTGGCGACTCTCGCGCTTTCCAAATCATTCAATTCTGCGCCAGCGGTCGCTTTTCCAGAAGCTCGTTGACATGGCGCAGGACGTGGTCGGCGACGATCACGTGGCCTTCAGCCGTCGGGTGGAAAGCGCCGCTATAGAGCGCCGCATAGGCCGGCTGGAGATCGTCGAATGCCGAGATGCCTTCGCGGTGAGTGTTGGCCGCGAGGAATGTGTCGTTCGGGCTGCGAGCGAGCCGCCAACGATGCGCATAAGGCAACGCGGCGGCCGGCGAATACGGCACCCACTGGTCGGTCAGATGTGACAGGCGCGGCATATTCATATTGGCCTGATCGACCAGCGGCTTCTGGGGATCGAGGGCACACACGCCGCGCTTGGCAAATTCCGCGACGTGGTCGGTGATGAGGTGAAAGCCAGTGCCGTTGCTCGTCGCGAGCCCCGCCGAGCAACCTGCCTTGCGGCTGTCGGTGATGCATTCGAGCCGCCCCTGCAGATCGCGCACGAAGTTGGCGACTTCCTGAACGCGCTCACGGCTGTAGCGGAGTTTGGGGTGCACGTCGAGGCCGAGCGTCGCCTGTCCGCCGCACGCATTGCCTGCCTCGTCGAACTGGATTGGTTCATAAGCGTTCTGCAGCACGCGGGACGCATCAACCCCGAAGGCGTCGTTCAACGCTTCCTTGACGGCCCTCATGCGGCGGTCGAGCACCCGCAGATAGGCCTGTGACACCGAGGGCGCGAACCGCAGTTCGTGGCCAACCAACCCGACGATGGGGGCGAGATCGCTCGCACTTTCCGTCATCGCATAGGCAACCAGCGGTCCGAAACCCACGTCGTTGCCGCCGATCGAGAGAAGGAGCGCGTCGACCGGCCGCTTGCGGCTTTCCGGCGGACACCAATGCTTGGTGAAAACCTGCTCCCCGATGGCGGTCGAGCCGGAAGTGTACACCGGCAGGCGGTATGACACTGTACGGGTGCGTCCGGCGGCTCCGGCCTTGCAGATAAGATCGCTCAACTGATCGAGCTGGGGTGCAACCTTTCTCTGGGCATCCGAGCCCGAGATCTGCTCGCGCGCATCACGCTCCGCGAATAAACCCTCCACGATGTCGGCACCCGAGCAGGCGAGGCTGACGAAGGTCACGGCACGGTGACGGTTTTCGAGCGCAAGCCCGATGCTGACCCGGAACGGATAGCCGTATTGAGACCGGTGACAATCGGGACTGAGCCATTGCGCCTGCCGGCGGTCGAACGCCGCCTGGAACTCCGACGACGACGGCTTGAAGATGGCGCCGTTTTCTTCGTCCTCCATGAGGCGCTTCGGCAGCGCCTTGGGATTGATGCCGCTATCGGTCGCGACCACACCGTATCTCTGGTTCTTCCGTTCGAACCGATAGGTCATGCGGCCGAGGGCATTGACCGGGTCGTAGACCATTTCGCGGGAATTGCTGAACGTTACCGGCCGGTCGGGATTGCTTTCGCCCGATGCGAAACTGTCGCCCATGGCAACCACGAACACATCCTCAACGGCCACGTTCGGATCGGCGAGTGTGCTTCCGTTCGGGAGCTGCACCGTGACGGCAACGCCTGACGCCGCCCGGTCAAGCGAAAACGGCACCCGCTTGACGACCAGCTTGGCGTTGCAGGCCTGCTTCTTGGACTCAGCCGGCAGGCCAGGTTTCTTGGGCTGCCAAGTCCACATGCATTCGCCGGCGCCAGCGGTCGCGAGGCGCTCAGGGGCAATCTGCATCACGACGGTATGGGCCTCGGGAAGGATGTAGTCCTCCTTCGCGGAGCCCCAAGAATACTGCCGGTCGCACGTCACCAAATAGCGGCGTGGACGGGCGTTGCGGTCGTAGCAGTTGAGATCGACGGTCTGCGCAGCCCAGCCGAGCCGGCTCTTTTCAAACCCTGGGCGAGCCGTGGCGAGGCAATTGTCCGGCGTCGATGAATCCTTGCAATCGGGATCGTTGAGGCGCCGTTCGACCTTCCACAGTATGTTGGTCGGCAGCGGCTGGGCGGGCGCGCCACGCACAGCATTGAACGCTCTCTCCTGCATCTCAAATGACGAGGTGCGCTTGAAAAAGCGATAGGGGTTCTCCACCTCCCACAAAATATCAGCAGCGCGGCTGACGGCGATGCCGCATAGCGTCTGGGTCGAGATGATTATAGCTGCGAGCGTCTTCGTCCGCATGAGCCGTCCCCCTGCCGCCAAGGTGCCATAATACGTGTCGCCGCGGCGATCATAAATAAAGTTTACTGATGATCAACTATACGCAAAACTTTGATATTTCGCGTCCATGAACCGCGCTTCCGCCCTGGCTGCTGACGACATCGCGCCGTTGGCTTGCGGCGTCCTTGCCGGAGAGCGCGCCGTGCTGGCGCGCGCGATCACGCTCATTGAATCGAAACGCCCTGACCACCAAAGATCGGCGCGCCAGCTGGTGCAACGTCTTCTGCCCCACACCGGCGCGGCGCGGCGCGTCGGCATCACGGGGGCGCCCGGGGTCGGCAAATCGACCACCATCGACGTTTTGGGCAGTCACCTTATCGGCGTTGGCCACAAGGTCGCGGTTTTGGCAGTCGATCCATCCTCGGCTCGCACCGGCGGATCGATCCTCGCCGACAAGACCCGCATGGCGCGGCTTGCCGCCGACGCCCGCGCCTTTATCCGGCCATCGCCGGCCGCCGGCACGCTTGGCGGTGTCGCGGCCAAGACCCGCGAGAGCATGCTAATCTGCGAGGCAGCCGGCTACGATGTCATCCTGATCGAAACCGTCGGTGCCGGCCAATCGGAAACTGCCGTCGCCGACATGACGGATTTTTTCCTCGCCCTGATGCTGCCGGGCGCAGGAGACGAGTTGCAGGGCCTCAAGAAAGGGCTGGTCGAGCTTGCCGACATGATCGCCATCAACAAGGCGGACGGCGACAATTTCGGCCGCGCCAAGGCGGCGGCCGCCGAATATGGCGCGGCACTGCACATCCTCACGCCGCGGCTGGCGGAATGGCAGCCGCCGGTGGTCACCTATTCGGCCCATACGGGCGCCGGTGTGCCACAGCTGTGGGACCACATTCTTGACCACCGGCGCCGCGTCATGGCAACCGGCGCATTCGCGGCGCGGCGGCGCGAGCAGCAGGTCAAATGGATGTGGGCGCTGCTCGACAACCGGCTGCGCACGCGGCTGGCCTGCGACCCCAAGCTCAAGGCCAGGCTGCCACAATTGGAGCGCGCGGTCGCCGACGGCACCCTTTCGCCGGCGCTCGCGGTTGACGATATCGTCGCAACCTTGGGGCTCTAATCCCTTGCGCACCGTCCTAATCACCGGCTTTAACCGCTTCCCGGGTTCGCCCGCCAATCCGAGCGGCCTCCTGGCGACGCGCCTTGTGGGCCGCCGCCGCCCGGCGTTCATCGGAACGCGGCGCATCGCCCACGTGTTCGCTACCCGCTACAATGCGGTCGACCGCGAACTGCCGGCCCTGCTGGCGCAGGAAAAGCCAGATATCGTCGTCATGTTCGGCGTCGCCACTCGCTCGCGCTGGGTGCGGATCGAGAAACGTGCGCGCAATCGCATTGCGCTGCTTCCGGATGCGGGCGGCTATCGCCCGCCGGCGCACACCATCGCTCCCTACCGGAGCGCGCTGCACAATCCTCTTCCGATCGCGCGTCTGGTGAACGCCGCACGCGCGGTCGGGGTGGCCGCAATGCCATCGCGCAATGCCGGCACCTATCTGTGCAACTATGTCTATTGGCGTGCGCTCGAGGCGATCGCCCGGCCGGACGGTCCGAGCTCCGTGATTTTCATCCATTTGCCGCCGATCAGCTTAACAAAACTGCCCAATAAGCATTTCAAGAGACGTCCCGAGAAAGTTCCCAAAAGGCAGCGAACGCGCAAGCGTCGTCTTCCCCGCCTCAACGATCTCGTGCGCGCGGGCGAAGCAATCATGCTTGCAATGATTTCGCTGGCGGCAGCAGAGCAGCGCTACCGAGCGCATATTTCGATGAAGTAGAGAAGTCTTGTCGGGCACAAATCGAGAGGCGCGTCCGGCGTCCTTGCGTGGACGCGCCTTCCCGGTGGAATCACTTTCAGCAAAACACCAGGTTCGCGGCCAGTCCGGCTTCGCTGGTCTCTTTGTACTTCGCGTTTATGTCTCGACCAGTATCGGCCAGGGTCTTGATCGTGGTGTCGAGATCGACGCGGTGCCGTGAAGCAATCTCGTTGGTTGCGACCATGAAGGCGGTCCAGGCCTTCACCGCCCCAAAGGCGCAACGCTCGATGCAGGGAACCTGCACGTAGCCGGCGACCGGATCGCAGGTCATGCCGAGGTGATGCTCGAGGGCCGACTCTGCGGCGTTCTCGATGACCAGCGGCGAGCTGTCCATAGCTTGGGCGATGAGCGCGGCAGCCATGGCGGAGGCAACGCCGATCTCGGACTGGCATCCGCCCTCCGCGGCGGCGAGAGTCGCATTGTGTTTGCACAAATAGCCAACGGCCAGACCGGCGAGCAGGCCTTCGCGAATCTTCTCCATCGGCACCTTCCGCCTGCTCTCCACGAGGGCATAGACGATCGCGGGCAATACGCCGGCCGAGCCGCCCGTCGGCGCGGTGATGACCAAGTGACCGCGGGCGTTCTCCTCCGAGGCGGCCAGGGCGCAGGCGGCGACGTGTGCAATGGCTCGGTCGCTCTCGTACTTGTCGTCCTGGGACCGCTCCCAAACGGTCGCCGCTTTAGCATGCAGCTTGATGGGGCCGGGCAGGACGCCCTCTTTCACCGAGAGACCCGATTTCACAGTCGCGAGCATCGCGCCGGCGATCTTGTCCAGAAACGCGTTGACCTGCTCCTCGGTTTTGCCCGACACGGCGACCTCGTTCGCCATTATGACCTGCGCGATCGAGAGGTTGTTGTTCTCCGCGTGCTGACGCAGCGTCTTCATTGTCGCGTAGGGATACTTCGGCTGGCCTTTCTTGGGCGGCCGGTAGCCCTTCCACTCGATGAACCCGCCGCCGACGGAGTAGTATTCCTGCTCGTAGATCGCCTTGTCGCCGGCCATGAGTTTGCAGGTCATCGTGTTCGGGTGCGGGAAGTCGCCTTTGGTGTCGTCGTAGACGATGTCGGCCAGCGTCAGATTGAAAGTCTTGTCGCCGAGCTTCACCGGGTATGACTGCGTGGGCTTGGCGATCATTTCGTCAAGGAACAGCGGGTCAATCGTGGCCGGCTCTTTGCCCAACAGCCCCGCCAGCGAGGCGCGCTCGGTGCCGTGCCCCTTGCCGGTGGCGCTCAGGCTGCCGAACAGATGGACCTTGAGTCCGGTGGCCTGCGCCAATTGGTCGGCCGGCAACTTCGTGCACCGCCGGTAGAAGTCGTAGGTAATGCGCATCGGCCCGATCGTGTGCGAACTGGAGGGGCCGGGACCTACCTTGTAGAATTCGTCCGCCACGGTCATTACCGGGCCTTTGGACTTCGCCACGACATCCAGATCTGGGGAGAGGGTGGCCCCCAATTTGGGTGCTGCCGCTTCTTTCGCGGCCTGCTGTGCGCGCGCTTCGGGCGTCCAGGTGTTGCCGGTCATCACTGCTGCCGCGCCGATGGCGGCGTTGCGCATGAGGAACGAGCGGCGATCGATGTTCGACGCGAGGGCTGATACCTCGGGCAACGCCGGGAATAACTCATCGTTCTTGCTTGATGTGCTCATCGTGGGCCTCCTAATCGTGTTTTGTGTTTGCATTTGCGCTTGTACTCCGGTGTTCACACGGCGCGCACTTTGACGTACGAGCCGGGAGCATCCTCGATTGCCGCTAGTTCCCCGCTCCCCGGCTCACGCGCCGGGACTTGTCCGCCCCCATAACCGGCAATCCATCTGGCCCAATCGGTCCACCAGGAACCTTGGTGAAACTTGCCGCCGTTCAGCCAGCTCTCCGGGTCGGCCGGCAAAGTTTTGCTGGTCCAATAGCCATATTTTTTTGATGATGGCGGATTGATCACGCCGGCGACATGGCCCGAAGCACCAAGAACGAAGCGAACCGGCCCCGAGACCAGCCGTGCCCCCGCATATGTTGAGCGCCACGGCGCGATATGATCTTCGCGAGTTGACAGGAAGTAAACTGGGATCTCGATTTTTCGCAGGTCGATGGGCACGTTGGCGAGGTTAATTCCTCCCGCATCCTTAAGAACGTTTTTATGATACATATTGCGCAGATAGAAGCTGTGCATCGTCGCCGGCATGCGTGTCGAATCCGAGTTCCAATACAGAAGGTCGAAAGCTGACGGCTCGCGACCCATCAGATAGTTATTCACAACAAAGAACCAGATCAGATCATTTTCCCGCAAAAGATTGAATGCCTCCGCCATGTGATGGCCTTCAAGGTAACCGAGGCGATTCATGTGCTCGTCGGCAAGTTGGAGTTGGGCATCATCAAGGAATACCGATATGTCGCCAACGTCGGCGAAGTCGAGAAGGGTCGTGAACAAGGTAGCAGAGGTTACGCGTCTGTCTTTTGTCGCAGCCATATAGGCGAGAGCGCTGGCGGTAAGCGTACCGCCAATGCAATATCCAACCAGGTTGGCCTCGGCTTCCCCAGTCGCCCGCTTGATTGCATCGAGAGCCTCCATTGGCCCCTCCAGCAGATAGTCGGCAAACCCTTTGTCCGCGAGGTCGGCGCCGGGATTGACCCAGGAGATCACAAAAACCGAATGACCTTGGTCAGTGCACCATTTTATAAACGAGTTCCTGGGCTTGAGATCCAAGATATAGAATTTGTTGATCCAAGGCGGAATGATCAGCAGCGGTCGGCGATGAACCGTCGGGGTAGACGGCGCATATTGGATAAGTTGCATGAGCTCGTTTTGGAAAACGACCTTACCAGGGGAAATCGCAATATTCTTGCCAAAGTGAAAGGCCGACAGATCGCTCATCTTCAGGCTCAGTCGGCCGCCACCGCGCTCGATGTCTTCGGCCAGATTTCTGAGCCCTTTGATCAGGTTCTCCCCCCGAGCCGCAATTGTCGTTTTGAGTACAACCGGATTAGTGGCGGCAAAGTTGGTCGGCGACAAAGCATTGAGGAACTGGCGAGTATAAAATTCAGCTTTGTGTTGAGTGTGCGGATCGAGACCCTTGACGCTGCGCACCGACGCTTGAACATAGCGCGACGTCAGAAGATAGTATTGCTTTAAGTAATCGAAGAAACAATTCTCGATCCAAAATTCGCTTTTGAAACGCTTATCTTGTGGGCCGGGCGCAATAACCGGCTCGACCGGCGTATTGAATAGAAAGCGGGTGGCGGTTTTCTGCCAGAGCAGCGTCATGTCTGTCCAGAGTCTGAACTGCTCTTTAACGAGTTGCGCGGGATCGGCTTGGGCCGTCTGGAAGAACTCCTGAAACGTAGCAGCGACTGTTCGGGGGTCGACCACCTGATAGCCATCGTCGCTCTTAAGCCTTTCAGCATGGAGGCGTACCAGCTGCGTTGTTCGTTTGGCGATATCCGCGAGGGCGTCGATGGCGCTCGGGCTCAACATCCCATCCAACTTTGTGAGCCCGTTCTTTGTCGCTTTCGCAACACCTCGCTCCCGAGGATTCGGTTCTGCGGCCGGCTTCGTGGGCTTGTTCATGCGCTTATCTTGTTCGCTGTTTCAACCTGTGTCCTTGCGTTCCAGCTCGCGCAGGTGGGCACTCGCCTCTTTCGCACTTTCGTAGATATGAGGCGACACCGCGCGCTGCTTCAGCGCGTCGCCCAACTTGGTGCGCAGAAAGCCGCTGGTTGTGTAGCGAGTGACGCCGGAATAAAATCGATCAATGAGGTCGCGTACCATTGCCGAATACTCATCGATTACGTCGGGAAAGATTGTAAAATTGTCATAGTTGACGATAGCGTAGACTTTGCGCCTCAACGATAAGAGCATAGTTTCCACAATGCGACGAATTCGCTCGACATCGTCGAGATTGCGAACCACGTGTCCTTCAAAATTGATGAAGAAAAGATTTTCCTTCGGGTGATAGGTAAAACGGCGCTCAAGTGGAATGCGGGTCAGGTCGTCGCGCAGTCGCATCGGCTCGTTTGAGAATATGCGTTCATCCGTGATTGCCGGAGCGCGCCGGATGATCGGCTTGAATTCCATGCGGGCAAAAATGTCGCGCTCGACGTCAATGCCGGGTGCGACTTCGATGAGCTCCAGCCCGTCTGGCGTCAGCTTGAATACGCAACGCTCTGTCACGTAGAGCACCGGCTGTCCCCGCTGTACCGAAACGCTGCCGGAGAATGTCCGATGTTCAACCTCACGGACGAATTTCTTCACGTCACCATCGTTGATGATGCGGAGGCGACCGCCCTCGATTGCCACGCGCAGATGGCCAGCGGTGAAGGTACCGACGAACACCACTTTCTTGGCGTTCTGGCTGATGTTGATGAAACCGCCGGCCCCCGCGAGTCGCGGTCCGAACTTGCTCACATTCAGATTGCCTTGCTGGTCCGCTTGGGCGAGCCCGAGAAAGGCTGCATCGAGGCCTCC
>Ga0126369_10004372_pt1 | contig 10364 bp, 7 predicted proteins | sample PanSoiMetaPlot_1_FD_109646 | JGI IMG/M metagenome (GOLD analysis project Ga0126369, IMG submission 109646) | Tropical forest soil microbial communities from Panama - MetaG Plot_1 | ecosystem: Environmental > Terrestrial > Soil > Tropical forest > Bulk soil | place: Panama | collected 2016-02-17
CAAGGGCGCCGGCTGGTATTCGTTCGATGTCAATGGCGTCCACTTCATCGGTCTCGTCAACACGCTCGATACCAGCGGCTCCGGCAACATGGGAAGCGGCCTCGGCAATCTCGGCAAGGAGCAACTGGAATGGCTGGAGGCCGACCTCAAGGGACGCTCGGCGTCGACGCCGATCGTCGTCTTCGCCCACATCCCGCTGTGGACGGTCTACAAGCAGTGGGGGTGGGGCACCGAGGATGGTGGCCGCGCGCTCGACTATCTCAAGCGCTTCGGATCGGTCACTGTGCTCAACGGGCATGTCCATCAAGTGATGCAGAAAGTCGAAGGCAACGTCACGTTCCACACGGCGCAATCGACCGCATTCGCGCAGCCCGCGCCGGGCGCTGCCCCCTCGCCAGGACCGATCAAGGTCCCTGACGAGAAGCTACGGACGCTGCTCGGGATCACCAACGTAACGTTCAAGCAGGGACATCAACGCCTCGCGATCATCGATCGGCCGTTCAAGACGTGAGGTCGATCCTCACTTGACTGTCCCGTTCGTGCCATTTTGTTGTCGCTCTTGATTACATCTACCGAGATTTTGCCTAGAGGTGGTACTGCAGATCCGCATCCAGAGAGACACGCGTACCGATGTCAAAGCGACGGAAGGGCCGACGACGGAAGGGCGGACGACCGAAGCTCGGCAAGCGAAAGCTGCGGGCGGTATCGACGCGCCTTCCGGCCGAGTTGCTGGTCAAAATCGAGCGCTGGGCGGAGAGAGTCGGCCTCAGTCGCTCACGGGCCATTCGCGACCTGATCGTGAGAGGGCTTCGCAACACGTGAATTCAATATAGATACAGGGCGGCCGAGCCTCATCGGCTCCTGCAAGCGAACAGTGCTTGCCATTCGCTGAGCAGGCAATGTTGCTTGAGAGCGGACTGCAGAACGCTCCTGCGAGTCACAGCCGAAGCGGCGGATGCAAACAAGATCGATGCCGCCATCCATAGAGCGGCCGGACTGACGATGGCATCCGACAAATGTCGCGGCGGTGGATCCGGGAAAGGCCCGTGAACGCATCACGTCAACCCCCAGAATACCGCCAACAAGAGCCGGTCCAAGAATTCGATTGCCTCGCGGCAATCAATCGCCAAGATGGACTTGGTGACTGCATGCGTCGTTAGATTCCCTCGATCACTCCAACTGATCCAACGTCCGCGGCCATCCATGCTTCAGGCGACCAGCCCAGATCCTGCGCGCGACGCGCACATCCTCAATTCCATGCTGTCGATGCGGCACTGCCGACACGGCCTCATGATGTATTTGCGTAACGACGTTTATATCGGCCGCTCGTTCGATCGATACGGCGAGTATTCGGAGGGCGAGGTTGCGCTGTTTCGCGATTGGCTGCGACCGGGCGATGTCGCCCTCGATGTCGGCGCGAATATCGGCGCGCACACCATCCCGATGGCGCAGCTGGTGGGACCGGCCGGCTCGGTCTACGCATTCGAGCCGCAGCGGATCGTGTTCCAGATCCTTTGCGGCAACGTCGCATTGAACGAACTCAGCAACGTACAGACGCTGCAATGGGCGGTCGGGCACGCCGCAGGCGTGACCAAGGTTGCGCCGCTCGACTACGGTGCCGAGAACAATTTCGGCGGTCTCTCGCTTGGCGGCGACAAAGGCGAGGAGGTTGCTCTCGTCGCCATCGACGATCTCAATCTGCCAAGGCTCCGCTTGCTCAAGGTGGATATCGAAGGCATGGAGCTCAACGCGATCATGGGGGCGGCAGCCACCATTGAACGCTGCCGTCCCATCCTCTTCGTCGAGAACGATCGGCCCGAGAAGTCGACCCCTCTGCTCGCGCAATTGTTCAACGGCGGATACCGGCTGTGGTGGCATATGACGCGGCTGTACAACGGCGCCAATTTTCTCGGCAATGCGCAGAACGTGTTCGGCCCCGCGCAGTCCTTCAATGTGGTGGGGCTGCCGAGCGAAATGACGGACGTGAAATTGTCCTTGCCCGAGATCCAATCGCCGCAGGACGGCACTGCCTTTCTGGAGGCCAGCCTCAAGGGTGGAAAGGTCTTGTAGCGGACAAGGCCATGGCACTTGGCTCGACGGCATTTCGAGCCAGCTCCGCCCTGCTCCAGCAAATGCCTCGACACTGTTGAAACCCGACGCGCCGGCGGCTCATTCCGCCGCGTTAACGCTTTGGCAACGCATTAAGGGAGCCGAAAGGACAGCGCGCTAAAAAGGTCTCTTGTCGAGATGAACCGGGAGACCATATGCCCGATCGCTTTGCCCCCCTGCGCCGGCTCTGGCAAGCCCGAAGGACGCCGTCGGGCGCCGCCGGCAAGGGGCGATGGTCGGCAGCCAAGGCCGTCGCCAGCGTGCTCGCCGGAGCCGCTATCGCCATCTTCGCGGTCAGCCGTCCGCTGACCGCGCCGCTCCCCAATACGATCAACATGGCTGACATGACCTGGCCTGAGCTGCGCGCTGCCATTGAGCACGGCTACACGACGGTTATCGTAGCGAGCGGCGGCATCGAGCAGAACGGCCCGCACATGGTGCTCGGCAAGCACGACTACATCGTGCGTTTCACCGCCGAGCGCATTGCATCGAAGCTGACCAAGACCCTGGTCGCGCCGGTCGTATCTTTCGTTCCGGAAGGCGACTACACGCCCGCGACCGGCAACATGCAATATCCCGGAACGATAGGCCTTCCCGACAACGTCTTTGCCGGCGTGCTGGAAGGCATCGCGCGCAGCCTCAAGAATGCGGGCTTCAAAACGATTTGTTTCATTGCCGACCATGGTCAAAGTCAAAAACCGCAGAACGATGTCGCGGCAAAGTTGACGCGCGAATGGACCAGTGAGCGCGTCACCGTCGTCAGCGTCGCCGACTACTATGCCGACGAGGCCCAGACCCAATACCTGTTGGGCCAGGGCGAGACTCGCGCTTCCATCGGAGAACACGCAGGGATCACCGACACCTCGGAGCTGATGGCCGCACACCGTGACGGGGTCAACCTGCGCCGCCTCGCCGAAATGCGGCTGACGCTCGCTGCGAGCGGCGCGAGCGGCAATCCAGCCAAGGCATCGGCCGAGCGTGGCCAGGCGTTGCTGGAGATCAAGATCGACGCGGCGGTGCGCCAGATCCGGGCGTCATTGCCGACGCAATGAGGCCGGCGCAGTCGCGTCGAGAATCGAGTCCTGGTTACGGAAGGGGTAGACCAGCTGACCAACAAAGGTCTGCGGAAAGTTCGGGTCGTTGACCCCGTACGTCTGCGGCAGCTTGCCCTCCGGCATGTAGAAGGTTCCGAACAGGATATCCCAGAGCGAGAAAGTTGAGCCGAAATTCATGTCACCACCTTGCTCAGGCGTGGTGTGGTGCCAGCGATGGAAGACCGGGCTGGCAAAAACGTATTTGAGCGGCCCGAGGGTCCAGTTCAGATTCGCGTGCACATAGGCCGATGTCACGCTGTTGAACGGCGCCAAGAGCGCGATGGCAACCGTGGGGATCCCGATGAACATCATTATGGAATCGACGAGATAGGCATCGAGCCACAGGTTGATCGGGTGGAACCGATAGGCCGTCGTCCAGTCGACCTCCGCCGCCGAGTGGTGGATGGCGTGATAGCGCCACATCCGCCTGCCGTGGAAGAGTCGGTGGATCCAGTACATCAGGCAATCCGACAGCACGAGATAGAGGACCATTTGCGTCCACAATGGCAGCCGTCCGATTGGGCCGTAACCCTGTGCCAACGTCTCGCCGAAATTCCGCATGCCGAAGACCCAACCGATCCAGGCGGCGCCCAGGATCAGCAGAACCAGCCGCATGTATGGAATGAAGAAGGGAAGAACGAAGCAATAGCAGAGGTCGGTCACGAGACCCGGGTTGCGCCACCAGGGTCTACCGGGATTGCAGGCCAGGCTCGGGAACGGCGTCAGCGCCGCAAAGACGACGGCGAAGGCGACCGTGCTCGGGACGGCAACAATCAAGACCTCATGGATCCGGACCACAAATGGCGTAAAGAATTCGATCATTGTTCCCGTGCGCGGGGTGGGCCGTTCAGCGGGGCAACATTTAGCAAGTACTAGTAAAGAATCGTTTTCAGCGTTCGTTAGAGAACGCGGCGCGGAGGCAAGACTTCGCTACCCCCAAGCAATGGCCGTGCCCCGGCACGTTCGGCGTCAACGGATACCTAACTGCCTTGCCGAAATGACGCACCATGTTAACAAGAATCCGCTGTATCAGCCTTGGCAGAGCCGCCATTATGAAGATAGTGACGAAGTGGCGGCATTGCTGATCATCGCCGTGGGGCGGTGGCGCACGGGGTCTCCAAAGGGATTGAAATGCGGCGCATCGCGCTACTGACGGCGCTCATCGTGAGCTGGACGGTCGGTGCCTGTGTCGCCGATGATATGCAGAATCCCCGCGTTTCGTTTGCCGACGTCGACTGGGGCGCGGTGCAATCGTCGCTTTTGAAATATGAGGCCTTGAAGCCCGATGCCGACCGAGGCCCGAACGCGGCCAACGAAATCCTTCGGCTGAACACGGCAACGTTCGATCGTTTTTCCGATATTGCGACGAGCTCCGTGCCGGTCTTGCTGCCGTTCGACATCGCGGCTCTTCTCAGCGACCGCGCGGGCGGCTTCGAGCGAGACAAGCCGACCGACTCCTACCTCAAGGGCTTTCACGCGACCAAGTTCTTCTTTCCCGGTCCTTCGGGCTACGACGCCGCGTTTGCAGTGCGACCGGCGGAAGTGCCCGCTCTCGCGGACATCCAGTTTTCCGATCAGGCGGAGATCCTGATTTCCGGATCGTCCGTGCTCTACGAGCTCGACGGACCGGCCATCGACACGGGAAAGAGCGTGCCGGCGCTAGAGGCTGACTTTCCCGGAATTCGCCGGCGGCTCATCGAAAGCCGGGTGCGCTACACCTTCGTCCGTTACGGCGTGCCCTATATGGTGTCCATGCTGTGTTTCGACGGCGGCATCAGGGCGCATCAGCTGTCGTGCCGACAGGCCGATCGGATTGTCGTTCATTTTCTTCAATCGCTGGAGGTTGTGGGTGGGATGCCGCAGCCGCGGCTCGCTGCCAAACCTCCGCGCACGATTGCGCGCCCGACCGCCACGTCTCCCGACTTTACCTTCTATGGGCCGGGTCAGCTCATTCCAGGAACCGGCATGAGCGGCAACAACGGTCTGGTCGACTACACCGTCTACGCCAAGATCCGCTTCCCGTTCGCCGCGGCTCCCGCCTACGCAAATTCACAATCCTTCATGAATTGGGGCGACTGCGATCACACCGGGCGAGTGCCGTCCGGCGTTCACACCAAGGACGCCGCCTATCATTGTCGTGTCAACGACAAGCCGCTCGTGTTCGACGAGTCGAAGAACTATACCTATCCGTGGCAGGACAATTTTTGCGAGCACCGCTGGTTCTTCGTCAGCCAATGTCCCTCGGGCATGGGCCATCAAGGCCAGGACGTCCGACCGGGCGACTGCCACATGCGCAACGAAGGCGCTGATCGCTGCGACCCCTATCTGCACGACGTCGTCGCGGTGCGTGACGGCATGGTCCTGCGCAACGCCAAACAGGAGGCCCTGATCCTTTTCGTTGATGCGCCCGGCGAGCATCTGCGCATCCGCTATCTGCACATGAGCCCGAAATTGATGGACCAGGACGCAATGTTGAGCGGGCGCGTCCTGCGCGAGGGCGACGTCGTCGGCAAGGTCGGCAATTTCGACCGCAGGGAAAACGGCACGACCTACCATCTGCATTTCGACGTTCAGGTGCCGACACGCGACGGTTGGGTCTTCATCAATCCGTATTCGATGTTGGTGACCGCGTACGAGCGACTGATCGGCGGGCGCGGAACCGAACTCAAACAGGAGCTCCCGGTCACAATCGACGGCACACAAAGCGAGGCCCGGCTCGACGGCCTGGCTTCAGGCGGACTCGATGGCCGGCAGGGCGCAGCGATCCCGATCGCCAGCAAAGCGGAAGTCGATACCAACCACGCACGGCGGCGCATCTTTCATCATGACAAGGCCCATGCCAGCGCGCGCCATTGCATCCGCAAATGCCGGCATTCGTGAGCAAGTTCCATTGCTGTAACCTCCGGAGCTGTCAGCGTTGAAGGCAATTGGCGGAGGACGCCTTCGGCCCGCCGGCCCCCTAAACTGTGCGCTTGGACATGAACAAGGTCGCCTTGGAGCTTCTCAGCGAAGAGCGATTTCGGCAAATCATTGAGCGGTCCCTGGACGGGACCGACAGCGTTGGTCTGACCATGAAGCGACAGACCAAACTGCTTGAGCGGGAGTTGCAGGACCTGTCCCATGATGAGTTCGTCGGTTTTGCGGCCCACTTTCACAGGCTCTTCGGCGACGCCTGTCGAGAGGATTTGTGGATCGTTGCGTATGTGGTGATGGACGGCTGCAGCGATGGTTGCTTTATGGACTTCCGCACGTGGCTTATCACGCGGGGCAAATCGGTCTACGCAGCGGCAATGCACAGTCCTGACTCGCTCTGCGGCGAATTTGACAAAATTCCGAAGGGCGAGATCCCGCTGTGGGAATACTACTTTGGAACACAGTTCGACGCGCAATTTGGCGCGGAGGCCTTCAGCGAAATATACGAGCGTTATCACTTTGCAGATTTTGAGCCGCACAGGATTCGCGATCCCGAAAATCACTGGACGAATGACGACGAGGGTTCCATGAAACGGCTCTGCCCGAATGTATTCGAGGTATATTGGGGCAGTCTCAGATTTTGAGGTGTCGCGGAAATCCGCTCCGGTTCGGTGACCGCTCTACCCGTCATTCGTTGGCATCGCCGTTCAGCTCTGGGGTAAGTCGTCCCAATGTCGCAACTCTTCGATCGTCGGCTTTGGCTGAAATCCGTATTGACCGCCGCCGTCGCCGCGTGCTCCGGCTTGCGACCCGCCGTCTCCGCGTCGTTCGAGCAATGGGTCGCAGCGTTTCGGTCTCGTGCTTTGGCACGCGGCGTGTCGGACGCCACCTACACGCGGGTGATGACCGGACTGAAACCCGACACCAGCGTCTATGGCCTTGTACGCGACCAGCCCGAATTCAACGAGCAGCTTTGGCAATATCTCAATCGCCGTGTGTCGGATTGGCGCATCATCACGGGCAAGGAACGCGCCAAGGAGATCGCCCCATTGCTCGCGCGCATCGAGCACGACTTCGGCGTCGATCGCTTCACCCTGCTCGCGCTGTGGGGCGTTGAGTCGAGCTACGGTGACGTGATCACCAATCCAAAATATATGCGCCCCGTCATTCCCGCCCTCGCCGCGCTCGCGTGGGGCGAGCCGCGCCGACGCGCGTATTGGGAACAGGAACTGCTGAACGCCCTGATCATCGTCGAGCGCGGCTGGAGCAACCCGAAAGACATGATCGGGTCCTGGGCCGGCGCCATGGGCCACACCCAATGGATGCCGGAGGTCTGGGTCAATATTGGTGTCGACTACAACGGGGATGGCCGCATCTCGCCGTTCGGCGCGCCTGACGATGCGCTCGCGGGAACCGCACGCTTTCTGGTCGAACGCGGGCACTACCGTCGCGGCGAAGCGTGGGGCTGCGAGGTGAAGCTGCCGTCCGGATTACGCCCGCCTAGTCGTTCAACATGGCGCACTTATACCAAGTGGCACGACCTCGGCCTGTCCCGCGCCGACGGCGCCGCCTTTGCCCGGCCTGACGACAAGGTAAGATTGACGGTTCCGGTCGTCGGCGGACCGGCCTTTCTGATCGGCCAGAATTTCTCGGCGGTGAGCGCCTACAATCCCGCATTCAGCTACACGCTCGCCGTCGTCCATCTCGCCGATCGTATCGCCGGCGCGGGCCCCTTCGTGCAGCCCTTCCCCGGCGGCGAGCGATTGCCGACGCTGACCGAAGTGCAGGAGATCCAGCGCCGGCTGACCGCGCTCGGCTTCAATACGGAAGGTACCGACGGACGCGTGGGACGCGATACCATGGTCGCGGTGCAGGCGTTCCAGCGCAAAGTCGGGCTGGAGCCGGCCGACGGCTATGCTGGCCTGAAGGTCTTGGCACGGTTGCGCCAGGGGTCATGACCGCTGAGGCGGATCTCAAAGCCGCGATGCGGAAGCTGGCATGCGCGAGGAACGCTGATTGATCTCGTGCGTATTGACCCAGTTGGTTAGAAACGCGACGAAGATCTCGACCTTCTGCGGAACAGTGCCGGCGCGCGGATAGGCCGCGAGCAACGGACGCTGGGCAACCGTGTGGCGTGGAAGAAAGGTGACCAATGCGCCCGCCGCGAGATCGTCGGCGACGCTGTAGCGGGGCAACAAGGCGATGCCCAAACCCGCCAGCGCAGCTTTGCGCAGTGCCAGCGCGCTGTTGGAGAAGAACACGCCCTTGACTTTGACCGACAGCGATCGGCCCCTCCCCTTCGGCCCCGCGAACCGCCAGATTCGGTCATTGGCGGCGACGTTCATGTGGATCAGACAGTCGTGATCCGCGAGCTCAGCCGGCGCGGTCGGACGGCCCGCGCGCGCGAAATAGGCGGGAGCCGCGCACACGACCCAATCCAATGGCGCGATCTCTCGTTCGACGATCGACGAGTTCGGCAGCGAAGAAATGCGGAGCGCGAGATCGAGACCACGTTCGGCGAAATCATAGGGTCGTCGAAAGGAGACATCCTCGAGCGTGAGCGACACGTGCAATCGCGGATGCAATGTCGCGAAGTCGACGATCGCGTCGGCGAGATGCAAGGTGCCGAACGACTTCGGCGCCGCCAGTTTCAACGTGCCGACCGGCTCCGTTCGGGTTCGGACGATCGCGCGCTCGCGACTCTCGATCTGTCCAAACACGTGCTCGCAAAATTCCAGATATGACCGGCCTTCATCGGTCACATTGAGCGAGCGCGTCGAGCGATTGAGCAGGCGCACGCCGAGACGGCTCTCGAGATCGCTGACATGCCGCGACACCAGCGCCCGCGACAGTCCGAGCTGATTGGCGGCAACCGTGAAGCTGCCCGAGCGCACAACGCGGACGAAACTCTCCATGGTGCGAAACCGGTCCACATCAGCACTCCAACCACAAACGAACAACCGACTAACCACACTATTGTTTACGAATATGCAACAATGCCGTTCGCATTTAGCGGCTTATGTGCGCAAATGTCAAAGTCTATAGTCGCGTGCAAATGCAGCCGTGCGCGGACGAACGCCCGACGTACACTTAACGCCCGACGTGCACTAAGGAACGCCCCTGGGAGGATGGCCAGCGATTTCAGATGCCCGCGATCGAAACCGAGCGGCTAGTGCCCGCTTTCCGAAGTTCGTGATACATGGCAGCACCCTCGTGCACGAATTTCGGAAGCAAAGGGCAATAGCAAATCTATGATTCTAGTGCCGCTTTTCGATTTGAAGTCCCTGGGTCGGACTCGCTGCTTGCGATGCCGGGACTTCAAATCGGCGGCACTAGCATGATCGAATGAAAGTTCCCCCACCGTCACAAGCAATCACGTCCAAAAAACATAAAGGTGTTGACGATGACGAAGTCGAGACTCGTGGATGCGGCCATTCGCCGGCCGACGGACCCGACGACCAACGAAACCGGCGCGATCGAACGGCCGACACCCGCCGGGACCAATATCGCGGGTTACGGAAGCGACGTGGTGGCGGATACGTTGCGCGCGCTCGACATTCCCTATATCGCGCTCAATCCGGGCGCCAGCTACCGCGGACTGCACGACAGCATCGTCAATCACCTGGGCAACCAAAGCCCGCAAATGCTGCTGTGCCTGCATGAGGAAAGCGCGGTCGCGATCGCGCACGGCTATGCCAAGGTGACCGGCAAGGCCATGGCCGCTGCGGTGCATTCGAACGTCGGGCTGTTTCACGCGACCATGGCCGTGTTCAACGCCTGGTGTGATCGCATGCCGATCGTGATCCTGGGCGCGACCGGCCCGGTCGACGCCGCCAAACGACGGCCCTGGATCGACTGGATCCACACGGCGCGCGACCAAGGCGCGCTGATCCGCAACTATACCAAATGGGACGACCAGCCGGCCTCGCCCGCGGCCGCGCAGGAAGCACTGATGCGCGCCGCGTGGATTGCCAACACCGAGCCGATGGGACCGGTCTACATCAATCTCGATGCGGAGTTGCAAGAGGCAAAACTCGCCGAAGAGGTCCCGCCGCTCGATCCCGCACGCTTCATGCCAGCGATGCAGAGCGCGGCGGCGCCCGAGCTTGTGGCCAAGGCCGCGGCCCTGCTGAAATCAGCCAAGCATCCGATCATTCTGGCCGGGCGCGCCTCGCGTGGCGAGGCTGCCTGGGATGCGCGCGTCGCGCTTGCGGAAACTCTCAATGCCAAGGTCTACACCGACCTGAA
>Ga0126369_10004373_pt1 | contig 10363 bp, 8 predicted proteins | sample PanSoiMetaPlot_1_FD_109646 | JGI IMG/M metagenome (GOLD analysis project Ga0126369, IMG submission 109646) | Tropical forest soil microbial communities from Panama - MetaG Plot_1 | ecosystem: Environmental > Terrestrial > Soil > Tropical forest > Bulk soil | place: Panama | collected 2016-02-17
AAGCTGACGTCGCTGGTCATCGATCCGCCGGACGGCCGGGTACCTTCGCTCACGGCCGACGCGCGCGCGCGGCAGGCGGCGCGGAACGCCGACAACCGCGAGCATCCGGCCGACGGCCCGGAAAACCGATCGCTGCAGGAGCGCTGCCTCTCGTTCAACGCCGGACCGCCGATCAACATCGGGCCGTACAACAATTTCGTCCAGATCTTCCAGACGCGCGATGCGGTCGTGATCTACACCGAGATGATCCACGACGCGCGCATCGTCTGGACCGACGGCCGGCCGCATGCGCCGGCCGGGATCCGGCAATGGCTCGGCGACTCGCGCGGCCGCTGGGAGGGCGACACGCTCGTCGTCGACACGACGAATTTCACCGACAAGACCGGCTTCCGCGGATCGTCGGAGCGGCTGCACCTGGTCGAGCGCTTCCGCCGCGTCGACGGGAACACGCTGCGCTACGAGTACACCGTCGACGATCCGTCGACGTTCACGAAGCCGTGGACGGCCGCGCTGCCGATGACGAAGGCAAGCGCGCGAATGTACGAGTACGCGTGCCAGGAAGGGAACTACGCGCTGCCCGACATCCTGCGCGGCGCGAGGTACGAGGAACGACACCCGTCGCGATAGCAGACGAGGAGGCACCGTGGGACGCATTGGTCGGAGCTTTCTGCTCGTGCAGCAGTCCTACCGGATTCTGATGCAGGACAAGGAACTGATGGTGCTGCCGGTGATATCGGGCGCGACCATCATCGCGGTCGTCGGCGGCGTCGCGTTTGGATTCGGCATTCCTCTCGACGGGATTGGCCGGCACCAATCCGCCGCGTTGTACCTGCCGATGTTCGTGCTGTATGTCGTCGCGTACGCCGTCGGCATCTTCTTTCAGGCGGCGATCGTTGCCGGCGCGACTGAGCGCATGCGCGGTGGCGATCCGACAGTCCGGTCGGCGCTCGCCGCCGCCGGCCGGCGTGCCGGCGCCATCCTGGTGTGGGCACTCGTCGCGGCGACCGCCGGCATGGTGCTGCGGACGATTCAGGAGCGCGTCGGGTTCATCGGCAGAATCGTCGTCGCCATCATCGGCGCCGCCTGGTCGGTTGCGACGTTCTTCGTCGTGCCGGTGCTCGTCCTCGAGGATCGGTCGATTCCCGACTCGTTCAATCGCTCGATCGCCGTGTTCAAGAAGACGTGGGGTGAAACCGTCGTGGGCGGCACGAGCCTGGGCGCCGCGGCGGTGTGCGCGTGGGTCACGCTCGTTGCCGTCGTCGGCCTGCTCGCCTACGTCATCGGCATCGCGGCGCTCGTGGTGTTCTTTGCGGGCGCCATCTTTCTGATGATCTTCTTCTCCGCGCTGCAGGCAGTTTTCGTGGCGTCCCTCTTCCGCTACGCAACAGAAGGCGATGCGCCAGGCTTCGACCCCGATCTGTTCAAGCACGCGTTCGTGCCGAAGGCGCGCTAAACGGATCAGGTCACGGCGAGATTCGGCTGGATCGCCGGCGCGCCGCATTCCGCCCCACCGGTGTAGAGCTCGAGGATTGCGGCTACTTGTCCAGCTTCGTGAAGCGGCCGCTTCCGAGCCGGCGAAACCCGCCGCCGTCGACGGAGAACTCTTCGGTGACGTCGAACGCCGTGGCCGATCGCACAGACAGCAGGCGGCGGAGCTGATAGGTCTTGCCGTTGGCGAAGATCGGCGAGGTTTCGAACGTGATGGCGATCGGGCTCCGCCAGCTCGCGACGCTGACCAGCTCGACGCCGTCGCCGCGCCGCTCGACGAACGCCATCGCGTTCGTCCCCGGATCGAGGCCGACGGACAGCTGCTCGCGATACGGCCTGCCCGCGAGATCGCCCTCGATGCGTCCGGCGACGAAGTTCGACGCGCCCGTCCGCGCGAACGTCGCGGTCCCGTTCCGGCTTCCGCCGCTCAGCGGCGGATACTCGGCGCCGACGTACTCGAACGACCAGCGGCCGACGAAGTACTCGATGCGCTGCTCGACGTGCGGCTGGATCACTTCGGCGCGCGGTCGGCGCTGCAGTGCCACCGTGACCGCGAACTTCTGCGCGCCCACGGCAAGCGTGCCCGTGCCCTTCATCGCATTGCCTTCCGCCGCGAGCTCGGCCGTTAGCACGACGGCGCCGAGTTTGGAGTCGTCCGCCGCTTCGATGATCAGTGTGGTTCCAGCGACCTCGAGGCGCTTCAGCGGCGTTTCGCTCGTCGCGTTCAGTCCGTTGGTGAGGCCCGCGTAGCCGTCGCCCTTTTTCGCAATCGTGATGATGAAGGTGCTCTCGCCGCCGCCCGAGGCAGTGAGCGTGCCGCGCCAGTTGCCGACGACAGGATCCGCAGGTTGGGCCGGTCGGGCGGGCTGCGCAAGTGGCGACTGCGGAGACCCGACGACCGATGAACACACCAACGCGACAGCCAACGCGCAGCGATGCATCAGACACCTCGAGGCGGGTCCAAAAGGACCCGCCCTACAGCGGACCGTCGTAGACGAAAGGACGTAGGCCGGTCCATTCGGACCCGGGACGTAGGCCGGGTCCATTCGGACCCGGGACGTAGGCCGGGTCCTTTCGGACCCGGGACGTAGGCCGGGTCCTTTCGGACCCGGCGTTGCCGTAGCCGGGTCCCTTCGGGACCCGGCATCACTGCTGCGACGTGCTCCGCGGCGCCTTCCGATGCGCGTCGAAAAACTCGACGATCGCGGCGACGTTCGGCGCGACGACGTCGCTGTGCAGGCCGCCGGGCACTTCGATGTACCTGTGTTCGACCCCCAGCTCTTTCAGCTTCGCGACCATCGTCCGCGAGCCGGCGACGTTGACCGTTGGATCGGCGTCGCCGTGCACGATGATTTCCGGGACGCCGCGGATCCGCTCGAGCGCGGCCGGCGCGCCGCTGCCAGAAATCGGGGCGATGGCCGCCCAGACGTCCGGGTACTTGGGCGCGATCTTCCACGTGCCGATGGCGCCCATGGAGTGGCCCATCAAATAGATGCGGCTCTCGTCGATCCTGTACTGCTGGCGCACGTGCTGGAGGACCTCCATCACGTCCTGCTCGCTGAGCTCCTGCGTTCGCTTCGTCGCCGGATCCGCCGGCGGATTGCCGAGGCCCCAGCCGTACGATCCGTCCACGCGATAGCCGAGCGGCGCCGCGACGATGTAACCGTGTGATTCGGCGAGGGGCGGAAGCGCTCTGTTGTAGCTCTCGAAGAAGGCGTCTTCGGTGCCGCCGAGGCCGTGCAGCGCGACGATCAGCGGAAACGCCCTCGAGCCGTTGTACGCCGCCGGCACGTACATGCGATAGGGCAGGATTTCGTTGGCCGGCGCAAGCAGATAGTGGCGCTTGAAGTCGCCGGTGCGGCCGGCGAAGGGATCCTTGCCGCCCTTCGCGCCGGCGGCGACGGCTTCGGCCGCTTGGAAGTCGCGTTCCGGATCGAACGTGCGCAGCTCGAGCCGCCCGCGGTTCACGTTCTTCATGCGGTCGATCGGAAACAGAATGTCGGCGCGGACGCTCTCGGGCGCGCGCTTCCCATCCGCTTCCAGGCGGCTGACCAAGTCGTCCAGCCCTTTGCGCACCGCGATCGCCAGCGACGCGAACCCAAGCGGCCTGCCCTGATCGCTGATGTCGACGGTCATCAGGTACGCGCCGTCTGGAACATCGTGAAGATCGACCTCGAACGGAAACGGCGATTCGCGAAGATCCCGCGCGACGCCTTCGAATGTGCCGAGCTCCTTCACGATCTCCGGCGGGCCTTGCGCCTGCTGCGGGCCGGGCGTCGGCGCGGGCGGCCGCTTGCGCAGCGCGAGGTGAGCGACGACCGGACGCTGCAGCATGATCGCCGGCGCGTAAATCTGCTCGAGTCGCAGACCGTACGACTTGGTCGAGTCGGCAACGACGCGATCGGTGCGCAGCACGAGGGAGTTCGCGTACTCGACTTCATCGGTCCACGGCCGGTTGTTCAGAAGCGCCATCCCTTTGGCGAAGAGCCGGCGCAGCTCGCCGTTCCTCCCCAGACGACCGGCCTCGGCGATCTGCACGTCGAGCGCATCGATCTGCGCCTTCAGCTCGCCCTGCGGCCTGACGGTGTTCTTTCGCGTGAGGTATTGCACGCGAACGGATGCAAGGCTGGTGAGCGCCTGCGGAAACGCAGCCGCCGGCGCAAACGCCGAGAGGGCAGCGACGAGGAGAAGACGAGCTCTCATGGGCAATCTCCTGCGGCGCATGGTAACAGGGATTCGGTATTCGGGATTCGGGATTCGCTCGGGATTCGGGATTCGCTTGGTATTCCGCGATTCGTCACCGCTCCCAATCGACCTGAGGCGATCGGTAGAAGTTGATGCCCAGCGCGCTCCATCGCGGCGCCTGCGCCGCGAGGCGCCCGCGAAACTCCAGCCACGCGCGGCGCTTCGCCGGCGACCAGGCGATCTCGGCGATCTCGGCCAACCGCGGGAACGCGAGCAGCTCCACTTCGCGAATGTTGGTGACTGTCTCGCTCCAGAGCGGCGCCTCGACCCCGAGCAGCGCCGATTCGGGAACATCCGCATACAGAGTCGCGGGATCCCAGTCGTACGCGTCTTTTGTCTCGATCATGCCCGCCCAGTTCAGGCCGAGCGGCGTGTTGGCGTCGTACTTCATGTCGATGTAAAGGCGGTTCGCCGACGAGACAATCACGTTCGCGCCTCGCGCGGCCGCGGCGGCCGGCGACGCCTCGGGGCGCCAGTGCTGCACGATCGTCGACGGCGCCAGCGACGCGGCGGCGATTTCGTCCCATCCGATCATCTGCTTCCCGTGCGCCGCGACGATCGACTGCACGCGCTCGACGAACGCTTTGTAGATCTCAGGACTCAGGGTCTTCACTTCGTCGCCGCCGATATGGACGTACGGCCCAGGCGTCATCGCCGCGATTTCCCGCACGACGTCGTCGATGAAGCGGTACGTCGCGTCGCTGGTCACGCAGAGTGCGCTGAAGCCGACGTCCGTGTCCGTATACAGATCGCGCGCCTTGCCGTCGCAGTTCAACTCGGCATAGGAAGCCAGCGCCGCGTTGGTGTGGCCCGGCATGTCGATCTCCGGGACGATGGTGATGAAGCGCGCGGCGGCAAACGCGACCAGGTCGGCGTACTGCTCGCGCGTGTAGAAGCCGCCGCGTCCGCCGCCGACCTGCGTGCTGCCGCCGTGCCGCGCGAGGTTCGGCCAGGATGCGACGTCGATGCGCCACCCCTGGTCGTCCGCGAGATGGAGGTGCAGCCGGTTCAACTTGTACAGCGCCATGAGGTCGAGATAGCGCTTTACCTCGTCCACGGTGAAGAAGTGACGGGCGACGTCGAGCATGGCGCCGCGCCACACGAAGCGCGGGGCGTCGACGATACGCACGGCCGGCGCGGTGACCGGCCGCGATCTGTCGGGCCGCACGCCGCCGAACTCGACGAACGGCGGCAGCAGGTGACGGAGCGTCTGCACGCCGTAGAACAGCCCGGCCGGCGCGCGCGCCACAATCGTGACGCCGTCCACCGCAATCGACAGCTCGTATCCCTCGTCAGACGTCGATGCGCCGCCGAGCGACAGCACAATCCGCCCGGTGCGCGAGCCGCCGGGACCCGCCACCTCGACCGGCGGCGGCGCCGTCGCCGCGGCGAGGCCGATCCAGTCGGACAGGTAGCGGCCGATCGCGGCGACGCGCTCGTCGTCGGCGACCTGGATCGTCGTCGCCGCCGTTATCGCGAACGGCGGATCGCCCAGCCGCACGTCGATCGCGGCGGGGTTCGGAATGACCGCGTGCGTTCGCATCACCGGAGCGAGCAGGCGCGCCGGACCGCGCGGAAGCCTCGCGCACGAGGCGCCGGCGGCGCAGGCGACGACCACGACGAGGGTGAGCGCAACCGTGCGCATGTCAAACGGCGGCCTAGCGTACTCGAAACCTGTGTTAAGGTCAGCGGGAGCGCGTCACATGACAGAGCGCGTCACCGACAAGGCGCTGTATCTGAACCGTCGGGAATTCATCGCGGCGGCGGCTGCCGCCTTCGGAGTCGCGGCCACCTCCCGCCTCGACGCGCAGCCCGCGGTCCACGGTCGGCGGCTCGAGAACGTGCAGAAGAGTCCGCTCAGCACCGACGAGCGCCCGAACCCGTGGGAACACATCACGAGCTACAACAACTACTACGAGTTCGGCATCGACAAGAACCTGCCGGCGATGTTCTCGAAGAACTTCCGGACCGCGCCGTGGACCGTCGCCGTGTCGGGCGAGTGCGGCAAGCCGGCGGCCTACCACCTCGAAGACATTCTCTCGGGCCAGATGTTCGAGGAGCGGATCTACCGGCATCGCTGCGTCGAAGGTTGGTCGATGGTGATTCCGTGGGTCGGGTTCCCGCTCGCCAACTTCATCAGACGCTGCGAGCCGACCTCCAGGGCGAAGTACCTTGAGTTCACGACGATCAACGACGCGAAGCAGATGCCGGGCATGCGCAGCTCGGTGTTGCGATGGCCGTACGTCGAGGGCCTGCGGATGGACGAAGCGCTCCATCCGCTCACGATTCTTTCGGTCGGACTCTACGGTGAAGCCCTGCCGAACCAGAACGGCGCGCCGCTGCGCCTCGTCGTGCCGTGGAAGTACGGGTTCAAGAGCATCAAGGCGATCGTCAGGATCCGCTTCACCGAGAAGGAACCGCTGAACTCGTGGCAGGAAGCGGCGCCGTCGGTCTACGGCTTCTACTCGAACGTCAACCCGTCGGTCGGCGATCAGGGGTACGAGCGCCGGCTTGGCGAGTTCCTGAAACGAAAGACACTGATGTTCAACGGCTACGGCGATCAGGTCGCGAGCTTGTACGCCGGCATGAACCTCAGGAAGTTTTTTTGAACCTTACCTGCTTCAGCGCAGCGGCGCCGGCCGGAAGCTCCGCGGCCCCGGCGGGGTGGCCGCCCTTTTTCAGTATGAAGGCCAGCACGTCGGCGACCTCAGACGCCTTCAGCGTCCCCGGCGCATCGCCGGGCATCGTCGCGGTGATTCGCTCGAACAGATCGCCGAGCGGCTGATCGTTCCATTCGATCACGAACTCCTTGTCCGAGAGCGCCGGAGCCTGCGCGTCGCCTTCGAGATTCGGACCGTGGCAGCTCGTGCAGCTCTTGCTGTAGACGGCTTCGCCGCGCGCCGCCTGCGCATCGGTGTAGACCCCGTCTTGCGTCGTCCTCGATTGAGCCGCGAGCGCGAGTGCCATCAACAGCGGAAAGAATCGCATCGAATGTCACGATTGTGACACAGCGAGTCTGGTCGCGTGCTCGGCCATGTATCGAACTCGCGCGCCGAAGGTGGCGAATCGCGCGTCGGTCGTCTGCCCTTTCACGTAGCGGTAGTAGATCTGCTGAATCACGACCGCGATCTTGAAGACAGCGAAGATCTCGTAGTAGCGGATGCCGGACAGATCGCGCCCCGAGCGCGCCGAGTAGCGCTCGATGATCTCGTCTCGCGTGAAGTAGCCGGGGCGATGCGTGACCGTCGTCAGCGCGTCGCGCTGTTCGGGCGGTGCCGTCGGCTCCCAGTAGGCGAGGACGATGCCGAGATCGACCAGCGGGTCGCCGAGCGCGCTCATCTCCCAGTCGAACACCGCCACGAACCGGCCCACATCGTCCGGATCCAGCATCACGTTGTCGAGCTTGAAATCGCCGTGGACGACCGACGGCGACGCCGGATCGCCGGGCAGGTGATCGCGCAGCCATGCGGCGAGCGCGTCCATCTCGGGCAGCGCATCGGTTCGCGATCGCTGCCAGCGTTCGGTCCAGCCGCGCACCTGGCGCTCCACGAAGCCCGCGGGCTTGCCCAGCGTCTGCAGCCCGTTGCCGGCGACGTCGATGGCGTGCAGATCGGCGAGCGTATCGATCATCGTGCCGCTCAGCCGCCGTCGTGCGACCGCATTCGCGAGCGCGGGGGGCTCCTCCAGGCGGACGACGATGCCGCGCCGCCGTTCCATAGCGTAGAAGACGGCGCCGACGATCGACGCGTCCTCGCAGAGCAGGTACGGCCGCGGCGCGAGCGGGAACACGCGGTGCATCGCCGACAGCCAACGGAACTCGCGCGCCATGTCGTGCGCGGTCGGCGCGACGGGACCGATCGGCGGACGGCGAACGACGACGTCGGTGTCGCCGAATCGGACGAGGTAGGTCAGATTCGAGTGGCCGCCGGGGAATTGCGCGACGGTCGGCTCGCGACTGACGTCGAGGCCGGGCACGCCGCACGCAGGCAGGCGTTCGCGCAGCCACGCCGTGAGGCGCGCCCAATCGAGCTGTTCGTCCGCGCGGACGTCTTTGACGTCGAGGTCCATCGTTTGCCAAAAAGGCTATCATGCGCGCCATGCGCTTCGAGCACTCCGAGAAGGCCGTCGATCTCCAGCGGCGTCTGACGGCGTTCATGAACGAGCATGTCTACCCGAATGAAGGTCTGTACCGCCGGCAGATCGGCGACCGTCCGCTCGCCGACTGGAAGCTGTGGAAGCCGGCGGCCATCGTCGAGGAGCTCAAGCCGAAAGCGCGCGCCGCCGGACTATGGAATCTCTTTCTGCCCGAGAGCGAGTACGGCGCCGGACTGACCAACGTCGAGTACGCCCCGCTCTGCGAAATCATGGGCCGCGTGCCCGGCTTCGGATCGGAGGTCTTCAACTGCTCCGCGCCCGACACCGGGAACATGGAAGTGCTCGTCCGGTACGGTACCGAGGCTCAGCGGAAGCAGTGGCTCGAGCCGCTGCTCGCCGGAACGATCCGCTCGTGCTTCGCGATGACCGAGCCGGACGTCGCTTCGTCGGACGCGACGAACATCCGCGCACGCATCGAGCGCGACGGCGACGAGTACGTGCTGAACGGCCGCAAGTGGTGGACGTCGGGCGCCGGCGATCCGCGGTGCGAGATCGCGATCTTCATGGGGAAGTCCGATCCGGCCGCGGCGAAACACAAGCAGCAGTCGATGATTCTCGTGCCGATGGACGCGCCCGGCGTCACGATTCGGCGGATGCTGAACGTCTTCGGCTACGACGATGCGCCGCACGGCCACGCGGAGGTGACGTTCGAGAACGTCCGCGTGCCCGCGTCGAACATGCTGCTCGGCGAGGGACGCGGGTTCGAGATTGCGCAGGGACGCCTGGGTCCGGGTCGCATCCATCACTGTATGCGGCTCATCGGCGTCGCCGAGCGGGCGCTCGAGGCGATGTGCGGCCGCATCCAGACGCGCGTGGCGTTCGGCAAAACGCTGGCGGAACAGGGAACGATCCGCGCCGACATCGCCGAATCGCGGATGGAGATCGAGCAGGCCCGTCTGTTGACGATGAAGGCGGCGTATCTGATGGATACCGCCGGCAACAAGGCGGCGCGCGGCGAGCTGGCGATGGTCAAGGTCGTCGTGCCGCGCATGGCGCTCGGCGTGCTCGATCGCGCGATCCAGGCGCACGGCGGTGCCGGCGTCTGTGACGACTTCCCGCTCGCGCAGATGTGGGCGCACACGCGGACGATTCGGCTGGCCGACGGCCCGGATGAAGTGCATCGCGAGGCGATCGCGAAGCTCGAGCTCAAGAGGGGACTAGGGGACTAGGGGGCTAAGGGACTACGGGGCTGGGGGACTACGGGACTCGATGAGCTTTCATCGCGCGATCCAGATTTTGGATCGCGGTTTGCTGCGCCGGGACACAAGCGGCTCGCTGATGTAGAAGCTCAGCCGCTGAAGGGAGCAGTGATGAAAGCCGCATTTGCAGGCGTCGTGGTGGCTGCCGCGCTCATCGTCGTCGTTCAGGCGCCGATGGGCGCCGCGCCTCAGACCACGACGACCAAGCCGTCCGATTCGACGCTCGCCAAGTCGATCGAGCGCAAGATCCACAACTCGACGCTGAAGAAATACGACGTCAAGGTGGACGTCGAGAACGGCGTCGCCACGCTCAAGGGCACCGTGCCGACCGAAGCCGACCGTCGCAAGGCCGCTCAGCTCGCGACCGTGCGCGGCATCGCGCGCGTCGACAACCAGATCATGGTCGACCTCGACGCGGGCCGCGCGAAGGGGACGGCGGGACGCGCCGCCGACAAGACGAAAGAGGGCGTCGACAAGGCGATCGACAAGTCGGCTGACGGCATCTCGACGGCCACGCAGAAGACGAAGGAAGGCGCCGGCACGGCCGCCGATAAGACGGCGCAGGGCCTCTCGAAGGCGGGCGAGGCGATCACCGACGTCTGGATCAAGGCGCGCGTCAAGTCGAAGTTCGTCGACGACGATCTGCTGAAGGGGAGCGATCTCACGGTCGACGTCGACGATCACGTTGTCACGCTGTCCGGCACGGTCCCGTCGGAGGCTGGCCGCCTGCGCGCGATTGAGGAGACGAAGAAGGTCGATGGCGTGAACCGCGTCGT
>Ga0126369_10004374_pt1 | contig 10363 bp, 7 predicted proteins | sample PanSoiMetaPlot_1_FD_109646 | JGI IMG/M metagenome (GOLD analysis project Ga0126369, IMG submission 109646) | Tropical forest soil microbial communities from Panama - MetaG Plot_1 | ecosystem: Environmental > Terrestrial > Soil > Tropical forest > Bulk soil | place: Panama | collected 2016-02-17
AGCTCGGCCTCCGGCAGATCGATGTATTTCCAGCCGCCCTGGATGACGCCGCGAAGCGGCGCCCAGCCGTGGGTGAGCGAGGCGTCGAGCGCCTCGAAGTAGAGCGGCCGATCGGCCGGCACCGGCCCTGCGAGCGATCGCCCGTCGAAGGTCGCCGGCGCCGCGAGGCCGACGAGATCGAGAATCGTCGGCGCGAGATCGACATGGGAGACGGGCGCGTCGACCGCCGCCGCCCCGACAGACGCGGCATTGATCACGAGCGGCACCGACAACGTCGAGTCGTACGCAAAGAGCCCGTGCGTCGTCTCTCCGTGCTCGCCGAGCGATTCGCCGTGATCGGCGGTCAGGACGATCAGCGTGCGGTCGCGCGCGTGCGCCGCGTCGAGGCGCGCGAGCAGCTGACCCAGCATGGCGTCGGTGTAGGCGATTTCCGCGTCGTACGGCGCTCGGCCTGCGCGGTACTCGGCGGGCGCGTCGTACGGCGCATGCGGATCGAAGAGGTGCACCCACGCGAACCAGGGAACGCCGGATGGGGCTGCCGGCGCGAGAATCCAGTCGCCCGCACGCCTGACGACCTCGTCGGCGCGCCGCTCGGCGAAACGAAACGCCGCGCGGTCGCCGCGAGGGAGCCGATCGTCGTACTCGTCGAAGCCGCGGTTCAGCCCGAAGCGTCCGTCGAGGACGAACGCGCCGACGAACGCGCCCGTGCGGTAGCCGCCGGCCTTCAGCGCGGCGGCCAGGGTGGCGGCGTGATCGTCGAGCCTGGAGCTGGTGTTGTTGTGGATGCCGTGATGGTTGGGCAGCAGACCCGTGAGAATCGACGCGTGCGCGGGCAGCGTGAGCGGCGCCGGCGAGAACGCGTGCGTGAAGCGAACGCCGGTTGCGGCGAGGCGGTCGATGGTCGGCGTGAGACCGCCGCGGTGGCCGTACGCGCCGATGCGATCCTGACGCAGCGTGTCGATCGTGATCAGGAGGACATTCGCGCCGCGCAGCGAACCGGGGCGCGCAAGCCCCCCGCCCGGCGAACGCCCGCACGCGGACGCCAGCAGCAGGGCGAGACAGAGGATTGCGGATTGCGGATTGCGGATTGCGGATTTATTGCGGATTCCGCAATCCAATCCGCAATCCGCAATCCGCAATTCGCAATTCCCCTAGCGCACTGCGGCCGGCTTCGGTTTGCCGAACTTCGCCGCATCAATGGCGACGTTCGGCTGCACCTCGCTCAGCTCGATGACATCTCGACCCGAGACCCAGGCAAAGGACCACTTGAACGGCAGCTTGACCCCGGCAACATCCCGGTAGTCGTCGAAGTCGATCTGCGTGGGCACGCGGCCCATCGCCGAGTTGGCGTAGCGCACGACTCGCGTCAGCAGGCCCGACTCCACGTCGAAGAACAGCGTGGCGGTGAGCCCTCCCTCGCCGGTTCCCTGAACGACATTGACCGAGTGGCCGGCGATCTCGCGCGGCAACGCCGCGCGCCACTGCTTGAGGACCTGCTTGACCCGGCCGGGAATCGCCAATTCCGCGTCCAGCCTGGCTCCCTCCAGCTCTCCTCCGGTCAGATCCATCACCGGCACCGGCGTGACCGCCGACGCAAGCCAGCCGTTGCGACCGTCGAAGGCCATCGTCTTGTCGCCGAGCTCCTGGTGCATGATCGTGGCGCGCTGATTGGGACTTTTGACGTAGATTTCGAACGCGCTCTTGAAACCTCCGCCGTACAGCGTGGCCGACCCCTTGCCGACGAAGCTCGTGAGCCTGGCCAGGCGCTCTGCCCCGCCGACCGCCTGTATGTACTTGTCGAGAACCTTGTCCGGGGCAGGCGCGCCCTGAGCCTGCTGGAAGAGATCGTCGGGCGCCCAGTAGATCGGTTCGCCATACACCACATCGAGCGTCGGCGTGACCTGGGGACGATCGCTCTGGCGATGGCAGGTCCAGCAGGTGACCACCTTTCGACCTGAAAAGTTCGTTTGATTGATGGTGTTCACCATCTGAATCATCCTGCGCGTGGTGATCTTTCTCGGCGTGTCGAACGCCCAGTCCTGCGCGTGACATTCCAGGCAGCACATGCTCGTGGCGGCCGAGAACAGCCCCATCGCGCCCATGAATTCATCCACGGGAATGCCTTTGAGCAGCTGGACGTTCTTGAAAGCCTCTTCCGACATCTGCCGCTTCTGCGGCGACGCCGCCTGCGCTCCCCCCTGCTGGTAACCCGGTAGCCCGCACGCGGGCGAGAGGACTGGAACCGGCACGGCGGGCGTGTTCGAGGGATTGGCGGACGCCGCCGACGCGCGCATGGACATCCCGGCCCCGCCTGTGATCAACGCGACGACGATCAGCCACGCGATCGTCGCTCCAGCAACGGCAAGCTTCATCCGCCTCGATCCGATCTGCATGTCGTCTCCTTCTTCCTACACCGAGAACCCGATCCACCGTCCGCCGGCGCCCACGCCGAACCAGAGCGTCAGCGACACGATCGCCACGACCTTCAGCCAGACGGGCTTCACGCGCCCCTCACCGGCCAGCGCGACCTTCCTTCGGATGGTGAACGCGAAAATCATCGCGAGCAGCAGCGACCACATCTTCACCCAGAACGGAATGCTGTAGTAGCACTTAATCGGTTCGGAGGAAAACAGCAGCACACCCGTCACGAGCATCACGATCAGGCTCGAGACGAGCCACGGGTGCGCGTCGCGGGCGACGCGCTCGACCGGCTGATCGCGCAGGCCGAGCCCGAGCAGCCGCAAATCGAGCATCAGCACGGCGCCGCCGATCACGCCGAGCGCGAGCAGGTGCATCGATTCGATCACCGCAAACGCCCACGGCGACATGGCGATCGCCTGGCTCATCGTCGTCGTCTCCATCCACCGGAAGAACGGTAGCAGCATCAGCGCCCTTCCTCCGGCGGCACGACGCATCCGGCGAGCGCGTTGACGATGCGCGGCTGCGGCTGCTTGTCGCAGTCGAACCAGTTGTACGCAATCATCCGCCCGCAGACGACGATGACCGTCCACAGCACGAGCGACCGCGCGCCGGCGCGCCGGGCCGCGCGCGGCGGCACCGGGTCGCGATCCCATTCCTCGATGCGCCGATCGATCGTTCGATGAAACACGAACGCGTTCAGGCCGGCGAGCACGAGCGCGACGGCCTTCGTGCGAAACCACACACTCTGATACGACCGCACCGGAATCGCGTAGAACAGCATCGCGCCTGTGATCACCATCACGATGAACCCGGCAGTCATCCAGGGCCCGAGCCGCTGCTTGAGCTGCGACATCGGCACCGTGGTCAGCGTGATCCCGAGCAGGCGCAGGTCGAACATGACGGCCAGGCCGAGAAAGATGCACAGCGTCAGGACGTGCGCCGACTCGACGAGTGGATACGCATACACCGATTCGTGCAGAGCGGTGCTGCCCGGCGTATTCGCCAGCCATTGAACAAACGGCAGCAGGGACATGGGGTCCGCGTATTATATCGGGCATGCGAAAAGGCTTGCGACTTGCCGCGTTCCTCGTGCTCGGAGCCGCCGCGTCCGCAGGAGCTCAACCAGTCGGCACGATGAGCGACCTGATGGTGAAAATCATTTATCCGACGTCGGACGCGATCTTCTACATCGCGACGCGCACGCCGAAGTCGGAGGCCGAGTGGGGCGAGCTGCAGGGCAAGGCGCTGGCGCTCGCCGAGTCGGCGAACCTGCTGATGATGCCGGGCCGTGCGCGCGATCAGGATCGCTGGATGGCCGACGCGAAGCTGATGCTCGAGGCGGGCCGCGCCGCCTACCGCGCCGCGCGCGCGAAGGACGTCGCCGCGCTCGAAGCGGTCAACGACCAGCTGTACACGTCGTGCACGAGTTGTCACCAGCACTATCGCCCGAACTACGGGCGCCGACCCGCGGTCGGCGGTGGGTCGGGCGGGCCAGGCGGGTCGAGCGGGTCGGGCGAGTCACAGAGGCAGACGGAGCGGATCGAAGGGCGCTGGAAGCTTTTGACCGCGGAGGATCTGCGCGCCGACGGAACGGTCGCGCGGAGGCCGTGGGGCGATCATCCGGTCGGCTCGATCGTCGTCGATCGCGGCGCGTGCTACGTCCAGATCATGTCGGCCGACACGCCGTCGTTCGCCGCGGCGACGCCGTCGAACGAACAGATGAAGGCGGCGCTCCTGAGCTCGTACATCGCGTACTCGGGGCCGTGCACGATAGACGAGGCGGCGGGCAGCGTGACGCTGAAGGTCGAGGCGGCGTGGCGGCCGGACTACGTCGGCACCGAGCAGAAGCGCTTTTACAGGTTCGACAACGGCAGGCTGATCTTCGGACCGGCGCCGAACGCGACGCGCGGAGGCGGCGAACCGCTCACGCGCCGGCTGACGCTCGAGCGCGTGCCTTAGAATTAGGAATTAAGAATTAAGAATTAAGAATCTGGAATTTGGAATTCCGGCGAGCATTCTTAATTCTTAATTCTTACTTCTTACTTCTCCGCGAACCGTGCCCCGCGGAGGATACCTGTCATCGCGTAGTTTCCCTCGTGGCACGCGTATTCGAAGATCCGATCGTCGGTCTTCGCCATCGGCAGGACCGCCGACCACGGCCTGGTGAACGACGCGGCATCGTTCACGGTGAATTCGTAGAGCAGCGAGCCCGCCCCGGTTCGTGTGAACCGCTCGACGAGTGTGAGCCCCTCGCCGGATCCCCTCACGTTCGTTTTGTTCGTGAAGTTCGTCGTTTCGACGACGAGGGTGTTGCCGTCCCACCGCCCGCGCGAGTCGCCGAGCCACGATCGGATCGCCGCCGGCTGGTGCGGGCGTCCGTCGAGCGGAACGATGCGCGCGTCGTGGATCATCTCGTTGAGAATGATGATGTGATCGCGGGTCTGGAGAATCTGGACGTAGTTGTTGTACGGGCCTGACAGCATGGGCGGCCCGGCGTTGAACAGCAGACAGCGCTCGCCCAGCGATCGATTTTCAGGCCCGTCGGCGGCATGCTGGCGCCGATCGTCGGCGCGCGCGTTCGCGCGCGATTGACCGTCCGCGGTCAACGCAGGAATGCGGCCGTCTGGCGGATCGACGACGAGCGACGTCCGCGCCTTGCCGTTCACGCGCGCCGCGTGGACGCCGCGGTCCCACCAGAATTCGTTGTACGCGCCGCCGAGATCCGCGTCGGGACTCTGGCTGCGGTTGTCGCGATTCGATTGCACTGCCGTCCGCTCTTCCAACGCCTTCGCCTCGGCGTCGGTGAGGAACTCGCGGCCCGCGAACTCGCCGGTCCGCTCGAGCGGCGTGATCGTCGAAAAATTCCAGACGCCCTGCAGGTCGGGTTGTCCATCGACCGTCCGAAGGACCTTCGACGTTTGCGCGGCGAGCGAGCCCGAGGCGACGATGACGACGAGCGCGCAGAAGATTCGCGACATCTGACCTCCTGCAACTGAACACTCAAAACGAGAGTTTTGCCGCGAGCTGGATCAAGCGAGGTGATGCCGCTCGCACGATTTCGCCGAACGTCGAGCTGGCGACGTTGCCGTCCACCGCGTTGGGTCCATAGAACTGCGGGCGGTTGAACACGTTGAACGCTTCCAGGCGAAGCTGCAGCGCCCTCGGACCGCCAAGCGGGACGTTCTTGAGCAGCGTCAGATCTGTGTTGTCGATGCCGGGGCCATAAAAGAAGCGCCGCGGAGCGCTGCCGAGCTGCCCGAGTCGAGGGATGGCGAAGCAGCCCGCGTTGAACGCGGGACCGTTCGCCGGATCGTGGTTGATCGCCAGGTCGCACCCGGGGGTGTAGTCCGGCGTGTCGAGAAGGTGGTTGTTCACACCGTTCCCGAACGTGCCGAGCAGCGACGAGTCGGTGTCGTTGTAAAGCGTCACCGGGAGACCGCTGCTGAACCGCGTGATCCCGGAAATGACCCAGCCGGTGGTCATGGCGTTCCGTCGGCCGAACAGACGATCCAGCGGCAGATCGTAATTGTAGCTGGCCGTGAAGTTGTGGCGCATGTCGAAGGCCGACGGCGCCCACGTCGCGTCAGGATCGAAAGGATTGATCTGCTCACCGAGGTTCGACGACGTGTCCATCGACCTGCCGTACGTGTAGCCGAAGAGGAATCCTCCTGCTGAACCGCTGTAACGCAGGTTGAGCTCGAGCGCGTCGTAGCGGGACCGGCCCACGGTTCGCTGCGCGGTGATGCTGCCGAAATCGGGCGCGAATGGCCTCGTGCCACGAATCACGTCGCCCGCGCGCGTAACAAAGACGCCGTTTTCGGCGAATGGTCCACATGTGCCGCTCCCTGGCGCCACCTGGTTCGGCTCGCTCACGCTCAGACACAGCGCCGGATTCCCGGGATTGGTCGGCTGGACGACGAGAATGTCGCGCCCCCGATTCCCGACGTAACTGACCGTCATCAGCAGGCGCGGGGCAATCTGGCGATCGACCGAGATCATGTAGTCACGCGAATACGGCACCTGATTGTCGTGAAAGTAATACGGATCGCCGTTGATCGGTACGAGCTGCGACCAATCGACGATTCCGGGGTTACTCGCGGACGCGTTGCGCGGCGCCGGCGAGTGTGGAAACGGCTGTCCGTTATTCGTGCCGTCGGCAGCGGTTATGAACGGCCGATCGAAAAGGGGCGGAGCCGGGCTCAGGTAGTTGTATCCGAACGGTGGAATGCTGTACATGATGCCGCCGGACAACCCGGGAATGGCCGTGTAAAACAGACCGAAGCTCGCCCGCACGCTGCTCTGCCCGTCTTCTCCGAGAATCTTCCGCAGTATACCGTCGTGAAATGCGGGCGCCCACGCGAACCCGACGCGCGGCGAGAACGTGTTACGCGTTGGCGACAACGTGCGTGGAATGCCCGCATCGGTCGGGAAGACCAGCCCGGGCGGCGCCCCGGGGTACACCACCGACTGGCGACCCGGCACGAAGGTCTGAATCTGATCGTACTTCTCGTACCACGGCTGCATGAGATCCCATCGCAGCCCGTAGTTGAGCGTCAGGTTCGAGCGCATCCGCCAGCCGTCCTGAGCGAACGCGCCGCCGTATTTGTTGCGCAAGAAAAATGGTGTACCGGCCGCCTGAATGTAGCCGCTGGGAACGCCTAACAGAAAATCGGCGAAGTCCGATCCGGTCTCACGTCCACTGAACGAAAACGTGCCGTTGAACTGTGCGTTGGGATCGATATTCACCTGGGCGTACTCGAACTCGCCTCCCACGCGCAGCGTGTGTGCGCCGATCACCTTCGCCAGGCTGTCGTTCCAGTGGAAGGTGTTGTTCACCTGCGTCACGCCGGTCGTCGTCACGCCAATCGTGAACCGCTGGAACGCGACGTTCTCGACGCCCTCGAACTGGGGAGCCTGCACGACGATGCCGGGCGTGCCTGGTCCGGTCACGAAACCCTGCGACGCCACCGGCACGCCGAGACCGCCCTTCGGCGTACCGATCTCGTTTGCGTTCCGCATGTAGCTGAAATGGAATTCGTTGACGAGTCCGGATTGAAAGACCTTGTTGCTGCCGACGGCCACGAGCTGCGCACGGCCGATCGTCAGCGCGTCGAAGCCGGGCACGCTGGCTCCGCCCTGCTGCGTGGGATAGGGATTGTCGAGCCGGTAATCGTCGACGAAGTAGTAGGTCGACAACAGCCCGAAGCGGCTGTTGCCGTCCAGGCGAACCGCCGCCTTGTCGTCGCGCACGTCCTGCGCCGCCGCCCCGGTCGAAAACGCACTGCTTCCCACGTTTGGCTCCGGCACGTATTGCAGCAGGTGCCGCGCGGGAGCGGACCACGCGCGCTGAGGAATCAGCGCACCCGGGAACACGCACTGCGACGCCGTCGTGCATCCGGGCGTGTAGTACGGCTCGCCGGGCGAGACGCGATAGCCGAGGCGTTCCGACAGCAAGCCAGCCCAGTACGGACCGTTTACCGTTCCGTTCAGCGAGCCGGCAGCGTCGGCAAAGCTGCCGCCGCGTTGCGCCGTCGACGGCACCGGAATCACGCCCGTCTCGATGCCTTCGGTCGTCCGAGTCCCCTGATAATCCGCAAAAAAGAACGCCTTCCCCTTCGTGAGGGGGCCGCCAAGCGTGCCGCCAGGCTGCTGCTGTTCGAAGGCGGCCCGTTCCGGCGAGAAGTAATTCCTCGCGTCGAGCGCCGTGTCGCGGACGAAATCGAACGCGCTTCCGCGAAACGCGTCGCTGCCTGACTTCGTGACGACGCTGACGATGCCGCCGTTGTAGTTGCCATACTGGGGATCGAAGTTGCTCGTGAGCACTCGAAACTGATCGACCGAGTCGAGGTTCGGTACGATGGATGTGCCGCCGTTCATTCGTTCCTGAACGTCGCTTCCGTTGACCAGGAAGCTGTTCGCCGATTCCCGCTGGCCGCTGATCGACAAGTTGCCCGGATTCAGTTGACCTGACGGAGCGACGGCGCCGGTTACACCCGCCATGACAATGGAATCGGCCTGCAGGGTCGTGACCGGGATGACGCCAGGCTGGATCGCCAGGAGGTCCGTGAAACTTCGACCGTTGAGCGACAGCGTCGTCATGGTCGCGGCGGGTACTACTTCACCGATTTGCGTCGAGCTCGTCTCGACGTGCAGTGCGCTCGCGGAGACGGTGATCGCTTCTGTCTGCCCGCCCAATTCAAGGGTGACATCGACGTGAAGCCGCGCGTTGATGTCGACTGCGAGCCCGGTCCTCCTGATAGGTTTGAAGCCATCGAGATTCACAAGCAGGTCGTAACGACCGACAGGCACGTTGGGAAAAGCATAGGCTCCCTGCCCGTCGCTCGTCGCGGCGAATGGCGTGCCGAGCGCGGTGTTCACGAGCGTGAGCGTCGCGCCGGGCACGACGGCCCCGGAGGGATCCCTGATGATGCCGGAGATGCTGCCGCCGGCCTGCGCCGACGCGACGGGAACCCTCGCGCAGATCGCGAGCAGTGCGAGCGTGAACAATCGAGCCGTCAGGCAGCGCCGATGCCTGTACGATGCCGCATTCCTACTTGTTCGCATTCACGATGGCGTCCATGTACAAGCGATGGCAGTTCGAGCACGCGTCGTAGATGTCTCCGCCGACGGTGAACAGCTGGTCGGCGTTCTTCGCCTCGGCCGCGCGGATCGCCTTCTCGCCGGTGTCGATCATCTCCTGCGCGCGTTTCATCCACTCGCCGCCGTCCTTCGCGCGCGGCACCAGCATCAGCAGGTTGCCCGATTCGGCCACGGCGACGGCGGCGTTCCGCACGGCAGCCCAGTCGTCGGCGCTCTTCGGGCGAATTTCCTCCGAGCCGGTCGGCGTATCGATTGTCTTCACCGCCTCCCAGATGATGTCGGCGTTCGGATCGACGACCGACTGCATCAGCAGCTTGGTGTCGGCCACCGGCCGGAACGGCGGCGGTTGCGGACCGCCGCACGCGCACGCGACGCACACCCCGAGCAGGAGAAGCGGACGAAGGGTTCGCATTTCCCAATGCTATCAGAAGGAGCGTGGGCGACAAGCGCACGGAAGGAGCGCGAGCGATAACCCACAGAAGGAGCGCGAGCCTTTCAGGCGAGCGGCGCCTCCAGAACGCGCTCGACTTTAGCCATCACCGTTGGCCATCGGTATTCACGCTCGACGTACGCGAGCCCCTGCGCGCCGAGCTGACGCGCTTCGTCCGGCCGATCGAGCAGGTAGTCGAGCGCGGCCATGAATTCCGCGGCGGTGCCGTAGTAGAGGCCGCCGTTCGCGCGCTCGACCTGGCCGCGCAGCACTTTGCAGCGCGCGTTCACGAGCGCCGGCAGCCCGTGGTTCCACGCCTCGAGCAGCACCATGCTCAGGCTCTCGAACGGCGACGGCATCACGAGCGCCCTCGCTCTCGACAGCAGCGCCTCGCGCACATCGTCTTCCACGAAGCCGAGCGGGCGGATCAACGGATGCGCCGGGATGGGCATCGACGAGGGGCCCGCCATGACGAGCTGCACGTTCCGCTCGGCCGCCGCCTTCGCGCTCGGCGCTTCGGCGCCCAAGGAAGCCTCGCGCTCCTTTCTGAGCTCGGCGTGCCGCAGAAAGTGGCGCATCAGCGTGCCGCAGCCTTTGTTCGGATCGATGCGTCCGAGATACAGCAGGAACGGATCGCGGAGCTGCAGCGCGTCGAGGGCCGCCAGGTTCGCCGTGTCCGCCGCTGGATCGATGCCGCAGCCGACGACCGCCGACGTCTGGCCGGCGGGAGCGCGCGCGGCCACCAGCGCCTGCTCTTCTGGCGTCAGGAACAGAAACCCTCGCGGCTGCGAGAATAGCGTTCGGACGGCGTCTACGTGAATCAGCGGATCTTCTTCCGCCGTCGGCACGAGGATGGCGCGGTCGGCGACATATGGGAGCCCGAAATAGGTGTTGGCGTAGCGGTACGACCAG
>Ga0126369_10004375_pt1 | contig 10362 bp, 7 predicted proteins | sample PanSoiMetaPlot_1_FD_109646 | JGI IMG/M metagenome (GOLD analysis project Ga0126369, IMG submission 109646) | Tropical forest soil microbial communities from Panama - MetaG Plot_1 | ecosystem: Environmental > Terrestrial > Soil > Tropical forest > Bulk soil | place: Panama | collected 2016-02-17
AGCATTACGGGAATTCCGCAGGACAAGCTGACCGCGGCCTACGAAATGCTGACCTCGATCCGCAAGGATGGAGACACCAAGAAGGTCGGGACGATCATCTATTCGGTGGGCTGGACCCAGCACACTTACGGTTCGCAGATCATTCGTACCGCAGCCATGTACCAGCTGCTGATGGGCAACGTGGGACGCGCCGGCGGCGGCGTCAACGCCCTGCGCGGGCACTCCAACATTCAGGGCGCAACCGACATGGCGGGAATCTTCGAAATTCTCCCCGGCTATCTCAAGGTGCCAGTGCCCGCGGACACGGATTTCAAGTCCTACTTGGAGCGCATCACGCCGAAGCCCGCGAAACCTCACATTTGGGATTCTTGGAACTACTGGTCGAACACGCCGAAATTCGCTGTCAGCTTCATGAAGGCCATGTACGGTGACGCGGCCACAAAGCAAAACGATTGGGCCTTCCACTATTTGCCCAAGGTGGACCGCAATTACTCGTGGACCTACATCTGGGACGACATGTACCGCGGCAACGTCAAGGGGCTGTTCGCGTTCGGCATGAACGGCGTGGCCATCGGCCCGGATTCGAACAAAAACATTGAAGCGCTGAAGAAAGCCGATTGGTTGGTCGTCGGGGAGATTTATCCCGATGAAACGAGCGAATTCTGGAAGTCGCCGGGCATCTCCACTGATGAGATGAAGAAGATCCAGACCACTGTCTATCGTTTGCCTTGTGCCGGCTTTGCGGAAAAGGACGGCGCGTTCGTGAATTCCGCGCGCTGGCTGCAGTGGAAGAACGCTGCCCTGCCTCCGCCGGGCGACGCCAAGCTGGATCAGGAGATTTTGGCGCGCATCTTCCTCAAAGTTCGCGAGCTCTATCAAAAAGACGGTGGGAAGTTCCCTGACGCGATTTTGCACGCAACTTGGGGGTATACGAATCCGCAAAATCCGGCGCTGGCCGAAGTGGCCAAAGAGATCAATGGCAAAGCCCTGGCGGATCTGCAGGATCCCGTCACCAAACAGGAACTCAAGACTGGGCAGCAACTGCCCGGTTACGCGTGGCTGAAAGATGACGGAACGACCTCCTGTGGGAACTGGCTGTATTCAGGTTCCTTCACCGAAGCCGGCAACATGATGGCTCGCCGCGGCACGGAGGACCCCTCCGGCCTCGGTATTTATCCCAATTGGGCGTTTTCCTGGCCCGCCAACCGCCGCGTCATGTACAACCGCGCGTCTTGCGACCCTGAAGGCAAGCCCTGGGATCCTTCGCGCAAGCAAGTTTGGTGGAACGAAGCGGCGCAGAAGTGGGTTGGCAACGACGTGCCGGACTTCAAGGCGGACTCAAAACCCAAAGACCACATGGGCCCGTTCATCATGAATCCCGAAGGTGTCGGACGCCTGTTCGTGCCCATTGGCGCTGTGGCCGACGGCCCGTTCCCGGAACACTACGAGCCGATCGAGAGCCCCGTCGAGAATCCACTGCATCCGCAGCAGTCCAACAACCCGATCGTGAAGAAATTCAAAACCGACGCGGACAAGTACGGCACAGCCAAGGATTACAACATCGTCTGCACCACCTACCGCCTGACCGAGCATTACCACTACTGGACCAAGAACAATCCGATGAACGTGCAACTTGTTCCCGAGCCGTTTGTGGAAATCCCCGCGGAACTAGCGAATGAAATGGGCTTGCGGGGCGGCGAAAAGGTCAAAGTAACCAGCGCGCGCGGCAACTACATCGCTAAAGCCATGGTCACCAAGCGCATCAAAGCCATGACCATCGACGGGAAGAAAACCTACCAGATCGGCATCCCCATTCACTGGGGCTATCGCGGCATTGCGGAAGACGACAAGAAGACAGCACTGACTCTCGCGAATCAGCTCTCACCCACAGTAATCGATCCGAACGCGTGGACGCCGGAGTTCAAAGGCTTCCTCGTTAAACTTGAGAAGGCGTAGGAGCGAGCTATGAGCCAGGCCACACTACGCGTTCAAAAAATTTCAGGACATGCTGGCAGCGTTCCCGGCGAGGACACCCAGCGCGAATACACCGTCTGCAAACTCATTGACACCACCACCTGTATCGGCTGTAAAGCCTGCGAAGTCGCTTGCATGGAGTGGAACGATCTGCCCTTTGGCGAAACGGTCTTCGACAACAGCTATCAAACAATGCCGGAGACGCGCTGGAATTACTGGAACCTGATTCTGTTCAACGAGCACGAGCGTGAAGACGGTTCGCTGATGTGGCTCATGCGCAAGAATCAATGCATGCATTGCGCTGAGCCCGGCTGCCTCGCCGCGTGCCCTGCCGACGGCGCCATCGTCCAATACACCAACGGCATCGTGGACTTTCAGCAGGCCAATTGCATCGGCTGCGGCTACTGTATCACCGGCTGTCCCTTCGATATTCCGAAGATGAACCCGCAGACGCATCGCGTCTTTAAGTGCACGCTCTGCACTGATCGCGTCAGCGAAGGACTCGAGCCGGCGTGCATCAAATCTTGTCCCACTGGCTGCCTGCATTTCGGCTCGAAAGAGGACATGCTGGACCTCGCGGGAAAGCGCGTAAAGCAACTCCGCGATCATTCGAATTTCCCGAACGCCGGGGTGTACGATCCTCCCGGCGTTGGCGGCACCGGAGTGGTTTATGTTTTGCACGATGCTTCGAATCCGGAGATTTACGGCGGCCTGCCGAAAAACCCGCGCGTTCCTCTGTCGGTGAAATTGTGGAAAGGCCCGCTGAAGTGGCTCGGCAATGTAGCCATGATCGGCGGAATGATCGGATTGTTTGTGCACTATTTGCGATACGGCCCGAAAGCACGCGAAGAAGAAGACTTGACCAGCAAGCCGGGGGGAGGAAAGTCGTGAGTTCCTCGGAGCAAATCATTCCCCATGGCCACATCCTCCGCTACAACCTGCGCGAGCGGCTGACACACTGGGTGGCCGCGGCAGCCTACATTTACCTACTCTCGACGGGACTTGCGTTCTGGTCGCCCTGGCTTTTCTGGATCGCTGCGGCTCTCGGAGGCGCGCAGGTTTCGCGCATGCTGCATCCGTGGGCGGGGCTGATCTTTTTCGCCTCGGTCTGGAACATGTATGCGATGTGGGCGCAGCAGATGAAGCATACCGAAGATGACCGCAAGTGGTGGAAAGCCGTGAGATACTACAGCACGAATCAGGACGAAAAAATGCCACCCGCCGGGCGCTACAACGCCGGCCAGAAATTCCTTTTCTGGGGATTCTTCTGGAGCACCGTGGCCTTACTCGTCACCGGCATTGTGCTGTGGTTTCCGGAGTACATTCCTTGGAATCTTCGTTTCCTGCGTTATCTTTCGGTGTTAATCCATCCGGCCGCGGCGCTGTTTACCATAGGCCTTTTCATGATCCACTTGTACATGGGGCTCTTTGCCGAGCGTGGCGCGTTTGGCTCCGTGATCCGTGGCGACGTTTCCATCGCCTTCGCAAAGCGCTACCACCCTGCGTGGTATAAAGAGATTGTGGGCGAGTCTTCTTCGCCGCGCAAATGACACCGCCCCAAACCGGTGGCACGGAATACGACGCGCGGATGCGGCGCGCACAAACCTTGCGTTCGCCGCATTCCGCGGCAACCGAGTTTCTCGACTTCTACCTACACGTCACCTCGTTTCAAAAGCTGCTGCACGCAAATATCGCTGCCGCATACCAAGTCAAACCGAGTTGCCTTTCCTCAAGCAGGCTGCGCGGCGAACTCGACCTCACCGTGCTTCTTCCCCATCTTCGCGGCTACCTTTCCGTTATTGAAAACCACGCTCCTCCAGCACTCGCGGAATCCGCGCGGCAGTTCGCACTACTCTCCTCAGATTCCTGGATCGCCTGCCTCGAAGCGTACTGGCGGCACGCTGGCGTGTACGACCAGCAAGTCGGCGCGTTTGCGCAATTTCTTCCGCGCGCGTTCTTACAGCCGTACGCGGAGTTCCGCTCCGGGCTAACTCCTCGGCCTCCGCAAGTTACGACTCCGCGGCTATGCCCCCTTTGCGGATCGCGGCCGTTGCTCGGCGTACTGCGCCCCGAGGGAGATGGCGGGAAACGATTCCTGCTTTGCTCCTTCTGCTTGCAGGAGTGGGAATTCCGCCGAATCCTGTGCCCTACCTGCGGCGAAGAAGGCGAAGACAAGTTGCCGGTTTATATCGCCGAGGACTCTCCTCATATTCGCGTCGAGGCTTGCGACAGCTGCAAGTTCTATTTGCGCACGATGGATTTGACCAAAGACGGCAATGCCGTGCCTCTAGTTGATGACCTCGCGGCTATCCCTCACACTCTTTGGGCCAGCGAGCAAAGCTACTCGCGCCTCCAGCCAAATCTTCTGGGCACTTGAGAGGGAAACGATTCCACGATAGCCTCGTCAAACTGTAAAAGGGGAATAGAATCCCTACTTTCTTGCTCTCAGGCACAGGTTCTCTAAGGGGAGACGCGTCTGACAGAGGTGAATCACCGTGAAAAAGGCATTCTTCGTACTTCTTTTGATAGGGTTTGCGGCGCGCCCCATGCGCGGGCAGTCCGCCCCGGAAGGGCTCTGGCAAGGTTTTGATGGAGAGTGGCGGCACGTGTCGAGTCAATTGATTGCGCTTGCCGAGGCTACGCCCGAGGAAAAATTTGCCTGGCGCCCCGCGCCGGGCGTGCGCTCCACCAGCGAAGTCTATATGCACATCGTCATCGCAAATTTTGGCCTGTTGGCCTTCACGGGTCCCAAGAAGCCGGCGGATATGAAAGAAGGCATGGAAAAATCGGTCACCTCGAAAGCCGAAGTCATTAACTGGCTCAAGCGTTCGCTCGAAGCTGTGAAGCAAGCCCACTTGGCCGTCACACCGCAGGATCTTCAGCGAAAAGTTCACATCTACGACCGCGACACGAATGTCGACGGCATGTATTTGCGCATCATTGTCCACGCCAATGAGCACATGGGCCAGCTTGTCGCCTACGCGCGCATGACCGGCGTCGTGCCGCCCTGGTCAGGCAACTGAAAGGTTGCTGCCCTATTTCAACTTATAGGTGAAGGTCACCTTTGTCTCTTCATCAAGTACTAGCGGCCTGACAAAGTGGTAGGAGTTTCCCGCGCGCGGCACATCCACGCGCACGGGCAAAACTCCAGAAACACGCTGCTGCAAGCTATACACATTGGCGGAGGCATTCAGCTGCATCTGCGCGGCTTGCTTTTTGAGGTCGCGTTCGTTGTGCTGGTATTCGGCGACAGTCGGGGCGCTGCTCGTGACCTCCACGGTCTCGGTAACGGTCCCGACTTTCAAAGCCGTTACGAACGGTACCGGCCTGCTGCCATCATAAAAGAAATTCCTGGCCATCCGCTGGAATCCGCTCCTATCAACGCTGACCCGCACATTCCCAGATGGTAGATTCAAGACGATCCAACGTCCGGAGTTATCCGTCATCACATTTCGCGACGCTCCGGTCTCCGTCTGCGTCACCGTCACTTTCGCGCTGGGTACCACGGCTCCCGACGCGTCCACCACAATTCCGCCCAATTGTCCGGGGAGCAGGGTAACCATTTCCACGTCGCTGACCGAAGTCCATCTTCCCAAGTCTCCATCGTGAGCTTGCGCCCCAGAAACGTCCTGCGAAGCGGGCGGTAGCAGGTTCGTAGCAATCGCGTCCCCTCCAAAATCCTTGACCTTGTACTGCTCCGGCAAAAACACTTCCCACTGCAGCAGGTCAATGGGCACATCCATCTTCGGCAGCGAAATATCCGACCCGCCCTTCTTGGCGAAGGGCGCGCCCGAGTGCAAGAACACAAACGAAACGTTGTATGCGTCACTCGGCCGGAATCCCGCGCGCAGGAGCGGGATACGATTGCCGTCTGAGCCTTCCACTGGTTTCACTTTTCCCCCTGCAACTTCTGCCGAAAGAATGCTTGCGCCCTGGGGCAGTGCCACCTTCAGAAACGGCTGCGCCTGATTCTTCACCATGAGCTTCACTTCGGTCAGCGAGCGCCCTTCGTTGGTCACCAGAGTCGTGACGATTGCCCGCTCCACAACTGCCGCAAGCACGCTGCTGTCGGGAAAACGCGTCCAAGACAGCGTTAGGCTCGGCTGTTCGTTGGACTGTTTGTGATAACGAAACGCCGCCTGCAATGGGAATCGTGCGAGGGAACGCAGGTAAGGGTTGGTCTCCCTGAAGTCTACGCGCTTGAGCCCGCCGCCTTCTGTGGCGGTCAATTCCATCGTGCCCGCGCCCTCCACGAGAACTTCACCGGTCTCACGCTGTGCGTTCTGAAAACTCAGAAACGGTGCGTCCGCTTTTGTTTCGCTAAGGGATTTCTCCATGGCGATCAGGAATTGATGGCTCTTTTGCGCGGGCGTTCGCACTTTCAGAATCAAAACGCCCGACTGCACTTCTGCAGACTCCACCGACGCTCCGGTCGCTCCAGTGACCTCATACCCCGCGGGAATCGCCAGTTCAAATTGCGTAGGTTCGCCTTGTACCACAGAAATATCCGTGAGCGCGGTAACGCGCAGCTCCGCTTCATTTACGGTGATGAGCGTTTTTATGTCCGAGAGGAATCGCGCTTCCTTCGGCGCCGCGGGTGTAACCATTTCCCGAGTGGTCCACCAGATGCTCGCATTTTGTCCCGGTGCCAGCGTGGCCTCGACCATGGTTTGACCATTTTCTGACGCTCGCGAGGTAATCAGCCCCGGACTGATCCGCACATTGGTATGATCGCCAGGAAGGCTCAGCGTTAGGCGAACACTTCCCGCTGCCGGGACAGGGAGCGTGAACGAAGCGCGCCCGGCTTCGATGTTCAGCGGCAATCCCGCGTCCACCGTCACGGAAAACTCCGCCGGTCCCGCCAGCACTGCCGTATGCGTTCCGCCTTCGAGTTCGAGCGGCAGGCTCTTGCCCTCCTGCCGCGCATCGAGAATGGCCATGCCCGTGGTCAGCGGCACTTTGGTTACGCCTTTATGCAGAATTTCACCTTGCAACTGCATGGTTCCCTGCACCGACTCGCTTGCCACACGAAACTTCAGGTCCACGCGTTTCAGTGTGAAAGGGACGGGTGGCGTTTCGATTTTTCGCGCCGGCTTGTTCGCCAATTCCAAGAGACGGTTGTACTCATCCAGCGGGAGGGTAACGTTTCCACTTGAAGGCACCGGGGGAACCGGACCGGACTTTTCTCCCGCCAAGATGCAGTGTGGGGACACCAGCAATCCTGCCAAGAGAGCACTTAGAATCCTTTTCATTTGCCACCTGCCTTTTTATCATGTTGAAAACTGAGCACTGCCGACGGCGCTTGATTTTCTCCAGTGAGTTCGGAAACCAGGAAGAGCGAAGGCCCGAAGGCGGGGAAATCCACGCGAATCGGGAGAATCCCAGCGCGCTTCCCTGCAAGTGAGTCGGTCTTGAACTTGTCGAGAAGTGCCGCTGTTGCATCCTGCGGGCGTTTAAGTTGCGATTCGTCTTTTACATCGGAATCGAGAAGAGGTGGAGGAGGCGGCTGAGGAACTCCGGCGATTCCTCCCGTTGCACCTACAACCCTTCGCCCGTCTTCTTGTGGTGCCGCGAGGGCGGCGGACGCGGGGCTTTCATAGGTTGCAGAGCGAAACGCGCCCGGCTCCGCAGTCATCTTGAAAAGTGGCGGATGATACAGCAGCAGTCCCGTGCGTGAGACAGGCAGATCGAGCGCCGGCAATGTCAAAGCGAATTGGCCTTTGTCATTCCACGCGGTCCCTCGCACAAGGTAAACCACCTCCACCGCAAACGGCGGCGCTTCTTCTCCCGCGCGCGCTTTGTCGAGCGGTAGCAACACACCGCCATCGGGAGCCTGGCCCGGGCGCACGGCTCGCCCCGACAACGAAGCGCTCCACAGCGTTGCCCCCGCCGGCAAAGTGATTTTCAGGAAATTGCGCTGGTTATTGCGCACCGCGTAGCACGCCTGCACGAACGTCTTTCCTTCGCTTGAAAGCAGCACCTGGTAGCGGGCCTCCTCGACGTTGGCCATCAGCACCGCTTGGGGCGTGTACCTCGCAATGTTGACATTCAGCGACCGCGCAACCTTGTCGCCAGCGCGAAACCGGAATGCTGCCAGGGATGGCGATTGTCGGTTCGCCACCATCTCGCCTAGGTCGGTGGCGTCCGCGCTCTCCAGTCCTTCTGCCTTAGTGTCTTTGATCTCTCCTGCGCCGAGCACCTCGACGGCCACGCCGCCCGTTTCGCGTTCTGCGTTCAGCAAGCGCAATAAGGGAATGCCAATTTCCCCATCGCGCGCGGTGCGCGTTTCGCAGATAATCACGAACCTCGCGGCCCCCTCCACCGGTTCCAGGAACGTAACCGAGAGTTCGCTGCCCTTGACCTCCCAGTCCGCCACCATCGCGCCTAGAACCTGGTTCACCGTGACCTTGTAGGGAATTTGTACTTTCGCTTCGCGCGCCGCGCCCTGGGTCACTTCCAGGTTCACTTCCGCGTTGATGGAGGTCGCGTCTTCGCCGAGCCCCAGAAGCTCGGTCAGCGACCCGCGCAAGCGCAGCGGTTGGGTGGCGCGGTGGTCTTCCGTCTTTCTTCGCCAGCTGAACGCCAAGGCTTCATTGCCACGACCATAGGCCACCCATTTGCTTGCTGCTCCGGATTCGGACTTCTCCGAGAGCAAGCCGCCGGTAAGCCGGATGTCCACCCCCTGCCGCGGCAACTGCACCGACGCACGGGTCACTCCGGAAGCGGCCGATGGAAGCGCGATGCTTTCTTCACCCGCCAGGGACGCTACGGGCAGCGCGATATCCAGGAGCAACACGGCGCGGCCCGCATGCGAAAGCAGCGCAGAAAGTTGCCTGCCGCTCTTGCCGCCGGAGCCGGGAACCAAGGACACCAATTTGCCATCCAGACGCGCTTCCCGGACCAGCAGGCCTTCGGGAATCGGCACGCGTACCCAGCCGTCCTTCAAGACGTCTATGGTCAGCGTGGCTCGACCGAAGGCGAGCTCTCCTCCGCCCGCAGCCTCGCCGTTGATGCGCAGGTCGTAGTCCACTCGCGTCAGCGTTGCTTCCACCGGGGGCGGCTCCGGTTCGCGCTCGACTGGGTATGCCCGCTCGCGGAGCGCGCGATATTCTTCGACAGGCAAAACCACCCACCCCGGCGAATGTTCAGTGTTCTGAGCTGTGGCTTTCGCGGCAAAAATCGAAAGCACGGCAAATGCAAAAGTGCAGAAGAGTCCCAAAATCGGCTTATTTTTCATCGGACGATGGGTTTCGTCTCGTTTTGTCAGCGTGGGCATACACGTAGCCCCTTTCTCTCGAAGAGTAGCCGGCACGGTTGTTTTTCTGGCGACCCGGGGACGGAGTGTCTTGTTGCTGCTTGAGATGACGAGCTCACCGAGGAAGGTTGTCCACTCTGCTCCGCGTTCCTCCTTGCAAGGCGCTCTTAAACGATGGCTACTCCTCGGCAGCTACCTCGCACTTAGAACGGAACGGCGCAACTTTCTTGCGGGCGGGTTACGCCTAATTCGCCAGCCTACTCTCGATAGGCTAGGGAACCTTTTCCGGGATCCCCGGTATTCATCTTTGCAAGGGCAGGTTGAGCCGTTTAGGACCATAATTCCGGCATGACTTTGGCTCCCGACGAGGACCTGATGCTCCAAGTGCGCGATGGCGCAGGCGAAATGCTAGGCGTGTTGTTTGACCGCTACCAAGCGCCTCTTTTCAACTTTTATTCCAAGCTGACGGGCAACCGCACGCTTAGCGAAGACCTGGTCCAGGAGGTTTTTCTCCGCATCTTGAAATACCGCCAGAGTTACCGTCCCGGAACACCTTTCCGAGCTTGGGTTTACCAGATTGCGCGCAACGCCCGCATCGACCACTTTCGCAAGTTTCCGCGCGAAGCCACCTTTGAACCGGAAATGCTTCCCCCGGTCTTGCCTACCGATTCCGCCCAGGAGCAGCAGGAAGTCGAACTCTTGCAACGGGCGCTCCAGCAATTGCCGGAGGAAAAGAGGGAAATTTTGCTGCTCTGTCGCTTTCAGGAATTGAAGTACGAGGAAATTGCCGCGCTGCTTGGCTGCGAACTCAACACGGTTCGTACCCGCATCCACCGCGCGCTGCAGGACCTACGCAAGTCCTTTCATCAGCTGACGCAAAATACGTTGATGAAAAGAGCGGAAGCGGGAGCCGCAAAAAATATCCTTCCCCAAGGAGGTCGCCATGAAGTGTGAACAAATCTCGGGGCTTTTGCCTGACTACCTCCAGGGGAGTCTCGATCACGACGAGCGGCGCACCGTTGAAGCCCATCTTGAGCAATGCGCGGACTGCTCCGAAGAAGTCGCCCTCTGGAAAAAGTTGTCGCTGCTTCCCGTGGAGCAGCCAAGCCCTATGTCTCGGGTTCGCTTTGAAG
>Ga0126369_10004377_pt1 | contig 10362 bp, 6 predicted proteins | sample PanSoiMetaPlot_1_FD_109646 | JGI IMG/M metagenome (GOLD analysis project Ga0126369, IMG submission 109646) | Tropical forest soil microbial communities from Panama - MetaG Plot_1 | ecosystem: Environmental > Terrestrial > Soil > Tropical forest > Bulk soil | place: Panama | collected 2016-02-17
AGTTGAAGGCATCCGATCAGAGTTAGGGAAATTGTTCGTTCGCGAGGTAGACGGCAACGCAATAACTCGCTGGTATGAAAATCTCATGATTGTCCGAGAGGTTTCGCCAGCGACGGCCGTGCGGCATTTCAATGTCATGCACCACATGATGAAGAAGGCAGCAACTATCTGGTCCAAGGAGACTGGTATCGATCGGAATCCCGCCGATCTGGTCGAGATCAGACGACCCGATGATCAGAGAGACCGTTATCTCTCGCTAGACGAATTGCGGAGGCTGAAGGAAGCTCTGGATGAGAAGGTCTACCGCAAGGGGACGAACGATTTCAACAGGACGTTTTGCCGTCTCAGGATGATTGTGCTCATAGCGGTTACGACTGGTATGCGCGCTTCCGAAATCTTTGGCCTGAAATGGTCGGACGTGTTTTACGATGAGGGACTGTTGGCGGTGCGAGCGAAGCTGAAGGGCGGGAAGATGCGTTATGTCCCGATGCTTCCAGAACTGGCAGCAGAGCTGCGGCTCTACATGCCTAAGCCCGTGAAGAAGGGCAACGTTCGATTCATCATCAACCGTGATCTCATTTTTCCACCGAAAGCAGAGGCCGCCGGTACACGACGGCGAGTGGAGTCGAGTTTCGAAGACCTACTCGTACGCGCTGAGATCGAAGACTTCCGCTTTCATGATCTGCGTCACACTTTTGCATCCTGGTACATGATGAATGGCGGCGATCTTTATGAGCTTGCGAAGATCCTTGGCCATTCAAACATCAAGATGACGGAACGCTATGCGAAGCTGGCTCGACAGCATTTAGCGAGGACCAGCAGCACCGCGAGAGTGATGTGGAAACTACTTGAACCGGCGTGCGAAACAGCTAATGTTGGCTGAGAAATGTACGTTATATGTACGTCGGGCTAGTTTTCCGTTTTTTTGGCTGTCTGTAAGTTGTTGAAAAGAATGGTGGCCAGGGACGGAATCGAACCGCCGACGCCGGCCTTTTCAGGGCCGCGCTCTACCAACTGAGCTACCTGGCCATTGGCGATTGAGGAATTGGCAGTATAGGGAAGCGTTTGGAAGAGTGTCAAATCCCCAGTAAATACGCGAGTTTCTTGAACCACCCGGACGGCTGTGAAGTTCGTCACACCGGGGCCAACAAAGTCGTTGACGGATATTTGATCGGGAGTATAATTTTGAGCGTCGGGTAGGGGCTGACCCCCAAAGTCAGCCGGTTGAAAGAGCCGTCCGACATTGACATCGATACCGCCTGCCAGTGCCAGCTCGGCCGCCGAGTCGCGTCCCCCGCGATCGCAACCTTCGAGCTGGCACATTGTTTTTTGGGGTCAGAACCGCCTGCGGTAGCGGGCGGGCCTCGTTCCCTTTGTAAGTCGAGCCCGCCCGCTATTGCAGGCGGGCTCGTTTTGTCTGAGTCGGGCCCGCCCGCTACCGCAGGCGGGTTCGATTTGTCTGAGTCGGGCCCGCCGCTATTGCAGGCGGGTTCGTTTTGTCTGAGTCGGGCCCGCCCGCTACGGCAGGCTGGCTCGATTTGTTTTGAGACGGGCCCGCCCGCTATTGCAGGCGGTTCTGACTTACTTGATGGTTTTAATGGGCGGCGCTGGTCGGGCCGGCAGCTTCGTGGGGTTGGCTTTGATCTTCGCCATCAACTCCGCGATGCCGCGCTCCAGTTGCGGATCCTTGCCGGCAATTTCCGACTGCGGATCGTTTTCGACTTCAATGTCCGGATCGACACCGTAACCTTCAATCACCCATTGACCTTTAGCGCTTGCCAAAGCCGACCCGGGCACGAAGATTTGCCCGCCGTCGATTAGTGGCCCGCGACTTCCGATGCCAACCACGCCGCCCCAGGAGCGCTTGCCAATCAATGGCCCAAGTCCCGCTTCGCGAAACATGTAAGGAAAGATATCGCCGTCTGAGGCCGAGTTCTGATCGAGCAGAGCCACCATCGGTCCCAGGAAGACGCCATCCGGATAGGTGTTGCCGAAATCATCCGCCCGCGCGTAGTTGACCCCCAGCAGTTTCCGGCGCAGCCGCTCGATGAGCATGCGCGAAACATTGCCGCCGCCGTTGGCCCGCACGTCGACAATCAAAGCTTCCTTGTCCAGTTGCGGGTAGTACCATTTGATGAACTCGCGGATACCATTGGCGCCCATGTCGGGGACGTGCAGGTACCCGATTCGCCCACCGCTGGCCTCTTCGACGCGCTTACGATTACGGGTAATCCAATCGAGATAGATCAGGTTGCCTTCATCGGTAATCGGCCGGTAAGAAACCACCCGCGAGCCTTCCATGGTTGGTTTGCTGTTCACGGTGAGCGAAACCGGATTGTCGGCTTTATTTCGCAGCAGGCGATACGGATCGTCGTTAGCTTTCAGTTCATCGCCGTCAATGGCCAGCACGTAGTCGCCGGCGTGAATGTTTACGCCAATCTCGGTCAATGGCGAACGATAGATGTCCTCCTCGTTCTCACCTTCAAAGATCTTCGAGATGCGATAACGCCCGGCGGTCCGATCCAATTCAAAACGGGCGCCGGGAAGACCGACCCGCGGTCGCGGCGGAATCTGAAAGTCGCCGCCTTCGATATACGCATGCTGAATCGTCAACTCTGAAACCATCTCAGAGATGACATAGTTGAGATCAGAGCGGTGCGCCACGTATTGCAACAGCGGCCTGTACTGCTCGCGCAGGGCCACCCAATCATAGCCGTGCATGTTCGGCACATAGAACCAATCGCGATAGCGGCGCCAGACTTCATTGAAGATCTGGTTCCATTCCTCAGCCGGCACCCGATCCACGACCAGTCCGGCGACCGAGACCGGCTTGCGGCTCTTGTCGCCTTGCGGGGTGGCATCGTACAAACCAAAGCCCTGGGCGGTGCGCACCAGCAGCTTCGATCCATCTCCCGATAATGCATAGCCGAAGAAGTCATCGACCAGCACCGTCTCTTTGCGATCCTTAAAGGCAAAGATTTTCAATTGCGCCGGCCGATCGCCCTGCCGGCCGTAATAGAAAGCCGGACCAGTCGCATACAGCAGGTGTCCGGCTTTGGCCGCCAGGCCGCCGTAGTTGTCGGCGCCCACCGGCACGCGCGCGACCCGTTTGGCGCTGCCGTCGAAATCGATCGACATATCGGCGGGCGGCTTGGCGGCGGTCTCGGGTTTGGGTTCGGCCGGTTTGGCTTGATCGCCGCTGGGCGCGTCAGGCTGTTTCGCAACTGTTACTTCGTCGCTTTCCGGCGGGAAGGGATTCCTGACGTCCTTGCGCAGGGCCATCGCATAGATGTATGAATCGCGATTCGTCGCATAGTTAAATTCGACATTGGAGATTTGCGGCGCGAACTCGCGGTTGCTGATGTAGTAGAGATAATTTCCCTGCGGGTCCCACACCGGATTGAAGGCGTTGAAGGTGCCTTCCGTCATCTGGTGAACCTGGTTGTCGGCGGCGCTCCAGACATAGACCTGCGCGAACCCGTTTGCCGTTGTCGACATGCTGAAGGCGAGAAAGGCTCCCCGCGGCGACCAGACGTAATCGCGGATCTGATTGCGCGGCGTCTTCACGATCTCAGTCATCTTCTTGTCGGCTATGGTGACCACATAAATCTTTCCGTCTTTATCTGAGAAGGCGATGCGCTTGCCGTCAGCCGACCACTCGGGTTGATAGCGCATGGCGGCGCCCCCGGTCGTTAACTGCGTTGGCGGTTTCGATCCATCCTGCGGTATGACGTACAACTCTTCTTCGCCGCTCATATCCGAGATAAAAGCGATCTGCGATCCGTCCGGCGACCAGCTGGGCCATTTGTCATGCGCTCCCGAGGAATGCGTGAGATTGCGGGTTGGCCCCTTCTCGATTGGCGCGGTAAAGATATCGCCGCGCGCTGAGAACAAGGCGCGTTCGCCCTTGGGACTGACATCGTAAGACTCGATATTATTTACGGCCGAAATTCGGCTCGGCCGCCGGGCCAGGCCGTCGTCGGGGACTGCGATAGAAATCGGCGAAGCCTTGCCGCTCTTCGCATCCAGCACCTGCAATTCGCCATCCATCTCATAAACGATGCGGCCCTGATGATCGGAACTGGGCCAGCGCACGTCCCACTGCTTGCTCTGGGTGACTTGCGAAGTCTTTCCGCTCTTTGTGTTGTAAGCGTAGAGATTGAAATGGCCGTCACGATCCGAGTTGTAATAAATGATGTCGCCAATCCACATCGCGTCGCGCGTAGCCCGCGGTCCTTCCGTGATCGGCTTGGTGGCATTTGTTTTCAAATCGAAGATATAGAGCTTATTCGCCTGGCCGCCACCGTATCTTTTTTCCGGGCGAAAGTCGCGCGACTGCGGCGAGTAAACCATCTGTGCGCCATCGGGAGAATAGTCGCCGGAACCAGCTTCGGGCATCGGCAGAGCCTCAGCCGGTCCGCCGTCCACCGACACGCTGTACAGCCGCGCGATCGGCAGCGTCCATGAGTCGCGCAGAGATTTGAAGAAGATGTGCGTGCCGTCCTTGCTCCAGCCGTAGACCTGATTGTCCCAACCCCAACGAGGCGTCAAAGGCCCTTTCGCCGGATAGAAGGTCAGTTGTCGCGGCACACCGCCGGTGGACGGAATCACATAAACCTGTTCGTCGCCGTCGTATTGTCCAGTGAAGGCAATCCATTTTCCGTCCGGGGAAAACTTGGCGAAGACTTCAATGCCGGGATGCGCCGTCAAACGGGTCGCCGTTCCGCCGGTCGCGGGCGCCGTCCAGATATCGCCACCGTAGGTGAATGCCAGCCGGTCGCCGTGGATATCCGGGAAGCGCAGCAACTTTGTCTGCGCGAACGAAACAGTCGAGAACAACAGCAGCAGCGCGACGGCCAGCGTGGTCGCGGCCAGACGACCAGTGATTACGTTGTACAAGGGAATCCTCCTCTAAGGGGTGTAGTTCAGATTTTAGAATTGAAAACTAAACGTTTGTGTAAGACGACAGCAAGGTGCGAATGATAATCTACGCGCGAGGATGCGCCCAGGTTTCAAGCGTCGTGAGAGTCAAAGCTGTAAATTGCCATTAGGTGGAGCTGTAAATTGCCACTAGGTGAAGCTGTAAATTGCCACTAGCTTTAGCTAGTGGTCAGCGGAAAGAAAAACATAAGGCTTTAGCTTAAGCTCAAATGGGAAGTTGTTTGGCTAAAGCCGGATTTCAGAGAGTCACCTGCCCACTAGCTGAAGCTAGTGGCAAGTTAAGAGAAATCAGTTGCCACTAGTTAACTTGCTCCTAGCTAACTTGCCACTAGCTTTAGCTAGTGGGCAGCAGAAATGGAAATGAGGGGCTTTAGCCGAAGTTCTGAAGTTGTTCTAATGGCTTTAGCCAAAGCTGAACTGGAAGTCTGTTTGGCTAGAGCCATGGTTTCAATGAGGGCCTCTCCCACTAGCTGAAGCTAGTGGCAAATTAGCTGAAGCTAGTGGCGTCAGCCGAAGCTAGTGGCAAGTCAGCCGAAGCTCGTGGCAAGTCAGTTATTGGCATTAGCGAGTGGCAGGTTAGCTAGTGCAACCCAGCTGAAGCTGTTTGGTGTTACTTGCTGGCACTCTGCGCCAGAGTCCTCGTCAAACCTTCCTCAACCAACTGCAGAAGCTTCTGAATGTCCGCGAAGGTTATCGCCGGATCTCGATTGTAATCAACCAGCCGGGCTTTATAGCTTTGATGGTTGGGCGTCTCATCGATCAACCGCCGCGCCTCCCGCAACGCCGCTCCGTGCTCATCAAACGTTCCGTTGACTTCGGTAGCAGCCTTCACGAAGGCGCAAAAGAGATTGAAGGTGATGGCGTCAGCCGGGCACTGCTGGGTGGCGTCGCGGTTCTATTTAGACGGTGAGTTGAGTATCTGTCGCGTCCGCTTGATGATTTCGAGGTCGGCTTTGGTGACTGCCGAATTGTTCCCGTTACCTGGCGGCGGCCCGTTTGATTTGACCGCTGGGGGAACGGCGGAGTCTGTTTTCAGCCTCAGTGTGAGGAGCGACTCTACCATCCGCAGCACCTCCTGAATGTCGGCGAAGGCTGTCGCCGGGTCGTTGTTGTAATTCATCAGCCGGTGTTCGTAATTCCGATTCGCGGCGATTTCATCGATCACGAACCGTGCCTCTTGAAGCGCCGCACCCCGATGCTCAGCCTTGCCGCTGACTTCGGTGGTGGCCACTTCCAGGGCGCAATACAAGCTGAAGGTCCTGGCGCCCGCCGGGCACTGGCGGTTATCAGCGCGGTTCCAAACCGCGGGCGAGTTCAGAATCTCCCGCGCGCGTTTCGCGATTTGCAAATCGGCATTGGTGACCGGTGGATGAATATTGGAATCATCCTCCGGCGGACTTGTTGAAGTTTTTTGCGCCGCAACCATGGACGCCAGGAGAAGCGTCACGAAAACGCGGGCAAAAATATTGAGAGACGTTGTTCTGTGCCACATGTGCTTGGCTCCTAAACGCCGCCTGAGGGCGTCGACATACTTGACGCTGCGAGCATGTAAGTTGAACACCGAACGCGTTCGCGAATATCCGCCCAGGGTGACGCCCTGGGGAAAGATTGATCTAATGAGATACCCGAACTCTGAAAGAGTTTGCCGTCAACTAAGCCGAATCAGAGGGCAATCGATCGCTAGTTCGAAGACCCCCTTCAGGGTTTCCGAGGAGCCGTCGAACCTCTCCCAGGGTAGCGCGCTGGTTGCGCGCAACCCTGGGCTGGAATCCGCAAAACGCCTTAGGCGTTCCGACGCGTAGCGCACTTCACCAGACGGTCCGATAGTTGGTGACTCTTCGCAGGGAAAAGTTTCTCATAAAAGGTCCGCATCCTAGGTAATGTTCCCCCGCCGTTGGGTGTTTCTTCCCATTCGCCGCGCAGCAGAACTTATGAAAACTGCACTTCTATTAGGTCTTCGCTGATTTGCGCGGCTGGAATATTACTTGCACGCATCAACGCCGACTCACCATGCATGAAGCATCGATCGTTGAGAGTCTTTTACAGCAGGTCGTTCGAAATACACCACCCCTGGCTGAAGTCCGGCGCGTTTACATTCGCATAGGCAGGCTCACCAACGTCAGTCCTGAATGCGCTCAACTTCTATTTCAAGGCGGGGCGTAAACGAAGGGATTGAAGCGTGGATCCACTGGTTAATGAAACGCCGCGCGTCATGGCGGCCGGCGAACTGGACAAACTGATTCAACTGCTCGCGGGCCGCGGCTATGAAGTAATCGGTCCGGTGGTGCGCGATGGCGCAATCGTCTATGAGCCGGTAAATAAATTGTCCGACTTGCCGGTGGGCTGGACCGACGAGCAGGAAGCGGGACATTACCGTCTCAAGCGCCGGCCCGATCAATCGGTATTCGCTTTTAATGTCGGCCCGCAAAGCTGGAAGAAGTTCCTTCATCCGCCCGAGGTCAGGCTGTTTTCTGCCGAAAGGCGAAACGGCAGCGTGAAGATTTCTCCGGGGGAAGACTCCGCGCCAAGCTATGCCTTTCTCGGGGTGCGAGGTTGCGAACTTGCGGCCATCGGAATTCAGGATCGAGCGCTGACGCGCGATCGGTTTGCCGATCCGGTTTACGCGCGCCGCCGCGCCGGTGTCTTTATCGTCGCCGTTCAATGCACGCAAGCTGCGGCCACCTGTTTCTGCCATTCAGCCGCACCCTGGGCGCAGGTCATAGCTTATGACTTGTCACTGACCGAATTGTTGGACCAGCAACCTCACCGGTTCGTGGTGCAAGTTGGCAGCGAGCGCGGCCGTGAAATGCTGAGTGAACTGCAGCACGAAGCCGCGCCGGAGGAGGATTGCAAACTTGCGCAGGCCGCGGTGAAAGCCGCCGGTGCACAGCAGACGCGGCATCTCGAGACGCAGGGACTAAGAGAGCTGCTGCTGCAGAATTTTGATCATCCCAATTGGGACGCGGTAGCTCAGCGTTGCCTGACCTGCGCCAACTGCACGATGGTTTGCCCCACCTGCTTTTGCACCACGGTCGAAGATACGAGCGACCTCACCGGGGACCACGCGGAGCGGTGGCGGCGGTGGGATTCCTGTTTCACGCTGAACTTTTCTTACATTCACGGGGGCTCGGTGCGGACTTCGCCCAAAGCGCGCTACCGGCAGTGGCTGACGCACAAATTCTCCTCGTGGATCGATCAGTTTGGAGCGCCGGGCTGCGTCGGCTGTGGCCGCTGCATTACCTGGTGTCCCGCCCGCATTGACCTGACTCGCGAGCTGAACGCCATCCGCGAACCCATCACTACCACTGCCGAATTGAAAAACTCCAGGGAGAGAGAGGAGGCCGCCGAGAGGGCGAAATAGAAGACCATGGAAATGCACACCCTTGAAACCATCATTGCGGATCACCCGATGTTTGCCGGGTTGGAAGCCTCGTTCATCGATCTTGCCGTTGGCTGTGCGTCTAACGTGCGCATCGAACCCAATGCCTACATCACTCGCGAAGGCGAGGAATCGAACCAGATGTTTCTGATCAGAGAAGGCCGGGTTGCACTGGAAATTCACGCGCCGGCCCGGAAGCCGTTGGTTATCGAAACTCTGGGACCCGGCGACATCATCGGGTGGTCATGGCTGGTGCCGCCGCACTTCTGGAGGTTCAACGCGCGGGCGATCAATTCGACCAGAGTAATCGCCCTCGACGCGAAGTGTCTGCGTACCAAGTGCGAAGCCAATCATGAACTTGGCTACGAGATCCTGAAGCGTTTCGCGCCGATCATCGAGCGGCGCCTGGAAGCGACGCGACTGCAATTGCTGGACGTATATGCAGCACACTGAATCAAATCCCATGCAGCCCGAACCCTGGCGGGTCAGCGAGTTGGCGCGCGAGACCGCCGATACCTTCACGCTGTCTTTACAGCCCCTCGGCCGGAAGACGCATCGCGAATTTCAACCAGGCCAGTTCAGCATGCTTTGGATGTTTGGAGTGGGTGAACTGCCAATCTCGATCAGCGGTGACCCGGCGGCCGAAGGCAAACTGACTTACACGGTGCGGTCGGTAGGTGAGGCGACCAAGGCCCTGGTCTCAGTTGCGCCGGGCCAACAGATTGGCGTGCGCGGACCTTTTGGCAAGGGCTGGCCGGTTGAGTCGGCGCGCGGTCAGGACGTCCTGGTGATCGCCGGCGGCATTGGCCTGGCGCCGTTGCGGCCGGTCATCTATCACGTCTTGCGCCATCGTGAAGAGTATGGGCGGCTGGTGCTTTTGTACGGCGCCCGGAATCCCCGTGACCTCTTGTATCGCAAAGAACTCGCCGCCTGGGGCAAACAGAAAGATTGCCAGGTGCTCTCGACCGTTGACTACGCGGGGATGAACTGGCGCGGACACGTGGGAGTGGTGACCAGGCTTTTGCGCTATGCGCGTCTGCAACCGCTGCAGACGGTCGCGATGATGTGCGGCCCGGAAATCATGATGCGGGTCGTGGGCCGGGAACTGATTAACCGAGGCTTGCCGGCTGAAAGCATCCATCTTTCGATGGAGCGAAACATGAAATGCGCGGTGGGCTTCTGTGGCCATTGCCAGTGGGGGCCGCACTTCATTTGCAAAGATGGTCCGGTGTTTTCTTATCAGGACATCGCCCCACTCTTGGATAAGTATGAACTCTAAAGGACAAAAGCCGCGACTTGGAGTATTCAAGTTCGCTTCGTGCGACGGGTGCCAACTCAGTCTGCTCGACGCCGAAGATGAGCTGCTGGCGGTCGCCGGCCAAATAGACATCGCATATTTTCCGGAAGCCAGCCGGGCCATGAGGAAAGGCCCGTATGATATCGCGCTGGTGGAAGGCTCAATCACCACGCATCATGACGCCGAGCGTATTCAGCAAATACGTAGCCAGGCCAAAACCCTGATCACTATCGGCGCCTGTGCGACTGCCGGCGGCATCCAGGCGTTGCGCAATTGGCAAAACGTCAACGACTTCATTCGCGTGGTTTATGCGACGCCGCAGTTCATCAGCACGCTGAATCTCTCCACGCCCATTGGCGAACATGTTCCGGTGGACTTCGAATTGCGCGGCTGCCCGATTAACAAATATCAGTTGATCGAATTGATCACCGCCACGCTGGCCGGGCGCAAACCGAATATTCCCACCTACAGTGTCTGTCTCGAGTGCAAGCGGCGGTCGAATGTTTGTGTGGCCGTGGCGCAGGGGACGGCGTGTCTCGGACCGGTAACCCAGGCGGGCTGCGGCGCGCTGTGCCCGGCGTTCGATCGCGGCTGCTTTGGTTGCTACGGACCCATGGAGAGTCCGAACACCGGTTCGCTCTCTGACCAGCTGCGCGCGCTGGGCCGCAACGACGCTGAGATCGCTCGTGATTTTCGCAGCTTCAATGCCTGGGCGTGGCAGTTTCGCCGCGCGAGCGAGGAGGCC
>Ga0126369_10004378_pt1 | contig 10360 bp, 7 predicted proteins | sample PanSoiMetaPlot_1_FD_109646 | JGI IMG/M metagenome (GOLD analysis project Ga0126369, IMG submission 109646) | Tropical forest soil microbial communities from Panama - MetaG Plot_1 | ecosystem: Environmental > Terrestrial > Soil > Tropical forest > Bulk soil | place: Panama | collected 2016-02-17
CATTTTGGTGAGAGCCTTTGAGTCAGGCCGCTTACGCAACCCGAAAGCGATGCGTGCCGACTCCTGGACGGCAAGGTCACCGGCAGGAAATGCATCGGAATGACCGAGGCAGAACAGCAAATAGACGTCGGCGCTCCAGGGGCCAATGCCGTGTAACGCAGTGAGTGCAGCATGGGCCTGATCGGCGTCCATATCGCCGACCGCAGTGAGATCGATGCGTCCCCTGGAGACCGCTTTCGCGATCTCCCGGATTGATCTGATCTTGGGCGCCGAAAGCCCAAGCCGTTTGAGCTTGTCGGTGCGCGCGCGCCGCAGCGCGTCGTGATGAAAGGGGTCAAAAGCAGCAAACAACCGGTCGCGAATCGCCGCAGCGCTCGCAGTCGAAAGCTGCTGGCCGCACACGATCGCGCACAAGCCGGGAAAGCCCGCCTCGCGCCGGCGCAGGCTGAAAGAACCGGCCTTGTCGGCGATCGGCCGCAAGCGAGGATCGGCAACGATCAACTGCGCCAGGCCGGCCTGCAGATCGGCGTCGGAGCGGAGGAAGTGGGTCATGGCTTTCTAAGTATTATGCTGCTCGTCCCCGCGGAAGCGGGGACCCGGTTAAAGTGCTTGACTGGATTCCCGCTTACGCGGGAATGAGCGGAAATCTGAGACCACTTGATAATAGCCATGCCACCCGTTTTCCGCTTTGCGCCTTCGCCAAACGGATATCTGCACCTCGGCCATGCTTTGTCTGCGCTGCTCAATGCCGACATGGCGCGTGCAGCGGACGGCCGGCTCCTCTTGCGAATCGAGGATATCGATACGGCCCGTTGCCGGCCGGAATACGAGGCGGCGATCTATGAGGATCTGACGTGGATCGGGATTCGTTGGGAGACACCGGTACTACGGCAATCCGAACACCACGAGGAATACCGTGCCGCGCTCGCCCGGCTCAAGGCGATGAACCTGATCTATCCGAGCTTCGAAACCCGCGCGGAAATTGCGCGCCTGATCGCCGCGCGCTAAGCAAGAGCGCCCTGGCCGCGCGATCCAGACGGCGCGCCACTGTACCCGGGAGGTGCGAGGAGCATGTCAGCCGCCGAACGCAAACGGCGTATCGATGGCGGTGAGCCTTATGCCTTGCGGCTCGATATGCGCGCCGCACTGATGCGCGTACGCGATATCAGCTGGGTTGAGACCGGCACCGGACCCGTCGGCGAGACCGGTACAGTCAAGGGTGATCCGACCGCCTGGGGCGACGTAATCCTGGCGCGCAAGGAGACACCGACGAGCTATCACCTGTCCGTCGTCGTCGACGACGCGGTGCAGGGTGTCACCGACGTGGTGCGGGGTCGGGATCTGTTTCACGCGACAGCGCTGCACCGCCTGTTGCAGGCGCTCCTCGGACTGCCGCAACCTTGTTACCACCACCATCGTCTCGTGCTCGATGCCAACGGCCATAAGCTCTCGAAATCGTCACAATCCACCGGCCTGCGCGAGCTTCGCGCGAGCGGCAAATCGCCGGCGGACATTCGTCGGCTTGTCGGGCTCGATTGAACGCAGCTTCCATGGCATTGTCCGTTTCGGGGTGAGGGATCGATGGCGCCCAAGCGCAAAAGCAGGATTGATAGACGCGCGCGAGAGCGCGGCGGCAGAGCAGATGCACAGAAGCGTGCGATCGAGGCTGCGCTCGCCGGCATCGCGCACGACATTCGCACGCCGCTTACCGGGATTGTCGCGCTCGCAGAATTGCTCGCTTCGTCGGATTTGGGCGCGCGCGAGCGCGAATGGGCAAATGCGGTCAAGAGCGGCGCCGATCATCTGGCCGCGCTTGCGACATTGATCGTCGATGGGGTTAAGGCTCATGCGAAGGGTCTCGTACTGCGTGCTGAGCCATTCTCTCCACGGACACTCGCGGAGGCAGTGGGCGCAGCGCTTGCCGCGCGCGCCAGCAACAAGGCAGTCAGTGCGAACATCAAGATCGCCGATGATTTGCCCGCCATGGTATCCGGCGATGGTTTGCGGTTGCGTGCAGCGCTTGAAAATCTTGCCGACAACGCGGTGAAATTTACCCAGGAGGGGACGGTCTCGTTCACGATTACCGCCGAACCAGCTCCGCGCAATCGCATCCGGTTGATCTTTACCGTCGTCGATAGCGGCATTGGATTGAGTAGCGCCGAAGCAAGGCAACTGTTCCGCCCGTACGCGCAAGGGAGCGCGGAAATCTCGAGGCGTTATGGCGGCGCCGGGCTTGGCCTTTCCCTGGTCAAACGCCTTGCCAAGGCCATGGGTGGCGACCTTACCGTAACCAGCAAACAGGGAGTCGGTTCTACATTCCGCCTTACCGTGCTGGTCGACCGCGTGACCGACCATCCCGCGGAAAATCGCGTCGATGCGCGACCGGTGGCGGCTCGACCGCTATCGATCCTGTGCGCGGAGGACAACCCATATGGCCGTGTCGTGATGAATACGATCCTGCGCGAACTCGGGCACCGCGTGGACTTCGTTGAAACCGGCAGTGCCGTGGTTGAAGCGGCTGCGCGTGGCGGCTACGACGCCGTGCTGATGGACGTCACGCTGCCGGGCTTCGATGGCCTTGAAGCAACGCGCCGTATCCGGGCGTTACCAGGCGCAGTCGGCAAGGTGCCGGTGATTGGCATCTCCGGCCACAGCGAGCGCGGCGACGAACCTGCAGCCCGCGCGGCAGGCATGAATTCGTATTTCGTGAAACCGATCAGTCCGGGCAAGCTCGCGCAAACCCTGGCGGGCTTCACCAACTAGCCCTCAAACATTGTTCGAACCGTTCGCCCGCTCAACAATGCGCACCACGTCGGACATGATGCGGTTCAATTCAAAATCCTTCGGCGTATAGACCGCCGCCACGCCGGCCTTTTCGAGCTCGGCCGCATCTTCCGGCGGAATAATTCCGCCGACCACCACAGGCACGTCGAGGCCGGCTTCTTTCATACGGTCGACAACGTCTTCGACCAGCGGCAGATGGCTACCGGAAAGAACCGACAATCCCACCACGTGCGCCTTCTGCCTGCGCGCCGCGTCGACGATTTCTTCCGGCGTCAGTCGAATGCCTTCGTAAACCACTTGCATGCCGGCGTCGCGTGCACGCACAGCGATCTGTTCCGCGCCGTTGGAATGGCCATCGAGTCCAGGTTTGCCGACGAGGAAGGTGAGGCGCCGGCCAAGCTTGCGTGAAACGCGGTCAACATCGGCGCGAAGGTCATCCAGACCGCTGACATCGTTGCGCATGGCGCGGCCTACACCGGTCGGTGCGCGGTATTCGCCAAAGGCCTCGCGCAGCGTCCAACCCCATTCACCCGTGGTGACACCAGCCTTGGCGCACACGATGGAAGCCGGCATGATGTTGCTGCCGCTGGTGGCGGCACGTTTAAGCTCTTTCAGGGCGGCCGCCACTGTCGTGTTGTCGCGCGCGATCCGCCAGGCCTTCAATCGTTCGATCTGCTCGCGCTCGGCATGCGCCGGCACCATGAGAATCGAATCGGCAGAGGCCGCCAGTGGTGACGGCTCGCTCTCAAGATATTTGTTGACCCCCACAACGATCTGTTCGCCGCGTTCGATCGCTTCCAGCCGCGCGGTGTTGGATTCGACCAGTTGCTGTTTCATGTAACCGGTATCGACCGCTGCGACCGCGCCGCCCATCTCCTCAATACGCCTGAGCTCTTCCCTGGCCTGTCGCTTGAGGTCGTCAACCTTGCGGGCAATCTCGCCTGAACCGTCGAAAATATCGCCGTAGTCGAGCAGATCCGTTTCATAGGCGAGGATTTGCTGCATGCGCAGTGACCATTGCTGGTCCCATGGTCGCGGCAGACCCAGCGCTTCATTCCACGCCGGCAGCTGTACGGCGCGAGCACGGGCGTTCTTTGACAAGGTTACGGCGAGCATTTCGATCAGAATGCGCGCAACGTTGTTCTCAGGCTGTGGTTCGGTCAGTCCGAGTGAGTTCACTTGCACGCCATAACGGAACAAGCGCTGCTTCGCATCCGTGATGCCATAGCGCTCACGGGTTATTTCGTCCCACAGCTCGGTGAAAGCCCGCATCTTGCACAGTTCGGTGACGAAACGCAGGCCAGCATTCACGAAGAATGAAATGCGTCCGACCACTTCGCCGAACTTGTCTGGTAAAACCTCACCCGATGCCCGTACCGTGTCGAGCACTGCAATCGCCGTAGCGAGTGCAAACGCGAGCTCCTGGACCGGCGTCGCACCTGCTTCTTGCAGGTGATAGGAGCAGACATTAATCGGATTCCATTTTGGAATTTCTTTGGTCGTGAACAGGATCACGTCCTTGATCAGCCGCATCGAAGGCGCTGGCGGAAACACATAGGTGCCGCGCGACAGATATTCCTTGATGATGTCGTTCTGGATCGTCCCTTGCAGGGCCGGGCGTTGCGCGCCCTGCTCGTCGGCAACCGCAATATAAAGTGCCATCAGCCACGCCGCGGTGGCATTGATGGTCATTGACGTATTCATGGTTTCGAGCGGAATGGCGTCAAACAGCGCCCGCATGTCACCGAGGTGACAGATTGGTACGCCGACCTTGCCGACTTCGCCCTTGGCGAGAACGTGATCGGAATCGTATCCCGTCTGTGTTGGCAGATCGAACGCGACCGACAGGCCGGTCTGTCCCTTGGTCAGATTCTTTCGATAAAGCGCGTTTGATTCCACCGCCGTCGAATGGCCGGCGTAAGTACGGAATATCCAGGGCTTATCGCGTTGCGTTTTGTCGCGCATCGATCATCTGACGGCGCCAGTTTGGCCCAGCACTTGTTGCAATGCAACATCGGTCCGCCGAGCGATTTCGCCGCGGTTAACAACGTTTATAGCGAAAAAACGACTTAAGCGCGTTTCACCAGGCCAATGATGAACAAAAGAACCACGGCTCCGATAGTGGCATTGATGATCGAGGCGATAATGCCGCCGCCGATGTTTATGCCGATCAAACCGAGCAACCAGGTACCGATGAAGGCGCCGACAATGCCGACGATGATGTTGCCGATCAGCCCAAAACCGACGCCTTTGACAATGAGGCCAGCAAGCCAGCCTGCGATTGCACCTATGATAATGAGGATAATCAATGCTTCCAAAGTCATGGAGCCCTCCTCCCGATTTACGGCGCGCCGATTTACGGCGGCCCCGAACGGTGCGATTGAATACCAAAGCGATGACGGCGTCGACTGCCATCTATCCCGACTGGTTATAAATTGACGAGCGCTCGAATTCAGCGCCGCGCGTGCACGACGGCAATATCGTCCGCGTAAATGCGCTTCCAGTCCGGCAACCGGTCAAGCAGCGCTACCGCCGGGGTTGACGGTGCGAGGAGCGTTGCACCGAAATGGTACTCATCAAGCAGCCGCAGGAAATCTGCAATGTTTTGCAGGTTCAGCGCCCGGTCGTACCGGAGCATGAAAGCCTGACCATAGAGCTCGGAGCGGCCGTCGATGAACGGCGGCGTGCCGACAAAATCAAGATAGCCACCAAAATCGTAATCGTTGAGAACCGGACCGGTCGTGGCAGCGTTGAGCGCGTGAAGCGCGCTAGCTGGCGTGTTTTTCGGCGGGGGGAAGACATCGTTCCGTAACGCTGCCAGGGCGGTGACAACACTCAGCAACAGCAAGGCAGCAGCCAGCGGCCTCGCACCGAGGCGCATCATCATATCGTTTCGATTGACGGCAACCGCGGCAAATTGTTCGGCGAGTGGTCGGGCGACAAACAATGGCGCAAGCATTCCAAGCAAGTCGGCATGACGTATTTGCGAGAGGCTCAAATGCAGCACGCCGAGCAGCATCACGATTCGCAACAGCGGCAAGGTCACGCCGCGATAAAGCGCAACGCCGACGGCTCCAAGCATAACGAGCTCGAAGCTGCCGACATGACTGAAATCTTGCGGTCGCCACTCGGTGATGGTCGTCAAGGCCGCGCCCAATGCGACCGTCCGAAACGTCACTAGAATCATTTCGGGACCGTAGGGGTTGAGACAAGCGGCGCCAAAGGCAAGGAGTCCGAACAATCCCCATTGTCGCACTACATTTAGCCGTTCCGATCGCGGCGCACGCCAAAGTGCATCGCAGGCAATCAAAGCCGCCATCGCGAGACCAAACGTGAAGCTGCCATGGAGGTTCGCCCACAGCGCCATTAGCGGAAGCAAAAGCAAGGGTGGCGGACTGCGCGTATCAACCGCGCGTATGAGCAAAGCGATCCAGGTGACCATCACTGGAAGCGCCAGAATATGTGGCCGCGCCAGAATATGCGGAGCCGTCAGAAGGAGCGCGGATAGAACCGCAACAAGGACCGCGGTCGGTTGCAACTCGCGCAACAAGAACCAGGTCAACAGACCGAGCGTCGCAGCTACCGCCGCTGCCGTCAGCGCGACAACGCCACTCCAGCCTCCGGTCGCATGAGCCAGGGCAAATGCGACTTGCGAAAGCCATTCGAAGGCAATCCAGTGCGTTCCTCGCAGCGTGGCGGAAAACGGATCTGTCGCAGGCACGGCATGCTGTTCGAGAATCCAGCGGCCGAGAGCAATGTGCGAATAGGTGTCCGGATCGGTCAGCAACCGCGGGCCCAACGCAATCAGCAGCGCGTACACGCTCGCGACCACAAGCCACGGCATGGCGGCTCGCAGGTCCAAAATCCGTCCGGCGCGGCGAATGGTCTGTTCGGACATCCCGTACCTTGGGGCGATCTTTGCCACGCTAGGCCGGCCCGATTGCAAATCCCTTAAGCGTCGCGCGGCGAATTTGCCGGAACGCACAGGCTCCAAGGGCTAACCGGCTGATCCTGCAGCCCTTTCGGACAACCCCGCTGCAATATTGCGATGCAACATAATTTGCGCCAAACTGTTATAAGGGCAGGGAGTGGATTCAATGCCGGCCGTCGCAAAGGCGAGAAATGTCGCGCCGCTCAAGGATCTCTACGACATCGGCGAGATTCCGCCGCTCGGTCATGTGCCGGAAAAAATGCACGCCTGGGTGATCCGCAAAGAGCGGCATGGCCCTCCCGACAAATCTTTTCAGCTTGAAGTGGTCCCGACCTGGCCAATTGGCGACGACGAGGTGCTCGTCTACGTGATGGCGGGTGGTGTCAACTACAACGGCATTTGGGCCGGTCTTGGCGTGCCAGTTTCCCCACTCGACGGCCATAAACATCCATTTCACATCGCCGGCTCTGATGCGTCGGGCATGGTCTGGGCAGTCGGGGGCAAAGTTAAGCGCTGGAAGGTCGGCGACGAAGTCATCGTCCACTGTAATCAGGACGATGGTGATGACGAGGACTGCAACGGCGGCGATCCGTTGCTGTCACCGTCACAGCGAATCTGGGGCTACGAAACGCCTGACGGCTCGTTCGCGCAGTTCTGCCGTGTGCAGTCACGCCAGCTTATGCCCAAGCCCACGCATCTCTCGTGGGAAGAATCGGCCTGCTATACCCTTACGCTGGCGACGGCCTATCGCATGCTGTTCGGCCATCCGCCGCACACCCTGAAGCCCGGCGACAACGTGTTGGTTTGGGGAGGCTCGGGCGGGCTCGGCGTCTTCGGCGTGCAACTGGTGTCTGCTTCCGGCGCGAATGCGATCGCGGTCGTTTCGGACGCGTCGAAGGCCGAGTATGCTCTCAACCTCGGCGCCAAAGGCGTTATCAATCGCAAGGAGTTCAAGTGCTGGGGTCAAATGCCGGCCGTGAACTCTCCGGAGTTCAACGAATGGACCAAGGAGGCGCGCCGGTTCGGCAAAGCGATCTGGGACATCACGGGCAAGAAAGATGTCGATATCGTCTTCGAGCATCCCGGTGAGCAGACATTCCCGGTGTCCTGTCTGGTCGTGAAGCGCGGCGGCATGGTCGTGTTCTGTGCCGGAACCACCGGCTACAATCTGACTTTCGATGCGCGCTACGTCTGGATGCGCCAGAAGCGCATTCAGGGTTCACACTTCGCGCATCTCAAGCAAGCTTCGCAAGCCAATCGCTTTGTACTTGAACAGCGTATCGATCCTTGCATGAGCGAAGTATTTTCGTGGGACAAGATCCCGCTCGCGCATATGAAAATGTGGAAGAACCAGCACCCGCCCGGCAACATGGCGGTGATGGTGAACGCTCGGCGCATGGGTCTGAAGAATTTCGAAGATGCGCAGGAAGCCGCCGCAGGTTAGCGCTCTCCGTTGCGCGTCCGCTCGATCACCGAATTTAGCTCGCCACCGTAAATAAAAATCGACGCGCAGACGTACAGAAAGACCAGCGCGATCATGGCCGATGCCAGGCCGGCGTACATCGAAACGTAAGCAAAGGCATAGCTCGCGAGATAGCGTCCGAAAATTGCGCCGCTGATCAGCCACAACGCGATGGTGGCGAGGATGCCCGGTGTGACTTGCTTGAATGAGCGCCGTCCCGCCGGCAGCCAGAGATGCACGATCATCAGTGCGACGATGAGCACGACAGCAGCGACCGTGTAGCGCGCGAACGTGAACAGATCGCCAAATTGCTCAAGGGCCGGTACATAGCGAACGAGCTTTGCCAAGATCAGCGGCGCAAGCACAACAAGGAATGAAAACGCCAGGATCGCTACGGCGCCGACGAGGACGTAGACGATTGATTCAAGCCGCAGCAGCCACCATGAGCGCAGCTCCTTGATATTGTAAGCACGATTAAGTCCGATGCGCAGACTCTCGACGCCACTGGATGCGAAATAGAGCGCAAACAGCACGCCAAAAGTCAAAATATCGCCTCGCGTCGACGTGAGTACACCGGTGACATCGAGAGCGATTGGTGCCGCGACCTCGTTCGGCCAGGCCTCCAGCAGAATGTGCGCAGCCTCGTCGGCCAGCTCCTTGGAGCCGAAGAAGAATCCGGCAAGCGCGGTGACCACGATCAGGAACGGAAACAAGGCCATCAACGTCGACAACGCAATGTGACTTGCGATTGCCCAGCCGTCGTCGGCAATGAAACGCTGAAAGGCGTCCGCTGAAAGCGTCAGTGACCGCTTAAGAACGCGCAAGATAGGCTCCTCTTCAGGCGCCAGCCTTTCAGATCGTCTATCGCCGTAAGCTTTGCAAGTCCGTTATCGTCTTCTCCGCCTCGCGGAAAAGAACCTTAGGCCGCATGCACCTTGCTGAGGAACTGGCGTACTTGAGCCTCAAGGCCTTCAGCTTCGACGGCGACCGAGTCGGCCAGATCTTTGACCCCCGATGCGGTAGAACGGGCATCTGTCGCGACGCCGGTGACGCGGCCCATGGCGTCAGCCCCCATCCGAGCCTCGCCTGAGGCGCGGCTGACGCCCTCCGCGATGGAAGCCACCGCGGAATTCTGCTGATCGACCGTTGCCGCAACCATTGTGGCAATTGCCGACATTTCGCGGATGATGGCGTTGACTTTTTCAATCGCCTGCGATGCATCCGCCGCTGCGGATTGAATGGATCCGATTTGCTCCGCAATCTCTTCGGTCGCCTTGGCTGTCTGAGCGGCGAGTGACTTCACCTCGGCGGCCACGACAGCAAATCCTTTGCCGGACTCGCCGGCGCGCGCGGCTTCGATGGTCGCATTGAGCGCGAGCAAATTGGTCTGCCCGGCGATCGCCTGAATCAGGCCAACCACCTCGCCGATGCGGGTGGCCGCGCTGCCGAGTTCTGACATTGTCGTGACGGTACGCCTGGCTTCCGAAACCGCGCGCCCCGCCACGTCGGTTGATTTGGCGGCCTGCGAGGAGATCTCGCTGATCGAGACCGCCAGTTCCTCGATTGAACTTGCTGCGGCGGTGACATTTTCCGACGCGGCAGCCACGCGGCTTTTTGCCGTATCTGCTTCGGAAGCGACGGTGTCCGCAGCTTTATTGAGATCCGCCGAGCTGTTTTCCAATTTCATCGACGCCGAACGCAATTGGCTCAGTGCATTTTCTACTGAATGTTTGAATTGCGAGATGGTCGATGCGATCGTGTCGCTTCGCTGTTCACGCGCGCGGCTCGCTTCGGCTTGCGATCGCGCCAGTTGTTCGCGCTCGATCATGCTGTCGCGGAACACGATCACCGTCCGCGCCATTTCACCGATCTGATCGCGGGCTTGGGTGGCCGGTATGCGCGCACTCGTGTCGCCATCGGCAAGACGCTTCATTACCGAGGCAAGTCCGTTAAGCGGCCGCGTAATGCTGCGCCCGATCAGCCAGCTAAAGCCCAGGCCGAGGGCGACCACCGCGATACCAACTGCAATAATGCCGTTGCGCGTGTACTGCTGCGAGGTCGCCAGCACTTCAGCCGCACGTTCCGCGGTTTCATTTGCTGACAATATGATGGCATCGGCTCGCGGCAGCATGTTCTGGCTGTCGATATCGATGATCGAACGCAACGGACGAACGCGGTCAAAA
>Ga0126369_10004379_pt1 | contig 10359 bp, 8 predicted proteins | sample PanSoiMetaPlot_1_FD_109646 | JGI IMG/M metagenome (GOLD analysis project Ga0126369, IMG submission 109646) | Tropical forest soil microbial communities from Panama - MetaG Plot_1 | ecosystem: Environmental > Terrestrial > Soil > Tropical forest > Bulk soil | place: Panama | collected 2016-02-17
CAGGTCGATGAACCGCAGGTCGACGATCCGAGTGCCCTTCTCCTTGGCCAGCTTGAGAACATCCTTCGCGGTCATGTACAGCTCCTTCTCTCGATGTCGATGGTGTTGGAAATTACAGTGAGCAGTGACGACCCTTTCCGTCGCCGGCCGCCTACCTTAGTCGAAGTCCTCCCGTGAAATCAAGCGGCCTCCCGTCGCGTGCCAACGCCATTGGTGATTTATCAGTGGACGGGTCGCCCCTTTGGCTCGGCGGCTCGCATCGCCTCGGCGAAGGCGGTCCCGCCACCGCTCGAGAACTCCCCGTACGATCCGCCGCCGAGCGCGTAGGCCGTCTCCGAGTGCTGGGAGAGGTCGAGGCCGGCCACCTCGTCTTCCGGCCCTACCCGGAGCCCCACGATGGCGTCGACGACCTTGAGGATGACCATCGTCCCCACGCCGGCCATGAGATAGGTGGCGAGCACGGCCACGAGCTGCGTTCCCAGCTGGCCAGGATTGCCGAAGAACAGACCGTCTGCCCCGCCGTCGTTGATGCTCCGGCTGGCAAAGAGTCCAGTGGCGAGGGCGCCCCAGGTGCCGCCCACGCCGTGCACGCCCACCACGTCCAGCGAGTCGTCGTATCCGAACTTCGCCTTGAGGTTGCACGCGCTGTAGCAGAGGAACCCGGCGAAGGCCCCGATGATGAGAGACGAGACCGGCCCGACGTAGCCGGAGGCCGGGGTGATCGCCACCAGACCGGCCACCGCACCGGAGGCCGCCCCCAGCACGGTGGGCTTGCCGCGCGTCATCCACTCCGTGAACATCCAGCCCAGGGCGGCGGCGGCCGCGGCCGTGTTGGTGGCCAGGAAGGCGCTGGCGGCCAGGCCGTTCGCCTCCAGCGCGCTCCCGGCATTGAACCCGAACCAGCCGAACCAGAGCAAGGCGGCGCCCATCACGGTCATGGGCAGGTTGTGGGGTTGCATCGGCTGGTGGCCGTAGCCTCGCCGCCGGCCGATCATCAGCGCGCACACCAGGGCCGACACGCCGGACGAGATGTGCACGACGGTGCCACCCGCGAAATCGAGGGCGCCCATCTTTTTCAGCCAGCCGCCGTCGCCCCACACCCAGTGGGCGAGCGGGTCGTACACCAGTGTCGCCCACGCCAGCGTGAACACGATGAAGGCCGAGAATCGCTTGCGCTCGGCGAAGGCGCCCGTGATGAGGGCGGGCGTGATGATGGCGAACATCATCTGGAAGAGCATGAAGACCGAGTGGGGAATCGTCTTCGCGTACGCTTCGAAGGGCTCGGCCCCCACGCCGCGCAGGCCGAACCACTCGACACCGCCGATGATCCCCCCCTTGTCGGGGCCGAAGGCGAGACTGTAGCCCCACAGCACCCACTGCACCGAGATGAGGGCCACGATGATGAAGCTCTGCATCAGCGTGGCCAGCGCATTCTTCTGGCGCACCATCCCGCCATAGAAGAGGGCCAGGCCGGGCGCCGTCATGAGCAGCACGAGCGCGGACGAGGTCAGCATCCAGGCCGTGTCGCCCTTGTCGATCTTGAGCGGCACCGCAGCCGGAGGCAGGCCGGCCACGCCGGGGCCGGACGGCGCGGGAGGGGACTGCGCCGCCGCCACGCCAGCGAGAGCGCTCACGACGATCATCAGGGCGAGGACGAGAACGAGTCGCTTCACGAAGATCTCCTTCCCCGAGTCCTACAGCGCGGATTCGTCGCGGTCGCCCGTGCGGATGCGCACCGCCGACTCGACAGTGTTGATGAAGATCTTGCCGTCCCCGATGTTCCCGGTCCTGGCTGCCGCCACCATGACCTCGGCCACCTTGTCCGCGAGGTGATCGGGCACCACCACCTCGACCTTGATCTTGGGCAAGAAGTCCACCGTGTATTCCCCGCCTCGATACATCTCCGTGTGGCCCTTCTGCCGCCCGAACCCGCGGACCTCGGACACCGTCATGCCGATCACGCCGAGGGCAGTGAGCGCCTCCTTGACGTCATCCAGCTTGAACGGCTTGATGATGGCCTCGATCTTCTTCATCCCAGACCCTCCCGTCGACCGCACTCGCAACGACTGTGCCGAACGCGGCCGACGAGCAAACGACCGGAAATCCGATGATTACAGCGATCAGCGTGGAGCCGGGCAACGACTCGCTGCCCTGGAAAGAGGCAGGGACTGGGCGGTGCCTACGTTTCGAGCAGTCAGCCCCGCCGCTGCGGGATGCCGTGCTTGCGCATCTTCGAGTAGAGCGTGGGCCGACGCAGTCCGAGGAGGGCGGCGGCCGCCTGCTTGTTCCAGCGGGTGGCGTCGAGCGCCTTGAGGATGGAGGCGCGCTCGACTTCCTCCAGCGATCCCGAGGGCACGTCGGAGGGGGCGATGGACGACGCCGAGGCCCCATCCGCCGCCGCCTCCTGCACGGACTCCGGCAGGTCGGCAATCGTGATGGTGCGGCCCCGGGCCACCAGCACCGCGCGTTCGAGCGCGTGTTGCAACTCCCGCACGTTTCCCGGCCACCAGTAGGCGAGCAGCCTGCGGTAGGCCTCCGGTTCCACCTCGTCGACCGCGCGGGCGTGCTTGGCCCGATAGCGATCGAGGAAGGCCCGGACCAGGATCGGGATATCGTCACGCCGCTCGCGCAGCGGCGGGACCTGGATGGTGACGGTGTTGATCCGGAAGTACAGATCCTGACGCAGTAACCCCTCACGCACGGCCGCTTCTGCGCTCCGGTTGGTCGACGAGATCAGCCGGAAATCCACGGTGGTCGACTTGCCGGCGCCGAGCCGGCGCACCACCCGCTCCTCCAGCACGCGCAGGAGCTTGGCCTGCAGGTCCACCGGCATCTCGGTGATCTCGTCCAGGAGCAGCGAGCCACCGTGCGCCTCTTCCAGGAGCCCGATCTTGTCCACGGTGGCCCCGGTGAAGGCGCCCTTCACGTGACCGAACAGCTCGGACTCGATCAAGTCCTTGGGCAGCGCGGCGCAGTTGATCTTGACCCAGGGGCCGTCCCGGCGGCCGCTGCGCTCGTGCAGGGCATTGGCGATGAGCTCCTTGCCCGTGCCGCTCTCGCCCACGATGAGCACGTTGGCGTCGGCGTCGGCCACCGAGACGATGGTCTCCATCACTCGCTGCATCGACGGGGCGCTGCCCAGGATCTCGCTGTCGGCGGTCTGCTCGGCGAGCCGGCGACGGAGGTCGAGGTTCTCGGTCACGAGCTTGCGGTGCTCCAGCGCCTTGCGCACCAGCCCCACCACCTCGTCGGGGTCGAAGGGCTTTTCCAGGACGTAAAAGGCGCCGGCATCCTTGGTCGCTTCCATGGCTCGCCGCACCGAGCCATAGGCGGTGATGACGATGACCTCGAGGGTGGCGTCGCGCTGGCGCAGTTCGCGGGTGAGCGCGAGGCCGTTACCATCGGGCAGCATGATGTCCACGATGGCGGCCTGGGCGTCCGACTGGGCGATGGCGGCCAGAGCCGTCTGCACGCTGCCCGCGATCCGTACGGAGTAGCCCTCCGCCTCGAGCGTCATCCGGAGTCCATCGGCGATGGTGGCCTCGTCGTCGACGATGAGGACAGTGCGACCGTACTTCACGGCTTCACCTCCCGCTGCCCACCTGCGATGGCGGCGCCTCCACCGGGAGGGTGACGGTGACGCGCGTGCCCTGCCCAACCACGCTGTGGAGCGTGAGGGAGCCGCCGTGACCCTCGATGACCGACCGGGCGATGGCCATTCCCAGCCCGGTACCCTCGGGCTTGGTCGTGAAGAAGAAGTCGAAGACACGAGAGAGCGTGTCCTCGCTCATGCCGCACCCGGTGTCCTCGAAGGTCACCGTGATCGTTTGCACGGCCGGGAGGTAGGCGGTGGTGATGGTGAGCCGGCCGTCGGGCCCGAGCGACTCCAGACCATTCAGGATGAAGTTCAAGAACGCTTTGCGGAGTTGCCGGGCGTCGACCAGCACGTCGGGGCAGCCGGGATCGTCGTGCCGCACCACCTCCAGCGACGGTTCCATGACCCGGGCGCGAGCGAAGGTCACGCACTCGTCGAGCAAGGTCCCCAGCGCGGTGGGCACCCGACGGAGCTCGGGCGATTTCCCCACCGAGGTGATGTCCGAGACCACGGCTGCCAGGTGGTCGATGGTGGCAGTGATCTTCCTGGCCAGGTTCTCACCATCACGATCACCGGACTTGTGCAGTCGCTGCTCGAGGTGGCGCGCGTAGAGCCGGAGTCCGGCCAGCGGGTTGCGCACCTCGTGAGCGACCTGCATGGCCATGTTCCCGAGGGCGGCGATGGCCCCGCTGCGCAGCCGCTCCAGCTCGTGGGTGTTCCGGATGGCCACCGCGGCCTGCGACGAGAAGAGGGCCAGGAGCTCCAGGTCGTCCTCGCTCGGCTGCACGCGAGACGGTGTCTCGATCACGAGCGCGCCCGCCGGCCCGCGTTGCACCACGAGGGGGGCGGCCACCACCACGCGCCCGTCGGCCGTCCTCCTCGTCACCGGCGTGCCCTTTTTCATGGCGCGGGCAGCCACATCCTCGAGCGCGGGCAGCGAGCTGGGGCTCACGCCGGCTCGGGCCACCGGCACGAAGCGCTCGTCCTCGAGCTGAAACACCACGGACAGCTCGGCCTCCGTCGTTTCCAAAGCGGCCTGGGCCACCGCGTCCAGCGTCTGGCCCATGATGCCCGACGAGGCCAGCGTCTGACCGACGGCGAGTAGACGCTCGCGGTCGCGCGCCCATCGGCGCGTGGCCAGGGCCCGGGTGACCTTGGCGCGCAGCTCGTCGCGGAGGAACGGCTTGGTGAGGTAGTCGAAGGCGCCGCGCTGCACCGCCTCCACCGCCGTCTCGATGGTGCCGTGGGCGGTCATGATGAGAACGGGCAGACGGCCCTGGCGCGCGTGGACCGCTTCCATGAGCGTGATGCCGTCGAGGGGATCCATGCGCAGGTCGAAGAGGGCCACGTCGAAGCGCTGCTCGCTGACCAGGGTGACCGCGCTCGGCCCATCGGTGGTCGGCGTCACGTCGAATCCCATGGCCCCCAGGCGCATCTCGAGGACCTCCAGGATGGCCGCATCGTCGTCGACGACCAGGACTCGTCCCTTCATCGCCGGTGCTGCTGCTCCAGGAGGAGGTCGATGCGCTTGAGCTGGTCGATGTCGGCGCGCAGGCGGTCGGACTCGCCGGTCAGACGCGCGATCTCGGCCTGACGGGCGACGACCTCGGCCCGCAACCGGGCGAGCTCGACGTCCCGCCCGACCAGCTCGCGCTGCACGCGGGCCAGCTCGCCGTCGCGGGAGGCAAGGTCGCGCTGGAGCGCCGTCAGCTCCGCGTCGCGGGACTCGAGCTCGCCCTCGCGGGACTCGAGCTCGGTACGGAGTTTCAGGATCGTGGCCGAGGCCTCGCGAAGAACCCGGGCGTGGGAGGCGGCAGGGGTGTTGGCGTAACGATCGATGACCTGATCGTACACGCCGAGGGCGGCCGCGTAGTCGCCGCGCTCGGCGAGCTGGTCGCCTCGAGTGAGCAGATCAGTGCCGTCCGGCGAGGGGGGCGGCGTCACCGTCGGCGTCGTCGCGCAGGCCTCCAGCAGCAAGGCCAGGGCAGCGATCAGGATGGCGCGCAGTGTCCCGCTCACGCAGCGACCGTGGTCCGGGGCAAGAGCACGGTGAACCGGCTCCCCTTGCCCTCCTGGGATTCGGCGGTGACACGCCCACCGTGAGCGAGGACGATGGCGCGCACGATGGCCAGGCCGAGTCCCGTCCCGCCGCGATCACGATGCGCCTGCTGGTAGGACTCGAAGATGTGGGGCAGGGCGGCGGCGGGGATCCCGATCCCCGTGTCCTCCACCTGGATCTCGATCTCGGCACCGGCCGCCATGAGTCTGACTGTCACCGATCGGCCCCGCGGGGTGAAGCGAATGGCGTTGGCCACCAGGTTCACGACCACCTGAACGACACGGTCGTCGTCTCCCACACACACCAGGTCGGGTCGACCACCTTCGCGGTTGAGGTTCACCCCTGCCTCCTCGGCCTGGGGACGCAACTCCTCGACGGCGCGGGTGACCACGCGGTCCACGTCGACCGGTCGCCGCTCGATGGGCAAGATACCCGCGCGGAGACGCGACAGCTCGAGGACCTGGTTCACCAGTCTCAGGAGGCGGTCGCTGCTGCGGCCGATGATCTCCACCAGCCGCGCCTGCTTGGCATTGAGGGGACCGGGCACACTGTCGTGCAGGAGATGGGCCGCCTCACGCATCGAGGTGAGGGGCGATCGCAGCTCGTGCGAGATCGCCGCGAACATCTCCTGCTTGGTCTCGTCGACCCGTCGGAGCTGCTCTCCCATCACGTTGAAGGCGCGCGCGAGCTGGCCGATCTCGTCGCTGCCCTTGACCTCGATGGGCTCGCGGAACGACCCCGCGCTCACCGCCCGCGTGGCCATCGACAGCGTGCGGAGCGAGCGAGTGAGACGCCGAGCCACCCAGGCCGAGGCGACGAGGGCGAGGACGACGGCGCCCACCATTGCCCCCACGATGCGTTTCCAGGTCCGCGCCTCCAGGCGCGCGGCGTCGGACTGCGCGGAGAGCACCGCCGCGTGCGTGGCTTCCATGAGCCCGTCCAGGCTGGCCTGCACGCGCTCGGCCAGCACGCGGGCCTCGTTTTCAGCCAGACGCACGGCGGCCGCCCGGTCCCCGCGCGCCATGAGGGTGCGCTCCTGCTCGACGGACCCGCGATAGCCCTCGAAGGCCGTCACCGCCTCACGGAGCAAGGCCGTCTCCTGACGGGTGTGAACAAAGTCCCGCAGCCCGGCGAAGTCCTCGGACAGCTGGGTCGCTCGCTCGTCCCACAGTCGCGCGTAGCGGGCGTCTCGCAGCACGACGAAGCGCATCTCCAGTCGACCCAGCGAAAGCATCGCATCGCGCACGGCCCCGATCTTACGCAGGGCGGGCACGCTCTGCTCGGTGATCGAGCGATTCACGGTGATGAGGCGATCGAGGGCGCGCAGGCTCAGGATGCCTACCGCCACCAGTACTGCCACTACCAGAGACGAGGCGACAAAGATCTTAGACGCTAGACGCATCCGACCTCGGTTGAGTCCTGGTTCGGTGTGGCTCACTGGGGACGAGGAGCGTTGCGACGGCCTTGGCCACCAACCGTCTCTCCTCGTCATGCACCTCGACATCCACGACCATCGTGGTCCGTCCGCGATGCACGACCTCCGCCTCGGCGGTCAGGGTGCCCCGGTTCGTATTCCGGATCAAGTTTACCGAGAACTGCACGGTCAGCGGAAACAGTTCCGAACGGAAGTCTCCGGAAGGATTGGTCTCCCACATGGCGGCAGCCGTGGCGGCCTCGTCGGCCAGGGCCATGATGGCGCCGGCGTGAAAGCGCCCGGTAAGCTGGGACAGTTCCGGCTTGAAGTCCAGCTGGGCCACCGTGGGGCCCTGCCCGACCCGCAGGAAGCGGGTGCCGTGGAGCCCGATCATGGTCCCGGGAGCTCGGCCCTCCAGCATGCCTGCGAATTCCTCGGGCGTCACCGGCCGGCGCCCCCCCGCGTGGAAACCGTCACCGCCCGGCAGCCAGGGTGGGGCCGCCGGCCCGGTGACACAGGATGGAGAGGATGGCGACGGCGGCCGGGGTGACTCCTGGCACGCGCGACGCTTGCCCGAGAGAGCGCGGGCGCACGGCGGCCAGGCGTTCCCGGATCTCCGTGGAGAGCCCAGGCACCGCCTGATAGTCGAGCCCGTCGGGGATCGCGTGCTCCTCCATGCGGCGGAAGCGCGCGACCTCCTCGAGCATTCTCCGGATGTAGCCGTCGTACTTGGCGGCCACCTCGACCTGACGGGCCACGCGCGGATCCACCACCGCGTCGGTGAAGGCCGCCACGTCGGCATAGGTGGTCTCCGGCCGACACAGGCGCTGAAAGAGCGAGATGCCGTCCACCCGCCGCGACTTCAGCCGATCGATCTCGGCGTCCACGCCGGCGCGCCGGCCCTCCACGGCGGCCAGGCGCTGCGGAGCAACGAGGCCCAGGCGATGGCCGTGATGGGCGAGGCGGAACTCCGCATTGTCCTCGCGCAGGAGGAGTCGGTACTCGGCGCGCGAGGTGAACATCCGGTACGGCTCGAGGGTCCCCTTGGTGACGAGATCGTCGACGAGGACGGCCATGTACGCCTCTGACCGATCGGGCAGGAAGGGAGCGTGCCCACGAACGGCGCAGGCGGCGTTGACGCCGGCCCAGAGTCCCAGGGCCGCCGCTTCCTCGTAGCCGGTGGTGCCGTTGATCTGTCCGGCCAGATAGAGGCCGGGGACGTCCCGGCACTCCAGCGTGGCGTGCAGCTGGGTGGGATGGGCGAAGTCGTACTCGATGGCGTACCCGGGCCGCATGATCTCGGCCCGCTCGAGGCCGGGAATGGAGCGGACGAGGAGCTCCTGCGCGTCCACGGGCAAGCTGGTGGAGATGCCGTTGGCGTAGACCTCCTCGGTGTCGAGCCCGTCCGGCTCCAGGATCACCTGATGACGCTCGCGGTCGGCGAAGCGCACGACCTTGTCCTCGATGGACGGACAGTAGCGCACGCCGGTGGCGTCGATGACGCCCGAGTACAGCGGGGATCGATCGAGATGAGCCCGGATGATCTCGTGGGTCCGGGGGGTGGTGTAGGTCAGGTGACAGGCGACCTGCGGCAGGGGCAGGCGCTCGGTGGCCCAGTGAAACGGCCAGGGCTCGGCGTCGCCCCACTGAGCCTCCAGGCCAGCGAGATCGATGGTCGAGCGCCGAAGGCGCGGCGAGGTTCCCGTCTTGAGGCGACCCAGGGTCAGGCCCAGATCGCGCAGCGCGTTCGAGAGATCGACGGCGGCGAACTCACCGGCGCGGCCCGCACTCTGTCGCACGAGCCCGACGTGAATGAGCCCGCGCAGAAAGGTGCCGGCCGTCACCACCACGGCGCGAGCCGGATAGGCGACCCCGAGCTGATCGTGCACTCCCGCCACCCGGGGACCATCGAGCAGGAAACCCGCCGCCTGGCCCTGGCGCACGTCCAGCCCGGGCGTGCTCTCCACCGTCCGCTTCATGGCCAGGCGATACCGCGTCCGATCGCACTGAGCGCGGGTGGCCCGCACGGCCGGGCCACGCGAGGCGTTGAGGGTCTTGACCTGGATGGCGGCGCCATCGGTGACGCGCGACATCTCCCCACCGAGGGCGTCGATCTCGCGCACGAGATGGCCCTTGGCCGTCCCGCCCACCGCCGGGTTGCACGACATCTGGCCGATGGCGTCGAGGTTCATGGTCAGGAGGAGCGTGCGGCAGCCCATGCGTGCGGCGGCGAGCGCAGCTTCGCAGCCCGCGTGTCCGGCGCCCACGACGAGCACGTCGTGCATGGCGCTCTATTGTAGCGGGATTGATTGTCCGCGGGACGTGGCCTACCATAACCGCGCGCGACACCAGCGCTCGGAGGCTCTCGTGGAGTTCGGTTTTTCACTGCCGGGTCGCGGCCCGCTCGCCCAGCCCGATCAGGTCCTGACCATGGCCCTCACGGCGGAGAAGCTCCGCTATGCCTCCGTCTTCGTCACCGACCACATCGTGCTGCCGTCGTCGACGGCGCGATCGGTCTATCCGTATTCGCCCACGCGCCAGCTTCCGGGTGGGTCTCGACAGGACTATCTCGAGCCGCTTGTCATGATGGCGTATCTGGCCAGGGCCACCGCGAAGATCCGGCTGGGCACCAGCGTCCTGGTGGTGCCCTACCGACACCCGCTCCTGGTGGCCAAGATGCTCGCCACCATCGACGTGCTCTCCAAGGGCCGCGTCATCCTCGGCGCCGGCGTGGGCTGGCTCCGCGAGGAGTTCGAGGCGGTGGGGGCGCCGCCGTTCGAGGATCGTGGCACGGTCACCGACGAGGCGCTCCAGCTGATGCGAGCGGCCTGGACCACCGATCCGGTGTCCTTCGAGGGCCGGCACTACAAGGTCCAGGAGATCCACGCGCTGCCCAAGCCCGTTCAGCGCGCGGGCATCCCGGTGTGGATCGGCGGGCACACCGATGCCGCCATCCGGCGCGCGGGTCGACTGGGCGATGGCTGGCATCCCATCGGGCTGCGGCCGCCCGCCATGCTGTTGCCCGACGAGTTCGCGGACAAGGTCTCGCGGCTGCAGGCCGCGGCGCGGCAGGCCGGCCGGGATCCCGCCGCCATCACGCTGTCCCTGCGCGTGCCTATGGCCGTGCGGTCCGCGCGCGCCAAGGCGCCGGGCGGCGATCGGCCTCTCTTCCAGGGTACGCCGGCCGAGGTGGCGCAGGACCTGCGGCGATACGCCGATCTCGGCGTCAGTCACTTCGTCTTCGATCCCACGATTCCCGACGTCAAGGAGGTGCTGGGCAGCATGCGCCGC
>Ga0126369_10004380_pt1 | contig 10356 bp, 6 predicted proteins | sample PanSoiMetaPlot_1_FD_109646 | JGI IMG/M metagenome (GOLD analysis project Ga0126369, IMG submission 109646) | Tropical forest soil microbial communities from Panama - MetaG Plot_1 | ecosystem: Environmental > Terrestrial > Soil > Tropical forest > Bulk soil | place: Panama | collected 2016-02-17
GCTCGCACGTTCTCGGCCGAGGACCAGCCCGAGCGCCTGGCGCAGCTGATTGCCGGCTTCGTGCGCGAGCCGGCGGCCGCCGAGACCTAGACGCCTCAAGCTGGAATCCGTTTGACACACTGCGTCAGTGGCGTACGCTCGCAGCGGGTACGAGAATCGCACCATGCGTCAGGCTGTTGCTGCGTTAGGTACCTGCCCGGTCCAGGAAGGCGTCTACCGCTCCTGGATCGAAGTAGAACATCTGGGCCCTAGCCAGCCGCCCTTCCCGGACTTCATACAGGCCCAGGACCGGGCTGTCGAGCCGCGCGCAATCAGGGCTTAGCCCGCGCTGGCGCCAGAGCACCACAACCTCGCGCTCGCTGGCGGCGACGACGCGAGCATCCATGCTGCGCTCCTCAGCTGTCGGCTGGAACGGATCCCACACGTCCTCGAAGCTGGGACTTTGGCCACGGTCCCTGTCGCCTCTGCGGCGCGAGCCACCGTATGTCAGGGATGGTGGCCAGTGGAACTCAACATCCGGCTGGCACACCGCGGCCAGTCCCTCCGCATCCCGTCGCTCTACCGCGCCGAACGCCTCCAGCACGACGCGGACGTTCGCCTCAACCGTGTTCATGCTCATCTCCCGACCACATCGAACACTCGTGATTATAGAGACTTTACTCTATTATCGGCGTCCATGGCCCGCCCCCGCATCCATCAGCCTGACGCCGTTATGGATCGCGCCCGCAGGCTCGTCCTGGAGAAAGGAGTGCGCGCCGCCACCATCGAGGCGATCGCGGCCGCCAGCGGTGCTCCCATGGGATCCCTGTACCACTACTTCAACTCGCGAGACGAGCTGTTGACGCGGCTCTGGGTGCGGGCCGTGCGCCGGTCTCAGGCCGCGTTCAGCGCCGCCGCTGAGGACGAGGATCCGGAGTGTGCGGCGGTTGCCGCGGCCATGTCGATCTACGACTTCTGCACTCGGGAGCGAGATGACGCTCGCCTGCTGGTATCGATGCGCCGGGAAGACCTGATCCAGGCTGAGCTGCCTTCCGACATCGTGAAGGAGCTCAAGGAGCTGAACCGCCCGGTGCAGCGGACGGTCGAAGAGCTCTCGCGTCGGCTGTATCACTGCGCCCGAGCACGGGATCGCGACCGCGTTCTGCTCGCCACCTTCGACCTTCCGTACGGAGTGGCGCGGCCTTACGTGATCCGCGGCCAGACACCACCCCCGCACCGGCGCAGGCTCCTTGGGCCCGCGGTCCTCGCCGTGATTCGAGCAACCTGAGCCCGGCGCCAAGTAGCTACGCTCTTGCGGCCTGAGCCCCTGTCACATGAGACCGCTCGGCGGTGCCTGTTGCCTGTAACGCCGAGCCACCGCAAGCCGTATCGGAGATGACTTAGGGACCACGTAAGCAGACGAGAGGACGAAATTGACGGACATCATCATCGACGCCAGCCGCGTCCGCAAGGTCTATGACGCAGGCCGCAACAAGATAGAGGCGCTCAAATGCGTCGACCTCAAGGTGCAGCGCGGTGAGGTCGTCGCGGTGATGGGACCGAGCGGCTCCGGCAAGACCACCCTGCTCAACTGCCTGAGCGGCCTGGACACAATCGACGACGGCACCGTCAGGATCGCGGGTCGCGACCTGAGGGAGCTCACCGACAACCAGAAGACCGACTTCAGAGCACGTGAGATGGGCTTCGTCTTCCAGACATACAACCTGCTGCCCGTGCTGACGGGGATCGAAAACGTCGAGCTGCCGATGCTGGTGGGTGGGGTCAAGCCGTCGCACGCTCGTAAGCGTGCTCAAGAGGTCATCGAGATGGTCGACGTCGGCCCGTGGGCCAACCACCGCCCCGCCGAGATGAGCGGCGGCCAGCGCCAGCGCTTCACGATCGCCAGGGCGCTGTCGACCCGGCCAGCGATCGTATGGGCTGACGAGCCAACCGGCGCTCTGGACAGCGAAACGAGCATGGGCATCATCCATCTGATGGTCGAGCTCAACAAGCAGAACGAGCAGACCTTCGTCTGGGTGACCCACTCGGAAGAGGTCGGGGCGCTGGCCAAGCGGCTGATCCGCATGCGTGACGGCGAGATCGTCTCCGACAGCGCCGAGCACCTGGCCGTGGCCGGGTCAGCAGGAGCGTGACCTCTTACTTCGGCGCCCCGCCGGTCACCGTGGCCGCCTGGATGGCGGGCGCGGTCGGAGTCATCCTCCTGATCCTGCTGGTGCTGGTCGCCTTCAACCGCGTGCTCCTCAAGATGGCGCTCCGCAACATCCCCCGCCGACGGGCCCAGACCGTCCTCATCCTGTTTGGCCTGATGCTGGCCACGCTGATCATCACCGCCTCACTGGCCGTGGGTGACACCCTCGGCTACTCACTCCAGGCCATCCAGATGCGGCAGATCGGTGGTATCGACGAGGCGTTCACGCGCCACACGGACCGCAGCGTCCAGGGCGCCTCAACCACCGACTCTGATTTTTTCTCTGCGACGCAGGCGGCGGACGTCATTGCCCGGGCCAAGTCGGACCCCAATGTTGAGTCCGCAACCGGTGCGATCGTCGCGCCGGGCTCGATGATCGACAGCACCACCAATCAGTCGTCGTCTGAGAACGTCGCGATCTTCGGCGTCCAGCCAGACTTCAACGCGGTGTGGGGCTCGCTTCGCAGCCGCTCTGGCGCGGCTCTCGATGCCGCCGGCCTGGCGCCCGGCGAGGTCTACATCGGCAACAGCCTGGCCGACCGCCTCAACGCCGGCAAGGGCGATCGACTTCACCTGTATGTAGATGGGCATCCCACCGATGTCACCGTCCGTGACGTGCTGGACACCGAGGTCAACCCGAGCATCGCCAACCACGGCCCCATCGTCAACTCGGTGCTGATGCCGGCGACCACCGTCCGCACAGTGATGCAGCGCCCCGCGGGCTACAACGTCGTGTTCGTTCACAACCACGGCAGAGGTGGGGTCGACGACCTCGGGCCCGCAGGCGCAACCGGGCAGGAGATCACGCGGCGGCTCCGCGGCGAATTTACGGATCAGCAGTCGGCCGCTGAGCTGAAGGACTACCTCAATACCGCGCCGATCAAGGCCCAGATCAGGGTCATCCACAACCAGAGCTCGTTCCTCGACCCTCGCCAGGATCTGAGCCGGCGGCTCCTGGTCGAGCTGGACAGGCCTGGCGTCACCGCCGAGTTCAAGTCGCTGGCCGGCGACCAGCTGGTCCAGAGGATGCTGTCGCAGGCGGCACTGGCCACGGTGCCAAGGTCGGCCGGCGCTGATGCCCAGCGTGCGGCGCAGGAAGAAGTCGGGCGGCGGATCGTGGCGCTCCAGGTCGACAGCCAGGCGGCAGGCGACCTGAAGGCTTTTCTCGCCCGCCCAGTCATCCGTCAGCCGCTCGATCGGCTCGCCGGGTCCCTTTCGGTTTCGGATCCGGGCCGCACCGCCATCACCGACCTCCTCACGGAGGTCGGACTCCCAGACGTCAGCTATAAGTTCAAGTCGATGGTCGCAAGCCCCGACCTTCAAAAGCAGCTCGCCCCCGCAATCAGCGGGACGGCGCCGTCAGAGCTCGCACGCTTCAACGACATCGCGGGACGGCTGGACCTCTATGCGTACTCTCCCTACAAGGCGGACGCAGTGGTCTTTGCCCAGACAGGCGGCCTGCTCGCCGCCAGCGCCCTTCTCGGCGTCAGCTTCTTCTCGCTGGCCGTCGGAGTGCTGCTGATCTTCCTCATCTTCGTGATGCTGGCCGCCGAGCGTCGGTCTGAGATGGGAATGAGCCGAGCCGTCGGCCTCAAGCGTCGCCACCTGACCCAGATGTTCCTTTTCGAGGGCACCGCCTACACGCTCGGCGCGAGCGCCATCGGCGTTCTAGCCGGCGTGCTGGTGGGACGGCTGATGATCGGGGTGCTGTCCAGCATCTTCACCGATCAGTACAAGGGCCTGGAGCTGAGTTACCACGTTGAGTGGCCCAGTCTGGTGGTCTCCGCCTCCCTTGGCATCTTGCTGACCTTCCTCGTGGTCGCCTTTTCCGCATACAGGATCAGCCGGCTCAACATCGTCGCCGCCATCCGCGATCTGGACGAGAGCGAAAGCCGCGACACCGGTATGGGCCGCATGTTCACCGGGGTGTTCGCCGGCATCTGGTCTGCAGGCAAGCAGCTCCTCCGGGGCCATCCAGCGGTCTTTCTTCACCGTGTGACACTGGGCACGCTGGGGGCCCTGACGACCTTCTGGTGGGCACTATTCAAGCGCGGGCCGATGACGATCGCCCTGGGCACGGTGCTTGTACTGCTCAGCACCGCCACCCACGTCGAGGTGGTGTATGACGCAGGAGTCTCCCTGATCATCGTTGGGGCTGGGCTGACGGTCAGGTGGATCCTCTCCATCGCGCACCTGCGCAGCGCTCTGGCCTCACGAATCGGCTTCACGGCCGCGGCGTTGGGGCTGCTGCTCTACTGGGGCCGGCCCTTCGGACGCGTCGAGACGAGACTGCATATCGACGGTGCGGTCCAGCTGAGCAAGCTTCAGGGCGGCCCGGAGGTATTCGCCCTCTCAGCCCTGATGGTGCTGCTGGGCGCGATCTGGTTGGTGATGTACAACAGCGACCTGCTGATACGTGGCGTGATGTTCTTCACTGCCCGTGTCGGCAACCTGGCGCCCGTGACTCGCACCAGCATGGCCTACCCGATGGCGACGAAGTTCCGTACCGGGATGGCGGTGGCGATGTTCGCGATCGTGACGTTCATGATCGTCTACATGTCCATGTTCAAGGACGTGTTGACGCAGAACTTCGGGCAGGTGGACCAGGCCTCAGGCGGCTGGCAGATCGTCGCCGGCTCACCCGACATGAACTTCCAGCAGGACCGCAATACGTCCTTCCCGACCGACGTGGCGGCGCAGGTTCGGTCCGACCGCGCCCTAAGCGGGGAGCTGAAAGGGGTTGGTTGGGAGAACCAGTCGATCGGCGTCGTTGTACACCAGGTGGGGCCGGATGGACGGGTGGCCGCCGCGAATCAGCAAGACGTTCGCGGCTTTCCGGTGCACGTGGTCGACGACGGCTACCTGGCGGTCACCGGCTTCGCGCTCCAGTCACGCGCGGCCGGGTACTCATCCGACCGCGCAGTCTGGGATACGGTCCGCAACAACACGGGCTATGCGGTGATCGACAAGTCCAGCCTCGATTCGCAGAACGGCAATGCCGCGGCGATCAAGGGCGTCAAACCCACCGACACCACGTTTCGGCCATTGCAGGTTCAGCTCGCCGGTGGCGCCGAGAAGCAGGGCGCCGCCGCGCAGAAGCCCTGGACCGTCACCATCATCGGCTTCTTGAGCCCCTCGACCTGGAACGGTATCTACGTGTCAACTCGCACAGCGATGGACAGCGGCCGTTTTGCCCCGACCGAGGTCCCGCCCAGCCGGCCGGCTGCAATCACGCTGACCAACCTGCTGCCACCCCTGACGCCGACCGGCTACTACTTCGCGCTAAAGCCGGGCGTGGACGTCAACAAGGCTCGGCTCGATTTGGGCAGGATGCTCGTCAAGGACCAGCTGGAGCCCGTCGTCGTGGCGGACCAGCTGGCACAGGCGCTGAGCGGCATCATCACGCTGCTCAACCTGCTCACGGGCTTTCTGGCGCTGGGCTTGATCGTCGGCATCGCGGGACTGGGTGTAATCAGCACCCGCGCCGTGGTGGAGAGGTGGCAGCAGATTGGCATGCTCCGGGCCCTCGGTTACCGGCGTTCGCTGGTGCAGCGCTCATTTCTGATGGAGTCGAGCTTCATCGCGGTCCTCGGCCTGGCGATCGGGTCGCTCGTCGGCCTGTGGCAGTCCTATCGGTTCTTCGTGACGGACAAGACGTTTGGCACTGTCGTCTTCCATGTTCCCGTCGTTGAGATCGGCCTGATCCTGGCGGGAGCGTATCTGGCCACGCTCCTCACGACCTACCTACCGTCGCGTGCCGCAGCGCGGGTGGCCCCGGCCGAGGCCCTACGCTACGAGTAGGCACTCTTACGTCAGGACAGCCGCAGGATGCTCCGGCCCCAGCTCACTCCAGCGCCGGACGAACCCACGGCCACGCTCGACGCCTAGAGCACGGAGTAGGCGAGGTGCCCCGGCAGCCACTGAGCGCTCGCCTGCAGCTAGGCCACGCTCCTCACTGGCTCGTCTGAGAGAACCCTACCGTCCTTCAGCCGGATCATCCGGTCGGCCCGGCTGGCCAGGTCCAGGTCGTGCGTCACTATCACGAAGGTCACCCCTTCCTCCCGGTTTAGCGACCGCATCAGCCCCACCAGCTCCTGTGAGGTCTGCGTGTCCACGGCCCCCGTCGGCTCGTCTCCCAGCACCATCGCGGGCCGGTTGATGAGCGCTCTCGCGATGGCCACACGCTGCTGCTGCCCTCCCGAGAGCTCGTCCGGCCGGTGCTTGATCCGTTCCTCCAGGCCCACCGCCTCGATCAGCTCCAGTGCTCTGGCCCGGCCGTCCTTCACCTTCGACTTCGTGTAACGGAGCGGCAGCATCACGTTCTCGAGCAGGTTCAACGCAGGCAGCAGGTTGAACTCCTGGAAGATGAAGCCAACCTGCTGACCTCGCACGTCCGCGCGCTGGTTGTCCTTCAGCCGGCTTGCCTCGGCACCGTCGATCAGCACCTTTCCCGAGGTAGGCCTCAGCAGCAGCCCGATCAGGTCCAGCATCGTCGTCTTGCCGCTCCCGGAGCGCCCCATCACCGAGACGAACTCGCCCGCCCCGATCTCCAGCGACACCCCGTCCAGTGCCCGGACCACGGTCTTGCCCTGTCGGTAGTGCTTGGTTAGCTCAACCAATTCGACGTTCGCCATCTCCTCCGACTCCTAGTTGGTGGTCCGAAGCGCCAGCACCGGGTCGAGGCGCGCCGCCCGGAAAGCCGGGATCACGCCCGCCAGCGCACCCAGCGCGACCGCGAAGCTCAGCGCGATCGCCGTCAGCGTGGGGGTGACCAGGAACAGCTCCAGGTTTGATGCCTTCCCCGCCACGTTCAGCAGGTTGGTCAACACCACTCCCAGCCCGTAGCCGATCGCACCGCCCAGGAAACCGATCAGCACCGCCTCCGCCAGGTACTCACGCAGGATGTGGCCGGTGTGCGCTCCCACCGCCTTCTTCAGCCCGATCTCCCGGAAGCGCTCGGTCACCGCCATGATCATCGTGTTCACCACCGACAGGCCGCCGATCACGAGCGCCAGTACCGCCGCCGCGGTCGTGATGGCCGTGAACGTCGCCCCGCCCGACTTGAAGGAATTCACAAGGTCGCTGGGCTTGGTGGCCTTGACCCCTGAGACGTCCTGGTTGATGCGGCTCGCGATCCGATCCAGCTCCCTCAGCGACGTGCCCGGCTTCCCGTAGACGGTGAAGCCCTGAGCCACCTGGGTGGTGTTGACCGAGTCACGGATGGCAACGGGAAGGCTGTCCCTGAACAGCATCTGCGCGTCGGAAATGCTGATGTAAGCAAAGCTGTCAGGCGCGGTCCGGGTCGGGTTCAGAATGCCAACGACGGTGAAGGTATGGTTGACGAAGTCCGGCTTGGCGTCCGCCGGCTTCACTGGCAGATCGATCGTGTCGCCCACCTTCTTCTTGAATTCGTTGGCGATGCTCGTGCCCAGGACAACCTCGCCGTGTGAGCTCGGGGTCAGGTCCCGGCCATCGGCCGTGGTCGTCTTCAAGGCGACGTATCGCGCTTCGGCCGGGTCGCTGCCGGCGATGAAGTCCGGGATTCCAAACGAGACCGCCGTGACCTGACCCGGCTTGGCCAGGAACGAGTAGGCGGGGAAGACGGCGTCTACACCCTCTACCCGCTCGAGTTCAGACAGCTTCGAGGTGGGCAGGATCGCGGCCTGCCCATCCGGCGCACCGACCTGGACGTTAGAGCCAAAGTACTTCACCCCGCCATCCAGCAGGGCATTGAAGTGCTCCGCCATCGCCCCCATCGTGGTCAGTGCGAAGATGCCGATCACGATCCCCAGGATCGTCAGCGTGCTTCGCAGCTTCCGCCGTGCAAGGTTCCGGATGATCTCCATTTGTTTCCTCCACTCCGGTGCCGCAAACGGTATGCAAACGCGACGCCCACTTATGCCGACGATTCTGGGGCTCCCGTGCGGGCTGTTGGCCAGTCTAGGCAACACACAAGGGCCGCCCCGCCGCGGAGTGAGCGATCAGGGTGGATCGTCCAGCTGGGCCAAGTCAGCTAAATCACCCGGTCCAGACCTCGGCGATTGGCTCCCGCTCCTTCCTCCGGTCGCCCTCAGCGCCTGGCCGGCCCTCCCGTCAAGTGCTAGCTTAGGTAGCGAGCGACCTCATACGGCCGAGAACGATGGGCTCAAAGGTAAGCCGATCGTCTTCATGCCCCGCGTCCAGTCTCTAGAGATGCGGCCGCAAAGCCCGACCGGACCTCTGGCGCCCATCCACCCCCCGAAGTTAGGCTTCGTGTGGAGCCCCGGATGCGGCCCGCCGGCACCCGGGCCTTCTGCGCTCCTCACGTACGCATTGCTAATGCGAGTGAGGTACTTGCCGCGCCGCCCCTGCCCTGGGTGGAAGGTCGCTCGTACCCCCAGCTGAGTCGACGGCCGAGGATCGCGGGCCGGAACTCGCCGGCCCGGTCCTCAAGCCTTAGCTCACTTACTGGGTAAAACCACCTCGTCCGCCTGCGGCGCGCCGTTGGCATCATCGACCGACGCCACCAGCCACCCGAGCACCGGCTGAGCCCTTTGCTGGTCGGTGTCAACCGTGACCGTGAATTTAGCCGAAGCGCCCGACGGGAGCTCTGCAAAGTCGCCACTCGAGACCGAAGGGCTGAACGGGTTGAAGGAAGTCGAGCCTGTGACGTCCACGAACCCACCCGGCTTCAGCGAGAAAGCCGCCACGCGGTAGGTCATCCCCTGCTTCTTCACCGGACCGACGCCGGCCGCCCTCTCGGACAGACCGAGATCGCTGGCGAGGGCAGGCAGTTCGATCGTCGATCCGTTCATGGGCGCGTCGGCGAAGAATGCGTCGACCAGGGCGTGCGTGTGGGCGTTGATGGTGAAGGACGCGAACCGGCCGTCGAACTGGCCAGTCAGGACCGCACCGAGATCTGCCCCGACCACGACGAAGTCGGGCACGCCGTCGCCGTCTGTGTCGATCAGGATGTCGAACTCGTTGACAGACTGAGTCGCGGCCTGGCCCCACGTGTTGATCAGGAACACCAGGCCGCGGTCGCTTGCTGTCGACCCCAGCGCCTTGCCGGGCAGCACCTTCACGCCAACGTCGCGCACGTCGTTCGGTTGCCCGGCGTGCCGCGGGCTGCTGATGCCCCACGCGTACAGGTCAGCCGTCCCGGCGTGGATGCCGTTGTTGGTCACCGAGAACGACGCGGAGAGCGTGTGGCCCGGCGTCCCGGTTCCCGTCGAAGAGTTGGAGGACACGTTGGAGAACGCGGTCAAGGTTCCGGCCTGCACATTCGACAGTCCGCGGGGAACGAACATGAACGGCACGCGCAGCGTCTGGTGATCGGCGGGTTCGCCTGCCACCGGCGTCGCCACGATGTCGCCGCGCACGGTGATCAGACCGCCGGGGCCGACCGCGAAGGTGTCGTCGCTGGGCAGCGCGGCAAATGCTGCCGCCGGCATCGACAGAGAGGCCTGGATATTCGACGTCGCGCCGGCCGCGACCGTGACGCTGCTCGGCGAGACGGTGATGCTTCCGCCGCGCAGAGTGCTGCCGGGGCTCGGGACGACGCTCAGGTTGTATGTCGCCGCCACAGAGCCCGTGTTGGTCAGCGAGAAGGTCTTCTGAGCGGCGAAGTTGCTTGAGCCGGCGACGTAGCCGAAGGCGATGGAATCGACCGCATCCGATGTCGTCGCGAGGATGGACGAGGTGACGGCGTTCTGCGCCTGGACCACGCCCGTACCGGCAACGCGGGTGTTGTAGTCAACGTTGAGGGCAGGGTTGGCGGTGTTCATGATCGCCGCCTTGATCCGAGAACCACCCCAGCTCGGATGTGCCTGCTTGACAAGCGCCGCAATGCCGGCGGTCATCGGACACGCCATCGAGGTCCCGGACATGAAGACGGCACCCGTGCCGGTGCCCATGCCGACCGAGGCCACACTCACTCCGGGAGCAATCACGTCAGGCTTCGGGGCCGAGTCGGGGGCGCGCGGACCGCCCGAGGTGAAGCTGGCCGCCCTCTTGTAGCCGGGGTTGGCAACGCTCGTCGCCGCCAGAGTCACCGATCCGCCGTCGGCAGCGAGCAGTGCGTTCACGTCAGCGGCGAGGTTGCGCGCGCCAAGGAATGGGATGGTCACGTTGTGCTGCTCGCCGGTGTCTGGGTTGGAGGTGATCGGGCCTTCAAACGGCGGGAAGCC
>Ga0126369_10004382_pt1 | contig 10352 bp, 8 predicted proteins | sample PanSoiMetaPlot_1_FD_109646 | JGI IMG/M metagenome (GOLD analysis project Ga0126369, IMG submission 109646) | Tropical forest soil microbial communities from Panama - MetaG Plot_1 | ecosystem: Environmental > Terrestrial > Soil > Tropical forest > Bulk soil | place: Panama | collected 2016-02-17
ACCTCGCGGCCGAAGCCCTCACTCGTGCTGCCGGCATGAAAGACCAGAAATTTCTATCTCCCGACCTTCCCGCCAGCGGATTGATGCGCCTCTTCGGCTGAGTTGGTACACATGAAGTCGATTCCGCCTCCCTCCATTGAGTCGAATTTCTGAGTTGCCGTGAACTTGCGCTGAAAAGTGCGCGGCTTCAGCCGAGACGCTTGTCATCCTGATGGCCTGCGCTTTTTGCAGGCCGGAGGACCTATGCAACCCCGACCTGTGCACATGTTGCAGGCAGAGTTGCATGGGGCCTCCGGCGCCAAAGAACGGCGTCATCAGGATGACAGTCCTTTTCACACCTCATGTTTATCCGTCACAGACAGTTTGAGGCTTGGATGATGTCGATACTCACTCGTAACTAAACTTCCCTGACTCCATGCCGATACTGTTGGCATGGATGAGCGTGCGATCGAACCGCGCAAGGTGATGTGGGCCGTCGCCGAGGTTGCTTGGGAGGACGACAGCGGTACGTCCTTTCGTGCGCCGGCAACGCTGGAGGATACCTCGCCGTCTGGGGCTTGTGTCCGCGTCCAAAGGCCGTTCAACGTCGGATCGCGGCTCACCATCCGGTGGCATCGGGAACAATTCTCCGCCGTAGCCAGAAATTGCCGGAGCGATGGCACAGCATTTCTCCTCGGACTGCTGCGCGAACATGGCAACAGGGCCAATGTCTCGGCGCAGAACAAGCCAGCAAAGATACCCGCGCCAATTGAAGCTGCACCAGAGCACTTACCTACCGCGAAATCCGAGCATCCGCAAATTCCCAGCCGAAACTCTGCTCGAGCAGAAACAGCAAGGCCGACCACTCCCCCTATCGAACCGGAAACTAATGCTCAGCAGCCCGACCAGAACCTGAACTTGCTGGCACACAGCGCTGCTCTCGCCAGTATCCGTCAAGCCAACGAGTCCCCACCACCGTCCCCGCAGCCATCACCAAATCGTTCCGGTACGCCCGTTCGTTCCGAAAGGAAAGTTATGCAACCGAAAACTCTGTTTCCGCAGTTCTGGCGCCGCCAGCAGGACGGAGAGGCGCCCGCGAAATCCACATCTACGGAGGCTCCTGTGAACAAGCCATCGACCCACGCCACCGACGCAGCGAATGGCCCACGCGGCGATCTGCTGTCTTACGAGGATATCTATCGCGCTGCCGGCATCATGAGTCCCGGCGCTGGATACGGCATTCATAAAATCGTCGAAATGTTGAACAGCGAACGCATTCGCGACCTCGCGAAAGACGTCAAGCGCGCCTCCGTGCTCATGGCGCTAGACGCTGCGGGTATCTCGGTCGACGAACTGCTCACAGATGCCACACGGCGCCAGAATGCGCTGAACGCTTATGAAGCAGCCCAGCGGAAACAACTGGAAGACTTCGAAGCGCACAAGGCGAAAGAGAATTCCCGGATCGAAGAAGAGATCGAAAAGATCCGCGCTCACTACGCTCAACGCATCCAGGCAAATCTCGACCAGGTCACGAAGGAGAGAGAGGCGCTGCGCAACTGGCAAAATGCGACGCAAAGCGAAAGCGAGCGTATCGCCGAGGTGATCGAGATGTGCGGCAATCAACCGGCACCGGCCAAAACGAACTCACTGGCGGCTGCAGCCGGAGCACAGGCCTCGGGCGACAAACCGACACCGGCTCTGAAAGGAGTCTCGTAAACAAGCGCCCACTCGGGAAGCAACTCACCCCGGCATCTACTGCGGGGCTTTCACTCTGCGACAAGCAACCAGCAGCTTCGTCCAGGGCTCATCATCCAGTTTGCCGATTTGCACCATGGGGTGTTCGTGCGTTGTGTCGTGGATGAACTGTCCATTGCCGATAAACATCCCCGTATGCGTGATGTCCTTGGCCGACGAACCAAAAAACAGCAGGTCCCCCGGCTGCAGATCGTCCCGCTTCACTGCTGTTACGCCGTTCCAGGCTGCCTGCTGATCGGCATCGCGAGGCATCGTGATGCCGCGAGCCCGCACCAGCATTTGCGTGAAGCCAGAGCAGTCAAACCCAAAGCTCGAAGTGCCTCCCCATAAATAAGGAATTCCAAGAAAGTGCTTGGCGAGTTCGATGGATTCGGGAATCGATAACTGCTTTGGATCAGAAATCACGTCGCCCGTCTGAATCCATGCCATCGTTAGACCAGGCAAGTGTACGCGCAGCCACCCTTCAGGCGGCTGTTTCTGCGGCTTTGCGGTTTTTTGCGGCGGATCTTGCGCGATTTCCAATTTTGTTTCGAAGGGCACGGTGATCACCGGCTTGTGCTTGGTCACATCGGGCTCGGCGTAGACATTCGCGAACAGGCTCTCAACCTGCACCGTGGATCCCGTGCTTGCATAGCCATCCCCTACTAAAACGATTCGCAGATAACGACTGGGCGTCCATCCCCTGTAGCGATCTGGAGTCTGGATCCTCGACCACTCGCCGCGCGCCTCTAGCAACCTGACATTGCTGCCATAGATCGCCTGCGAAACCACGTCCGACTTCTCTGTCGGCTTCGAATACATGTTGGCAACCGGAGCCACAACCACATGGATATTGTTCTTCGCGAATGCAGGTGCGGTAAGCAGAACAAGGACTGCGATTTGCGAGTGGAAAAGAAGGCGTTTGGGAATCATTCGCATGCAGGACTGAACGCTACAGGATACAACGTGATGGCGGCGGAGAAAAACATTTGCATACAAATCGGCGAGGCTACTTCTTTCGCTCTCTTGTGCCGTCCACCGTATAGAAACGGTATGTGTAGGTCCAGGTGAATTCCTTGCCGGAAGGAACATTCATCTCAATGTATGGCTCAGGAGCCACCACGGTGCGAACTGCCCAAAGACCCAGATTCACCAAGGGCCGATCGCTACGAATCTCAACGCCCACGCCGGTTTTCTGGTTCTCGACGCGGATTTCATAGTCCTTGGCCGTGTTCCCGAATCCCTTGAATTCGCCATAGAATTCGTCACTGCCCTTGAACTCTCTTGAGAAATGTAGTTGATTTCCGTGAATTTCGGCCAACTGATCCAGCTTTTTCGTCGGTGTTGGTGAAAAGGCGAAGCTGATCGTCACATCCGGCCCGGTCGATTGACGATCGATCGTCAGGAAATTGTGATCGTACACTTGCGTTTCAATCGGCTTCGTCCCTGTATTGGTCAGCCTGTGTGCGATCGTCATGATGGGCTCATTCTTCAGCAGGCGAATCGTCTTGGTGTAGGCGTAAGCGTATCCCGAGCCGCAATCCACCTCTTGGATGAACTCAACAGAATCGGCGCGTGCGTTAACGCCTCGCTTGCCGCCATTGAGGATCGCGTAGTTGACGTAAGAACTGTAGGGCGCGTCGTCGATCTTGCGTAATGCGCCTACGCCAATTTTGCAGAATGCTTCGCCCGGTTTTGCGTCCGCGTACCCCAAGGCAGTTCCGTCGGGACCGCTGACGAACTCCTCCACCGGCCCGCTGGCCGCGCTATTGATGCCAGCTTCGATGGGGTTGGCGATCACAACGTCCGCGACGGCGGGATTGAATTTCTCAAAGAACGGCCCGAAATAATTGTGACCTTTGTATTCCAGGGTGGCGATCACTCCTGCCCAATCGAAGCGTGTGCCCCGGTAGAATCCCTTCTCCGCGTCCGGCAGAAAGACCTGTGCTCGCAAGACTCCATTCGAAATCTCGGTCTGCGGATATGAGCCGGGATACGTCTGTGCAGAACTGAGTCTGACGGCAAGAACGACGAATGCAAAGAAGCATGAAATACTCATCGAGACGTGGTAGCAAGTCGTCGCCGGAAACACAGAATTCTTCCTCTCAGGTTTCGGGGCAGATTGTAAGACACGATGAACCTGCTGGCTATCAGAACAGCAAGCCCGCTTGATATTCATTTTTCGGTCAACTCCGTAAGATATTGTATTCAAAAGACTTTTACGCATCGCATCCGTCCTATCTGCGCAAAATCTTGCAAACAAATGATTTAATTGCAAAATATTCATAACAAGCGACTTAGGTGGAACGACTGGCTGCGGTTGAGCTCGGCAGCTGCTTCCAATCTATTGAATTAACACGACTTAACAGAACGAGACCCGACTTTCAGTCCGCAAAATCTTGACAAGGAACGAGTTACCCGCAAAATTGCCCGCTGACTTAGCTCGCAACGCTGCCGACGTCGTTCCAATCATCTGTTGATGGTGCTAAGTGCTCTTGGCACGATGCCATTGTGAGCCGCCTGTATCGAGGGTCAAGGTTGTTCGTCACATTGGATCGGGTTTGCTGGTGCAAAAGGTTCGAGAACTCATTGTTAATTGCCGGTTCCAGTCGGAGCCAGTCTGGGAGAAATAGGCACATGAGCGTGAATCGTTGTCCCGCGATGCGGCTTCGACTGGATAGAAAGGGTCCCATCAACCAGCCTGAGCCGTTCCTGCATATTGGCCAGGCCGAGACCCAGCCCCTTCATCGCTTTTTCTGGTTCAAAGCCAATACCCGAATCGCGTACCGTTAGTTCGATCTCGTTTCCCCCTCTGCTAGCGAGTAAGACCTTCAAGTGTCGCGAGCCACTATGCTTGCTCGCATTCTGCAGGGCTTCCTGCAGAACGCGGAAAAGGCAAAAGGAGATTTCTTTGGGCAGATTCTTGGGAATGTTCTCAGAATGAAAATCAATCTCGACTTTCTGACGTGCAGAGAGTTCTCTGCACAGACCTGCTGATGCTGTCTCGAGTCCCAAGAACTCCAACTTCGAAGAATGCAACCGATGTGATAGCGATTGAATGTCATTGCCAAGATTCACAACGAACTCAAGCGCCTCTGCGATGCGATCCTTCGATTGGACGGCCGATGCAGGAAGGCTCTGCTGCGCAGTTTCCAACTGTACGCCCAACAAAGCGATGCGCTGGTTTATATCATCGTGGAGTTCCCGTGCAATGCGGGCGCGTTCCTGCTCGTGTGCTTCAATCAACTGGCGGTTCACATTCGAAAGCGCCTGCTCGGCAAGCTTGTGGTCGGTTACATCAATGCAAGACCCGATGAAGCCCACAAAAGAACCATCGGCTAGGAATCTTGGTACGCCAGTGTCCAGGATCCAGCGATATTCGCCATCATGACGCCGGAGCCGACATTCTTTCCTGAATGGACGTCTCGACTCAAAGGCCTCGTCATAAATTCTGCTGCTCCGCTCAAAATCATCGGGATGAGTGATCACGGCCAAGTCGGATCGCTGTTGAACGTCAACCGCGCTACCCGTAAAGTCGCGCCAGGCTTGGTTGAAATAAGTGGATTGTTTGTCTACACCCGACATCCAGATCATCACTGGAGCAGTGTCGGCAACAACGCGGAAGCGTTCCTCACTCTCGCGCAGGCTTGCTTCGGCCATCTTACGATCTGTGATATCGAGAAAAATGCAAGCAACTCGATCCACACCCTGCGCACCTTCGATCGGAAAATAAGAAGCTAAGATATTTCTCTCGCCGACGTGTGGATAGGTATATTTCAACTCGTACCTGACGACTTCCCCTCGGAAACACTGATCCAGTTTTTCCTTCACAACGGCTTCAAAAAACCCTTCGTTTAATACTTCATGCGGCAGGCGCCCGATGACTTGTTCCTTCGTCATTTTTCGCATTTCCAAGAACTTGCGGTTCGCGATCAAATATCGGTAGTCCCGGTCAACCACCACGATCATTTCTTCGGAAGCTTCGACCGCTCGTTCGTACTCCCGCAGTTTTTCTTCAGCCTGTTTTTGCCTGGTAATGTCACGAGCAATGCCAGAGAAGCCAACTACTTCGCCCGTTGAGTCTTTGATTGGAGCAATGCTCAGCGATACCGGGATCCTTTTCCCCGTTTTGGCAATGCGGACGGTTTCAAACTGATTGATGCGGCCGCCCGCTCTCAACGTTTCCAGAATCTTCTTCTCCTCCTCAACCAGCTCAGGCGGGACAAGAAAGGTAACCGGCTGTCCGACCGCTTCCTGCTCGGTGTACCCAAACAGCCGTTCCGCTCCTGGATTCCAACTTGCAATAACGCCGTTCAGACCGACAGAAGCAATCCCATCATCAGACGACTCGACGATTGCGGAGTGTCGGAACCGGGCCTCTTCCGCCTTCTTTTTCTCCGTAATGTCCTCGACGATTGCGATGACCAGAGGAGACGCGCCAATGTTCAACAACGAAAGGCTCAATTGTCCCCACAGCAGCGAGCCGTCTCGCCGAAAATAACGCTTCTCTAGTTGGTAGTGATCGATGGAACCTGCCCGCAATTGCTGGAAGAGTACCCAATCCTTCTTGGCGTCTTCGGGAGGAGAAAACTGAACGCAGTGTTTGCTACACAACTCGTCTTCACTGAAGCCTAACATCGAGCACAAGGCGCGATTTACGAGCAGAGGCTGCCCGTCAAGGTTTTCTATCGCGATCCCAACCGGGCTAGCGTCGAATACGTCCCGAAACATCTGACCGCTCGGCGTCAGTGTATGAGATGCGTCGTGCATAACTCCACGTGTATAGCACTCTCTGTATGTACACGCAACGCCTTCGGCTTTTGTCAATTCAAAGATTGGTAGAGTGAGGGCAGGAGTGGCCAGCCTACCTTTCCGGGTGGGCCAGTATTCCCGGCTTTCTCCATGCCCCCGTCATGCCACTAGGCGCGTTAAGATCCGAGTCATTCTCGCCGGGGCTTTAGCTGGTTGGGCGACATCTCTTCGGTTTGCTTCGCGATCGCGATCGTAGATCTGCTAGTCTGACCCATTCCATGATCACGATCGTTTCCGGCCTGCCTCGCTCAGGTACTTCCTTGATGATGCAAATGCTCGTCGCCGGGGGCATGACGCCGTTGGCTGACGGCGAACGCCAGGCTGACACCGACAACCCTCGTGGATATCTGGAATGGGAACGCATCAAACAACTCCCGAACGATCCAGGCTGCATTACCGAGGGCGAAGGCAAGGTCGTGAAGGTGATCTCCCGCCTCCTCCTGTCGCTGCCTGCTGGATACGAATATCGCGTGATTTTCATGCAGCGGCCGCTCTCCGAGGTCTTGGCATCACAGGATCAGATGCTGCGGCGTCGCGGAACATATAAAGAAGCGACCGATCCGTGGGCAATCGCAGCCGCGTTTGAAAAGCACCTGAAAGAGGTCTATGCATGGCTCGATTCAAGATCTAACGTGAGAGTGGTTCGCGTTCCTTATCACGATGTCCTGAGGCATCCGGCAGAAATCAGCCGTAAGCTTTCCGATTTCCTGGGGATTCCTTTGGATGTTGAAGCGATGTTGGAGCAGGTAGACTCGTCCCTCTATCGAAATCGGACTCCGTGAGGCAAGTGACGTTCGAGATCACCTGTGTGGAAATTCGTCCGAATCATTCGCAGCCCCACAGCTTACACTGAAAGAAGTGAGGAATTCTGAAACATGCCTAAGAGTGGCAAGCAATCGGGGAATGACTCGGGCAAGGCTGGCGACCGCCTCGTTCCAGTCAGCCGGGTCAACGCCGAACACTATCGATGGGGATACGAGTGTGATGCGTGGCATCTGGTCAAAGACCCGGCTTTCACGGTAATCGAGGAACTAATCCCGCCCGGGGCGGCGGAGGTGCACCACTATCACAAGAAGGCGCAGCAGTTTTTCTACATTCTGTCGGGCGAGGCGATGATGGACGTCGAAGGAGAGCCGACGCTGCTGCAGGCAGGAACGGGTCTCAGGATCATGCCCGGTGTGCGCCACCAGATTCGGAATCCCTCTTCCAGTCCCCTGCGGCTCCTGGTCATCTCGCAACCACCGAGTCACGGAGACAAGCACACCGACTGATCACAGCTTTTTCGCTGTGATGACACCTGCTGATCGACGTGCCCCACGCACTCGCGCGGTCAGGCTGCGCGCGAACTGCAGGTCGAGGAAACCTTCCATCTGGCGGCGGAATGCCTCGCCGTACCCATACCACCAGACTTTTTTCATTCCCGGCATGTGATCAGTGTCGAGATATTTCACTCGAACCATTTCCTCCAAACCGAAGCGTCCGTGCGTGCGGCCCAAGCCGCTGGCCTTTACGCCGCCATGTAGAGCCTCGCTGATGCCAAAACAGGAGATCGCATCGTTTACCATGACCGTGCCAGCGTGAATCTTGCGCGCGAGCCTCTCGCCGCGAGCGGCGTCTTTTGTCCAGATGCTGGCAGCCAAACCGTAGTCGGAATCATTGGCCAGGCGGATGGCCTCGTTGTCATCGTCGAACGACATAGTCGGCAGCACCGGACCGAAAGTTTCTTCGCGCATGATGCGCATGTCGTGGGTGACATCGGTCAAGACAGTTGGAGCATAGAAGTTCGGGCCAAGTTCCGTAAGCCGCTTGCCTCCCGCGACGATTCGGGCACCGCGTTCCTGTGCGTCCGCGACGTGCGACTCTACAATGCGCAATTGGCGTTCGAAGATCATTGGACCAACGTCGGTCTGCGGATCGGCCCCGTTGCCGATCCGCAGCTTATTGGTCTTCTCGGCACACGCGTCGACAAACGCCGAATACAAGCTGCGATGCACATAGCATCGCTCCACCGAAAGGCACGCTTGGCCAGCGTTGACGAATGCTCCCCATACGGCGCCGCTCGAGGCGACGTCGAGATCAGCATCGTCGAGCACGATCATCGGGTCTTTTCCTCCCAACTCGAGAACGACCGGAAGCAGACGTTCGGCCGCAACAACCGCAATACGCTTTCCCGTGGAAACACTTCCGGTAAAAACCAGCTTGTCAATCGGAGCACGTAACAACGCGGCTCCAGCGGCGCCATCACCGATCACGACCTGAACAATTTCTTTGGGCACGCCCGCTGCGTGCAGTAGCGACGCCAACTCGAGCGCGATAAGCGGCGTAAGTTCCGACGGCTTCAGCACGACAGCATTGCCTGCGACCAGAGCGGCCAACGTCTCGGTAGAAGGAATCGAAAACGGATAGTTCCAGGGCGAAATGATTCCGATCACCCCGTGTGGCTCGCGTACCAGCCGGCCCGTCTTAAGCTTCGTCACGACGTTCCCATGCGGCACGGGTTCGTCGCTTAGCAATGCGAAGGCGTTGTCGATCAGGAAGCGGGCGGAATCGAGTACGACGAGAACTTCTGTGACTAAGGCTTCGGCCAGCGGCTTTCCAGCTTCGCGCGTGATCGCGGCCGCAACCTCGCTTTTCCTGGCGTGCAATTTGGCCTGAAAGTTACGCACGATATCTATGCGCTTTCTTAGCCCAAGTGCCGCCCAAGCGGGCTGAGCGGTGGCGGCACGCTCGACCGCTGACAGCACCTGCGCTTCGCTCACGCAGTCCAGTTCCTGCAGCACCTCACCCGTGGCCGGGTTTACGGAGACGAGTTTTCGGGTAGCAATTTGAATGTCGGTCGCCATTGATCCAATGGTACTCGCAAGACCTAAACCTGCGCGATCTATGGCGGATTAGAAATTGAAATTAGTGCAGGCCAAGGCTAGATCGATTTAGGAATTGTTGTATACCATCCCGCCTTTGTCATCCTGATGGCGCCGTTTTTTGGCGCCGGAGGAGCTATGCGACTCTGCCGGCAGTGCTCATGAGGCCAGAGATTGCAGAGTGACACCGCGGTGGATCCTAATACTCTACGCTGACCAGATAGAGCCCTGAGGCGGGTGCCGTGGCGCCGGCTGCGGAGCGATCTTTCACAGCCAGAATTCGTGTCACATCGTCGATCTGGAGCGTACTCCGCCCGACGAGGATGAATGTCCCCACAAGGTTTCTGACCATGTGGTGCAGAAATCCTGAGCCTCGAACCGTGTAAACGAACTCCTCGCCATCTCGGCTCCAGTCCGATCGGAAGATAGTTCTTACATTCGAGACGATCTCCCCATCTCTGCCGCGTTCGGGATCAACCGCCGCAAACGAAGTGAAGTCTTTTTCGCCGATGACCAACGGTGCCCCGCGCGCCATGGCCTCTTCATCCAGCGGATAAGGATAGTGCCATACGTATCGAGCCAAGAATGGCGGACAAATCGCCCCGCGATAGATCCGGTAGCGATATGTTTTCGCCTTAGCGGAATGGCGGGCATGAAACTCCGAGGGCATCTCGCCAACCGAGAGCACTCTTACCGAAGCCGGAAGTATGTCGTTCAGAGCCTTCACAAAATTCTCAGTAGGGACGGAAGACTCCGTGACAAATGTCACAACCTGAGCCAAGGCATGCACTCCTGCGTCGGTGCGGCCTGAGCCCTGGGGCAATACTTTTTCGCCCGTAAGCCGTCCAATGGCTGAGGCGAGTGTGCCCTGCACCGTCGTGGTGTCAGGCTGCACCTGCCAGCCGGAGAATTCCGCCCCATCATAGGCAAGGATCAATTTGAGATTCCGCATGCGTATCTTTCGAG
>Ga0126369_10004383_pt1 | contig 10352 bp, 10 predicted proteins | sample PanSoiMetaPlot_1_FD_109646 | JGI IMG/M metagenome (GOLD analysis project Ga0126369, IMG submission 109646) | Tropical forest soil microbial communities from Panama - MetaG Plot_1 | ecosystem: Environmental > Terrestrial > Soil > Tropical forest > Bulk soil | place: Panama | collected 2016-02-17
CTGATTTTAATGAGAGGAGCTAACGAAACTATTTTGGCGTTGAATGGAGGTCATATCGATTTCATTATGGCCATTGGACCGGCTGTGCCGCTAATCAATAAGGGCTCGGACATCAAATTTTTGTGCCAGCAAGTCGGAGAAGTGACCTTTGCGTTGGTGGCGAAGCCGGAAATAAAAAGCGTCAAAGAGCTCGTAGGCAAGAGCATCGGCGTAAGTTTCGGCGGAACAACCTATACGGGAACCATTGCCGTTTTAAGCAAGCTGGGCTTCGATACGGATAAAGACTTCAAGTACATCAACATCAGAGGAAGCACTCCAAAACTAGCCGCTTTGCAGCAACGGGTCATCGATGCTGCGCCGCTATCGGTTCCTGAAGACATTAAAGCGGTACGTCTCGGTTTTAAAAGATTAGTCTACTATGGCGAAACACTAAATAACGTGGCGTTCACGGGATTGGCAACCGCGGGTTCGACGATCAAGACCAAACCCGACCTAGTCAAGAAGGTTGTAAGAGCTGTGGTCAAGGCCGTTTACTTCACCCGAGAAAACCGCGAAGAATCTATCGCGACTGTTATAAAGAGATTTAAAACGGACAAGGCCATGGCCGAGGAGTCCTATGATCTTGTTCGAAAGAGCTTTTCACCCATTCCGACGGAGGAAGGAGTTCGTTTGTCAGCCGAGCTCGAACTGGGCAAATTCGAAGAGAAAGTTCCACCGAGTCAATATATGGATCTGCATTTTCTCAACGAAGTGTTGAAAGAATTAAAGAAAAAATAGGCGTAATGCTATTTAGCCTTTCAAACACATCGTGGTAAGAAATCGCGCTCAAGGCATCCGATGCCATTCTAGCGGACTATAACACCCGATTCGCGTTTGAATCTCAAGAACCCTTCGACAAGCTCAGGGTGAACGGTCAAGGTACGAGCCGTCGTGCTGGGGCTCTCGAAGCATGGACGGCGAACCCTAATCAGATGTTAAAGGCCACGGTTTCAGTTCGTTACTCCGGCGACGACGTCCATCAACACAGAGCAACCACTAACGGGAAACGGCCCTCTCAGCTCGGCAGCGGATAGGGATGGCGGCTCGGGGCCAAAATAGCTCTCCCATACTTCGCGAACTGCATCGAACTCTGCGAGGTTGGTGAACTGCAGCTGCGTCCGAAGTACGGTGTCCAGAGAGGCGCCTCCGGCCTCGCAAATTGTTTTTACGTTGCGCAGCATCACTTCCATTTGTCGCTTGGCCGAATTCCCGAAAAATGGGAACGCAGGGTTCAATGGCACCGAAGGATCGAGCCCTTGCTCGTTCACTGCGAGCTGGGTAGAGAGAAACAGCAGGTCGCCGATTCTGAGCGCTTGCGGCTCGTGGAACAATGGTTTGGGAGCGCTACTAGTGCAGATCTCTTCACGGGGCAACTTAGATCCCTTCACTAGACCAATTGCAAAAATTTCAATCAAGCATGCTTCAGAAGCGAGGCTATTAGCGAAGACGATATTGCGCGCCGGTGGATGCTCCGGCCAGATTTCTCGCCAGACGCGATCCACGCCTGAAATATCTTCCGGGTTGACCAACGCGACCCGTGCGTACACCATGTCTTGAAGCGACGAGCCTGCGTTTTTCAGGATGATCTCAAGTTTCTTGAGAGTGTAGCGAGTCTGAACGTCGATGGGTTCGCGAAACCAGGTCCGCATGTCGACCTCTGCTTCCGGCGCCAAAGCATGCTTGAAATCGGTGGCCATGTCGCCGGCGAGAAACACCCAGTCACCCCAGCGTATGGCTTGGGAGTATCCCGCTACCGGCAACGGCACGGCGTCGGTTTGCAGAGCTTCCTTCTTCGGGCTGTCCGTGAGAACCGCCACCGGCGTGATCGCCATCAGCGCACCTGTCACCAGCAACCGGCTCGCCTGGAGCGCCATACTTGTCGGCGGGCCGAATGGCATAAGCTCCTTGCGCAATCCGCGTGTACCAAAATGCCTTCGGTTGGCGTAGTAAGTGTCGACTCTCAGTTGGTGTTGAAGCGAGGAGCCCGCGGTTTCCAGCAGCTCGCTCAAGCGACGCAGGATCGCTCGGCTTTGTAACGAAGTATCGGTACTTTGATAAGGGACATGAGCTTCAGGAACGATGCCATACTGGTAATCCGTCGCCATCTGCATCGAGCCAAAAACCCACGAGCCAAACTTGACGGCCGGCGAGAATGCGAAAGGAGGTCGAGGATAACCCTTTGATGTGATGATCTCACGCCGCCGTTCCATGAAAGCCTCCTTAATTTCTGTGTCGGATCAAATATTCGGGTAATGGTTCAGTTTGATTAAGATCTCTCACGGAGTTTATCCTGAGCGTCTTGTCGAAGGGTTCGAGATGACAGATGAGTAAGCTTGTCATTTCGAGCGGATGCGAGAAATCTTTCTTCGACTTGTGGGACGATCTGTTCAAACTGAACCAACCCTAATATTTGCTGCAAAATTAATATTCGCTGCAAAATTGATGGCGCAACAATATCCACGAATCGTCAAGCGTGTCAATTCGATGGTTTTGGTTGGACTTTGTTTTTTAGCTGCTGTTAATTCGTTAGTTCGACGAGAAGTTTGACTATGGCTGAAACTCGTTCCGTTCGAACCGTGTGTGATCCGAACTGTCATGCGAATCCGCGCTGCGGTATCACCGCGCATGTGGAAAACGGGCGAATCACCAGCATCCAACACGGATACCGCAGCAAGAGTATTAGGGGCTTTTACCGAGGGGATTCACTACTATAAGACCCATCCGGAAAACGGGATAGCCGCGCTACGCAGCAGGAGAGGCGATGCGCAGACCGCTAAAGGGTCTATCAAAAAGTGGCGGATTCCTACCGCACGCGGCCCGATCCGGATTTGATCAGCATCAAAGGCGTATTGGATTCTTTGCCCGACGAAAAGCCAAAAAGATGCGCCCGGACACTTTGATCGATGCAACCCCTTGGGAAAGAGTGGCGAAGAGCAGCCTAGTCGAAAAACTTTACGAAAAGAAATAGTAGTTTTTACGAAACCCGTGAATAATTTCACGTTAGAATTGAAACAAACAAGTCACTGTTAGCCCTTAAATTAGGAATTCGTCATTACTGCTCTACCTTTTCTGCAGCGCAGTGAGCCAAACGTTCACGATCGACTCGAAGCTCTCGCCGTAGATTTGCTGCCAGCGCGCGGGTGCGCCTGGATCGCGCTGCATCGGAACGAGTGGCGTGAGCGCATAGAGCGTGCGGAATTTATCCATGCCGTGTCGCTCAATCAGAAACTTGACGAATGAGCCCGCAATCGCTTCCCCTTCCTTGCTTACGGTTTCTAAAGGGTTCGGCATGGGCGTGCGCTCAAGTGCTATCGCAACCTCTCGATTCACACTGCGGGCCGCGAGCGCGGCGAGGCTTTTTCCGAAATTGGGGTAGGCAGGCGGACCGCCTAAGAGGTCGTGACCATACACGGCGAGACCTTCGGCAAGAAACCGGTTGGCATTGGGCGCATAAACATGGATCATCTCGTGCACGGTTGCGGCCTCGCCGGCATTTACGCGCTTCGCACCGAAGATCATTGTGCCGCGCTCGCCGCGCCAGGCTGGAATTAGCGCCATCGATAGCACTCGGTCGGTGTTCGTCTCAATGGAGATCGCATGCTCGAAGCTGGCACCCCACCATTCGCGAACTTTGACGCGCGCTTGCTGCATCTCGCTTTGAAATGCAGCGGCCGCGGCAGAGCGAACCCCTGAGAGTTTGAACGTCATCTCCGGCTCGGCCGACGCATCCACCGCCGCACGCGCCAGCACCGCGGCCACAATCATGCACGCGATCTGCCGCTGCATATGATGTCTTGGTGCCTCAAATAGCCAATTCATCTAAGACGCTCTTTATCGCGTTTCGGGGCCGCGATTGGTCCGGTGGACTTGACCTATCCCCATCGCGATGCAGAGCATACTCGGCGAGAATGTCAAAAATGCTAACAGGCCCGGACCGATCGGGTTCGGATTGGGGTCCGGCCATAGCCCAACAGCGGCAAGGACGATGATCGTGAGAAGCGGACCACAGCTGAACACAAACAACCCGATACCTATCTTGACCGGCCGCGACTTCAGCTACTTACGCATTGCGTCATCTGTCGGTGATTTAGACTAACGCCAGGTTGCACTCACTCGCAGTCATACGAGGGAAGTCGCCGCCCCGTCCATAACCGGTATCTCCCCGAGCTTGAATGGATCGACACCCTCGACGCAAGCGACATTGAAGCCGTATTCAGTGGGGTTGCTGCGGCGTTGGTGGTGCGTATAGATACCGCAGACGCTGCAGAAGTAATGCTTCGCCGTGCGCGTGTTCCACTGGTAAAGGCTGAGCTTGTCCGCGCCTTTGATAATCCGTAGCCGTTCTAGCGGGACGCTAGCCATGACGGCACCCTTGCGCCTGCAGAGTGAACAATTGCAGCGTCTTAGCTTCTCGAAGCCGTTCGCGAGGTCTACTTCAAAGACCACGCCACCGCAATGACACTGAGCTCGTCTGGTGTCCATAGTTGTCACCTCCTGCAGACCTAACGCTTTGCCGCTAAGCTGCTAACAACAAGATAGCCATCCATTGCGGAACCGTCGTCGTTATTTTTGCATTCATCGCAGAGAATCTTCATGGCAGCCGTGTTACGATATTATCTTCATATCCCAGCCGAGCACCTTTTCATCGGGCCTTATCTTCCACGCCAGATTCTTGGAGAGACCGTAAATATCGGCCAGATTATAAAGCGGCACCATCAGCGCTTCTTCCATGATGATTTTACCTGCCTGCTGTAATAACGCGACCCGCTTTTTTGGGTCGTACGTTTTTTGCTCCTCCTCGATGATTTTGTCGAATTCTGGATTGCTATAGTTGGTACGCTTGGTGGTGCCCGTGCGAAAATACTGGTCGTAAATTGTATCCGCGTCCGTCAATGAGCCGCGATTCTCATAATAAAATCCCAGCTTGCCCCCGTTCACGCCTTCCGGTCCCCAGTGCAAAGCGTATTCCTGAGAGATGAGTTCCACTCTAAAACCGCCTTTGACCATCTGAGCCGCCACCACCTGACATACTTCTTTGTCTTTTGGATAGGTGCCGGCAGAATAGTAGAGCCGCACATCGCAACCCTGGGGATAGCCCGCTTGAGCGAGGAGTTCCTTTGCTCTCTTTAGATCGTATGGATAGGGTTTCAGTTTCGGATCCGCACCTATGACGTCTGATCCTACCGGCCCTTCGTTTGGATAGGCTATGCCGTCAAAGATATTTTTCACGATCGCCGGCGCGTCGACACAGTGATTGACCGCCTGACGAACCAGCTTGTTGTCAAAAGGCTTGTGGGCGACATTCATCATCAGAAAATACATCGACAAGCTTTTGATTCTTTCGACTCTGATGCGCGGATGTCGCTGCAAGCGCGCCACTTCATGGATGGGAACGTTGTTGATGAAGTCCGCCTGGCCGGACTCCAATGCCGCGAGGCGCGCCCCATCCTCTGTGACTTTTCGAAAAATAATCTCTTTGATCGCCGGTTTGGAGCCCCAATAGTCGTCGTTGCGGGTGAAAACTAGATTGCCGCCGCGCTGAAAGCTGACAAATTTATACGGACCGGTCCCGAGTAAATTCTGATACAATTGATCGCCGAACTTATCTCCGGCAGCCTTGCTAACGATGAAACGGTTTCTCAATCGATCCAAAAAAATCGCCAGCGGCTGCTTAGTCACGAAAACAACAGTCTGATCGTCCGGCGTAAGCATTTCAGTGACGTCCCTGAAGTTCGGTGCTTGTAAGCTGCCGCCTTTTATATCGCGCATTTTTTCAACCGAGAACACCACGTCTTTTGAGGTCAGCGACGCCCCGCTGTGAAACTTGATGCCCTTCTTCAGCTTGAACACCCAACGATTTTCGCGAAATTCCCAGGAGTCAGCGAGAATCCCGACCCAACCCTTCTTTGCATAATCGAACTCGACGAGTGGCTCTATGACGTGCTGCCAATTGCCGTAGATTGGACTGGAACTTTGATTATAAGGGTTAATGGAATCCGTGACGGAGCTGTGATAGATGGTGATTCGGTCATTGGAAGCCGCGAACACATCGCGGTAAATGGAAGGCCCTACCGCAGCGCCCAAGCCAAGCGCTGCGCTCTTCTTCAAAAAATTCCTGCGGCTGACATCGATTTTTGTCTTGGCCATTCCCTCCTCCTTAGAAGAGAAAAGACTGCTCGCGCAAGACGCAAAGAGCGCCGAGAAAAACGAATCTTCTCTTAGTGGCCTTGACTGTCTCGGCGTGAGTCACTCCGTCGATGGCTCGCGCCTAAAAGCGTACGACTTACTGAATGGTGATTGAATAGGGACCGCGGGTGGCCCCTTTCTCGTTTTCAGATCATGGGTTAAAGCGTTAGCGCCATCGATTACAAGAACGGGAAAGACTCGCACGAGAACCTATTACCGGTATCGTCGCCCCGGTTCTCTATTTCTCATATACCAAAGAATTACGCCAATACGTATTACTTCTCCTGCGTCCTTGCCGAGTCCCGCTGTCACAAGTTGGTTCGTCTTCGCCAACTCATCTGTGCTTAGCGGAACTTGAATAGATTTATTCGTTATCGGATAGTTAACAAATTCAGGAACGTAGCTTGGATTGCGACGCAGTTCCCGATTAGCTTTAATCTTATTGACTTTGAATTCATCAGGCGTTCTTTGTCCCTTGAAACCGGTGTTCTGGCGATCAATCTCTTTTACTCGCGCGAGGGTTTCGTCAGAAGCACCCAAAGACTTGAACGCGAATCGGTTTCAATGAGAAGTTACTCGTCCAGCCAACGTCGCCAGATCCACAGGTCGCCGCTACGGACAACGTGTCAATGGTTGCTAACAGATCCACATAATCGCCTTTTCGCCCTGTATTTTTCAGGGTAAAGTAGCGACCGACCGAATCCCATTCTGTGTTCATCCAGAAATTTAGTGAGTCATGGACATCGTCAGGCGTAAGGTCATACTCGCCGATTGCAGCAGACAAGGTGTCCTGACAATTGGTATGCAGTCCGTAGCCCCTGCGATCAAAGAGACTTGCTCGACAGCGCCCCCCGAGCAGGTCGGTTCTGCATGTTTCTGCGATTTCGAGAATGAGAAACATCGGGCGGTCCCTTGAAGAAACGCTCCAGATGATGTCTCCTTTCGTAACTCGAAAAGCGTTCCGGGAGCGAGTATTACTAACACCGAGGTACTCTTTGTAATCGTGCAAATTAAAGGCGTTGAAATCCACGCATTGCTCGCCTTCTTCCTGGACTATACGAAGTACCTCACCGCGCAAAACCGGCAAAGCTTTTCCAGAGACGGGTTGCAACACCCCATCTGCCTTCAACGGTCCGTATTGTAACATTTCTAGACACCCTCCTGTCTTAGAAATTCAAGGAAGATGTTTCGTACAATCTCTTCGCCAGTTCGCCCAAACTGTCCTTCGGCTTTAAGCTTCTCGATAATGACGTACTGTTGTTGATTGAATGTCACCTCAATAATTTGCGCGGCGTCCGAAGGTGAATCTGCCATCTTTGACCTCCTAATTTTTTTTCCGCCGAGTCACATAAACCTCGCCTCTGCGGATTGGCCCGTTCTATATATCGGTGATGGTTCGCTGATATCACGCCAAATCGGCGCGCACATGAGAAATTCTTGGGCACTAATTCTTACGCAGCCATCGCTCATCTAGGATCTGCTATCAAGTTGCCCTATGTGGGGCAATCGTATTGCATTATCCCCAAACCGTGTCAAGTAAACTTCGCTGCGCTATATTTGGTTGACAGAAATGTTTGTGCCATGAAAGGATAATTTACCGTGCCAAAGCGAGGTCAAAGCATGCCCGAATCTAAAGAAGGGGAATTCGTTGAGATAAAAGTTGGCTTCAATCAGCAACAGCGTCAACTGATTGAGAAAATCAAAAAAGAAACAGACATGGGTAAAACGGATGCCGACGTAATCCGAGCCGTATTCGTTCAGTGGCTTAAAGAAGAGGGGTTATTATGATTTCCTATGGTAGAGAGCGATTTGATCTCGTTCTAAAACCTATATCAGGAAAGGCAGTCCCAGTATACGCCGGAGAAGTGCTACGCATCATTCAAGTTGAGGGTGAGCAGTGTGTCGACTTCAATGCATTCAACTTGCACGATTACAAAGAAAGGATGGACGTTGGTTGTAGCCGTGGCTCAACTGGTTTTCGTCCGAAGAAAGGAGACATCCTAAGTTCCAACCCGCCCAGATACCGTCCCATGATAGGTATTCTGGAAATGTCTCCTACGTGCCAAACGGACGTTTTAGGCAGAACGTGTCACGCTACCCTGTTTGAAATGTCATTCGGACTTGAGCGACATACAAACTGCCAGGATACGATTGCTGAAGCCATTAGCGAGTACGGTCTCACGCCGGATGATGTGCACGATTCGTTCAACATGTGGATGAATTCAGAATGGGATTCAACCGGCAAGACGTGGACGATGGCTAACACAGGCCGCAAAGGTGATTTCGTGGATCTGGTCGCGTTCTTTGATATTCTCGCTGTTCCTTTAATATGTGGTTCGGGAGATATTAGATGGACGAGCAACTTTTCTTTTAAGCCTATTCAGATAAAGGTGTTTGAAGCATCCTCTGATACGAAGGCGATAGTGGATCAGGTTAGGACGCGCCACGGGCGGTTCAAAAATCAGAGAACGGTCGATCAGTTCCGTGTCAAGGACATTAAACCCGATCGGGAGTTACGACCAGTCCCGGGTTGGAAACCTCAGTTCATAAATTTTCCCATTGAAGTAGAGGACATGACAGTTAAGCTAAATGAAGCCGAGTACCGGAAGGCTGTAAGTCTTCAGGAGCAAGGGTTTGGAAGAGACGTAGGTGACGTCATCCGCCGGGCTGTCATGATCTGGGCCAACAAACATCTGGCGGCTCCCCGGCGATTAAAAATTACATTTCCATAAAGAAATACACGAGCGATTTGCCGAGTCTCACAGCTGAGCAGCCGGTTAGACAGCCGATCACGTCACGTTCCCTCGACGAACCTGTACGCTCGCCCACAAGGACTTCAGAGCAACGTATAACTCGGTCAACGGGCGTCAGGCCTTGTCGTATAGACACCGTCTAAGTAGAAGCAGGCCGATGCGCCCGGAGGAACGAACGTATATGGCGCACCGCGAGGGGAATCCGCTCCTTGGGCTCCTTCCACGGGTACATGCTCACTTCGGCCTTCGGCGCGAGCATCGCCGCCTCCATGGCGACCGCGTACGGATGCGCCGGGACATCGTCCGGCAGAATCAGGACGGGCGTCTGGCACTTACGCACAAAATCACGTGTCACGGTGTATACGAAGTCGGGGTTACTGCGGTACATCTTGGTCAGAAATTTTTCGACCATCTCCATGGTGATCTCGGGCCGCCGCTTGATCAGCTCCGGAGCCCAGCCGCTGATGCCGCTATCGTACATGACGTTGGGCATCTCCGGCCGGAACCCGACGGGCTGCGCCAGCACGGCTGCCACAACATGATCGGGTGCCCTCTTCAAAAGGTTCCAGGTGAAGGGGCCACCAATGCAGAAACCCAGCACCATGAACTTGTCGATGCCTAGGTGGTCCATGAGACCAAGCTGGTCATCGGCAAATGAATCCCACGGCCGGTCGATTTCGAGCGGGCCGGACGACTGGCCGGTATTCGCGTTGCGCAAGTCCGAGGCGATGCAACGGTACTCTCCCTTGAATTCCTCGACCGGGTTAAAAGGAGCGGTGATCAAGCCGGAGATTGCCGAGTTTAGTCCCCCACCGGCGATGAGCAACAATGGGAAGCCGGAACCGGCCTCCTGATAGCGTATGCGAACGGCGCCTTTTTCGTAGAAGGACATGCCAGCACCACCCTGCCCAGTCTGCTGAGTAAACGCGCGCGGCGCTGCGGCCATCACCGTCGCCACGGCGCCCGCTTTCAGTATTTTGCGTCTGATTGGATCGATCATCGGCGCTCCTCTTGATATTCGGCCGTTTACCGCTATGCCGCTGAGCCGCTATAGCAGAAAAGCTTCATTCAGTACGATGCTCGCTCTCAGCTCAAGCGGCGGGTTAGGCCACATCTCATCCTTTACTCGTGACTCGCTCGGCTGACTCACAAGAGCAAAAATCTTAGTGATTTAACGCCCATAGGTTCAGCTAACGCCCAGAGGTCGCGACAAGGCACGATCCTTACTTCGCCGCGAAGCAGTAGAATCGACCCGCGCCTCCGCCGGGAGCGGTATCGGCGCAGCTTCGACTCTCATGGGCCGAGTTCCACGAACCGGAGGGTAAGGCGGTGTTGCCACCAAGCCCAATCCCGTCAACGTGACCCACTTGCGCC
>Ga0126369_10004384_pt1 | contig 10351 bp, 8 predicted proteins | sample PanSoiMetaPlot_1_FD_109646 | JGI IMG/M metagenome (GOLD analysis project Ga0126369, IMG submission 109646) | Tropical forest soil microbial communities from Panama - MetaG Plot_1 | ecosystem: Environmental > Terrestrial > Soil > Tropical forest > Bulk soil | place: Panama | collected 2016-02-17
AGTGCAGACGATCGGTATAGCCCAGGTACTGCGCCAGCGGAAGGGAAATGATCGTGTCGCCGACACCGCGGGCCGCCAGCGCGAGCGCTGATGCCGGGGACTCGACCTCGATCACCGGGACGAGCGTCGTTCCCGCCTTCTGCATCCGTTCGAGCAGTTGACGGCGGGTCGGGTCGGCGTTGCCCCAGCGGGCCTCCGGGAGTATCAGCGGAGTGCTCGCGAGCTCCGTGGGCGTCAGGGGGCGCCGTATGCGCGCCGGGTCGGTGCTGAGGTAGACCGCCTCGCTGGTCCAGACCACCGGGCTGACGTCGAGTCCCCGGTCATCCACGGGCAATGCGATGAGGCCGGCCTCGAGCGTGCCGGCCCGGACAGCGTCGGCGACTTCGGAGGAGTTCAGGCCGACCGCTCGGACGTGCACGTGCGGATACCGGGCCCGAAAGTCGGCAATCAGCTCTGTGAGCAGCAGGTGCTGGGCGCTGCTGAAGCTGCCGAAGGACACCGTGCCCCCGGTAAGCGTGCGTACGCCGTGTACCGAGTCCGCGGCGTCGCGGGCCGCCGCGAGGGTGCGCTGCGCTTCCGGCAGCAGGAGTTGTCCGGCCTCGGTCAAGACCAGTTGCCGGTTGGTGCGGACGAACAGCGTGACGCCAAGCTCGTTCTCCAATCGCTTGATCTGCTCGGAAAGGCTGGGCTGTGCGATGTAGAGCGCTTGCGCAGCCGCAGAGAACGAGCCGTGTTCGACCGCAGCGATGAAGTAGGCCAGCTGCTGCAAGGTCATGTCGCCCTCGGTCCGTCTCGTGCAGTGGGGCCGCTAAAGGGAAATCCTATCGGTACTTCGTAGATCGAGGCTTTACCAATTAGGCCGCCTATAGAAGCCTCGCGTTATGACTCCATCGCGCTACTGCGTCATCGGGGCTGGCGCCGCTGGTGTCTCGGCCCTGCAGCAGCTCCGGCAGGCGGGCTACCACGTCGAGTGCTTCGAGAGGTCCGACCGGGTCGGCGGTCACTGGCACACCGACTACGAGGCGCTGCACCTGATCACGTCCCGCGACATGACTCACTTCGAGGACTTTCCGATGCCCGCCGACTACCCGCACTTTCCGCGGCGGGACCAGGTACGGGCATATATCGAGTCCTATGCCGCGCACCACGGGCTCTACGACCTGATCACATTCGACACCGAGATCGTCTCGGTCAGCCCGGAGCCCTCGGGCCAGGGCCCGGTCGGTTCCGCCGGCTGGCGGGTGATCAGCTCCCGCGGCGACGAAGGCACGTTCGACGGCGTCGTCGTTGCCAACGGGCATTTGTGGGATCCGTACTTGCCGCCGGTGCCGGGCGAGTACACCGGAAGGCAGCTGCACTCCGGCGAGTACCGCAACGTCGCTGATCTTGACGGTGATCGCGTTCTCGTGGTCGGGGCGGGCAATTCCGGTTGCGACCTCGCAGTCGACGTCGCCCAGCACCGGCTGGAGGTGGACATCGTCGTGCGACGCGGCGTGTTCTTCCAGCCCAAGATGTACTTCGGGCGCCCTCGCCAGGAGGTGCCGTTCCTGCGCGAGTTCAGCCCGGACGAGCAGGACCTCATCAACCGGCTGCTCGCCCGCGTCGCGATCGGGCAGAACAGCGACTACCCGGGCCTGCCCGAGCCGGAGGCACGCACGCTGGCCGACGGGCCGGTCACGGTGAATGACCTGTTGCTCTACTGGATCCACCACGGCCGGGTCCGGGTGGTGCCCGGCATCAGCCGGTTCGACGGCAACGTCGTGCACTTCACCGACGGCACCGCAGGCGAGTACGACAGCGTCCTTTGGGCCACCGGATTCAACGTGCGGCTGCCGTTCCTGGATGAGCAACTGATCACGTGGCGAGACGACGTCCCGGTTCGATACGCGGGCGGCATCCTCCCGGAACGCGCAGAGCGGCTGTACTTCGTCGGACTGATCGCCCCGCGTGGACCGCAGATCCCGATTTACGGGGTGCAGGCCAAGCTCGTCGCCCGAATGATCGCGCTGCGCGAGCGTTCCGACCTGGCACTGGCCGCCTACTTCGCCGGCCTGCAGGAACCGGAAACGCGCATCGACATCGTGCGGCATGTCTGGCTCGATCAGATGGCCGACACGAAGCGACTGCTCGACGCCCTCGAAGCGGTCGGCGCCGGCGCCGAGGAGGCCCGCATTGATCACTAGTCGTCGCCTCCAGGGCAAGACCGTCATCGTCACGGGCGCGGCCCGGGGCCAGGGAGCCTCGCACGCCGAACGACTTGCCGGCGAAGGCGCCCGCGTATTGGCCGGCGACGTCCTCGACGACGAGGGCAAGGCCACGGCGCAACGGCTCCAGGAGGCCGGGCTCGACGTCGAGTTCCTCCACCTCGACGTCACCTCGGCGCAAGACTGGGCTCGGGCCGTCAACCAGGTCTGGTCGAGCACGGGGCGGCTCGACGTCCTGGTCAACAATGCGGGCATCATCCACGTCAACCCGCTGCTTGAGGAGCGGCTCGACGACTGGCATGCGACGCTCGCCGTCAACGCAACGGGCCCCCTGCTCGGCATCCAGGCCTGCGTGCCCCGAATGCGCGCGAGCGGCGGCGGTTCGATCATCAATACTGCGTCGATCTTCGGAGTCGTCGGTGCCGCCGGCTACGTTGCCTACTGCGCCAGCAAGGGTGCCCTGATCGCCCTCACCAAGACGGCGGCGCTCGAACTTGCAGCCGACGGTATCCGCGTCAACGCGATCTGCCCGGGCGGCGTCAGCACTCCGATGAACGCGAACGAGAAGGAAGGCGGTGTCATCCCGCAGACGCCGCTAGGCCGCCGCGCGCACGTCAGCGAGATCTCCGGCGCCGTTGCCTTCCTCGCCTCGGACGACTCGAGCTTCACCACCGGGGCGGAACTGATCGTCGACGGCGGCTTCCTTGCCCACTGAGACAGTGCTCGTGACCGGAGCGGCCAGTGGCATGGGCCGCGCAGTCGCTGAGCGCTTTCTCGACGAGGGATGGGACGTCGTCGGCGTCGATCTGAACGCCGACGCCCTGGCCGAGCTGGCCGCCCTGCGCGGGCCGGCCTACCACCCGGTGCACGCGGACATCACCGACCGCACTGCGCTGGCCATGGCCGTCAGCCCGCTGCCACGCCGACTGCGAGCCGTCGTCAACGCCGCCGGCATCTACCCCACCACGACACTGGCCGCCTACGACGACGCGATCTACCGCCGAATTTTCGATGTCAACGTCCTCGGCACACTCAACGCGATCGCCGAGACCGTCCCGGCGCTGCGGGCCTCCGGCGGCGGCGCAGTCGTCAACTTCGCATCCATCGATGCCTTCGCGGTGTCGCGAGGCCAGCTCCTTTACAGCGCATCCAAGGCTGCCGTCGTTTCGCTGACTCGCTCGCTGGCCGTCGAGCTGAGCGCAGACAACATCACCGTCAACGCAGTCGCGCCGGGCTGGGTCGACACGCCCGGCACTCGGGCGGGAGGACGGATCGAGGAGGCGATCAAGACCGTTCCATTGGGTCGTGCCGCCCGACCCGACGAAATCGCCGACTGGGTCTGGAAGCTGTGCCACGGCAGCTACCTGACCGGCGAAACGCTCGTTATCAGCGGCGGACTCACCGTCCGCTGACTCCTTGATCATCTTTGGTAGAGCCCTGATATTTCGCGGTTTCGGCAGAGACGATCATCGTCGACTAGGTAGTGGTTACGGAGCCGATCGGGGGTATTTGCCCAGGGCCGGTGTGTTCGCATGCTGTCTCGGCAGGCCCGGCTCGTGGCGCTGCGAGCGGGGGCGGGTCAAGGAAGGCCGGCTGGCTGAGATCGAGGAAGTCGAGTAGATCCGTGGCGGCCGCGTCACGGTGGGTCAGCGGGGGCAGATTCCATTTGCGTTCGAGCATTGCCAGGATCGAGGTGTGGTCGTGCAGCACGCTGGTTACGTGGTTGGGGCGACTCCACGGCGAGATGACCACGGCGGGAACTCGGAAGCCGTACCTGGCGAAGCCGTCGTAGTGGGGCGCGGGAGGTAGCGGGGGAATCGGGTCGGGTGCTACGGCGACCGGTGGTGGGACGTGGTCGTAATAGCCGCCGCCCTCGTCGAAGGTCCAGACGAGCAGGGTGCGCGGCCAGGCCGGCGAGTGCAGGACGGCGTCGACGACGGAGGCGGCGAAGACCTCGCCGCGCACGATGTTCTGGGGGTTCTCTTCTGAGCTGAAGTTGAAGTCGGGGTCGATGATCGCGAATGCGGGAAGGTCGCCTGACTGGGCGTCGGCGAAGAATCGGTCGATCGGGACGACCTTGGCGTGGTCCTGGACCTCGTCTCGCGGAAACAGTGCAGCGGTGGGCGGGAAGCTGGAGTAGTAGTTCCGCCACGGGATGCCGTGCTGGTCGAGATGGTCGAAGATCGTCCCGTGTGGAGCCGGTAACAGGTCCTGTACCAGCACATCGTTGACCATGCCTGCGGAGGTGGCGGCGAGCAGATAACGGCGGTTGGGTTGTGTTTGACCGAGTAGGGACCCGAACCAGCGGTCGGCCAGCGGGAAGGTGGTCGCTAGCGAATAGGCCAGGGCAGGTCGTCACCTGTCCAGTAGCCCATGGCGACCGCGCCGCTCGCGGATGGAACGAAGCCGTCGTTGCCGCCGCCGTTGATCTGGGTATGCGACTCTTTCCACTCCTGCCAAGGTTTGCCCTTAAGGTGGCAGGTCGTCGGCATCCGGAACGCGTGCTGGATAGCGCCGTCAGCGGTGGGATTGGTTGCCGTGGGCCGACCATCCGGGCCTACCGCGAAGCCATCTCCCCGCGGCTGCTCTCCGGGGCCACGGCCCAGCATGCCGAGATAGTTGTCGTAGGAGTGGTTCTCCATCATGAGAACCAGAATGTGGTCGATCTGAGGAAGACTGTCGCTGCCCTCCGGGCGATCGAGATAAGGGCGCTGTCCCTTCTCGTCGCGTCCGAGCCGACGCCTGTCCGGCGCTGCTTGTGACCCTTCAGCTCCTCGATTGTCTGCGCCGGACATGCGGCCATCATCGCGGGCACGCACGATCGCTGTCTATGGGACGGAATTCCGCGGCTTCGACGGCCCGGCCGGCGCAGCGCCAAGGGTCTCCAGCTCGGACTGCACAGTGGGCCAGGCGTGACTGGCGGGGTCTATCAGTTCGAAGTGCGCCGTTCCCGGCAACTCCACCAGCCGCACTCTTGGGTGACTGCGTACATATGAGTGGCTCAGTGCCGGCGGGACGGTGGTGTCGTCTGCTCCGTGGATGAGCGTCACGGCGCCTGCCGGCTGTCCCAGCAGCGCCGGATCCAGGTCGGGCCGGCCGCCCGGCGGGCCGCCGAGGAACTCCGCTACCGCGCCATTGCTCAGCCCGGCCGAGTGCGCCGCCATCAGGTCGGCAACCGGGGACAGCGCAAGGGTGCCCACCAGATCGGTGGGGGGACACGTAGACGCCAGCCATAAGGCGAGGTGCCCTCCCGCGGAGTGGCCGAGCACCACGATCCCGGCGCCGGGCAGCTGCCCGGGAACCCGCGCGAGTGCGTCTCGGATGTCGTCGAGAGTGGCGTCCGGGCGCCCCATGACGCGGCGGTACTCGATCGCTGCCACCGGCCAGCCGGCGTTTCGCAGGGCAGCGCACATGAGGCGGGTGTGCGTACGGTCGTACCCAGCTCGCCAGAAGCCGCCGTGAATAGCGACGACAAGTGGCCTGTCGCCCGTGGAAGGAGGCAGCCACACGTCCACGACGTGATCGGGTCCGTCGCCGTACCGCAGGATCTGGTCCGGCGGAGGCCCTGGCCGGTTGAGGATGCTTCGATCCATCCTGACCTTTGCTGTGTTCGCGACGGGCATCAGAGTCTGGCTAGGGTACGGCGATGACCACAGAGCCCAACCGGCCGGCTTTCGGGGCCGTGGTTCGCGAGCTGGAGGAAACGGTTCGCACGGACTTCGGTTCGATGATGAGTTACGCGGACTACCTTGACCTGCCGCGCCTGCTGTCCGCCCAGCACCCGCGCAGCCGGCCGGAGCACCACGACGAGCTGCTTTTCATCGTGCAGCACCAGACCAGTGAGCTGTGGCTCATGCTGGTTCTGCACGAGCTGAAGGCGGCGCGTAGCTATCTCGGTGAAGACGCGATCGGGCCGGCGCTGAAGTGCCTGGCCCGAGTCAAGCATGTGCAGCGGACGCTCACCGAACAGTGGTCGGTGCTCGCCACATTGACGCCGCGGGAGTATGCCGAGTTCCGCGGCGTGCTCGGCGATGCGTCGGGTTTTCAGTCCTATCAGTACCGGGCGGTCGAGTTCATCCTCGGCAACAAGAACGCCGCCATGCTGAAGGTGTTCGACAGCGAGCCCGACGCGCGCGCCGTTCTCGAGGAACTGCTTGCGCAGCCGACGCTCTACGACGCCTTTCTCGCCCACCTGGCGCGGTTGGGGCTGGCGATATCGGACGATGTCCTGCACCGCGACTATCGCCAGCCGTGGACGTTCCGGCCGGAGCTGGTGCCGGTGTTCCGCGAGATCTACGAATCGACGTCCTTGCCGTGGGGCGCCTACGAGGCTTGTGAGTCGCTGGTCGACGTCGAGGACAACTTCCAGGCCTGGCGGTTCCGGCACCTGCGGACCGTGCAGCGCACGATCGGTTTCAAGACCGGTACCGGTGGCTCGTCCGGCGTCCCGTTCCTGCGTCGGGCGCTGGATCTTGTCTTCTTTCCCGAGCTGTTCGCCGTCCGAACCGAGATTGGTACATGAGTCCGACCAGTGCGGAGCTGGACGCCGCCGATGTCCTCGCCGGCTATCGGTCGCGGTTTGTCGGTATTGACGACTCGGCGGTCGCCGCTTATCTGGACGGCAAATCCTTGGGCCGCCCATTGATGGTTACCGCAGCGCGGCTCGCCGAATTCGTCGAGCAAGCATGGCGCAGGAGGCTGATCCGGAGCTGGGACGACGCCTGGATGATCGAGCCCACCAGCCTCGGCGACCGGCTGGCCGCCGTGACCCTCGGTGCCGCGCCGGGGCAGACGATCGTCGCCGACTCCACGTCGGTGCTGCTCTACAAACTGCTGCGCGCGGCAGTCGACGCTCAGCAGGGTCGCGACGAGATTCTGATCGACCGAGCCAACTTCCCCACCGACCGTTTCGTGGTCGAGGGCATCGCCGCTGAGCGCGGGCTGACCATCCGCTGGCTCGATGCGCCGCGCGCTACTGGAGTGCGCCCGGCCGACGTGGCAGCAGCGGCCAGTCGTCGTACGGCCGTCCTGGTACTCAGCCACGTTGCCTACCGCTCGGGGTTCCTCGCCGATCTGCCGACGATCACCCGCATCGCCCACGACGCAGGTGCCTTGATCCTGTGGGACCTGTGCCACTCCGTCGGCGTGATCCCGATCGAGCTCGACGCCGCGCGGGTCGACCTGGCGGTCGGCTGCACCTACAAATACCTCAACGGCGGACCCGGTGCCCCCGCCTTCGGCTACATCGCGACCGACCTGCAGGACCAGATCCAGCAACCCATCTGGGGCTGGATGGGCGCTGCCGATCCCTTCGCCATGGCCGAGCGCTACCGCCCCGCTGCTGGCGTGCGCCGGTTCATCAGCGGCACTCCGCCGGTTCTCGCGATGCAGCCGGTCAAGGACATGCTCGACCTCATCGACGAAGTGGGCGTGCCTGCCGTCCGGGCGAAATCGATCGCGCTCACCGAGCACGCGATCGCGTTGTTCGACGATCGTCTCTCCTCGCTCGGCGCCGTCCTCGCCAGCTCGCGCGATCCGGCAGAGCGCGGCTCCCACGTCACCGTCGACCACCCGCGCTTCGCAGAGGTGACCGCCGCCCTGTGGCAACAGGGCGTCATCCCCGACTTCCGGCCACCCGACGGGATCCGGATCGGGCTCTCGCCGCTCAGCACCAGCTTCGCCGAACTGGAATACGGAATCGACGCGATCGCGCAACAGCTGCGCGAGCCGATCGGGTGAACACGGCACGGCCGCGGGGGGTCACCTCGCGGTATGGGCGGCGACCCCTTCGTTGCGAGCCATTGCCACGGAGGCAGACGTGGCCTGTCGCCGGCCACGCGACAGCGACGCGGCCGCGGCCGACATGATCGCCGCGGCGGTGAATACGGTCAGCGGCCGTGGTGGAACGGCCCGGAGATCAGATGTGGGAAGAACGTGTTGTCGGTAAGGGTCTCGGCGTCGTGAGGCGGCAATGCCTTCAGGGTGTCCGGGCCGAGCAAGTGACGGATCGGGTTGGCTGCCGAGGAATGTGGCGAACAGCGTGCTGACCGGTGGCAAGTGCGAGACTGATGTCGCAGTCGCAGCCGGTACGCCTTGACCCTGCAGGGCACTGGACAGCGTCGGGGCAGCGCGCGGGCAAGCCCTGTTGTCATGAAGGCTGCTATTTGACTTGTCGGTTTCGGCGGGGAGCGTCGATGAAGAGCGCGCGGCGGGGGCAAGACGCGACTGCCGCCTCCGCCGCTCGCCGATCCGCGCCTCGCAGCGGCCGATCGGACACGATGGGGTATCCCCACGAGTCGGCCCGCACGAGCATCGGGGCGACGTGCTGGCAAATGCCGACGCCCTCGCACGCGACGGGGTCCACACCCAGTCGCAAGCGAGGCTCGTGCCGGCCCATTAGGGCGCTTCCGGAACAGGGAAGAAGCCGGGGGCGCCGGCGTGCCCGCAACTCGAGCCGTACAGATGCGCTCGTACGTCGACGGCGAACGTGCGCAGTGCGCTGGCGACCGTCCGCACAGCCCCGTCGGGATGGTGGCAAGCGCCGCGGCCCGCGATCTCGGCGAGCGTCTGCTGCAGCCGGCGCGTGTCGCGGCGCCGCGCCCGGAGTTCGACCAGGTCGGCCAGCAGGTCGGCGACCGCCCGCAGCCCGAACCGGCACGGCCCGCACTGGCCGGCGCTACTGGCGGCCAAGTACTCGGCAATGGCGGCCGTGCGGCCGATGCCGCACTCGTCGTCGGGCAACGGCAACAGCAGGCCCAGCGCGAGCGAACCCGCGTGCGCATGCCCGAACGCAGCCGCGCTCATCCAGGTGCCGCCGAAGCCGCCGACCAGCGCGGCCTGTACCTGGCGCAGTGCGTACACCTGCCAAAGCGGCGTCGTGCTCGGAACCTCGACCACGGTCCGCCCGCCGGCGGTGGCGATCGTCAGCAACGTCGTCGGCGGACCCGCCCCCGTCCGGGTGGCGAGGCCGATTCGAGCCAGCGTCTCGACGTTGTGGATGAGCGTCGGCCGGCCGCCGACTCCGCGGCTCGCGGCTGGCACACGTCGGAACTCGGGCAGCGCCGGGCCTCCGGACAGCGCTCGCACAATCGCACTCGACTCGCCGCTGAGATAGCGGTGCGGGCCCACGACGAGCTGGACCGGCGGCTCGGCAAGCCCCGCCCGGCGCCGCTCGCCGACCGCCCGGGCCAGCGCGGCCCGTGACGCGAGGGCGCCCGCATGCACCCACACGACCGTCGTGACCGCGCCGACCGCCTCGGCGGTGGCGGCCAACCCGTCGAGCACCAGGTGCGGCCGCAACTGCAGCAGCGCAGCGTCCTTCGCACTGGCCGGCTCGCTCTCGGCACCGTTCGCGACGACCACGCCGCGGCCGCCCGCTGCCAAGTGAGCGCGCCATTTGGCCGCGACGGGGAAGCGCCCGCCACCACGCCCATCGAGGCCGAGGCGCTCGATCGTAGCGATCAGGCGCGGATCCCACAGGCGCTCGCCGTAGCGGCGGCGGTGCGCGGCGAGGTCGTCGGTCGTGAGGGTGGTGACGGGATGGGACGCACCGAGCGGGTAGGTGACCACGGCGTCGAGCAGCGACGTCGGCCGAGCCATATACAGCTGGGCTGTCAATGCAGCACCTGTTCGGCGGTGGTTCGCGCGACGTAACGCGACAGCGCGACGACCGCGACCAGCATGCCGCTGCCGACGTAGACCCAGCGCAGTGCGTACGAGTCGCCGCCGCCCAGGACGCCGTGCAGCCAGGCGAGGACGAGCGAGACGCCCGCGACCTTGTGAATCGGCCACCACGCCCGAGCCGGCAGCCGACCGGCCAGCGCAGCCGTGAGCCCGGCCAGCAGCCCGGCCCAGGCGCCGATCACGCCGAGCGTGACGGGCACCGGCCGGTAGCTCGCCCGCATCGGCAGCAGTGCGCCCCACCAGCCGACGCCGGCGAACCGATCGGTGGCCAACACGATCACGTGCAGGGCGGTCAGGACCAACACGAGCACGGCCAACACGGCATGCACGCGGATCCGCGTGATGCTGCTCGGCCGCCGCACGCGCGAGCGCCAGGGGTGCGACAGCAGCAAGCCGAGCAGCACGAGCGCGACCAGCATCAGGTAGGCCGACAACCCGGCGGCACGCCCGACGATCCAGGGGGC
>Ga0126369_10004387_pt1 | contig 10350 bp, 13 predicted proteins | sample PanSoiMetaPlot_1_FD_109646 | JGI IMG/M metagenome (GOLD analysis project Ga0126369, IMG submission 109646) | Tropical forest soil microbial communities from Panama - MetaG Plot_1 | ecosystem: Environmental > Terrestrial > Soil > Tropical forest > Bulk soil | place: Panama | collected 2016-02-17
GGAACCTCGACGAGGAGGCCTTCGGCCACGCGCTGGCCGACTGGAACGAGGCGGAGATGCAGGCCTGGGACTCCCTGGAGGAGAGCTTCAAGGAGAACTTCGACCAGGAGTACTTCTCGCAGGGCGGCGAGGGGTACACGGTCAGGGCGTGGGCGCACGACAGCCACGGCCCCCGCCCCGACGCCGAGCACACCGCGGACGACGCCTACGAGCTGGAGCAGACCATCGGCAAGGACCTGGCCGACGAGTTCCATCGCATCGGCGGCGGCCACCACGTCTTCGAAGGCGAGAACATCGCGATGGGCGGGAACGCCGCGTCGGCCAGGGCCGCCGTGCACAACTACGACAAGATGCTGCCCGGCTTCGTCAACCGCTACCTGAAGCGCTATGGGGTGAAGACGGAGAAGCGGGCCATCGAGCGGACGGCGAGCAGCAACCCATACGTGCGGGGCGAGTGGCACGTCAACGACCTGGGGACGAGGGGCTTCCAGCCCGTCGTGAAGTACCAGGGCGAGGGTTACTGGCGGGCGCCGTGGGGCAACGAGGGCGGCATCTTCGACTCTCGGGCGGAGGCCAACAACTTCATCGCCCAGTTGCAGGCCGACCAGTATCACGGGGCCACGTTCCATATCGCACGCGGCCCCTCCGACTGGGAGGTGAGGGCGGAGATGCCGAACGGCGACATCCGAATCGTCGGCTCCCAGGAGAGCGTGGAGGAGGCCAACCGGCTGAAGGCGGAGTGGGAGGGCGGCTACCGCGGCATGGAAGCGCTGCGCCCAAGGCAGTTGGAGGGCCACGGCGAGCCGGTGCACTCCATCGACCTCACCCCCGAGGCCAAGCAGTTCATCACCGAGGGCCAGCCCCTGCACCAGGCCGCCGAGCACCCGGCCGGACAGGCCGTCGTCAACGCTGCTACCTGGATCAGGCCCGAAGAGGGCAACGTGATGCGCTTCTACCGCACCGCCAATCTGTCAACCGGGCTGCACGAGCTGGCCCACGCCCTGTACGCCCGCATGTCGGAGGCGGAGAAGGTTGCTCTGGCGGAGGTGGGCATCCACGGGCAGGAGGACTTCGCGCGCTCCTGGGAGGACTACTTCCGCCACGGCGTCGCCCCCGGCTCCGAGCTGCAGCCCGCCTTCGACTACATCGCGCAGCGGCTGGGCGAGATCTACCGCGAGGGGAACGTGCCCGGCTCCAAGTTCAACCCGGCCGTCGGCAACGCGCTCGACCGCTTCTTCCTGCGCCGCTCCGTGGCCGACACCGGCTTTGCGAAGACGACGGGGCGCTGGTGGTTCCAGGCCGAGCAGGGCGAGCAGCAGACGGAGGCCCCGCCGGAGGCCCCGCCGGAGGAGAAGGGGCCTCCGACCATCGAGGGCATGACGCCCGAGCAGTACATGCGCACCAAGATCCCCGGCATGAAGAACGTGCGCGGCCGCATCCCCGGCGTGCGCCGCGAGGCGATGCGCGAGCAGGCGGGGCGAGCCGACGTGGAGCTGATGCGCAGCATCGGCTACGAGGCCTTCCTGAACGCCAAGGCGGCGGCCCGCGGGCAGCTCCCCACCATCGAGTACCACGGGCTGAAGGGAATGGACAACGAGATGCTGATGCACCTGATCGAGGGCATCCGCACGCATCCCCGGCTGCAGACCTGGGAGAAGATCAACGCGGGAGACGCCCTGGTCAAGGCCGTGGAGGGCACGGCCCCCACGAAGTACGAGATCAAGCTGTTCGAGCGGATCTACGGCAAGCCCGTGGCGAAGGGCCTTGCCAAGCTTGCCGACTCCGAGTGGTGGAAGAAGTGGGCGAAGCAGATCATCAACATCCCGCGCGCCCTGCAGTCCGCGTACGACCTGTCCGCTCCGTTGCGCCAGGGCCTGGTGGCGATGGCCCGGCACCCGATCATCGGCACCAAGAACTTCCCGGGGATGGCGCGGGCGGCGCTGCGCAAGAACTTCTACACGGAGGGCATGAAGGAGATCCAGACGCGCGACCTGTACCAGGCGATGGTGGACGCCGGGGTCAAGTTCACCGACCTGGACAAGGGCGAGGGCATGACGCACACCGAGGAGCAGTTCTCTTCCTCCATCGCGGAGAAGATCCCCGGCGTGGGCGCCTCCGCCCGGGCGTACACGTACTGGCTGAACCGGATGCGGGCCGACGTCTTCGAACACGTCTACCAGGCGGCCATCGACAACGCCCCCGAGCTGGTCTCCGACGAGTACTTCACGGAGAGCCTGGCGAAGGTGATCAATGCGATGACCGGCCGCGGCTCGATGCCGGACGCCTTCGAACGGGCCGCCCCCATCCTCAACGCCACCCTGTTCTCCCCGCGCCTGCTGGCCGCCCGGCTCAACTACCTGAACCCGCGCTGGTACATCGGCACCCGGCTCGGCGTGCTGCACCCTGTCGCCCGCCGCGAGATGCAGAAGTCGGCGGCCTCGCTGATGACGGCGGCCGGGTCGTTGCTCGGCCTGGCCGTGGCCGCCGAGCACGCCTACGGCAAGGACAAGATCCGCGTGGTGGGCGACCCGCGCAACGCCGACTTCGGGAAGATCCGCGTGGGCAACACGCGCTTCGACGTGATGGGCGGCTTCCTGCAGCCGATCCGGCTCGCCTCGCAGCTCGCCACCGGGCAGATCATCTCCTCCACCACGGGCCGCAAGATGTACCTGAGCGGCGGCTTCGGGGCGACCACCCCGGCCGACATCTTCCTGCGCTTCCTGCGCTCCAAGCTGTCGCCCCCCGCCGCCGCGATTGCCGACCTGGGCTGGAAGCGCACTTACGAGGATCAGCCGGTCACCTGGAAGGGCGAGCTGCAGCAGCACGTCACGCCGATGCTGTGGCAGGACGTGCACGACGTCTACAAGCACCCCTACGCGGGCCTGCCCAGCGCCGCAGCGGGGGCGGCCACATACGGGATCGGCGGCCTCGGCGTCGGTGTGCAGACGTACGGGCCGAAGCCCACATCCACGGCGATTCGTGACAAGCTGTCCAAGGAGTCCAAGCAGGCCGGACTGCCGCCGCCCACCAAGCAGATGCTGAAGTCGGCCATGGTGGAGTCACAGATTCGCCACGTCGGCGCCCAGAAGCTGAAGCCGATGGAGAAGCTGGACGAGATGCTCAAGCTGTACAAGCAGGTGGTCGGCAAGCCCTACCCGTACGAGGTGGACAGGGGCACGGTCGAGGACGTCAACCAGTCGGCGGCCGACGTCGCCAACGACATCCGCGACGCGGTGCCGGGGGGCGACTACGGCGCCTACCACGACCGCCAGCAGGACATCACCGACTGGAAGAACGAGCAGGTGCCCAGTGGCTGACTACCGCGCCATCGCCGCGCAGGCCGCCCGCGCCGCGGGGATCAACCCCGACTACTTCGTGCGCCAGATCAACCAGGAGTCAGGCTTCAACGCGGACGCCAACCTGACCTCCAGCGCGGGCGCTCGCGGCATCGCGCAGATCGTGCCGCGCTACCACCCGGACGCGCCGCCCGCCACCGACCCGGCGGGCCAGCTCCGCTGGGCGGCCAACTACATGGCGGGGCTGATCAGGCAGTACGGAGGCTGGGAGCGCGCCCTGTCGGCATACAACTCCGGCAAGCCGGACGCCTACAAGGACAAGTCGTTCGCCAACGGGCAGACGTACAACTACGTGCGCTCAATCATGGGCGGCTCGATGAGCGCACCGGCACCAGCCGTACCCGGTGCACCTGGCGCTCCCGGCCTCGGCGGCCAGGGGGCAGGACTGGGTCCCGACCCACTCGCGGTACAGGAGGACAAGATCCACGCAGCAGGCATGAGCGGCCTGCAGAGCATCGTGCAGGGCAAGGACCCGGTGGATGCGTTCACCAGCGTGGCGCAGGCCGTGCACCAGATCAGGATGAGCGGCGCCGCCGCCGCCGCGGCGCTGACCAGGGCGAACGCCGCCCAGCCCGACACCGGCCCGGCGCCGCCCACGCTGCCGTCGCCCACCACGTCGAAGATCAAGTTCGAAGGTGTCTCCCTGCACGGCGTCAAGCAGAGCTTCCTGAGCAGCGTGGAGGCCGCCGCCGCTGCCGCCGGGGTGACCGCCATCAAGGTCACCTCCGGGTACCGCTCCCCGGAGCACAACGCTGCCGTTGGCGGCGTCCCCCACTCCAACCACATGACCGGCGACGCGATGGACGCCTACGGGTACATCCCGGGCCGCGGCTGGGTCCCCCTGGGCATCGCCCTGCAGGGCGTCGTCGCCCGCTTCGGGCTGCGCTCCGGCAACCAGCCCGGCTTCTACCACGGTGGCTACGACCCTGTTCACGTCGATGACGGAGCGAATCAGAGATGAGCAACTGGTGGCAGTCTGCGTACCCGGGCGGGCCAGCGGTGACGACGTGCCCGCTGCCCCGCCCCCTGTACGCCAAGGACAACCCGGCGGGCAAGCCGAAGTCCTCCGACGGACCGGACGTGCAGGCGGCGAAGCGGTGCATCTCCAGGGCCGGTCGCTGGCCGTGGGCCTCCGGCGGCTTCTCCCCGGAGTTCACGAAGGAGTTCGCCCTGGGCAAGGCGGGGGGCAACGTGGCCGACTCCGGGATCGCGGGCTACCAGCGGCAGATGAGCATCCAGCCCACCGGCCAGGTGGGTGAGGCGACCTACAACTCGTGGCGCAACGCGCGCATCCCGGCGGGGCTGCCGCACGCGGGCGAGCCGATCATGGACGCCAACGCGATCAGCCTCTTCCAGGAGGCCTACCAGATCTACAAGGGCAAGCCGGAGCCGCCGCCCTCGCAGGGGTCGCTGCGCCAGGCGGCGCTCGACAAGGCGATCACCCAACTGGGCATCAAGGAGTCACCGGCGGGATCGAACCAGACGAAGTACTGCGACTGGTACGGCATCGTCGGCCCGTGGTGCGCGATGTTCTGCACCTGGGCCTACGAGACCACAGGAGACTCTCCAGCGTTCGTGAAGGGCAGCAGGTATGCCTACGTCCCCTACATCGTCTCCGACGCTCAGAACGCACGCTACGGCCTCTCGGTGACCTCCTCGCCGGTGCCCGGCGACCTCGTCTGTTTCGATTGGGATGGGGGGGACTACGATCACGTAGGGCTTTTTGAAAGCGGGAACAGCAACGAGTTCACCACCATCGAAGGCAACACCAGCACCAGCAACAACAGCAATGGCGGGGAAGTGATGCGACGGAACCGAAGTCGGAGCCAGGCCGCCAAGATCACGTTCGTGAGGGTGGCTGGGCCGTGAGACAGGTCACCCCGCTGTACACCCGGTGGTTGGCGAAGGTGGAGAAGACGGCGGGGTGCTGGCTCTGGCGGGGCGCACGCAAGAGTTGGCCCCCGAACCAGTACGGGCACCTCAGCCGGGGGCGGCGTGGCGAAGGCTACGTCGGTGCCCACGTCTTCGCCTACGAGCACTTCGTTGGTGCCGTGCCCAAGGGGATGCAGGTGCAGCACACCTGTCACAACACGCTCTGTGTGAACCCCGGCCACCTGAAGGTGGGGCAGCCGAAGGAGAACACGCAGGACATGATCGCCGCGGGCCGCGACAAGTTCCGCGACAACCTGCCGTGAGTGGCGAGCGTCGATCAGGTTGCAGCAATCGCCGCCTTCGGCTCGGCCGTGGGCAGCGCGATCACGATGGCCTGGTATCGCAAGGCGGAGCGCAAGCGCTCCCAGGAGGACTGCGAGCAGCGCATCGCCGCGCTGAAGGAGGGGGTGGAGATCGGTGAAGAACACGCTGATCGCCCTGGCGAGCCTCGTGCTCGCCGCAGGCTCCGGCTACTTCGCGGCGACGGCCCTCAGCGGGCCGAGCCAGGCGACGACGACGACCACGGTGAACGTGGGCACCGGTAGCCCCGGACCGCCCGGGCCGGTCGGACCCGTAGGAGCCACAGGCCCGGCCGGTCCGCCGGGGCCGACGGGACCGGCAGGATTGGCCTGCCCATCGGGCTACCAGGAGGGAGTCGTCGTGCTGAACCACCCGGGCGGACAGCTCCGGCTGTTCACCTGTATCGGCTCCTGACAGACAGAGGCCCGCACCTGGCGCGGGCCTCTGCAACTACCCCATTTCGGGAGGGGCCGTTCTCCGAGTCTAACTCCGCGGCACCAGGCGCACCACGTCACCCCAGTCGGCCTCCAGGGTCTGCTGCTCCACCTCGTTGGAGATCGAACCCTTGGAGAACAGGCCGGTGCGCACGTCGAAGTTCAGCTCCTCGACGTGCCCGGCGCGATCCTTCACGCGGGCGGTGTGCCGGTTTTTCAGTACACGCAAGTGGCTCGTGGTGCCCACGTAGCGCAGGCCGTCCGGCTCCCGCTCGCGCCACAGCGCCAGCGCCAGGGAGGCCTCGTTGCCCAGCATCTCGGTCTCCCGGAAGTCCTGCAGCACCGGGGGCGGGTAGCTGACCATGTCCTTGCCCCGCATGTAGCGCCGGAGCTGGCACAGCACCAGCATCGGGATGTTGGCGTCGAGCGTCAGGTTGGTGAGCGTCTGGATGTGCGTCTCCAGGTTGCGCCTGTCCGCCCAGCCCATGCGGTGGACGTGATCGACCACCACGAAGTCGTACTCGCGGTCGTACACCTCGTCCACCACCCGCTGCGGGGTGAGCGCCGTGTCGTAGATGACGTCCAGAGACCAGTCGCGCATCTCCTCGATGGCCTGGTGGTAGAGGCCGAGCATCTGTGGGTCCTGGCGCAGCCGCCACGGTCGTTCCAGGACCCACAGGGGGACGCCGCGGTGGGCGATCAGCCTGTTGCGCAGGTCGGTGTCCGACATCTCCATCGAGAAGTAGCCCACCCTGACGCCCTCGGCGGCGAGCTTGCGTGCGCCCTGGAGCGCCAGAGTGGTCTTCCCGTCGCCCGTGTATGCGCCACATGCGTACAGGCGACCTGGGCGGACGGTGGTGGCCTCGATGCCGTCGAGAAGCTGCCACCCGGGAAGGTCGGTCTCGCGGTAGTGCAGGTACTCCAGTCCTGAGTCAGCCATCTGTGCCGCCGAGATGATCCCCCGCGCCGGTGCTGCTCTCGGCTTCTGCATCTCCTCCATGCGCAGCCCGGCGTCGAAGTGGTCCGAGATGTCCTTGCCGCGGGCCGCCTGGTAGATCACCACCTCGGCGGCGACCGGCTCTAGCTCCTCCTTGACTCTGCGGGCGTGGCGGCGCCCCTGGTCGTCTCTGTCCTGGATGATGCATACCCGGGCATTCGTGAACAGCTCGTTGTACTCCGGCTTCCACTTGCCCGCTCCGCCCGGGTTGCATGTCGCCACCCGGCCCGTCTCCCTGGTGATCCTGTCGGCGTCCTTCTCGCCTTCCACGATGTAGATGCGCCTGCCCTCGGCCACCCCGGCGATGAGGGCAGGCAGCCTGTACAGGACGCGGCGCACGCCCTCCAGGTGGTACACGTAGCCGTCGGAGCGGACATCGGGCGAGGCGAGATCAGCGTGACGCTGCCGGAACCGCTTCCCGGGGTAGCGGACCACTTCGAACAGCGCGGAGCCACGCTCATCCGTGTACACGTATACCGCGTCGGGGATCTTGTTGTCGAGTTTTCCACCGCTGGGGAAAAGGTCTCCCAGCGAAAGCCCCATCGCCGCGCAGATCGCGGATGCCTGGCACCCCGCGAAGCAGTTGAGCAGGATGCGGCCGTCGTCACCCTCGCTGATCGACAGCGACGAATGCCTGTCGTCGTGTGCAGGGCAGCGCGCCTCGTAGTTGCGCCCGTGGCGCTTCACCCCTGTGGATCGGTCGATGAACTCGTCCAGATGCATCGCGCCTGCTGCTCTCCTCCCTCAGATCAGGCCGCAGATCCTCGCCGTCGTCGGCCACGCCTCCCAGCCCTGCACGCGCCACCCCCGGTAGGCCACCAGAAGTTGCGTCTTGATCGGCCAGCGGTCAGCCGTCCCGAGATGTCGAAGTGACCAGTTTCCGTAGTGACGCATGAAGTTCCAATCCATTTGGAGTCCGCCGTAGTACGGCGCGTCCGGGTCTTGCCAGCTCCCCTCGTATCGATGGACGCACATCGCGCCCGGCACCCACCAGCGGGGCACTTCTCGCTTGAACTCCCCTCGTGCTGAGGCTGTCGTTGCTCCTGGCCCTCCGAGGACCAGAAGGGCACAGGTGATGGCGGCAGCTTTCGCCACGGGAATCTCCTTGTTCGCTTACACGGGTTGCTGCGTGGCTCCGTTCGCCTCCTTCCTGCCGCCTAGATGAAGTGTTCGTACGACGTGCCGCAGGCCGAGCAGGTGTAGCTCGCCCTGATCCGCCAGCGCGGCGGCAACGGCTCGCCCATCGGCTCGGCGATCAGGTGCGCGCAGCGCCTGCCCCGGCGGCAGCGCACGTTCCACAGGAACCAGCGCTTCACTGCCCGCGAGCCTCTGCCCGCTGCGCGTAGCGCTTCACCGACGTGTAGCTGAGGTTGAGGTTGTCGGCCAGGGCGCGCAGCGACCAGCCGTCACGCCGTGCCTGCAGCAGGGCGGCGTCGAACTGCGTGCGGGCGTCGAAGAGGAGCTGCTGGGACGCCTGCACTGCGAGCAGGGTGTCCTCACCGGGCGTGGGTCTCCACCACCATCGGACGCTGCGTCCAGTACCCGTCGGCGTGCAGCGCGTACAGCCACACCTCGGTGCGCGGGTCGTCGGAGGAGTACGCTTTGCACGCGCCCATGGCGTCGATCTGCGCGTCGTCCGCGATCACGTCCGGCTGGATCGCGTCGGTGACCAGCTTCACCAGGTTGTCGAGGTCGATCTTGCGCCGCGTGGGCAGCCAGAAGATCACCTCGACGGCCACCCGGCCGAGGTACGGCTTCATGTAGCGCCCGGCCCACGCGGAGCGGGCGGCGGCCTGCACCTTCGCCTCGGTGTCCACCGTCAGGCGCGGCGTGTACCACTTGCCGTGCTTCGCCCGCCGGGGCCGCATCTTGGCGTGCGGCGGCCCCGGCACCACGAAGTCGATCAGCAGGTCAGGAGGCCGGTCGTCCGTCATCGTCCCAGCGGTCGAGCACGGTCTCGGTTCGCTCGTCAAGCGTCGGCCCCAGGCCGGGGAACGTGCGCCCGCGCCACTCCTCCAGGGCCTCCTCCTCGGACGCCCAGGAGATCTCCTCGTTGTCGTTCATGCACCCTCCCGAAGTGGTGAACATCCGACCCTACTAGGCTGCCGCGCGCATCACCACCGTGGTGACCACGAAGCCGTTGTCCACGGCCTTCAGCGCGTACGCCCGCTCGTCGTTCCAGGCGTACAGGCAGGAGTCGTAGGCCACGCCGAAGAAGCCGTCGGGCTTCTCGGCACTCAATCGTCCCGCGGCGAGGGCGTCGCGCACCTCGTCCACGATGCGGGCGCCCTTCAGACCGGCGCGCTCACGCATGCGCTGTCTCGCGTGGTCGGACGCCCAGACCGGCACCACGGGCGGCCGCTTCGTCGGATTGCTCATACCGCTTCCTCCTCTTCTCGCAGTTCCCGCACAGGCTCACGGGCTTGTCCCTCAGCTTCAGCCCCAGCTCCAGGAAGCGCTCCGGGAACCACAGCTTGTCGGCGCTCGTCGTCCAGCCCTTCCCCCAGCGCACGGTCGTGCAGTCCTCGTAGATGTGCGCCACCGGCCAGTACGTGGAGGCCCGGTGCAGCTTGTCGATGGTCGTGGACAGGACGAACACGCTGTCGTTCATCCGATCTCCTCTCTCGGTGAGTGCTGGCGGGCCTGCACCCAGTGTGCGTGCATGCCCATCAGCGCCTCGTACACGGGGATACGGCCGCGGTCTCCGAACAGCCCCTCTTCGAACAGCCACTCCTTGGCGTCCTCGACCATCTCGTCCCATAGCTCGCCGCCGTTCTCCCAGTCGTCGGGCACGGCGAGGGAGATGCGCCGCCGCTTGCGGCGCTCCTCGCCGCGCAGCCGGAGGCGGGGCTTCTTCGACTTCTCGCCCTTGGCGGGCTGCGGGTCGAGCGCGCCGATCAACTCCCAGTCGGCCAGCCGCCCCTCCAGACTGTCGGCAGCCACGCGGTCGAACCACAGGAAGCTGTCGTCCAGCAGCTTGATCCAGGAGCGGTGCTCTTCCACGTCGTCGTGGTGCTCGCGGCACAGGCCGACGACGTGGGGGATGATCGACGTCTCCGCGTAGCGCCCGGCGTCGGGGCCGATGGCGACGAACCAGGAGTCGTTGCCGATTTGGCTCCTCGGAAAACAGTGGTGGGCATCGTCCGCCAAATCCCAGCAGTCCGGCATTGCGCAGATCTCATTCAAGGGGTATCTGTCGCTCGGAACCCCAACCACAAGCCTGCTTTCGATTGGCTTCAAAGCTGTCGTGGGACTCCCCTCCTGTAGCCGCGCTTCGCAGGGGCTTCGGCCACCTTGATCCGCGCGGCCTCGATCTGCTCCCTTCGACGGA
>Ga0126369_10004388_pt1 | contig 10350 bp, 5 predicted proteins | sample PanSoiMetaPlot_1_FD_109646 | JGI IMG/M metagenome (GOLD analysis project Ga0126369, IMG submission 109646) | Tropical forest soil microbial communities from Panama - MetaG Plot_1 | ecosystem: Environmental > Terrestrial > Soil > Tropical forest > Bulk soil | place: Panama | collected 2016-02-17
CATGTCCAAGATGGGCATCTCGACCTACCAGTCGTACTGCGGAGCGCAGATCTTCGAGGCGGTGGGACTTAACTCGGCGTTCGTCGACAAGTACTTCACGGGAACGGCCAGCAACATCGAAGGCATCGGTTTGTTCGAGGTCGCGGAGGAAACCTACCGGCTGCAGAAGCTCGCCTTCGGTGAGGATCCGCTGCTGCGAGAAGCGCTCGATGCGGGCGGTGAGTACCACTACCGCGTTCGCGGCGAAGAACACATGTGGACGCCCGATTCGATCGCCAAGCTGCAACATGCGACCCGCGCCAACAGTTACGCCACCTATCGCGACTACGCGCGCCTCGTGAACGAGCAGGGCAAGCGCCTGATGACCCTGCGCGGACTGTTCGAATTCAAATTCGCTGCGGAACCGGTGCCGCTAGAGGAAGTCGAGGCCGCGGCTGAGATCGTCCGCAGATTCGCGACCGGTGCGATGAGCCTCGGCTCGATCTCGACGGAGGCGCACACGACTCTGGCAGTGGCGATGAACCGGATCGGCGGGAAGTCGAACACCGGAGAAGGTGGCGAGGATTCGCGCCGCTACTTGCCGATCCAGAAGGGCGAGACGCTCAAGTCGCGTATCGATACCGTGGTGGTCGATGTGCCGGTGAAGGAAGGTGACTCGCTGCGCTCGAAGATCAAGCAGGTGGCCTCGGCGCGCTTCGGCGTAACTGCTGAATACCTCGTCAACGCGGACCAGTTGCAGATCAAGATGGCGCAGGGCGCGAAGCCGGGCGAGGGAGGGCAGCTGCCGGGGCACAAGGTTTCGCAATACATCGCGCAGCTTCGTTATTCGGTTCCCGGAGTGGGGCTGATCTCGCCTCCTCCGCATCACGACATCTATTCGATCGAGGACTTGGCGCAGCTGATCCACGATCTGAAGAACGCCAATCCGCTGGCGTCGATCAGCGTCAAGCTGGTTTCCGAGGTTGGGGTCGGCACGGTCGCCGCTGGGGTCTCGAAGGCGAAGGCCGACCACGTGACGATCGCCGGCCATGACGGCGGCACGGGTGCGTCCCCCGAATCGTCGATCAAGCATGCGGGCACGCCTTGGGAGCTGGGACTGGCCGAGACGCAGCAGACGCTCGTTCTCAACCGCCTGAGGGGCCGGATCGCAGTCCAGGTGGACGGCCAGATGAAGACCGGCCGCGACGTCGCGATCGGCGCCATGCTCGGTGCCGACGAATTCGGTTTTGCGACGGCGCCGCTGGTAGTCGAAGGCTGCATCATGATGCGCAAGTGCCATCTCAACACGTGCCCCGTCGGCATTGCCACGCAGGACCCGGTGCTGCGCGCAAAGTTCACCGGTCAACCCGAGCACGTGGTGAACTACTTCTTCTTCGTTGCCGAAGAGGTGCGCGAGATCATGGCCAAGCTCGGCATCAGGAAATTCAACGACCTGATCGGCCGCTCGGATCTGCTCGACACCCGCGCGGGCATCGACCACTGGAAGGCGCGCGGACTCGACTTCTCGCGGGTCTTCCACCAGGCCAAGATGCCCCCCAGCGTGGCCCGCTATAACCGAGAGAAGCAGGACCACGGTCTCGAGCGCGCGCTGGATCACCGCCTCATCGCCGATGCACGCACTGCGATCGAAGACCGCAAGCCGCTGCGACTCGAGTATCGGATCCGCAATGCCCACCGCTCGGTGGGCGCCATGCTTTCGGGCTCGATCGCCCGCCGCTACGGCCACCAGGGACTGCCAGACGACACGATCCACGCTGCGTTCACCGGGATGGCGGGGCAGAGCTTCGGCGCGTTTCTTGCGCGAGGCGTTACCTTTGAATTGCAAGGTGCGACCAACGATTATGTCGGCAAAGGACTCTCCGGCGGCCGGATCGTGGTGTATCCCGATCCCTCGTCTCCGGCCAAACCCGACGAGAACATTGTCGTCGGCAACACCGTGATGTACGGCGCAATCGATGGCGAAGCATATTTCCGCGGCGTAGCGGGCGAGCGCTTCTGCGTGCGCAACTCAGGCGCGATCGCCGTGGTCGAGGGCACTGGCGATCACGGCTGTGAGTACATGACCGGCGGCACTGTGGTCGTGCTTGGTCGCACCGGTCGCAACTTCGCTGCCGGAATGAGCGGCGGTATCGCGTACGTCTATGATGGCGACGGCACCTTCGCGGAGCGTTGCAACGCATCGATGGTGGCATTGGAACCCGTGCTGCCCGAAGGCGAGCAGGGCCGTATGGAGAAGGAGTTGATCGCGGCGGGCAAGGGCCGATTGCGCCACGTCGACCACTGCGACGAGGCACTGCTTCGCGAGTTGATCGAGCGTCATCTGCGTTTCACCGGCAGCACCGTGGCTCTGGCCATTCTCGACCGCTGGGACATGGCGCTGACCAAGTTCGTCAAGGTGTTCCCGCACGAGTACCGACGCGCGCTTGGCGAGCAGTACCTCGCCAGGAAGAAGGCGGAGGAGGCGGGCATCGACAGTAGGCAGAAAGCGGCAGCGTGATGGGCAAGGTCACCGGTTTCATGGAGCTCGATCGCGTCCAGGAGGTGGCGCTCCCGGTCGGCGAACGCTTACGCAACTACCGCGAGTTCATCCTCACCCTAAAGGAGGAAGACGCGGGCAGGCAGGCAGCGCGCTGCATGGATTGCGGCATCCCGTTTTGCCAGACGGGTTGTCCGATCCACAACATCATTCCCGACTGGAATGACCTGGTGTACCGCCACCAATGGCGTCAGGCGCTCGACGTGCTGCATTCGACGAACAACTTTCCAGAATTCACCGGACGTGTATGTCCGGCGCCGTGCGAGGCGGCTTGTACGCTCAACATCAATAACGACCCCGTCGGAATCAAGTCGATCGAGCACTTCATCATCGACCGCGGGTGGGAGGAGGGCTGGGTCGTGCCGCAGCCGTCGGCGGTCCGGACGGGCAAGCGCGTTGCGGTCGTCGGATCCGGTGCCGCCGGCATGGCGTGCGCGCAGCAACTCGCCCGAGCCGGCCACGATGTGGTGCTGTTCGAGAAGGCCGATCGCGTTGGCGGCCTGCTGCGCTATGGAATCCCGGATTTCAAGCTCGAGAAGCATCACATCGATCGCCGCGTCGAGCAAATGCGAGCCGAGGGTGTCGAATTTCGCCTCGGCGTGCACGTAGGCAGCGCCTCTAACGGCAGCAAAAGCGTCTCCGCAAGGACGCTGCTCGATGAGTTCGATGCGGTCGCGATCACCACGGGGTCCGAGCAGCCGCGTGACCTCGACGTGCCTGGTCGCCAGCTCGAAGGAGTCCATTTCGCGATGGATTTCCTCCCGTTGCAGAACCGCCGCGTAGCGGGTGATCGCCACGTGCCTCCATTGACCGCGAACGGCAAGCACGTGGTCGTGATCGGCGGAGGAGACACAGGCTCCGACTGCGTGGGGACTTCGAATCGTCAAGGTGCGGCGTCGGTCACGCAGTTCGAGTTATTGCCGCAGCCGCCCGAGCACGAGAATAAGCCGCTCGTGTGGCCCTATTGGCCGATGAAGCTACGGACCTCGACCTCGCACGAAGAGGGTTGCGAGCGCGATTGGGCGGTGCAGACCAAGGAGTTCAAGGGCGAAGACGGCAAGCTCAAGGCGCTCGTGGCAAGCCGCGTCGAATGGCGCGATGGAAAATTGCACGACGTTGCCGGAACGAGCTTCGAGATCCGGGCTGACCTCGTCCTGTTCGCGATGGGTTACCTGCACCCTGTCCACCAGGGAATGCTCGACGAGCTCGGGGTCAAGTATGACGCGCGGGGCAACGTTGCCGCCGACACCGAGTCGTATCGGACTTCTGTTGCCAAGATATTCGCCGCGGGCGACGCGCGCCGCGGCCAGTCGCTCATCGTGTGGGCGATTCGCGAAGGACGCCAATGCGCTCGCTCGATCGATGAAATCCTCATGGGTAGCTCTGAGCTGCCACGCTAGCAGCGGCAGCGCGATGTCGCGGGCTCGGAAGGCGCTAGCACGATGACGGACATCGTCTCGCTCGGACTCACGAGCTGGGGAGGGACGCAATCCGAAGACGCGCGGCAGACGGCCATCCGCACGCTCGAGGGCGGAGGCGTCCTGGTATTGCCCAAGCTCTCCTTCCAGCTCTCCGACGGCGAGGCGCGCTTTCTCTCGCCCCGATGGTCCGATGATCGCGCCAAGAACATCAGCCTCGAAGGCGAGGCGCTAAAAGGCGCCCGTGGCGACCCACAGGATCTCGCCGCTCTCGGGCGCATGATCGCGCGCTTCGCGGGCTGTGCAGCGGATCTCGTCGCAGGCCTTTTTCCGCGCTATGCGCCGTACGTCAAGCGCGCGCGCACGAGCTTCCGTCCGCAGCCTGCCGTGGGTCGTCCCCTCTCTTGGCGCAAGGACGATTCGTTGCTGCACATCGACGCGTTCCCGTCGCGTCCGAACCACGGCGAGCGCATCTTGCGGGTGTTCTGCAACGTAAACCCTGAGGAAGATCGCGTCTGGCGTGTTGGCGAGGACTTTGCAGTTATGGCCCGTGCGCTTCTGCCGCGGATTCGTCGCCAGGTGCCCGGTGTTTCGGCGCTTCTCGCCTCGCTTCGCGTGACCAAGGGACGGCGCACCGAGTACGATCATTTGATGCTCGGGCTTCATGATTGTGCCAAGGCCGACCGGGATTACCAGCGCAACTGTGCGCAGCAGGTCGTGCGCTTCTCGCCTGGTACCACGTGGCTGTGCTTCTCCGATCAGGTCATGCATGCCGCTGTATCGGGGCAGCACATGCTCGAGCAGACGATTCACCTGCCCGTCTCGGCCCTTTACGAGCGCGCGAGCTCGCCGCTCGCCATCCTTGAGAGGCTGAGCGGGCGTCAGTTGGTCCCCGCCATTTGAGCGCGTTCGCTCCGCCCGCGCGCTTTTGGCGACGCTCGAGGCAGACACGCTGATCCTGAACCGTGACGCGACAGGTGCGAAATGACGTGTTTCTTCGCGCGCTGCGGCGCGAGCCGACGGCCTACACGCCGATCTGGTTGATGCGGCAGGCGGGGCGCTATCTCCCCGAGTACAACGCGACGCGCGCCCGCGCAGGTAGCTTCATGCGCCTGTGCTCCAGTCCGGACCTTGCAACCGAGGTGACGCTGCAGCCCCTCGAACGATTTCCGCTCGACGCGGCAATCCTCTTCTCTGACATCCTGACCGTGCCCAATGCCATGGGGCTCGGGTTGTCGTTCAGCGAAGCCGAAGGACCGCGCTTCGAGCGGCCGCTTGTCGACGAGGCGGCGATCGCCAGGCTCGTGCCGCCCGACGCGGAGCAGTTGTCGTATGTCTTCGATGCCGTCGCCGCGATCAAGCGTGCGCTCGGGGGCAGCGTGCCATTGATCGGCTTTGCCGGGAGTCCGTTCACGCTCGCGTGCTACATGATAGAAGGGGCCGGCAGCGCAGAATTCGCGCGCGTGCGCCGCTTGCTGTACACGCGGCCGGATCTGCTTCATCGCGTGCTGTCGATCAACGCGGAGGCTACGGCTATTTATCTTGCCGAGCAGGTGCGCCATGGTGCCGATGCGCTGATGATCTTCGACACCTGGGGCGGGCTGCTCAGCACCAGAGCTTACGTGGCGTTCTCTCTCGCCTACATCGAGCGTGTGCTCGCAGAGATCCGGCTTCGCTGCGAAGCGGCAGTGCCCCTCATCGTGTTCACCAAAGGCGGGGGCCAGTGGGTCGAGCGCATCGCCAATTCGGGGTGCACCGCGATCGGACTGGATTGGTCCACCGATATCGCGGATGCACGCGCAAAGGTTGGGCGACGCGTTGCCTTACAGGGCAACCTCGATCCACAGGTGCTCCTGACCACTCCGGAGGTTGTCGAGCGCGAAGCGCGAGCGATACTGGACGCCGCCGGCCCCGAGCCGGGACACGTCTTCAACCTGGGTCACGGCATTCTTCCGGCAACTCCTCCGGAGAATGTCGCTGCGTTGGTCGAATGCGTGAAAACAGAGTCGGGTGCTCGCAACCGTGCCTATTTTTCTGGCGCACGCTGACGACCAGGTGGTCGCAAACCCGCTCCAGGCTTGGTTTTCCGGGGGATCAGGTTAGCAGACGAACCCATGGGACGGTCAGGCGCTACTTATCAACAGCAACCCGTCGGCAATGCCCCGACGCGCATCCAATTTGAGCCCGCGGAGGGGGATCGGGGTAAGTAATTGATAAATAGTGTATATATGCCACTGCAGCCTCGCCGCTGGGGTTTTCGCACGACGCGAGCCGGGCGGGCCTCTCAATGGCTTCCCGACTTACGCACAAACTTGTCCACAATCGTTTTCATCTCCGGTAGAGTCTTGGAAAAAGAATAGGTTGGAATTAATTGTTGGCGTTATACGTGAGGATTCGAAAGGTCGGCCGCCTGACCCGGCGAACCGGTTCGGCGCGAGCCTTGCTGGCGACCTAGACTCGGAATATGGCCATCGCTCGCGTAGCCGCGCCCGTCAGCGTCGATCGGTTGTTTGACTATTGGTTACCGGCCGGGCTGCCGGTTCAGGCCGGAAGCGTCCTTCGAGTGATGCTGGGCCGACGTAGGGTGCACGGGATCGCGGCCGAGGTGGTTGATCGGACGGATTTATCCCCAGAACGCCTTCTGCCCATTCAGGAGGTGGTTGCCGAGCTGCCGCCGCTTCCCGATGATCTTTGCGCGCTCGCGCGGTTTGTGGCCGCTTACTATCAACAACCGATAGGCCAATGTTTTGCCGAGCTGTTACCGCCCCTTGGCGTGGGGCGCAAGCGGAAGCCGCCGGCCCAGTCCGTTCACCCTGAGACCATCACTCCTGCGAACTTAGAGCTTAACGGCGAGCAGCAAGCCGCACTCTCAGCTTTGCTGCCGGGGTCCCGCCGGTTTGGGGTTTCTTTGCTCCAAGGGGTAACCGGCAGCGGAAAAACCGAGGTCTACCTTGCCGCAGCCGAGCGCGTCATCCGCGAAGGCCAGCAAGTTATCATGCTCGTGCCGGAGATATACCTCACGCCTCAGCTCGAGCATAGGATTGGCATGGCACTGCCTGGAATATGCGTCGCGACCCTGCATAGTGGGCTTGGCGCGGCAGAGCGGCGCGAGCGCTGGCTCGCAGCCGCCAAAGGAAACGCCCAGCTCATCCTAGGAACGCGGCTGGCTGTATTCACGCCGTTGCCTCATCTGGGACTGATCGTTGTCGATGAGGAGCATGACGCGTCGTTCAGACAGCAGGACGGTGTGCGCTACCACGCGCGCGATGTTGCGATCTATCGCGCTCGACTGCGCGACGTCCCGGTGCTTCTCGGCAGCGCTACGCCCTCGCTCGAGAGCTACGCTCATGCGCAGCGCGGGCGCTATCGATGGGCAAGACTATCTCGGCGCGCGAACCCGAGGTCGACTCTGCCGTCGATTCGATTGGTTCCCAACCGCGATCGAGGAGCCGATGCGGGGTTCGGCGAGCCGCTTCGCGCCGCGATCGCCGATCGCCTGGCGCGCGGAGAACAGAGTCTGCTGTTCATCAATCGTCGTGGCTTTGCGCCATCGCTGCTATGCGTGGCTTGCGGCTGGAAAGCCATGTGCTCGCGATGCGCGGCGCGGCTCGTCGTGCATCGCGACGCAAACGAGCTGCGCTGTCACCATTGTGGATACGCCGAGGCGATCGCCACGGCCTGCCCAGGGTGCGGCAACCGCGATCTACTTCCGCTCGGTTTCGGAACCCAGCGCCTCGAGGCCGCCCTGAGAGCGATGTTTCCCGGCGCGCGAGTGCTGCGCGTTGATCGCGACACCACGCAACGGGGAGGGGCGTTCTCTGCGATGCGCGAAGCGATCGTTGCCGGCGACGTCGACATCCTCGTCGGCACGCAGATGCTGGCCAAGGGGCACGATTTCCCTCGCCTCACGATGGTGGGGGTGCTCGGGGCGGACAACGCGCTCTACAGCGCGGATTTCCGGGCCACCGAGCGGCTTTTCGCCCTGCTCGAACAGGTTTCAGGGCGCGCCGGCCGCGGCGAGCTGCGTGGCGAAGTGCTCGTGCAGACCGACTTTCCGCTGCACCCGCTGTTCGTGTCGCTTGTCCGTCACGATTACGACCATTTCGCCAAGGGGCTTCTCGCCGAGCGCCGCAGTCTCGGTTTGCCTCCTTTCGGACACTTGGCGCTGCTTGGTGCGGAGGCGCGACAGCGCTCCGCCGTGAGCGTATTCCTCGAGCGTGCTGCGGAGCGGGCGAGGGTGCTCGCCGATGCCAGGCCCGGGGCATGCGAAGTGTATTCTCCCGTCGCGGCTGCGCTCTCGCGACGCGCTGGGATGGAGCGCGGCCAGATCCTCATTCAGTCCTCCAAACGCAGTAACTTGCAGGACTTTCTGTCACGGTGGCGCGACGAACTCGAGCGGCTGGGACTGCGAAGCGTGCGCTGGAGTCTTGAAGTCGACCCGCCGGTCGTTGCCTGAGAGCGCACGCTCGCAGCATGCCATAATCCACAGCTTTGCCGGCTGCAGGCACTCAGCCTTTCTGCAATTCCTCGCGTGACAGACCTTCGTTCCCAGCTCGCGGATTGGCTGCTAGCCGGCCTTTCGCGCGTCTCGCCCGCGCAGCCTCCGACTGCGGTTGCGCTCGAGCGACCGAAGCAGGCGCGCTACGGCGATTACTCCACCAACGCGGCCCTCCAACTCGCCAAGACATTAAAGCGCCAGCCCCGCGATCTTGCCGCTGCCGTTGTGGCTGCCCTCGAACGCTCGCCGTGGATCGACCGCGTGGAAGTCGCAGGGGCGGGCTTCATCAATCTGTATCTGTCTCCCGCAGCGCGGCAGGCCGTGGTCGCGAGGGTTCTGAGCGAGGGTGAACGCTTTGGTCACTCTCGGAGGACGGAGCCGGTCAAGGTGATGGTCGAATTCGTCTCCGCCAATCCTACGGGGCCGCTCCATGTCGGGCACGGCCGGGGGGCTGCGGTAGGTGATGCGCTGGCGACGTTACTCGCGTTGCAAGGCTGTGACGTTCACCGGGAGTTCTACTACAACGATGCCGGGGCGCAGATCGCGAACCTCGCGCGCTCCGTCCAGGCGCGCGTTCGGCAGCGATACGACGCTGCGGCAGCTTTCCCGGACGACGGCTACCGCGGTGAGTACGTCGCGGACATCGCGCAGGCCTATATCGCAGCGCATCCCGACGACCACGCTGCGGTGGACCTCGAGGCGATCCGTCACTTCTCCGTCGACGCGCTTCGACGCGAGCAGGATGCCGACCTCGCCGCGTTCGGCGTGAAGTTCGATACCTACTATCTCGAATCGTCCCTATACAGCGATGGGAAGGTGCAGGAAGTGGTCGATCGGCTGATCGCGCAGGGCAAGACTTACGACAGCGACGGAGCGCTGTGGCTCAAAACGACGCAGTACGGCGACGACAAGGACCGCGTCATGCGCCGCACGGATGGAAGCTTCACCTACTTCGTACCCGACGTCGCCTATCACGTGACGAAGTGGCGCCGAGGGTTCACCCGCGTCGTCAACGAGCAAGGCGCCGATCACCACAGCACGATCACACGGGTGCGTGCGGGCCTGCAGGCGCTCGAGATCGGGGTGCCGCAGGGATATCCTGAGTACGTTCTGCATCAGATGGTCACGGTGATGAAGGGCGGAGAAGAAATGAAGATCAGCAAGCGTGCCGGTGATTATGTGACGGTGCGTGATCTGATCGACGAAGTCGGGCGCGACGCGGTCCGCTTTTTCTTTCTGCTGCGCAAATCGGATTCGCAGCTTACCTTTGACGTCGACCTGGCACGCTCGCAGAGCGAGGAGAATCCCGTCTACTACGTGCAGTACGCGCACGCGCGCGTCTGCAGCGTGCTCGAAAAGGCGGGGATTGCGCTGGCCGAGGCCAAGGTGCGCCTGAGTGGCGCCAATCTGTCGCCGCTTGCGAGTCGCTACGAGGAGGCCCTGCTGCGTCGCCTCGCCGATTTCCCCGACGAAATCGCGCTCGCCGCGCGCGAGCTGGCACCTCACCTCGTAACCTTCTACCTCAAGGAATTGGCGGCCGAATTTCACAGCTACTATAATGCTGAGCAGTTTCTCGTCGATGAGAAGCAGTTGAGAGAGGCACGGCTCGCGCTTGTGGTGGCTGTCGGGCAGGTGATCCGTAACGGTTTGGGCGTGCTCGGCGTGAGCGCGCCAGAGAAGATGTGACGTATGCGTCGAAGCGAAATGACACGTCGCCCGCGCACGATGCCTCGCTCTAGAAAAGCGGGGCGCGGCGGAACCGTCGTGGGGATCTTCATCGGTCTGATCCTCGGCCTGACGATTGCCGCGGCCGTCGCGTATTACCTGGGCAAGACGGGCTTGACGACGCCCCTCGGTACGCCTGGCGCGGCCAAGGATTCCCCACGCGGCGCACGCAC
>Ga0126369_10004389_pt1 | contig 10347 bp, 8 predicted proteins | sample PanSoiMetaPlot_1_FD_109646 | JGI IMG/M metagenome (GOLD analysis project Ga0126369, IMG submission 109646) | Tropical forest soil microbial communities from Panama - MetaG Plot_1 | ecosystem: Environmental > Terrestrial > Soil > Tropical forest > Bulk soil | place: Panama | collected 2016-02-17
AACGAGAGCAATCACCGTATCATCTGGTTCGACGCCGCCAATATTCCTTTGCTCCGCGCGCTCGATGCCAACTTTTTCGAGCCCGGGGATCCTGACAACAATGACTTCTGGCGGGTCGACGAGGGCGACGAACGCCTCTGGGAGGAGCCGAGCCTCGCCGGCGCCGACCTGCCGCGCGAGGCGGCGCATTCGCCGAAATACCGCTATTCCGGGGAGGCGACGCGGCGCCTGCTCGCGGTTTTGCCGAAAGGGCCCGATGGCGCGCGCACCGCGCGCTATCTCAATCCGGTCACCGGTGGCGCCGTCATGCCGGCGCTCGATTGTTACGCGGTCCGGCTCACGCGTGGTGAACCAACGCGCGCCAGACGCTCGACCTGCAACATGGTCTGCCTCGTGGTCTCCGGCTCCGGCCACTCCACCATCGGCGAGCACCGTTTCGTCTGGTCGCAGCATGACGTCTTCAGCATTCCCCACTGGACCTGGGCGAGCCACGAGGCCGAAGGCGGCGATGCCGACCTGTTCATCGTTTCCGACAAGTCAGCGTACGAACGTCTCGATCTTCTGCGCGAGGAACTGCAATAAGCGCTGGAACAAAGCTCGAAGGCATCGGCGCGTCCGTGCTGCGCGTCGAGGACCCCCGTTTTCTGCGCGGCGGTGGCTGTTTCGTCGCGGATCTCAGCGCGCCCGATGAATTGCATTGCGTTTTCGTGCGCTCCACCCACGCCCATGCGGTCATTCGCGGCATCGAGAGCAGACGCGCGCGTGCTGCACCCGGCGTCCTCGCGGTCTTCACCGGCGCCGACATGGCTGCCGATAACGTCGGTCCGATGCGCGCGCTGTGGGCGATCCGCTCGCATGACGGCAGCGCCATGGCCGAGCCACCACGTTGGGCGCTTGCGCGCGATCGTGTGCGGCATGTGGGCGAGCCTATCGCCGCTGTCATTGCCGAGACGCACGCGCAGGCGCTCGATGCGGTCGAAAGGGTCGAGGTCTCCTACGACAGCAATCCAGTTGTCACCGAATCCCTCATGGCAGCTGCGCCGCATTCCCCGCGCTTGCACGAAAGCGCGCCCGGAAACGTCTGCTTCCGCTGGACGCGCGGGGATGAGGCAGCGGTGCGCAAGGCCTTGCAAGCTGCCGCGCATGTGACGCGTATCGAGCTTCTTGTGAATAATCGTCTGATCGGTGCGGCAGTTGAGCCGCGTGCCGTGCTCGCCGTCGCGGACCCGGCGAGCGAAAAGCTCACTCTCTATAGCGCCACGCAAGTGCCGCATCATATCCGCCGCTACGTCGCGGAGCAGCTCAATATTGCGGAAGGCCGGATCCGCGTCGTAGCGCCGGACGTCGGCGGCGGCTTCGGCTACAAGGGAAAACATCATCCCGAAGAGGTTATTGCCGCGTGGGCGGCGCGGCGATTGCGGCGGCCGGTCAAATGGGTCGCGGGCCGCAGCGAAAGCTTCATCTCCGACAATCAGGGCCGTGATCACGTCACGCTTGCGGAGCTGGGGCTCGACCAGGAAGCGCGCTTTGTGGCGCTGCGGGTCGAGACCATCGCCAACCTCGGCGCTTATGTGTCGACCTTTGGTGCCGCCATACCCAGCGCGATCTATAGCGCGCTGCTCGCCGGCGTGTATCGTACGCCGGCGATCTTCGTGCAATGCACCGGTGTCTTCACCAATACGGTCCCGACTGATGCCTATCGCGGCGCCGGGCGGCCGGAAGCGTGCTACGTGCTCGAACGGCTCGCCGACCGCGCCGCCCGTGAGCTTGGTATCGACCGCGCCGAGATCCGACGGCGCAACCTCGTTCCGGCCGCGGCCATGCCCTACAAAACCCCGATCGGGCCGGTCTACGATTGCGGTGACTTCCCGAAGGTGTTTGCGCGCGCCTTGGAGCTCGCGGACTACGCGAGCGTTGCCAAACGTCGCGCGCAAGCCAGACGCACTGGTCGCCTGCGCGGCATCGGCATGGCGTGCTATGTCGAGTCCTCCGGCGTGGCACCGTCGCGCTTCGCCGGCGCGCTGGGCGCCCGCACCGGTTTCTTCGAGGCCGCCCTGATCCGCGTCCAACCAGACGGCGGCATTCAGGCGCTGCTCGGCACCCACAATCATGGCCAGGGTCATGCGACCACGATGGCGCAGATTTTGTCGACGCGCCTTGGTGTGTCTCTCGCCAAGATCGACATCGTCGAAGGCGACACCGACCTCGTCCCTTACGGATCCGGAACGTTCGGCTCCCGCTCGATCGCGGTCGGCGGGTCGGCGCTCGAGCGCGCCGCTGTGAAGATCATCGATAAAGGCAAGCTGATCGCCGCCCACCTCCTGGAAACGTCCGTTGGCGACATTGCCTTTGCCGACGGCGCATTTGCCGTCGCGGGCACGGACCGACGCGTAACATTTGCGGAGGTCGCGCGCGCGGCTCATGTCCCGCACAACTTTCCGCTGGAGACGCTCGAGCCCGGCCTGCAAGAGACCGCCGTCTATGATCCGCCCGCCTTTGCCTTCAGCAACGGCGCCCATGTCTGCGAGGTCGAGATCGATCCCGAGACCGGCCAGATCGAGGTCGTGGGGTATTGGGGCGTCGACGACGTCGGCACGGTGATCAATCCGATGATTGTCGAAGGACAGATCCACGGCGGCATCGCGCAAGGATTGGGCCAGGCCATCCGCGAACATTGCACCTACGACCGGAACGGCCAACTGCTGTCCGGCTCGTTCATGGACTACGCAGTGCCGCGCGCGGACGATCTTCCGGCGATCGTCTCCGAGCTGGATGAAACCCAACCCTGCACGCACAATCCGCTGGGCGCCAAGGGCTGCGGGGAAGCCGGTTCGATCGCGGCGCCTGCCGCCATCGTGAGCGCGGTGCTCGACGCGCTGGCCCCCTTGGGGGTCATGGAGATCGATATGCCCCTGGTGCCGGAGGTCGTGTGGCGCGCGATTTCGGCCGCACGCAACGTGGCAACGTCACAAGGAAACCGAGAACGATGACAATGTCCTGGCAGGCCGCGTCGCTGCTGCTGCTCGGCGGCTCGACGGTGCTGATGTTTCTCGGCATGCCCGTGGCATTCGCCTTCATCGCCATCGACCTGATCGGCGCGGCCCTGTTTCTCGGCGGGAGCCCAGGCCTGGAGCAGATGGCACGCAACAGCGTCGTATCGGTCACCAACTTTTCGCTCACCCCGATCCCTTTCTTCGTCCTGATGGGAGAAATCCTGTTTCACACCGGGATCGCCCTGAAGGTCATCGACGGCGTCGAACGGCTGATCCGTCAAGTGCCCGGCCGCCTAGCCGTCGTTGCCGTTGTCGCCGGCACGATCTTCTCTGCGATTTCGGGCTCGACCATCGCCACGACCGCGATGCTGGGATCTTTGATGCTCCCGGTGATGCTGTCGCGCGGCTATCATCCGACCATCGCCACTGGCCCGATCATGGCGATTGGAGCCGTCGATATGCTGATTCCGCCCTCGGCGCTGACCGTGTTGCTCGGCAGTCTCTCCGGAATTTCCATCTCGAAACTTCTGATCGGTGGAATCGTGCCGGGCTTGATGCTGAGCGCGGCCTTCGTCGGCTACATCGTCGTGCGGGTCAAGACCGATCCGAAGCTCGCACCGGCAACACCAATCGAAGAGCGGCACGGCTGGCGAAAATACGAGTTGCTGATCCTCTATGTCATCCCGCTGGTCTCTATCTTCATCGTCGTAGTCGGGGCGATGTCGGCGGGCCTTGCGACGCCGACCGAATCCGCCGCCCTCGGCGCCGTCGCGACCATGGCACTCGCTGCCGTCTACCGCGCCCTGACGGTGAGAGCCTTGTCGACGGCGTTGCGGGGAACGATTGCGATCTCCGGGATGATCTTTTTCATCATTCTGGGTGCGACGACATTCTCGCAAATCCTGAGTTTTTCCGGCGCGACCGAGGGCATCGTCGCCGCCGTATTCGACCGCGGGTTATCACCCATGGCGATCCTCGTCGGCATGATGCTGGTATTGATCTTCCTCGGCATCTTTGTCGATCAGGTCAGTATGATGCTGATTACACTGCCGATCTTCATGCCGATCGTACAGCGGCTCGATATCGATCTGATCTGGTTCGGCGTGCTGTTTCTGATCTGCATGCAGCTCGGCTTGTTGCTGCCGCCGCACGGATTACTGTTGATGACCATGAAAGGCGTTGCGCCGCCGCAAGTGACCATGGCGCATATTTTCCAGGCCGTCGTGCCCTACATCGTCATGAGCCTGGTGCTGCTCGTTCTGATCATCGCGGTGCCGTCGGTCGCGACCTGGCTGCCGGCATGGCTCGGTTGAAAGCCGGGTTGGGGACAGTGAGTTCACGGACCCGAACGGCCGCGCATACTGCGCGTGGGCCATGCACGTTTGCAGCAACTTGTCGTAGCCGATGTTCAGGCCCGTCACGGCAATGCAAAGACCATCAGCACCAAGGGCACGATTGGCCTTGCGCGACCAACGCGCCGCCAGCGTAAGGCTCAGGGCGCGTTCGACTCCCGGGTCGACGGCAAGCACCAAGACCTTCTGGCCGCGATATTGCCAGGTGGAGATCCGCGTAATTGCCTTCCACGGGATCGTCTCAGCCGCAACGCGCGTATCGCGAATGCCCGCCGGCGTGACGGTCACGACAGCGCCGCGCACAGTAAGCAATCGCCAACTCAAAACGACGGTGCACAGGGCAAAAAACGCCACCCCGACATAGCTGATGAACTGCTGATAGAGGTTCGCTCTAAGGTCGGGCAGAATGTGGAAGGCGATGCTCGCGCTCAGCGCCGTCATAGGATGCCGGCCCCGATCAAGCCGATCATTCTCCATGGCGATTGGCTGATTTCCAAAACTCCGTCGACCTCAGCGCTCGTCATCGCGCCTCCACTGCGTGTCGATGGGACGCGGCGATTTTCTCCGCAAGCGCATCAAACATCGTGGCGTCGATGATGGTCGAGCCAAGCCGGTTTGCCACCGAAAAAAGAGAGGGCGGCAAAGCCGCCCTCCATCCGTCAGAGACGACCCTTCAGCGCCCCGCGACGCGTGGCTTGCCGTAGGTGATGCGATAGACCGCGCCGTTCCAATCGTCGGAGACGAGCAGCGATCCGTCTTTCATCGGCTGCACGTCCACCGGACGGCCGATGTAGTTGTTGTTCTCGATGAAACCGGTCAGGAACGGCTCGACCGACTTCACCGTGCCGTCCTTGTTCAGCTTCACCACCACCACGTCGCCGCCGAATTTGACGCTGCGATTCCAGGACCCGTGACGGGCGACGAAGATCACGTTCTTATAGGCAGCGGGGAACTGGCTGCCGGTGTAGAAGCGCATGCCGAGCGAAGCCGAGTGCGGCCCCATCAGGGCAACCGGCGGCGTGAAGTCGCTGCACTTGTGGCCCCAGCCGAATTCGGGGTCGGGAATATTGCCCTGGTAGCAATAGGGCGCGCCGAAATCCTCGCCGACTTTGGTCACGCGATTGAGCTCGTCTTCCGGCAGGTCCTCGGATAGCCAGTCGCGGCCGTTGTCGGTGAAATAGAGCTGGCCATTCGCCGGATTCCAGTCGAAGCCGACCGTATTCCGCACGCCGAGGGCGACGATCTCGGCGCCGCTGCCGTCGAGATTGATCCGGCGAATCTGACCGTGCTTCTCGTCATGCAAGACGTTGTTGCCGGGCTGTCCGACGGGGATGTAGAGCTTGTTGTCGGGCCCGATCGAGATGAACTTCCAGCCGTGGGCCTCGTCCTTCGGCAGATCGTCGTAGATCACCGTCGGCTTCGGCGGGTTGTCGAGCTTTTCCTCGACGTTGTCGATCTTGGAGATCTTCGACAGCTCGGCGATGTAGAGCGTGCCGTTGTGGAAGGCGACACCGTTCGGACGGTAGAGCCCCGACGCCAGAACCTTGACCTCACGCTTGCCGTCCTTGTTGACGATCGCGTGGACCTTGTCGAGCAAACGGCTGCCGACGAACACGGTGCCTTTGTCGCCCTCGCGCAGCGAACGCGCATTCGGGATGCCCGATGCATAAACCTCGATATTGAATCCGGCCGGCAGCTTCAGCTTAGCGGTCGGCAATTTGTCCGCGGCAGCCGGGATCGGCGGAGGCGCGACGGGTGCCAACTTGGCCGCCGCTGGGTTGCTGTCTGGTCGCCCGATCAGCGGCGAGCCCGGTGGCAGTGGGGCGGCAGCTGCAGCCGGTGGGGGCGCAGCGGCAGCGGGCGGTGGTGCAGCCGGCGCGGCGGCCGGCGTCGACGTATCGGACGATTGCTGGGCGGCAGCCCCAACGACGAACAGGCTGCCGAAAAATGCGCCAGCGAGTAGAGCACGGCGCAGACCCGACGAACTGGTCTTCATGATGTTCCTCCCACCTTGGAAATCATTGTCCCTCGAACTCCGCCGGGGCAGATTTCCTGTAGACGGGAGTTTCCAACTTTCCCGCGCGGTGCGCAATCGGGCAATTCGAGGTGATCAAGACCGCATGTTCGTCGGCAGTTAAGGGCCTGCGCCTGTTACGCGGTTCCCGTCGGCTTGTGCCTGGCGGTCAGGGTGCGTTGCTTCACTATCCATTGCGAGCGGCCGGCAAGCCCAAAGGCGATCGCGCGCAGCGTCGGCGGCCATGTGGTCGGCAGCCCAAGCAGATAGGACATCCGCTGGGTGTGATCGGTCAGCGGGCGCTCATTACGCTCCCATGCCTCGAGAGCGGCGGTGACATCGTCGAACCGGTCGAGGTAGACCGCCAGCGACAGTCCGTTCATCATGGCGCAACCGCCACCCTGCCCGATGTTCGGCGGCAGCGCATGTGCCGCGTCGCCGATCACGGCCACGCGCCCCGACGACCAACGCTTGAGCTTGATCAACTCGAAGCGGTCGTAGCGTCCATCATCGCCCAGGCGCGCGATCAGATCGCGCAGATGCGGAAACCAGGAAACCCATGCGTCCCTGTGCAGCGGCACTGATGTCGCGATGGCGTCATTGTCGAGCATGGTCAGCGCCACGTAGATCTGATCGCGGCTGCAGGGCGTGTAGAGAACGCGCCGGCTCCCGGACCAATATTCGATGGTGGTTCCGGATTGGCCGGATATTCGCTCCTCGTTGCTCGTGCCGATCAATACGCGGATGGCACCGTCAGGAAGCGGTTTTCGCTTGGCAAGAAGCCCGAGCGACTCCCGAAGCTTCGAGTTCGTGCCGTCACCGGCGACGACCAGATCAGCGTCCAATCGGCGGCCATCAGCAAAGATCAAATGGCCGGAGGGCGTGGCGGCGACCGCTTCCGAATGCATCAGGATCTCGGCGCCGTGCCGTTGCGCTGCAGCAGCAAGCGCATTGATCACTTGTTGGCGCACGATGCTGAAGACCCTGCTCGACCTGTCCCAGCAATGCACTGAAACAACGCGGTTGCGCTCGTCACGCACCTCCCGCGTGTGGGCAAAGGGTGCGCTCTCGACCGCCTCGGCGTAGGCACCCAGCGCCTCCAGGACGCGAAGCCCGTTCTCGTAGATGTAAATCCCGGCGCCGGTCGCGCGCAGCTGATCGGCACGCTCGTGCACGCGAACCGACCAGCCGCGCTGCGCCAGCGCACAGGCAGCAGCAAGCCCGGCAAATCCCGCTCCTACGATCTCGGCGCGCCTCGCTCTCAACATCGGGTCCTTCGGCCCCGGGCGAACGCGCCGGGATAGCTCTTTTTCGCCGATCGCCTATGATGTTGCCAAAAGCACCGCTTGGGCTGAAGGAGAAAAATCATGGCACGTCTGCGCCACATCGCCGTCTGCGTCAGAGACCTGGAAAAGGCGGCGAAGTTTTACGAGAACGTATTCGAGCTCAAGCAAGTCGGCCGGGAAGACATCGAGATTGGCTCTGCCATCTACATGAGTGACGGGGTCATCAACCTCGCGCTCTTGAATTTTGCCAGCACAAAAGGCAACGACCTGAAGGACCCGAAGAACGCGGTCGGCGCCAATCATTTCGGCTTTCAGGTCGATGACCTCGCCGAGACCCAGCGCCGTATCGAGGCCGCCGGCGGCACGTTCTTCTTCGATCTTGGTGACGAGCGCCAAGGTAATTTCGAGCGCAAATTCAAGGACCCGGACGGCGTGGTGTTCGACATTTCCGAGCACGGTTGGGTCGGGACGGATGGGCGGAAGTAAAGCGCGCGGCCTGCAACAACGGTCAGCGACCTGACAAGCTCAAGCCATCAATTCCGCGATCGCCCGCACGCTGGTCGCTCGCGAGATGGCATCCATGTCCGGGCTCTTACCGAAGCGGCGCTCGAATTCGAGCATCATGGTCATGTGCTCCATGGAATCCCATGCTGGCGTATTGTCCATCGAGGAGTCTGGACCGATCGCGTCTTGGGGAACGCCGAGCATTTCAGCGACGAAAGCCGCTGCCGCATGAATCGTCTTATCGTTCATCAATCACTCTCTCGTAGATCACTGCACCATTGGCGGACGCCTGTCGCAGCGTGAACCCGTTATCCGCGTAGAACGACGCCGCCATTCCGTTTTTGGGCGTCGGAATGTATTCGCCGACGATTTTTCGTAGCCCGCGCTCGCGGCAAAGTTCGACGGCCTTGTCGAGCAGCCTCTGCTCCACCTTGCGGCCGATGACGCGACAGCTCATGAGCAACGTATCGATTCGCCCCTCAGCGGTGTCGACGATGGCGAGACCAACCGCGCCTTCGTCGCCGAAGCGATCGCGGTAATCGAGCATCAGCACGGCATGCTCGACGCTGTCCACGAAACGGGCGAGGTCGGCAACATCGTAGCGGCGCGAGGTGAGATTGTATTGATTGGTCTTCTGCGTCATTTGCGCGGCGCGCACGACCCGCGACCGATCGTCGACTCGGATGTTGCACTCGATCCCGAGCTCGGCGAGATAGCCCTCCAAGTCGAAGCTTGCAGCGAGTTTCTCGCGCGCCGCCTTGGCCTGGTACTGCTCGGTTTTGCTCGCGTCCTCCGCGGTGATCGCATATTTGCTTAAGTAAGCCGGCGCGATGTCGCGCATGAACCAGGACTGCAAATTCTCGATCCTGTCCGGGAATTCGGGCACCGCCACCTCCGGCAGAAACTTTTGCACGGCCCCGCGCTCGACCGGATTGTCGTCGATGAAAACGAAACTATCGATCCCGAGACCGAGCTCCTTCGCGATCTCCTGGATGCTCTCGACCTTGGACTGCCAGTTGACCCGCATCGCTGCGAAATCTTCGCGTCGCAGGATCATCATCGGATTGGCGTCGAAGACTTCATCGACGTCGGCTGCATTGTTCTTGCTGGCGATCGCGAGCAGAACCCCGGTTCGTTGAATGGCTTTGAGTGCACGCTGGAAATCGCGAAAGCAGCGGCCGTTGCCGTCCTCTGACAGCTCTATCCCGCGCGGACCGGCCTCGCCGACGATGCCGCCCCATAACGTGTTGTCGAGATCGAGCACCAGGACCTTGCGGCTGCGATGCGTGTAGGCGGCGAGCGCCTGGCTGATCGTGTCGGCCAGCAACGCGAACATGCGGCCAGTGTAGCGGATGCGGCCTGCGTACCAGAACGCATTCGACACCAACGCGTCCTCGCCGTAGCGACGAAAGAGCGGCTCGATATCGATCACCAGTAGATTGGGTCTGGCTCTCGCGACTTGCGCAAGACGCGCGTTCAGGGAGCATTCGAGCGACTTGAGCGATTGGCGATGAGTGAAATCGGCCAAGCCGAACGGACGATTGGAGCCGGTGCAAAACGTGTTGGTGATGATCACCTTCTCCGGATGACGGGCGCAGAAATCATCGAATGCTGTCAGCAGCATGTCGCACTGATCGGCAGCGCCGGCGCCGTAAAGCGCGTCGCCCATCAGCGCATCGGTGTCGAACAAGCACAGAAGGTGGCTGACCTCTTCGGCGGTCGCTATCGAGCCCCGCGTCGATAGATTGGCGAGCAGGCTGTTGTAAGTGCCGCACACGACCTCGTGAGGCTTCATCAGCCGCGCCAGCGGCTGCATGTTCACGTTACTCAACAGGAGAAACTTCATGCTGACCTTTTACGCGTTACGATTTTGTACTCGTGCCGAAAGTGGATTGGCCACCAGATATATTCCGAGCATGACGAAGGCCAAGCCGACGAACAGCTCCGGCGGCAAGGGCTCGCCGAGAAAGAAAGCGCCCGCGATGATCGCTGCGATCGGGTTGAGCGGCAGTGAGATCATGGTGGCTGTTGGCGCCGTGCGGCCAAGCGACCACGCATAGAGAAAGAACGAAAATGCTCCTCCCGCCGCTCCCATGTAAAGAATGGCCCACCAGCCGGCGGTGTCGAGCTTTGGGAGCCCGGTGGGCAGATCCCGCACGAGCCAGATGCTGACGAGAGCCGCAGCGCCCGCCGCCATC
>Ga0126369_10004391_pt1 | contig 10344 bp, 7 predicted proteins | sample PanSoiMetaPlot_1_FD_109646 | JGI IMG/M metagenome (GOLD analysis project Ga0126369, IMG submission 109646) | Tropical forest soil microbial communities from Panama - MetaG Plot_1 | ecosystem: Environmental > Terrestrial > Soil > Tropical forest > Bulk soil | place: Panama | collected 2016-02-17
CTCGTTTGGCAGACGGGTGACGACTACGAAATCGTGGTTGCTGACAATTGCGGCGATGAAGAGGTCGCCGCGGTTGTCAATGCGGTGCAGCAGCGTCACCCGCGAGTCAAGCACATCCGCTCCGATCGCGTGATTCCGATGGCGGAGAATTGGGAACGTGGTCTCGCCGCTTGCACCGGCGAATACGTTTCGGTGCTGGGCGATGACGATGGATTTCTGCCAAGTACTCTCGATGCTGTTCGCGCGCTCGTGGGAGCGACCCATGCAAGGCTTATAAACTGGAGTGTTCACAACTATTGGTGGCCGGATACAATCGTGACATGGAACAGGAACAGGCTGTATGTGTCGCCCGGGAATAACCAAATAGTGTGGGTTCAATCCCGCGCCGCATTGATTGAGTCCTATCGAAACGTGGTCAACTTCGGCGATCTGCCGTCGATCTACACCAGTTTTGTTCACCGCGACATTATCAACTCTGTCATTGATCGATACGGCGCTTATTTCGTGCCGCGTGACATGTCGCCGGATATTATCTCAGGCCTGATTAATTTGGCCTACACGGATCGGTATTTGATCTCCTATCAAGCCCTAGCCTTGCGCGGCAACTCGAGGCGAAGCACCGGCACCTCATTCTGGGCACGGTCCCTGGGAAAGGAGCGGCGGACAGATTATCAAAGGGAGGAAGGAAAAACCGTTGAACAACTCGCACATCCAAGCATGACTGCAAGTGAGAATGTCGGCTTCATCATTGCCTGGAACAAATTGCATCTCAAGGATCTGATGTTTCCCTTTGATGACGAGATCCAGGTTGATCTCAGCGTCTTGGTCAGGCACACGATCGCCAACCTGAACCAAGAGCCGGCAGCCTATGACGACAACCTGGCGGATGCCTTGCGGCTTGCCGAAAAAATTGGATTTGCAGTCGACCCGAAGACTATCCCTGCCAAGGCAATCGACGCCCGCAGGCCATTGCAGGGCCCCGCTGGCTCCGGCGCCAATATGTGCATCGGCGTCAACTGCACTTTGGCGAATGTATTCGACGTCGCAGGCGCCGCCCGGCTGGCGGAGGCGATGACGTCCCCGATGAACTTCCGTCTCGCGAGCCCCGCCTCCGTCGAGGAGCTCTCACGAAAAGCCGGCTGATGTTGCCGATGGCCAAACACGCTACACATTGCGTGCAACAATCGCTCGGAGGGCCGCAATGAAGGCGGTTATTCTCGCGGGCGGTCTTGGTACGCGGATCTCGGAAGAGTCTCAGCTTCGCCCAAAGCCGATGATCGAGATTGGCGGACGACCGATCCTCTGGCATATCATGAAGATCTATTCGTTTCACGGCGTCGTGGAGTTCGTCATTTGCCTCGGCTATCGGGGCTACATGATCAAGGAATATTTTGCCAACCAGGTCCTTCACAATTCCGACGTCACCATCGACATCAAAGAGAACAAGCTGACTTACCACGGCTGCCATGCCGAACCGTGGCGTGTCACTTTGGCTGATACAGGTCCGGATACAAACACCGGGGGCCGCCTCAGACGTGTTGCACGCTTCCTTGATCGCGACCGACCGTTTTGCATGACCTACGGTGATGGCCTCGCCGACATTGACCTCTCCGCGCTCATTGCTTTTCATGCCAAGCACCGTCGCGAAGCGACGCTAACCGCTGTTGTGCCAACCGGCAGGTTCGGCGCGCTCGATTTGGAGGGCTCGACAGTTAAACGTTTCGTCGAGAAGCCCCCCGGCGACAATGGCCTCATCAACGGCGGCTTCTTCGTATTGCAACCGTCCGTGCTCGATCGGATCTCCGGCGACGCCACTTCCTGGGAGGGCGAGCCGCTCGAAACCCTTGCACGCGATGGACAGCTCATGGCGTTTCGTCACACTGGCTTCTGGCAGCCTATGGACACGCTTCGCGAAAAGAATGCGTTGGAAGAGATGTGGCGCAGCGATACGGCGCCGTGGAAGCTTTGGTCCTAGTTCGAGCAGGGGCGCACACAGTTCCGGCGCCGCCGATTCGAACCTAAGATGGTGCAAGGCCCTTCCAAACGTTTCCGCGACGGCCTTCCGTCCGATAGCGTCGAACTGGATACAAGCGGTCGCGGAAAGGGGTGGACCATAGACATGCGCGGACCGAACTGTCGATTCTGCAACAATAAACTGACGACAACCTTCGTAGATCTCGGTACGTCACCTCTGGCCAACAATTACCTCTCGCCGGAAGCGCTGCGGAGGACAGAGGCGTTCCATCCGTTGCACGCCTTTGTTTGTGACAACTGCCTCCTCGTGCAGGTGGAGGCGTTTGAGGCACCGGAACGAATATTCCGCGATTACGCCTATTTCTCCTCCTACTCCAAGAGCTGGCTCGAGCACGCCCGAACGTTCGCGGTCAGTGCGCGCGAACGTTTCCAACTCGGACCCAAAAGCTTCGTCATAGAGGTCGCGAGCAACGACGGTTATCTTCTTAAGAACTTTCGCGAATTTGGCATCCCCATTCTTGGCATCGAGCCGGCGGAAAATGTTGCAGAAGTTGCGCGCGGCAAAGGTATTCCGACGGTCTCACGCTTCATGGGCGAAGCCTTAGCGGATGACCTTTTGTCCGAGGGCAAGAGAGCCGACCTTTTGATCGGCATCAATGTATTCGCACATGTGCCCGCGCTTCACGATTTCGTCGCCGGCCTGGTCAAGATCCTCAAGCCTGAGGGAACCCTTTGTCTGGAATTTCCCCACCTCTTGCGCCTGATCGAGCAGCGCCAATTTGATACCATCTACCACGAGCACTTTTCATATTTCTCATTGCTGACCGCTACGCGCATACTCGCCCACCACGGCCTGGGTGTCTTCGACGTCGAAGAAGTGCCCACGCACGGCGGTTCGCTGCGATTGTTTGCGGGCCATGCGGCGACAGTGGAGCGACGTTTGCAGCCGGCGCCGGCACGGGTTTTGGCAGAGGAGGGCGACAAAGGGCTGGACGGAATTGAAATCTACAAAGCGTTCTCTGATGGCGTATGGCGAGCCAAACGCGATTTGCTGCGTTTCCTTATCGAAGCACGCGAGCAAGGAAAATCCGTGGTCGGATACGGAGCGCCGGCGAAGGGAAATACCTTGCTCAATTTTTGCGGCATCCGCAAAGACTTGCTCGCTTATACCGTGGATATCAGCCCGCACAAGCAAGGCCGCTTCCTGCCCGGCACGCACATCCCGATCTATGCTCCGGACCACATCGAAAAAACCCGTCCTGACTACGTTCTGATACTTCCTTGGAACCTGCGCGATGAGATTGTCTCGCAGCTGAGCCACATCAGGGCGTGGGGCGGGCGCTGCATCGTGCCACTTCCGCGTGTCGAGGCCATTCCGTGAAATTCGAGAAAACACAGATACCCGGCGTTCTAGTCGTCAGGCCGGATTGTCACGACGATCCGCGCGGGACCTTTGTTCGCGTCCACTCAAGGCAGGAATTTGCCGCCCAGCGACTTACTGAATCGCCGGAACAATGCAGTCTATCGTACAACCTGACTCGAGGAACGGTGCGAGGCCTTCACTTTCAGCTGGCACCTCATAACGAAGCCAAGCTCGTGGTCTGTGTTGCCGGCAGCATTTTCGATGTCGTCGTTGATTTGCGCAAGTCCTCGCCCGCGTTCGGGCGCGCGCTGGGAATTCCGCTGTCACCCGGGGATGACAGCATGGTTTATGTTCCCGAGGGGTGTGCGCATGGATTTCAGACGCTCGCGGACGATACAACGCTGCTGTACATGATTTCACAACCCTATCAAGCCTCCGCAGCGCGCGGAATTCGTTGGAACGATCCGGCGTTGGGAATTAAGTGGCCGATCCGCGACGCGACATCGTTATCCGATCGCGACTCCGCGCTGCCGCTGCTCGCAGAGCTGGATTGCTTCTTCTGACTACTCTCTCCCGCGGAATTAGTCTTTCTTTCCAAGAAAATAGAAATGGTTCGGCGCCAGCCCGTATTCCTTCACAGCCAGAGAGTCGTACACCGCGAAGAATTTCGCCAGCGCCTCTACCTGTGCGTCTGTTCCACGAATCCCCCCAAGCAGCCGGTAAATGAAAGAAAAGCCCGGTCTAAATTCTATCTCTCTAAAGTTCCGCCGGAGCGCCGCCAGCATGGTGGCTCCATCGGATTCCAAATCGTGGGGAGACTGCCCCTCAGGCTCATTCACGTCCCGTTCCATCACGTATTCCGTCTGTAGCGCAGATACGTACTGAGCGAACGATTGCTCGTCGTCGTGTCGACCCTTGACCTCTCCATCGTCGTACCAATGGCCCGTCAGCGAGAGGATGGTCCGGATAAGCGCAACGTGCGCCGCATCTTGCGCTCGAAATCGCTCATGACATGGCTCGTAGCAGAGCAGATAACCGGCTTCGCGCGTCAACTCGCGTGCGCGCGCAACCACTCCCTCAGGGTCGGGCATGTGGTGTAATGAGACGGAGAATAGTACGACGTCGTAGCTGCCGGCGGCCAAATGAAACGGTCGCACCTCGTAGTGAAGCGAGCCGAAGCCACTCTTGAAGGGATTGTCGGCAAGGGTCCGCTTGGCGATCTCGATATTACTAGCGGAAATATCGATTGCGACGACGTGGTGTCCGTGACGGGCAAGTTCGAGAGAAACGTAGCCGGCGCCGCATCCGACATCGAGTATGCGCAGTCCGTGCCCGCAGTGCCGCTCCAACAGATCAAGGTAGCCGTCGACTATCTTGCCGACGTACAGACGTATGAAGAGTGGGTCGCGCCAGAAACTCTTGTAAAAATGCTCGCACTTAACCGCTCTGCGCAGATCCGGAACAAATCCGACGGCAATTCGCTGATCGATACGTTTGTCGAAGGCGGCAGCTTCCGCGGCAATATTTCCAATATTGATTGTGCCACTGTTGCTCGTCATTACCGTCAGCTACCCGATTCTCATGCAACGCGCATGAGAAATGAGTCGGGGCTGTAGGTTACCCGTGACCGCACTGATCCCTCGTTGAAGGGCAGCGGAGGGTCAGCCAATTGGAAGTCGCTTCGTGCCTTCGCGAATTCGCGTGCGGCCTGAGCTGGATTGTTTGTTGCCCAATCTGAGGACGAGCGAGGCGCGCCAGTCAGGTGCTGCATGATACCGTCCATCGCAATGATGTAGGAACCGACGCTGACCAACGGTGCATACGCGTGCAATTCGGCGGCGACGTGATCTTTTGTATGGTTGCTGTCGAGAAGCACGAGAACTTTCTCGCCGGGCGCGATCATCGCCTTGACTTTGGCAACTGTCTCGGGGGCGATGGAACTACCTTCCACGATCGTGATGAGCGGCTTGAGAAAATGATTATCGATCGCGGTTCGATTGTGAGGTCTCAACTCGACCTCGACTCCGATGACCCTGCCCCGCCCCAGCAGCTTACAAACGCTGGCATAGAAAACGGCCGAGCCGCCATGCGCAATGCCCGTCTCGACAATGACATCCGGCTTGAGATCAAAGATGAGCTCTTGCATCCGGAATGCGTCATCAGGCAGCTGAATGATGGGCCGGCCCAGCCAAGAGAAGCTGTAGACGTACTTGTTATCCCAGCCGCAGCGCAAATAAGCAGCTGAAATAGCCTCAAATGCTTCGGGACTTCCGATGGCAAAAGTGCGCAGGCCCCCGAGGGAGTCCTCAGCGGTGACATTGCCGCTGTTGAAGTCGATTGACAACCGTTTCGGCCAAGCCTGAGTCAAGTGTCAGCTTCCCAAGCCCCGGAACCTGTTTGCGGTATGCATAAACTCGGCACTAACTGGAAGGCACCAATACTTCTGCCCCCGCTCGCGCCTTTCGAGCGCGCAGGTTTCGCCTTTGTTGTTCGGCGCTCATCATAGTGTTGTCGTCCTGTTGGCCAGAATGGGCAAAGACGTCAAATCGGCCAAGGTATTCTCTAGATTCCTTCAAAATCTCAGCCAGCTTCTCTGTAGAAAACGCTTGATCTTGATATTTCCACGCCGGCAGGTCAGGACTCAACTCGATCGTGTAGGTAGCGATTTCATCAAAATGGCTGCCGGCGAAGTCGAGCGATGCATAACGTTCCTCATCAGTCTCCGTAGGCCAGCCGACGATCAAGTCGGTACGCAGCACGGCCCTGCGGTTTGCGGCTCTGACAGCGGAGAAGAACGGACCAAGCTCATCGGTAAAATTCTTTCGGTTCATCATCTTCAACAGCCGCGTAGATGTCGTCTGGATCGGAACCTGTATGTCAGACACCCGAGGATTCGAGAATAGCGGGAGCAGATCATTGTAGTAGAGGTGAATTCCGTGCGGGTTGAACTGCGCGACATGGACTTCATAGGTATCGCTGAAGTCGAGAATCGTGCGCAAAAGTTCGGGGTACGAAGATCCTACGTCGTTGCCGAAGAGCGCGGTTTCCATGCCCATGAGATTGATTATCTTGACACCGTCGTCGACGCACTTGGCAACCTGAGACATGATGTCGTCGACGCTACGGCTTCGTCTGGGCCCGAGACCCGGCTTGTGCGTGCAAAAGGTGCATGAGAACGAGCAACCTTCCGCGATATTGATAAATCGCTTCGACAGATTGTAGTCGCGATAGTCTTCCTTGCGTCGGAAGACCGATTGCGCGGGAATCCGCTCAAGCGGAATCTGGAACTCAGGAAACAATCGCTGAATTTCCGAGAACGACAACGCTTCGGTGCTGCGTGTTCGGACCGTCGGACCGGTGAAAATCTCTTTGACTTTTCCGGGGTGAGAATCAACGACACACCCCATCACGACCATCTTGTCGTGAAATTTCGCATCCAACTCCCTAATGCGATCGTAGGAACGCTGTTCGAGCAGTGCCCAGCCGTTACAGGTCATGCAAAGGATTTTATCGGCGGCCGCGGGGTCCTCTACCACGACACCGTCATTCGCCTCGATCCATTTTTGCACGCGCGCAAGATTAAGCTTCTGCGTGGTGCACATGTCGTCTTCAGTAATGAAGAACTTCATTCTACACCCATGTTCCAAGACTCTAGCAAGAGCAGAGTCATATTAATATTTCCTTATGCCTGAGTATCACTAGCCGCTCATAAATCTGTTGCTTGGGCGCCCGCATCATGCGCCGTCGACCAATCTCAAGACGCTGACAAAACCTTGCGTAACCACCCTATTAACCATTCCAGGCCAACTTAGGCAGTGGGGTGATTCTCATCTCGATCTTGCTCGAACGCGATCGGTCAGCGGCGGATCGGCGGCTTATGGCCTCAATGCTGTGCGTCGGTGCAAGGTTCGACACCTTTTATCCGGCGACAGAGATGGCCATGCGTGCGGTACCGCTGCTGCGAGCAGGCATCAGAGTATTTGCTTAGGTTGATGCTATCGGGACGCGCTTGGGACGCTCTTGGGGGGCCAGAAACATGATCGTGTACTTGGCGGATCCGATACATACCTACATCGGGACACGCGACAGCCGCTTCATTCCACTGAGCGCCCTTAACATTGCCGCTTACATCGATGCAATATTCGGAGAGAAGCTGCAAATAAAGGTATTCAAGTTTCCCGAACGATTGATGGACGCGATCGAATCGCGGCCACCGGACATCATTGGCACTTCGAACTACATCTGGAACTATCGGGTCAGCATGGCGGCGCTTGATTTTGCAAAGCGCCGCAATCCGCGCGCGATCACGGTGATGGGGGGGCCGAACGCCACCCTTACCGTGCCTAAGATGACCCAATTCCTGGCAGATGGCGTCGTCGACTACTATGTGCCCGACAGCGTGACCGGCGGCGAGAAGCCCTTTGCCAGTTTGGTCGGAGCATTGCTTGATCGAGTCGATGTCGTCCACGAACATCAAGGCGTGCACGGCATCTGGCTGCTGGATGAAAAGACGGGGCAAGCACGCCTGATTCCGCCGCAACCAAGCGAGCCTAACCTGAAATGGTTGCCGTCTCCGTTCCAGATGGGACTGGCGGACGAATTCTTTGAAGATGGATTGGCCGCAATGATTGAAACCAATCGCGGCTGTCCGTTTCATTGCTCGTTTTGTGTTTGGGGCAATGGATCAAAGGTCACACAGTTCGATGTCGATCGAGTCAGAGCCGATCTCGACTATTGCAGCGTCCGTGCGAAACAAAAATTGCTTATGATCAATGATGCAAACTTCGGGCTCTTTAAGAAGCGAGATCTCGAAATTGCCCAACACATCAAGAAACTGAACAAAGAAGCGGCCTGGCCAACAAACATTGTCGTCAATTGGGGGCAGGTTCGATCTGAATCGTCAATAGCCGTAGCCAACGAGCTGAAGGGAATAACCATCCTGCGGCAGTCATCTCAATCAATGAACGACGAAGTGCTCAAGACAGTCAAACGCAACAATATTCCCGACTTTCAATGGAAATATGTCGCCGAGGAGTGCCGGAGGGACGGCATCGAATCCTTTGCCGAACTGATCATCATGCTCCCCGGGGAAACCTTGGAGAGTTACCTTTCCGGCCTGCGATACTTCTTCAAGTTGGGAATCAATTGCGTCAACACAAATCAATGCCAACTGCTCGAAGGCGCGGAAATGAACACCGACGAGCACCGCGCGCGCTTTGGTGTAAAAACAGCCTGGAGATTACTGGAGGACGCCTACGGCGAATACAACAACTATACGTGCATCGAAGCCGAGGAGGTCGTCACCGAGACCAATACGTTGACATTTGAAGAGAATATGATGGCTCGAGCCCTGAACTGGTTGATCCAGATGAGCTGGACGATCCGGAGGCACGACCTAATCCTCAAAGTAATGTTGGATCGCGGGCACAACCCGGTCGATTTCCTGATGCGGGTCATTCAAAATACCGATCATGCACCCGCGGGATTCCGCAAACTAATGCAAGACTTCGACCGAGACGCCCGCGCCGAGCTATTTCCCTCTTATGAGGCGCTTCGTGAGCACTACAGTAAAAGAGAGGAGCTCGAAAAGCTTCGCAGCGGAGGATTCAGCAAACTGAACACTCTCTACTCTGGTCGAGCTCTAGCGGTGAATTCCGAAATCATCCAGTTCTATTGCAGGATCGCTACCGAAATCATGAACGAACAAGGCGAGAATAGCGAAGCATTTTTTGAGATGCTGGACGAGTGCGCGCGGTTCGCCTCCGAGCGTAGCTTGTCAGTCACCGAGCTGAATCGTATCGAGACTGGAATCGAATTGGAGAAGTCCCGCAAATTCGCGTTCGATATCTTGTCGTGGGATCGAGATCCGCAAAGCCATCCCCTGAGCAACTACCGAACGCAAAGAGGCATGTCATATCGATTTTTCACGACCACGGACCAAGTCAACGCGGTCAGATCCTTCATGGAATCCCTCTCGGGCAAAGGCAAAGAGTTCAAACTAAAGCGCCTTTGCGAACCATTCTACGGAATCAAAAAGGAATATCTGAATTTTTACGTTGGTGCCGCATAGCCACAAACCACGATTCCAGTTCGCGCCCCACCTCCGCGACAACCGTCGCCCAATCGCCTCGCTCTGGCTGCCGGAAGAGCGTCGCGGTCGGGTACCAGGGGCTGTCCGGCCGATCGAGCATCCAGCGCCAGTCCGGCACGAAGTGCAGCAGGATCCAAACCGGCTTGCCCAGGGCACCGGCGAGGTGAACTGTCGAGGTATCGCTCGAGATGACCAGATCCAGCGATGAAATAATTGCCGCCGTATCGGCAAAGTCCTTGATGGATTCGCCGAGTTGGACGATGCGAGGATTGCTTTGCAACAAATCCGCGTCACCCTCGCGAAGAAATTTTTGGATGCTGAAGAAATGCACATCCGCTCCGGACAGCAACGTCAGCATGGGCGTCAGACCGATCGAACGATCGAGGTCACGTTTGAAGGTTGGTCGCCCAGCCCAACTGATGCCAATGCGCGGGCGACGGAAATGCTGCAATCGTCCTTGCCATTTTTCCCGATAAAGCTTTGGCACCGACAGGTACGGCACCTCAGTTGGTATCGTGTCCAAGGTCGTGCCGAACGCCCGCGGCAGGCTCATCATCGGGCAATGGAGATCAAATGCCGGCAGCGTTTGCCCCGCGATCACGACCTGCGCCACGCCATCGATCTCGGCAAGCAGCGGCAGCAGCGCATCCGGCGCTTCAATGACGATCCGAGCGCCCTTTTCGACCAAGAGTCGCACGTAGCGGGCGACCATGATCGTATCGCCGAAGCCCTGTTCGGCATGAAGAAGAAGTGTTTTGTCTCCAACGTCGGCACCGCCACGCCATTGCGGTCGTCCAAGGTCGGATCGCGGGGGGTTCGTGGGCTCCGCTCTCCAGCGCCATTCGTAGTCGGGCCACCCCTCTTTGTAACGACCGACAAGAAGCCGGGCATTAGCTCGATTCCACAGAGCGTCGGA
>Ga0126369_10004392_pt1 | contig 10343 bp, 8 predicted proteins | sample PanSoiMetaPlot_1_FD_109646 | JGI IMG/M metagenome (GOLD analysis project Ga0126369, IMG submission 109646) | Tropical forest soil microbial communities from Panama - MetaG Plot_1 | ecosystem: Environmental > Terrestrial > Soil > Tropical forest > Bulk soil | place: Panama | collected 2016-02-17
GCGCAGGATGCCCAATGAAGGTGACCATCGTCTGACAACGAAGTGCAACGAGACGATTATCTGTTATGCGATTTCGGGCAATTGCAAAATTCAGTGTGCATACTTACTGCCGCCGCAAAGCGGAGATCGACCCGCCGGCCAGCCGAACTCATCGTCACTGCTGCGCACCCTTAAGTCCGATGATCTTCGCCAGCGCCCCAAGCTGATCATTCTGCTCCGCGACGCTGCGGGCGAAGTCCGCAGGTCCGCGCAGCGTCATGACTTGCCCGGTATCGGCAAGCCGCTGGCCGATGATCGGATCGTTCTCGGCGATTTTGCGCAATTGATCGGCGATGCTCTCGCGCAATTGCGCTGGCATTTGCGGCGGCCCGAACAGTCCGCCCGCGGTCTCCATGGTCAGCGCCGGGTATCCGGCCTCGGCCGCGGTCGGCAGCTCCGGGGCGCCGAGCGCGCGCTGTTTGCTGGTCACCAATAGAACCTTGATACGGCCGGCCCGCATCAACGGCTGGGCGACCGCGAGCGAACTCGAAAGGATCTGAATGCGGTCCTCGGCAAGATCGTTCGGCGCCTGCATGATGTCGCGATACGGTACTTTCGCGATCTGCAGGCCCAGCGATTTGATGAAGCCGAAGATCAGAAAGTCGGAATTGCCGGTGGCCGCGGCGGCGTTGAGCTTGCCTGGATGTGCGCGCGCCAGCGCGATCAGCTCGCCCATGGTGCCGACATTGAGCGCCGTTGGCACCGAGATCGCCAGCACCGTGACGTAGACTTGTGCGATCGGCATGACATCGCGCGGATCATAGGGCGGCTTGTCCTCATCATAGAGGTGAACAAGGAAGGTCGAAGCAGGGCCAAAGAACAATGTGTGATCGTCGTGCGCGCCGAGAAAGGCATTGAGCGCAACCAGGCCATCGCCGCCCGGGCGATTCTCGACCACGACTGGCTTGCTCCAGCGCGTGCTCAATCGATCAGCAAGCAGTCGTGCCGTTATGTCCGTCGCGCTGGCGGCACCGAACGGCAGGATGAGCCGAACCGTGCGGGAAGGATAAGTCTGTTGAGAATAGGCAAGGCACGCGGGCTGTAGCAGCGCGGCGATTGCCAAAGCGACGATAACAATTGTCCGTCTCATCGTGCTCCCGCCGATAGGATGAAGGCTCATTTAGGCATGGTAAACTTGAACGGTTGTGACGTAATGCGACGAGCTTTGAGGCACGACGGATTGCCGTGCCCGCTCGCAATAACCGCCATGCAATATAAAGCCTTCCGCCTTGCATTCGCCGCGGGCGCTCTGCAGGACTTTTTGGACGCCGGCCGGATATGCATCGGCATCGGGCTTGATGCCTTGCGCGGATACGTTGCCGCAACCCGCGACGACTGTGAAAAGGACGCGCGCCAAGCGTCCCGTCGAAGCCATTCCCTTCGGCCCGGTTTTCACACGCCAGATCATGCTCTACCATCCGCGCTCTCGCAAAGAGGGACGTACAAGTGGCGGGACGGGTCGACGGCAAGGTTGCGCTGATTGTCGGGGCAGGGTGCGTCGGACCGGGCTGGGGCAATGGCCGTGCCGCCGCGGTTTTGTTCGCGCGCGAGGGTGCCAAAGTCTTCGCCGTCGACAAGAACGCGGACTCGATGACCGAGACGGTGGCGCGCGTCGGCAATGACGGCGAGATCGCCGCCCACGTCTGCGACGTGCTCGAGGACGCCCAGGTCGCCACCATGATCGAGGCGTGCCGCAAGACATTCGGCCGCATCGATATCCTGGTCAACAATGTCGGTGGCTCGGCGGCCGGCGGCGTCGCCGAAATGTCGGAGGAGAATTTCGATCGGCAGATCGATTATAATCTTAAAAGCGTGTTTCTGACCTGCCGCCACGTCATCCCGGTGATGGTCGCGCAGGGCGGCGGTGCCATCGTCAATACTGCGTCCACTTCCGGTACCCGCTATACCGGCTCGCCGCAGATCGGCTACGCCTCGTCCAAGGCTGCCGTGATCCAATTTTCGCGCGTCACCGCGGTGCAATATGCCAAGAACGGCGTCCGGGTAAACACCGTGGTGCCGGGCCAGATGCATACGCCGATGGTCGAGGCGCGGCTCGCCAAGCAGCGCACCGGTGGCGATGTCGAAGCGCTGCTCAAGTCCCGCGTGGCGCGGATTCCACTCGGCTTCGTGGGCGACGGCCGCGACACCGCGCATGCGGTGCTGTTTCTCGCTTCCGACGAAGCGCGCTTTATTACCGGCACCGAGATCGTCGTCGACGGCGGCATGACCGCGCGCTGCGATTGAACGCCGGCTCAACTACCCGCTCATTCCCGCGTAGGCGGGAAATCCAATCGGCTGCATAAGAAACTGTGGGTCCCCGCTTTCGCCGGGACGAGCGGATGTTAAGCTACGCGGCATCCGCGAAGATTCTGGAGTACTGATGTCCATTCGTCCCGACGATCTCAAGCCCACGATTGCGCCGCCGGACCCGAATCCGAAAAAGCCGAACTTGAAGTTGCCGCCGCTTGCCTGCGATTCGCATTTTCATGTGTTCGGCCCGCATCACAAGTTTCCTTACGCGCTGGACCGGTCATTCACGCCGACCGATGCGCCTAAGGAAGATCTGTTCCGGCTGCATGATTTTCTCGGCTTTGAGCGCGGCGTGTTCGTGCACTCGACTTGCCACGGCAGCGATCATGGCGTGCTGCTCGATCTACTCGCCGCCGGCCGCGGCCGCTATCGCGGCGTTGCCTTGCTCAAGCCCGACACGCCGGCGGCGGAGGTCGAGCGGCTCGACGACGCCGGCGTCCGCGGCATCCGCCTGCATTTTCATTTTGCCCATCTTGGCGAGCCGATGCCGTATGTGGACATGCGTCAGGTTATCGAGGCGGTGTCGCCCTATGGCTGGCATATCGCCATGCATCTGGGCGGACAGGGGGTGCGCGAGCACTACGACTTCATCACGTCGATCGATGCCGCCGTTGTCATCGACCATATTGGCCGCATCGATGTTGCCGAAGGGCTCAATGGCGCGGCGTTCTCAACGCTTCGCCGCCTTCTCGACCGCGGTAATATCTGGGTGAAGCTGTCGGGCACCGATCGCATCACCAAGCAAAACTACCCTTACGCCGACGCCGTGCCGTTCGCGCGCGCGCTCGCCGCACATGCGCCCGAGCGCGTCGTTTGGGGCACCGATTGGCCGCATCCCAACCATAACGCCGTGCCCAATGACGGCGAGCTGGTCGATCTGATCGCCGAGATTGCGCCGGACTCGAGAACGCGTCAGCTCATGCTGGTCGACAACCCGACCAGGCTGTTCGGGTTTTAAGTACGAGTTCTCATATCGAATCGCAGTCCGAGATCCGTCGTCGTGAGGTGCGCGAGCCTCGAAGGATGACCGGCCCAAACTGTTACTGCGCGACCACGCCCTCGGGCGCGGTTTCGAGATTGAAGGCGGCGGCGAACAGCGCACGCGTGTAATCGGTCTGCGGATTGCGGAACAGGTCGGCGGCGGCGCCGGACTCGACGATCACGCCGTGCCGCATGACCAAGAGCCGGCTTGCCAGCGCCGCGACCACGCGCAGATCGTGGGAAATGAACAAATAGGTCAGGTCGCGCCGTTTCTGCAGGTCGCGCAATAAATCGACCATTTGCGCCTGAATTAGCATGTCGAGCGCGCTGGTCGGCTCATCGAGCACGATGAAACTCGGCTCAAGCACGATCGCACGCGCCACCGCGATCCGCTGCCGCTGGCCGCCTGAGAATTCGTGCGGAAAGCGAAACCGCGTATCCGGATCGAGGCCGACATCGTTGAGGGCCTGAATGACGCGGCGATCGCGCTCGCCTTCGGCCATGCGAGGATGATGAACCTTCAAGCCTTCCTTAATGATCTCGGCAACCGACATGCGGGGAGAGAGCGAACCATAGGGGTCCTGAAAAACGATCTGCATGTTGCGGCGGAACGGGCGCATTTCCTTAAAGCTGCGCCCCTGCAGATCGTGACCCATGAAGGCGATCAGGCCTTCGGAGGAGATCAAGCGCAAGATCGCGCGGCCGAGCGTCGATTTGCCGGAGCCGGATTCGCCGACGACGCCGAGTGTCTCGCCCTTGCGCAGCTCAATGTTCAAGCCATCGCAGGCTTTGACGTGACCGACCACCTTGCGGAGGAGCCCGCTGGTAATCGGAAACCAGACCTTTAAGTCCTTGGTCTCGATAACGATCGGGGCATCGGGCTGCGGCGGCGCCGGATCGGGCTTGGGTTCGGCGGCAAGAAGCGCGCGGGTATAGGGGTGTTCCGGCGCCGCAAAAACCTGCTGTACCGTGCCATGCTCGACGATATTGCCGTCCTTCATCACGCAGACCCGCTGCGCGATCTTGCGCACGATGCCGAGATCGTGGGTGATGAACAACAACGACATGTGCAGCCGCTCCTGAAGATCCTTCAACAGCGCGATGATCTGTGCCTGCACCGTGACATCAAGCGCGGTGGTCGGTTCGTCGGCAATCAACAGGTCGGGCTCATTGGCGAGCGCCATCGCGATCATCACGCGCTGCCGCTGCCCACCGGACAACTGATGCGGGTAGCTTTTGAGCCGCGTTTGCGGGTCTGGAATGCCGACTTGCGTGAGCACCTCGATGGTCCGCGCGCGCGCCGCGGCGCCGGTCAGGCCGCGATGCAACAGCAAAATCTCGCCGATCTGCTTTTCGATCGTGTGCAGCGGATTGAGCGATGTCATCGGCTCCTGGAACACGATGCTGATGTCGTCGCCGCGCACGCGGCGCATCTGGCGCTGATTGAGCTCGAGAAGATCGGTGCCTTTGAAGTTGATGACGCCGGATGGATGCCGTGCGGCCGGGTAGGGCAGGAGCCGCAGAATCGACAGCGCGGTGACCGATTTGCCCGATCCGGATTCACCAACCAGCGCCAGCGTTTCGCCCTTGGCGATATCGAACGAGATCCGGTCCACCGCCAGCGTCTCGCGGCCGCCGGAGCGAAAGGCGATGGAAAGATCGCGGACGGAGAGGAGAGTGTTTGTCATGCGAAGGTCTTGCGCGGATCGAATGCGTCACGCACGGCTTCGCCGATGAAGATCAACAGCGACAGCATCAGCGCGACGGTAAAAAAGCCGGTGAGCCCGAGCCAGGGCGCGTGCACATTGGCCTTGCCTTGGGACAGGAGTTCGCCAAGCGAAGGCGAGCCGGGTGGCAGTCCGAAGCCGAGAAAATCGAGCGCGGTGAGGGTCATGACCGACGACGACATGATGAACGGCAGAAACGTCATCGTCGCCACCATGGCGTTCGGCAGGAGATGGCGGAACATGATGGTTCGGTTGGAGACACCGAGCGCGCGCGCCGCCTGGATATACTCGAAATTGCGGCCGCGCAGGAATTCCGCGCGCACCAGTCCGACAAGGCGCACCCAGGAGAACAGCAAAAGGATGCCGAGCAGAACGAAGAAGCCGGGCACCAGCACCGAAGAAATAATGAGGAGTAGATAGAGCTCTGGCACTGAAGTCCAGATTTCGATGAAGCGCTGGAACAAGAGATCGCTCCAGCCGCCGAAATAGCCCTGCACCGCGCCGGCGGCGATACCGATGATCGAGGACACAATGGTCAGGATCAGCCCAAACAGCACCGAGATGCGGAAACCATAGATCAGCCGCGCCAGCACGTCGCGGCCCTGATCGTCAGTGCCGACCCAGTTCATTTCCAGCGAGCCGCACGGCGTGTAGCCGTTTTTGATCGCGAAGTCGCAATCGTGCTGATTGAGAAGCCACGTCGGCTTCGATGGGAATGCCGAGGGCGGCCGATCGTTGATGGTACGATAGGAGAACCGGATCGGCGGCCAAATCACCGTCGCGTTATGCTCCTCGAGAAATCGCTGCAGATACGGATCGCGATAGTCCGCGGCGGTGCCGAGCGTGTCGCCAAATTCTGTGTCCGGATAGGTCACGAAAACCGGAAAGTAGTTTTTGCCATCGAAGTGAATGAACAGCGGCCGGTCGTTGGCGATGAACTCGGCGAATAGCGTGATGATGAAGAGTGCGAGGAATACCCAAAGCGACACATAACCGCGCCGGTTGGCCTTGAAATTGCGCCAGCGGCGGGCATTGAGCGGAGAAAACTCGAAGCCTCGCGGCGGAGCTGTGACCCCAATCGGGCCCGCCGGCTCGACATCCGGCCGCAGTTCTTCCCGGCTGAGCGCGCTTGCCGGGATTTTGATTTTCTCTTCGGCCTCGAGCTTGATATCCACCTCACACCTCCCGCGTCTCGAAATCGATGCGGGGATCGATCCAGGTATAGGTGAGGTCGGAAATCAGGTTCACGAACAAGCCAAGCAGAGCGAAGATGTAGAGGTTTGCGAATACTACCGGATAATCGCGGTTTAGCACGCTCTCGAAGCTCAAGAGGCCGAGTCCATCGAGCGAGAAGATCGTCTCGATCAACAGCGACCCGGCAAAAAATGCGGCGACGAACGCGCTGGGAAAGCCGGCGATCACCAGCAGCATGGCGTTGCGGAAAACGTGGCCGTAGAGCACCTGGCGCTCGGAGCAGCCCTTGGCGCGCGCGGTGAGCACATATTGCTTGCGCAGCTCCTCCAGAAACGAGTTCTTGGTCAAGAGCGTTATCGTCGCAAAGGCCGCCAGGCCCATCGAGGTAATCGGCAAAATCAGATGCCAGAAGTAATCGAGGATTTTCTGCCACCACGGCAATTGCGACCAGGCATCGGAGACGAGACCGCGCAATGGGAAGATCTGAAAGAACGAGCCGCCGGCGAATAAAATGATGAGGAGGATCGCGAACAGGAAACCCGGTATGGCATAGCCGACGATGATGACGCCGGAGGTCCAGATGTCAAACGGCGAACCGTCATGCACCGCTTTGCGAATGCCGAGCGGAATCGAGATCAGATAACTTAGCAGCGTCATCCAGATTCCGAGCGAGATCGAAACCGGTAGCTTCTCCTTGATCAGCTGCAGCACGCTGACATCGCGGAAATAGCTCTTACCGAAATCGAAGCGCACATAGTTCCACAGCATGATGAAGAAGCGCTCGTAAGCCGGCTTGTCGAAGCCGAACTGCTTCTCGAGGCTCTTGATGAAGGCGGGGTCGAGGCCCTGCGCGCCGCGATATTTGGAATTCACTTCGGCCGCTGCGCCGCTGGCAGCACCACCACGCGAGCTGAAATCGCCGCTGGCGGAGCCGGATATCCGCGAGGTGGCGCCGGTATCGGACCCGGAGAGTTGCGCGATAACGCGCTCCACCGGTCCACCCGGCGCGAATTGCACCACCACGAATGAGACCAGCATGATCCCGAAAATCGTGGGAATCATGAGCAGGATGCGGCGGGCGATGTAGGCGGTCATAACGGTTTTATGGGCCCGGTGCTGTCACTACTGATCTAGTGGTTTGTCGGGGAACTTATTCCGGAACTTGTTCCGCTTGTAGCGCGGTCCAGTGCTCCAACCTCGATCGTAAACGACGGCCAGACCTTCGCGTTTCCTTCACGCGGCAGCATAAAGGCATAGCTGGCGGCGACAAGTGTGGCAGTGACGCGACGCTAGCCCCTCAGCTTGATTTTCGCCCCTTTGACGGAGTCATACCACCAAATTTCGGGAATGCCGCGAAAATAACGCGGCTGTGCCGGTGGCCGGCCGAACACGTCCCAATAGGCGATCCAGTGCGACGCCTTGTACCAATTGGAAATCCAGTAACGGCCGGAACGGATGACTCGGTCCAATGCGCGGCAAGCGGTGACCAGCGTCGGGCGCGAGCCGGCCGCGATGATGATTTCGATCAAGGCATCGACAGCCGGGTCGGCAATGCCGGCGAGATTGTTGGATCCTTTGAGTGCCGCGGATTGGGTGGAGAAAAACGAGCGCAGCGAATCCCCCGGCGTGGAGGAAAAGCTGAAGCGATCGATGGTGATGTCGAAATCGAAGTCGTCGCGCCGCGCCCGGTATTGCACCGGATCGACGATGCGCAGGCTCGCGTCGATGCCGAGCACTTTGAGGTTTCTTATGAACGGCATGTGATGCGGTTGGAATGACGGTTCATCGATCAAAAATTCGAGCATGAACGGCGTCCCATCCGCCAGCACGCGCTTGCCGTTTTGGATCGGGCAACCAGCGTCGGCAAGGAGCTGCGCCGCCTTGCGCAACAGGGCGCGATCCTCGCCGGAACCCTCGGACACCGGCGGCGTATAAGGCTCGCCAAATACCTCGGCGGGCAATTGCGCGCGAAACGGCTCGAGCAGCGCCGTTTCCTCGGCTGTGGGCGGTCCGCTCGCCATCATGTCGGAGTTCTGAAACACCGAAACGGTACGCTTATAGGACCCATACATGATGGTCTTGTTGGTCCATTCGAAATCGAAGGCGTTGTTGAGCGCCTCGCGCACGCGGGGATCGGCGAATTTCCGCCGCCTGGTATTGATGAACCAGCCTTGCGCCCCCGACGGCGTGTCGTCGGGTATTTCGTCGCGCACGACGCGTCCGTCTTTCACCGCGGGAAAATCGTATCGGGTGGCCCAGAAACGCGACGTGAACTCCTCGCGGAATAGATAGGACTGGGCGGAGAACCCTTCGAAGCCAACATCGCGATCGCGGTAATACTCGAAGCGCAGCGTGTCGAAATTATTGTGTCCGCGCGCCACCGGCAGATCGGCGCCCCACCAATCCGCCACCCGTACATATTCGATATAGCGGCCAGGTTCGAAGCGGCCAACTTTGTAGGGCCCTGAGCCGACCGGGACCTCCAAAGTCGATTGATCGAACGGTCGCGTCGCGTAGTAGGCGCGGGAAAAAATCGGCAAGCCGGCAACGAAGAGTGGCACGTCGCGGCCGCGCTTGGGCGCAAAACTCGCGGTGACGCGGACGTCGTCATCCGCCTCGGCGCCAAGAAAATTGCGCAATGACTGGCTGATCAGCGGGTGGCCTTTTTCCTTCAAGATATTGAGCGAAAAAGCCACGTCCTGCGCCGTGAGCGCCGAACCGTCGTGGAATTTGGCGCCGGGGCGAATGAAGAATTGATAGACGAGCCCATCGGCCGAGCGGCGGACTTTCTCCGCGGCAAGCCCGTACATCGCGTCCGGTTCGTCGCCGGAGCGGACCATCAGGGCGGCAAAGGTCAGCTCCATGCCTTGGGCGGCGTCGCCCTTGAGAATGAAGCTGTTGAGCGAATTGAACGTCAGAAAATTCTGGTTGTAGAGACGGTCGGGACCGATTTGCGAAAACACGCCGCCCTTCGGCGCGTCTGGATTGACGTAGCGGAAGTGCGGAAAATCCGGCGCATAGGCGAGATCGCCGAACGCGGAAAGCCCGTGCGACTCGACCATCCCGGTGGTGCTGGCCTGCGCGAGGACGCGCCGATGCAGCGCAGCGCTCGCGGCGGCGCCAGCGCCAACAAGAAGACGGCGACGCGATAGACGGACTGGAATTGCGATCACTGCCCTGACGTTTTCGTCGCCCTCGCAGCATCCCACCACCACACCGTCGGGAAGGCGGCGCGGCCATATTTCGGCATCGGGTCGGGATGACCGAAACGGTCCCAGCGCGCGGTTCGCACTTTGCCGTAGGTCCATTGCGGCACGACATAGTGGTTCCACAACAAGATGCGATCGAGCGCGTGGGTCGCGGCTTCGAGATCGGCGCGGTTCTTGGCGAAGATGATCTGGTCGATCATGGCGTCGACCGCCGGATTCTTGATGCCGATCATATTGAGCGATCCGGGCTGATCCGCGGCTTGCGAACCCCAAAAGCCGCGCTGTTCGTTGCCCGGCGTGAGCGATTGAGCCCACGCGAAGGTGATCATGTCGAAGTCCCAATTGCGCAGGCGATTTTCGTATTGCGCCTCATCGACCGTGCGCACGGCGACGGCGATGCCGAGCCGCTCCAGCGATGGCTTGAAGAACAGGAACACGCGCTCAAAGCTCGGGTCGGCGGCAAGGAGCTCGACCGAAAACGGCTCGCCGGTCTTTACGTTGACGAGTTGTTGATCGCGCACCTCGTAGCCGGCATCTTTCAACAAATGCAGGGCTTCGCGCAGATTGGCGCGGATCTGTTCGGGATTGCCGTTCACCGGGTTGGTGTAGGGTTTCTTGAACAGTTCCGGCGGCACCTTATCGCGCACGGTTTCGAGGAGTTCGAGTTCGTGCCCGCTCGGCAATCCGGTGGCGGCGAGCTCGGTGCCTTCGAAGTAGCTGGTGATGCGTTTGTACTGGTTGAAGAAAATCTGTTTGTTCATTTCCTCGAAATCGAACGCGTAGTTGAAGGCGAGCCGCAGCCGTGGGTCCTGGAATTTCGGCCGGCGAATATTGAAGGCGAAAGCCTGCATCACGCCGGTATTGCGGATCGGGAATTCCTCGA
>Ga0126369_10004394_pt1 | contig 10342 bp, 9 predicted proteins | sample PanSoiMetaPlot_1_FD_109646 | JGI IMG/M metagenome (GOLD analysis project Ga0126369, IMG submission 109646) | Tropical forest soil microbial communities from Panama - MetaG Plot_1 | ecosystem: Environmental > Terrestrial > Soil > Tropical forest > Bulk soil | place: Panama | collected 2016-02-17
ACCTATGTACATGACGAGCCTGGCCGGATATCCCAGCCTAACGGTTCCTTCCACGGCGACCGGTAGATTCAATACTTTGACCATCGCATCGAAGAGCAAGAAAGCCACCGTAAGAGCCGTGATTACGCGTCCCGTCCGCAGCTTTGCCTTGGAATTCACTCCGATTTCGTCCTGAGCTTGCATGTGTTTTTCTCCTACTGAACCGGACTTCCACCCATCCCAATAAGACGTCGGACGCGAAAAGGACCATCGACACGAACCGTGAAGTCCAGGTGTGTCCCCAGAAGAGAAAAATACCTCCCATCTCTTGAGGAGTCTTGAATATACTGGCTGAGATTGTTAGATAGGATGCCAACACCAGGCAGGTATTGCTATGTTGATTCATCCGAATCCCGGGGCGCTGGTCTGGCCTGCTGCCATGATCGTATGGGGGCCCGGCTTCACAACCGCCGGTCATCGCCATCACTGTGTTCAGTTGGTAATGGCCATGTACGGGACGCTGTTGATTCGCGGCAGGTCCCACGATCAATGGATGAGATGCGGCGCCGCATTAGTGCGACCAGATACCGCTCACGAAGTCGATGCGCGAGACGCAACAGTCCTGATAGGCTTTGTTGATTCCGAAAGCGAATTGGGTGCAGCACTTAGTGAACGAATCGAGGGTGGCATATCCTGTGTTTCGGGAAGCCACGTCGCCCGCTGGCGCATGACCCTGGGAAGGACGCCTACTGAAGCACGCGTGGAGCGATGGGTTAGGACGGAACTACTTCATCGGCGGCGACCGGTAAGGATCCACCCTAGCGTAAATGTAGTACTCAAGCACTTGCGCGAGAAACTTGGCATTTCTGACGATTTTTCGCTAAAAACCCTGGCTGCGGTTTCTGGTCTGTCGCCGTCGCGCTTCATGCACGTTTTCACCGAGTCGACGGGAGTTGCTCTTCGGCCGTATATTCTCTGGCTCCGTCTGCAGCGGGCCTGCTGCGACTTAATGGCGGGCGCCAGTGTGACCGCCGCTGCTCACAGTGCCGGGTTTTCCGACGCGGCGCACCTGACACGAACCTTCCGCCGAATGCTCGGAATGACACCGACCGACCTTGCCTTACGGAAGCGCATGAGCCGGGGAGTCACGCTCGATCGAGTCGATTCTCATCGCGAGCGAATCAGCCCAACTCCCACCGTAAGGGTTGTCGCCGCGACCAGAACTGCTCCGATGTAAAGAATCATGCGCAACGACCGTTGGTGCGCCACCGCAAAGAATCCGCCGGAAACCAGGATTGATGCGGAGATTGCTCCCACTCGGACTGGCCAGACAAGTAAGCTGGGGATCGCAGCGTAGTCGACCGCGATTTGCACGAGCATTGCAAGCAAAGTAAGAACTCCGGCATAGGCGTGACCTGCTCGGTAAAACGCGATCTGCGTCGGTGAGAGAGTGGAAGATACGGATTGGAAAAGCATTGTGGCACTTTACGACGCTCTAATGGCCCTTCGTCCTTCTCCTGTGGTTGCGGTTAACCGGGCTATCGCTATTGGCGAGTGCGCAGGCGCTCAGCGCGGACTGGAAGCGATTCGTGAGATCGCGAATCCAGAGCGCCTCGCCAAATATCCCTTCTACTTCGCTGCGCTTGGCAAATTTGAGCTTCAAGCTGGAGGGTACGAGAACGCACGCGAACATTTCCTGGCCGCCCTCGCCCTCGCACGTAATCCTATGGAGCGGCATTTCCTCGAACAGCGCCTGATCGCGTGTAATTCCGCCGCCGCGCGACAGGTGTCGTAGTGCCATTCAGCTCCCCCACAACACAGGAACAAGTGACGTCATTTCACTAGAGGCTTAGATCGGAAGACTCATTTTCTTTAGCAGCTCGGTATAGCGCGGATCGTTGCGGATACGTTGCAGCAACGGATCAATCTTCAGGTTTCGCATACCCGCATCACGCTGCTCATAAGCACGATTTAGCCACTGAAATGCCCTGTCAGCGTCGCCACGATCAGCATATATCTCGGCGATCTGGTAGGCCATGTACTTCTGGTGATCGTTGATGAGCTTCTTCTGAGTCGCATCCGCATCTTGGGTTCGACCTAAAGCACGATAAGCCAGAGCCTCGCCCGTCAGTCGCCAAAAAGGCGCCGGTTCTTTTTGTAGTTCTACGAGCGCCTGCTGCGCACGCCCTTGTGCAACTAAAATCTCGCCGAGGGTGAAGTGATCGTAGGTTTTTTGAGGATTGAGCTCCAAGGCCCTTCGAGCGCTGGCTTGAGCTTTGCTATAATCTCCCGCGCAGTAAAGTAGAAATGCAAGGTAAGAGTGCGAACTCGCAAGCAGCGGATCTATCGCTAAAGCCTGTTCGTGAAACGCGATTGCCTCATTTAGTCGACCGCGAGAGTGCGCCAGAAAGGAGCGGAATCGCAGCAGCGAGGCACTGCCCGGTTCCAACTGCGCGGCCTTATTCAGAGAGAGTTCTGCGCCCTCCCAATCCCAATCACGGTTGATCTGCACCCAGGCCAGCGCCAGATAGCCCTCTACTCCATTCGAATCAAGCTCAATTGCTCGCTCGGCATCTTCGCGGGCCATGCGAAACGCAGTTACAGGCTCCCTCATTTCAACATCCGCCATAGTGTCCAGAATGTACGATCGCATCGCCCAGGCAGATGCATACTTCGGATCGAGGCTGATCGCCTGTTCGCAGAACACAAGAGCGTTGTCGAGGTCGGCCTTGTCTCGTCCGCGAGTGACGAAGTAACGAGCGTGGAGAAAAGCTTCATAAGCGGCTCCGTTTGGGCTGCGCTCCCGGGTTAGGCTCGCGCCTTCCTTAGGGCCCAGCAACTTGAGCTGCAGAGCCCCAGTTACGGACCGAGCGATTTCGTCCTGCATTTCAAAGACGTCCTCGATCTTGCGATCGTAAGAGTCCGCCCAAAGTTGAAATCCATCCTGGGCGTGGACAAGCTCGGCCCGGACGCGAACTCGATCACCTTCGCGCTGGATGCTCCCCTCGAGAACATTTGCAACTCCAAGCTTTCTGCCGACGCTACGCAAATCCTCATTCCTACCTTTGAATTGAAAGGATGAAGAGTGTCCGACGACCTTCAGCCCTGATACTTTCGTAAGGTCGTTGATCAGTTCTTCCGCCAGACCATCAGAAAAGTACTCTTGGTCGCGGCCTGGACTGAGATCGGTGAAGGGCAACACAGCGATGGAGGTCGTGTCTGATGTGGACAGCATCGCCCTATCGTGTCGATTCCACAGATAGCCGGCGAAGGTTGCGGCGATCAAGAACAGAACCATCACGGCACTTGGAACCGCGACTGGAGATTTTGGATAAGTGAAAACCGCTACGTCGACTTTGTTTGCGTCTCCGGCTTCAACAGAACCAACTGCTTGCTCTTCGTCGGGCAACGCTGAAACGGGGGGTGCCGATGTCTCCACCAGACTTCGGTTCTCGTTGTGAGCTACGAAGTTACAGACCTCACCAACGAAGCGGTAGCCGCGGCCGGGAACCGTAGCAATATAGCGGCAGTCCTGAGGGTTCTCGCCAAGCGCCTTGCGAATCACAGAGATATTTACTGCAAGGTTTACTTCTTCAACGAAGGTGTCCGGCCAAACCTGTTTCAGCAGTTCATCTTTGGTGAGTACGTGTCCGTGATTTCTCACCAGACAAAGTAGCGTATCGAACGCCTTCGGAGTAAGCGAAACAGGCGTTCCCTCACACGACAGCACGCGCTCGGTCGGATCGAGAGTGAAATGGCCGAACCGGTAGATCTCCTTTTCCGCCAATGACATTGGACTTTCCAAAACTTCTTAAAAGAAATTCCAAACGTGGCCCAAAGACATTCAGATCCTCACTCGCTTAGATAGTCTGCATGACTTCAAAGATTCGGCCTTGATGGCGCGAAGCTTCGGACTCTGCGAGAGGACGAAATGCGAGCGGGGAAGGATGAAATGCAAGCAGCACAAGGGAACGAAAACGAACCAGAACAATCGATCGGATACGTGTTCGATAACCGCAATGAGCCGGCTGAAAAGCGTTATCGCGAGCTGTCGGCACTTTACGACGAGCAGACGCTTCGTCATATCGAACTGCGGGGTATCGAAGAGGGGTGGTCTTGCCTCGAAGTCGGCGGGGGAGGCGGTTCGATTGCTTCATGGTTATGTACGCGGGTAGGTTCGACCGGCCGAGTGCTCGCTACTGACCTAGAGCCGCGCTTTCTTGAGGCTCTTGCCTTTTCAAACCTCGAGGTCCGTCGCCATGACATTCGCTGCGCGGGCCTTCCCGAACGTCAATTTGACCTCGCGCATGCGCGCCTGGTGCTGATGCATCTTCCTGGACGCGAACTTGCGTTGCAGCGAATGCTGGCTTCGTTAAAGCCGGGTGGTTGGATTGTCGTTGAAGAATTCGACAATCTGTCCATCTTGCCAAATCCCACCGTCAATCCAGGTGAGGAAGAACTGAAAGTAATTCGCGCTGGGCTTCGGGTACTAACGGCGCGCGGCGTTGAACTTCGCTATGGCCGCTGGCTGCCTCGACAATTGCAGAGTCTGGGACTTGTGAATGTTGGTGCTGAGGCCACTACCACGATTTGGCATGGCGATTCTCCGGGTACGAGGCTTTACAAGCTCGCCTTCGAAGAATTAGCCGACCCAATCTTGCGCTCAGGCCTGATATCTGAGGCTGAGTTCGAGACGGATATGCATCGGCTCGACGAACTGGATTTCCTTATGCCGTCTCCCATGATGTGGACCGTCTGGGGCCAGGTTCCTGAGGCTGTCCATTGCCCAGGTGTCGAAGGTCTGACTTTCCAACAATCATTTGCGGTCGGTGGAGTACCGGAGGTGATATGTACGACGCGATTGTGATTGGCGCCCGCTGCGCGGGCGCTGTAACAGCAATGCTGCTCGCCCGGTACGGTCATCGGGTGCTGCTTCTCGAGCGAGGCGTAATTCCCAGTGATGTACACCGGGGGCATTTCATACACAAGCATGGTCCAAAGAGGCTCGCCGACTGGGGTCTATTGGAGAGAATCGTTGGTACGAATTGCCCTCAGCTTACTACCCATCTCACGGATTTCGGTGATTTCCCGCTGATTGGAAGAGACATTCGGGCAGGAAATGTGGCTTGGGGATATGCTCCGCGACGCCGACAACTCGATCAGGTGCTGGTCGAAGCCGCGATCGAAGCTGGTGTCGAGTTCCGCCCTAAGTTCCTGGTGGAGAACTGTCTGTGGGACGGTGATCGGGTTAAGGGCATACGCGGCCGCGATAAACGTCATGCTGTCAGCTGCACAGAAAAAGCCCTTATCACCATTGGGGCAGATGGCAGAAATTCGACCCTTGCCCGTGCTGTTGGTGCTCCCTCCTACGAGGAGGTTCCAACGCTGACCTGTTGGTATTTCTCCTACTGGAGCGGTGTGCCTACGGAAGGATTTGAGTGGTACATCCGAAAAAAACGGGTCATCTTCAGTTTCCTGACCAACGACAATTTGTTCGCGATCTTCATCGGTTGGCCCATCAACGAATTTAGTTCAGTGAAAACAGATGTCGAAGGCCAGTTCATGCGCGCTGTGGATCTGGTTCCCGGATTCGCGGAACGAGTACGCTCTGGACGCCGCGAAGAACGGCTCTATGGTGCCGCCGACCTGCCCAACTTCTTGCGCCGTCCGTTCGGACCTGGCTGGGCACTCGTAGGCGATGCTGGCTGCCACAAAGACCCTATGATGGCCCAGGGAATTTGCGACGCCTTTCGTGATGCAGATTTCCTGTCCACGGCGATCCACGAAGGCTTGGCTGAGCAGTGCCCTTTGGATGACGCTTTGAAGAGATATGAGCGTCGAAGAAACGAAGCCACCATAAGCGAATATCGCGACAATATTGCCGCAGCCGGGTTCAATCCCGTCTCGCCTGAACTCCTTCAACTCCGCCTCGCCCTGCGCGGCAATCAAGAGGATACGAACCGCTTCGTCATGGCGCTGGAGGGATGGATCCCGCCCGAGGAGTTCTTCAATCCCGTGAACGTACAGCGGATTTTGACCACGGCTGGACGCAGCCTGGTTGCGCCGGCGCAGCAAGTGTCGACCAGTGACGCGTATCGGGTCTAGGCGGGAGCTGGCTTTGCATGCTCGGCTTACGCATTTGCTGGCCAGACTTTTAGCGGAAGAGGTTAAGACGAATGTCCATTTTCAATCTACGAAACGTTCTCATTGGAATCATCGCCACAGTTACGATGGATGTCCTCAGCCTCACCGCAATCAAGCTTCGGCTGATTGCTCCACTACCGCCCCATCTGATTGGCCGCTGGTTTGCCTCCGTGGCCCGCGGACAAGTGCTGCATAGTGACATCGGACAGGTACCGCCGATTCAACACGAGATGGCTATCGCTGTGCCTGTGCATTATGCGACCGGCGTCACCCTCGCACTCATGTATCTGCTTGCTTGCTCGACTTTCGAGTTGATTCCGCGCAGTCCGGTTACGGCGGTTGGCTTCGCCCTGTGCACGAACTTACTCTCGTGGCTGCTCATGTTTCCAGCAATGGGGTACGGATGGTTCGGCGCGCAAGGCCCGACTGGAACCCGGCTGTTCGCCAGCAGCTTCTTGACCCATTGCTTTTATGGCTTCGGCCTTTGGCTCGGCACGTCACTCCTAGCTTAACGCAACCGAGTGCCATTCCAGGTCGGACTGGAAATCGATGTCGCCACATTCGCTACGGCTACGGAGTACGCCAACGCTTGAAGACCATCTGCTCGAGCGCTGCCTGCGGGAGGCTCTTGGAATGTTTGCCGAAGGTTGTAACTGTGAGGACAACCTGGACTGTCGCTTTTGCCGGTGTGTTGTTGCCGTCGCGCAGAGGATTGCTCGTGAGCGCACCGGCGACCTTTATGAAGGTTCTACGTTCGTGATTCCAGTGTCCGAGGATGCGCAGGTTTATGAGTTACGGAGGCTGTTTCGCGTATGAGCACCGGGCAAGAGCGGGCTGAACGTCGTTTTCCCTCTGACAAGGCTCGGCAGGCGTATAAGAAATATTCCCGGAGGGCACGCAAGATGACTTGGCCGGATCATGAAGATTTTCAACCTATGACCGCGGATGCCAACGGTGAGGGAAACTCCAGGCTCGCCAGAATTCGCTTGGTACGAGACTTCGTGGACGGACGCTATCAAAAGGGAGAGCGGTTGGTGGCGGCAATGATTGCCAAGAAATATGCGTTCGACTGCTCCTCCGCCCTAAGCGTTCTTGCTGATCTGCATGCACTCGGTATGGTGGCGCTCTCAGGCCCGACCTCCGCCTTTGTGCTCTCAGTGCGTCCGAAGGAAATGTATGAGGCGTACGCGATCCGGGCTGCCTTGGAAGAAATTGGCGGACGCTCCGCCGTAGCTTCTCTCAAGGGAAATACCACAGTGCAAAAGCGCGCAGTCGACAACATGCGTGTGGCCGTGCGCAATCACGATCTCGATGCATATGCCGAACACGACGTGATTTTCCACCGATCGATTCTCGAGGCCTCGCAGAACGATGTTCTGCTGCGTGTATGGGACTCCATGATTTTCGATATACGAATTCGGGCGGCCATTGGAAAAGTCGCGGGAAATTTGCCCGAAGTCGTCGAATCGCATCAGCCCATCGTTGATGCGTTGGAGAGAGGCCAGGGAAGAGAAGCCGGGTTGTTGCTACGAAATCATGTCGAAACCTTTCTGCAATTCCTCAAGAAGGCGGAGATGGATTCGGTATTTTTCCATCAGGACCTGGAGATCGCTCGCGAAGTGCAGAGAGCTTTCATTCCACAAGAAGTTCCGTCGATACCCGGTCTGAGCTGCGAAACTTTCTACAAGCCGGCGCATGGCATTGGCGGCGATTATTATGATTTCTTTTCCATGCGCAGTGGCACTTGGGGGATCGCAATCGGGGATGTCTCCGGGAAAGGAATCGGGGCCGCCCTGATCATGGCCAGCCTCCAGGCCTCGGTGCGTGCGCAAGCCCTGCAGCCCCATTCCGACCCTTCAGCGCTGATTAACCATGTGAACCGCCTGGTTCATGAATCTTCACCGGTCCAATTCTTTGCCTCGCTCTTTTATGCAGAGTATGATCCCGCCGCTCGAACGTTGACCTACGTCAACGCTGGGCTGAATCCACCCTTCGTCGTCCGCTGCCAGGATGGCCGAAGCAGAGTCTTCCGCTTGCAGCCAGGAGGCACACCCGTTGGACTGTTCGAGGACTCTGGCTACAACTCAAAGCTATTCCGTCTGGAAGATGGCGACATCCTCGTGGCCTGCACCGACGGAATCATCGAAGCGGAGAGTCGCGATGGCGAATTATGGGGAGCACAGCGGCTTGAAAGCCTGTTTTTGGCCTGCGGGCGGCGATCGCCCCAGCAGGTTCTTGACCGTATCTTGAATGAAGTCTCGGCATACACGAATGGCGCACCCCAAAAGGACGATATGACGGTGCTGGTAATGCAGATGCAGCCCGAAAGTCGGCCAGCACCATAACAGTGGCAAATCTAGAAGGACCGGAGAAAGGAAACGCACCATGAGCAAAACGTTTGTTTTGATTCACGGAACATGGCACGGCGGATGGGCTTGGAAAGAAGTTATTGGCCACCTTTCTGCCAAGGGTCATCGCGCCCACGCCCCAACGCTCGCTGGCCATGGACCAGGTGAGACACGGACTGGAGTCACCCATGATGACTGTGTCAACTCCGTTGTGTCCTACATTCGGCAAGAAGGACTCGATAATGTCATCCTCGTCGGACACAGTTTCGGAGGCACCGTTGTTCAAAGAGCAGCTGAAGAGTTCGGCGATCGCATTGCGCGGACTGTTTTCCTCGACGCCCTTGTCCTCAATCGCAACGAGAGTGTTTTCGAGATCCTGCCGGCGGTTTTCCTGGATTCGTTGCAGCCCAAACACAACGGCGACCAGAGCGCAATAAGCTCAGCCGATTCTTCGGAGTTTGCTGTTCCGCCTTGGGAGACCTGGCGCGACAATTTCATGCAAGACGCGATCCAAGAACATGCCTGGTTAATGTGGGAGCAGCTTACGCCAGAACCCGCCCAAGTCAACCTGGACAAGTTGGATCTCAGCCACTTTCACTCGCGGAATAGTATTCCGAGGAGCTACATCTACTGCCGCCAGGATCGGGCGATGCCGCCTGGGTACTTTCATCCTGGAATGTCGTCCCGTCTTGGAGGGTGCAAAGTCGTTGAGATGGACGGCAGCCACGAGGTTATGTTTACTCGCCCGGCGGAATTGGCCGACAAGCTCATCGACGCAAGTTCTGATTAAGTTTGCTCGTCTTTTAGGTAATACCGATGCAGCATGCTGAAAAGTCCACCTTTGTCCTCGACGGCCTTTTTGAATCGCGGTTCGCACCGGTTCGCGAAGCGTTCGTCGCGAACTTTGAGCAGAACCAGGAACTCGGTGCCGCTGTCGCGGTCTATTACCGCGGCAAATTGGTAGTTGATCTGGCGGGCGGATTATTCGCTCGCGGATCGGAAATCAAGTACTCGCGGGAGACACTGCAGCCGATCTTCTCCGCCACGAAGGGCATCACGGCGCTCGCGGCAAACATGCTCGTAGATCGTGGCCAGCTCGATCTGGAGGCCCCGGTCGTGGATTACTGGCCGGAGTTCGCGCAGGCGGGCAAGTTCTGGATCCCGGTTCGCTGCTTACTGACCCACCAGTCAGGCGTTCTGGGGCTTGATGACACGATTTCCCTTGAGCAATTGCTTGACTGGTATGTAGTCATTGAGGCGCTCGCCGCGCAGCGGCCCGACTGGGACTCCTGCGGGGAACATGGATATCACAGCATGACCTTCGGCTTTCTGGTCGGCGAGGTCATACGGCGTGTGACTGGCCTGAGTGTCGGAACGTATGTGACTCGAGAGATAGCCCACCCGCTTCAAGCCGCTCTTTTCATCGGCTTACCCAAGGAAATCTGCGCAAGAGTGGCGCCAGTCCATCTGCCAGAACTAGATCCGCGTCAACTACGACTTCCTGATTCGGGCCCCTACGCCGCTCGCGCTTTGAACTGGATTTCGCCGCCGCTCCGGCCCACCGATGTAAACCGTCCCGACGTACAAGCGGCCGAACTCCCTGCGGCAAACGGAACTGCCAGCGCCCAATCTTTGGCCAAGAGGTTTGCTGCGATGATCCGGCCCATAGACGGAGTGCAGTTGTTGAGCCGCGAAGCCATGGGTCAGGCGCGCTTGCAGCGGTGGCGCGGACTTGACCTGGTCATGGGGGTTGAAAACGCCGTTGGTCTGGGCTTTCTTTTGCCCACTGAATGGTGTCCGTTGGGTGGCGCCGGCTCATTCGGCACGGCGGGATTTGGCGGCTCCAGAGCGTGGGCGAATCCGGAATTAGA